>ENA-ORTU01001830-ORTU01001830.1-human-gut-metagenome-genome-assembly--contig:-NODE-1830-length-20627-cov-4.410704_pt1 | contig 20627 bp, 20 predicted proteins | sample MGYA00241910_ERZ509184 | MGnify/ENA primary metagenome ERZ509184 (study PRJEB26280, sample SAMEA2338847) | human gut metagenome | biome: human gut; feature: human-associated habitat; material: faeces... | reverse complement strand
AAGGAAACGGGATTCACAAGGGTGGAAACCTTGGTGTCCACCCTTGTGCCCGCCGCCGCAGGTGCGGCGGACCTCCCAGCCGTCCGGACTGCACCCATTCCGAAATCTTCAGCGAATAGATAAAAATAAGTAAAGCCGACAGGCACACCCATCGGCTCAGGAAAAAATATCAGCCGTTCTGCTGATCGTTTTTCTGATTCTGCTGGCTCTGATTCTGCTGCTGATTCTGCTGACCCTGCTGGTTCCGGTTCTTGTTCTGCTTGCTCATTTGGCTCACCTCGTTTCGTTTGCAATGCTATTCTGCACCGCAAACGCGAAAAATATACTCGCAGGACTTGCAGAATAGTGAAAAACCTGTTAAAATTGTTCTGCGTGTTATACAGTTAATATTTTAGATGATATAAAAGAAAGAAGGACACTCACCATGTCGGGACATTCCAAGTGGAATAACATCGCAAAGCGCAAGGGCGCAAACGATGCAAAAAAAGCAAAGATTTTCACCAAAATCGGCCGTGAAATGGCAATCGCAATCAAGGAAGGCGGCTCCGCTAATCCGGATTTCAATGCTCGCCTGCGCGACTGCATTGCAAAGGCAAAGGCCAACAACATGCCGAACGACAACATCAAGCGCACGCTCGATAAGTACTCCGGCGCAAACGGTCAGGTCGATTACGAGGCAAACAACTATGAAGGCTACGGCGTAGGCGGCGTTGCAGTCGTTGTTGAGACCCTGACGGACAACAAGAACCGCACCGTTGCGGACGTTCGTCACCTGTTCGACAAGTACGGCGCAGGTCTGGGCGCTTCCGGCTGCGTATCCTGGCAGTTCGATAAGAAGGGCGTTATCATTATGGAGAGCGAAGGTCTGGACGAGGACGCTGTTATGATGCAGGCGCTCGACGCAGGCGCTGAGGATTTCCTCGTTGAGGAAGGCGTTTTCGAAATCTACACCGCTCCGGATGATTTTTCTACCGTTCGTGAGGCACTTGAGAAGGAAGGCTACACCTTCGCACAGGCCGAGCTGCAGATGGTTCCGCAGAACTACATCACCCTTGAGAAGGAAGAGGATATGGCGCAGATGCGTAAGCTGCTCGACAACCTCGAGGATAACGACGATGTGCAGGCCGTTTGGCACAACTGGGAGAATGAGGATGATTACGAGGGTTAATGCCCCGGTCAAAACCGCATAAAAAAGCACCGCATACCGAAGTATGCGGTGCTTTCTTCACTTTCTCACGAACTTCACCGCACTCATTGCAGCCTCGGCGCCATCCGCTACGGCCTTTGCCACCTGCAGCAGACCGCCGGTGCAGTCACCGGCCGCAAACAGGCCGGGCACAGCCGTCGAGCCGTCGGCGTTCGCCTTGATGCGCGTGCCGTCCAGCTGCGCGCCCAGCTTGCGGGCAAAATCGCCGCTGCCGGCCGTACCATAGGCAATAAACACGCCGGAAACGCGCAGCGATTCTCCCTCGGCAAACGTCACGCGCGACACCAGTTCATCGCCCTCGATCGCGCTTACCTTGCGCGTTTCCACGCGCAGACCGTCCGGCAAATCCGCCGGAGCCTCGCTGCCATCGGTCAGCAGCGTAACGGACTGCGCCACCGGCAGCAGCACCCGCGCTTCCTCGAGCGCATACTCACCCTGACCGAGCACGGCAACGTCCTTGCCGCGATAGAAAAACGCGTCACAGATGGCGCAGTAGCTGACGCCGCGGCCCTCAAATGCGGCTACGCCCTCGATTTTCGGCACCGCACGTGGCGAACCGGTTGCCAGAATGACCGCATCCGCGTCAAACACGCTGTCCGCAGTCTTAACCGTGAAGCCTTGCACCGCATACTCAATACCGGTTACCTCGGTCTGCCGCAAAACTGCACCCAGACGTTCGGCCTGCTTCTGTCCGCGCTCGAGCAGCTCTGCACCGGAAACCGGCTCAATAAAGCCGAAATAATTCTCGATCTTGTCCGTTTTGGCCAGCGCACCGCCGTCCTTATACAGAACGGTTGCCTGCATGCCGGCGCGTACCGCGTAAATCGCAGCACTCAATCCCGCCGGTCCGCCACCAATGATAACAATGTTGGGCATTCTTTTGTCCTTTCCAAATTGAGAATGGAGAATGGAAAATGACGGATACACGCAATGCGCGTTATTGAGTTAATTCTCAATTATCCATTTTCAATTCCCCATTATTTTGCGGTTTCCTCATTAAACCACTGCTGATACGCCTTCTGCAGCTTATCGAGCAGCGCAGGATCCTTGCCGCCGAGCGGCTTGCCGTCCAGCTCGCATGCGCCGACGCAGTGCGTGCCGGTGGACAGGATCATCACCTCATCTGCATTTTTCAGCTCATCCACAGTAAATGGTGCAATGCGGGTCGGCACACCGAGCTTGTCGCACAGTGTAAGAAAATGCTTGCGCGTAATGCTCGGCAGAATAAGATTATCCGCCGGAGGCGTGCAGAACACGCCATCCTTGAGAATCGCCAGACCGGAATGTGCGCCTTCGGTCACGCGGTCGCCGCGGTGGAATACAACCTCGTCACAGCCCGCCTCAACAGCCTGCTGCATCGCCATGCAGTTCGGGATAAGGTTGAGCGTTTTGATGTTGCAGTGCAGAAAACGCGTGTCCTCGACCGAAATCAGCTTGTACGGATGATCCTGGCGGTCCAGTCCGCACGGCTCAGAAAATGCCATCAGGCTGGCCTTGCCGCCCTTGGGGAACGCGTGCATGCGGTGTGCCACTGCACGGGTAGACTGCCAGTACAGCATATGCGGCGCATCCGAATCCAACTGAGACACCAGCTCGTTCAGCGTTTTTGTCAGCTCGTCACGCTGCATCGGCGGCTCAATGCGGAGCAGCTTCAGGCTGTTGTAAAAGCGGTCCAGATGATCCTCAAGCTCGAAGATTTTCTTGTTGTTGACCATCGCCGCATCGTAAACGCCGTCGCCGAAGTAAAAACCGCGGTCGGTGATAGGCGCCTGCACCTCGTCAATGCGGCCGATTTTTCCGTTATAGTATGCAATATCCTTCATGAGAATATTCCTCCTTTGATCAGAATTCCGGGTCAATCCAATCTCAGTATAACGGTTTTCGACAGGGTTTGCAAGTAGGCCGGAAACGAGGTATAATAATTAAGCCGGCAGGTTGCTGACAGGCGTTATCCGATACCGCAACCGCATGTTGCTTGTCCGTAAAAAGATCCTATGATACACTTACCTCACGGAGGTGTTCGATTATGAATACAAAGGATATTTTATATCATCTCAGAACCGAAAGAGGTCTCTCACAGGACGAACTGGCTGCAAAAATTTTTGTCACCCGACAGGCGGTATCCCGCTGGGAAACCGGCGAAACCACGCCGAATGTCGAAACGCTCAAGCTGCTTTCCGCGTTCTTTAACGTGTCGATCAATACGCTGCTTGGCTCTCCGCGGCAGCTGATCTGCCAATGCTGCGGCATGCCGCTTGAAGATTCCATCACCAGTAAAGAGCCGGACGGCTCCTTTAACGAGGACTACTGCATGTGGTGCTATGCCGACGGAATCTTCAAATACACCACAAAAGAGCAGCTGATTGACTTTTGCGTAACGCATATGGCAACCGAAAGCTGGCCTGCAGAGCAGGTTCGCGCCCATATGGAAGCCATTGTGCCGACCCTCAAGCACTGGAAGAAATAAAGGAGAACGCTATGCCGTTTGACTTCAAAAAAGAGTATAGAGAACTCTACATGCCGAAAAGCAAGCCGCAGCTTGTCGAAGTGCCACCAATGAACTACATTGCCGTGCGCGGCACTGGCGACCCGAACGAGGACGGCGGTGCATATCAGCAGGCCATCAGCGTACTGTATGCCGTGGCCTACACGCTGAAAATGAGCTATAAGACCGATTATAAAATCGCAGGCTTCTTTGAATATGTTGTTCCGCCGCTGGAAGGTTTCTGGCGACAGGATAATGTGGACGGTGTAAATTATTCGGATAAATCCGGTTTCCACTGGATTTCCGTCATTCGTCTGCCGGATTTTGTGACCAAGACGGATTTTGACTGGGCGGTACAGACGGCTGCAAAAAAGAAACAGCTGGATTGCTCCTCAGCCGAGTTTTTGACGATTGAGGAAGGTCTGTGCGTGCAGATCATGCACGTTGGCTCCTATGATGACGAGCCTGCGTCTGTTGCGGTGATGGACGAGTATCTCGCACAGAACGGCTATGCAAACGATCTCACCGCCGAACGGCTGCACCACGAGATTTATCTCTCCGACCCGCGCAAAACCGCGCCGGAGAAACGCAAAACCGTCCTTCGCCACCCGATCAAAAAGGCGTGAAATAACACGAATACTTTTCAGAAAGGTTTGATTTTTTGTCCGGAACACTTCTTCATATCTGCTGTGCGCCCTGCTCCATTGCGTGCATCGACACGCTGCGGCAGGAGGGCATCGAGCCGGTAGGCTTTTGGTACAATCCCAACATTCATCCGATGAAAGAGTACAAAATGCGCAAGAATACGCTCGTTGAGTATGCAAAAAGCATTGATCTCAAGCTGGAGATTGAGAACGAGTACGGCCTGCGCAAGTTCATCGAAGCTGTTTATCCCAACTGGGACAACCGCTGTGCGACCTGCTATGCGCTCCGCTTTGAGGAAACCGCGCGCTACGCCGCCGAGCATGGCTACGACCGGTTTACCTCTACCCTGTTTGTCAGCCCGTACCAGAATCACGAGCTGATGCGTCAGATCTGCGAACAAATGGCCGAAAAATACGGTGTCGAGTATCTGCACCGCGACTTTTCTCCGCGTTTCCGCGAGGGACAGGATAAGGCGCGTGAGCTTGGTCTGTACATGCAGAATTACTGCGGCTGTGTTTTCTCCGAGGAGGACCGCTACCGCAAGCGCAAAAAGAAGAAAAAGCCGGACGACGCGCAGGCGTAAGACGGAAATCGGGGTGTTTCGGCACAATCCGACCGAAATACCCCGCAATAACCGCTTTACAAACGCGCGAAAGACTGGTATACTATATCATGTACTCGCGCCCGTAGCTCAGCTGGATAGAGCGTTGGACTCCGACTCCAAAGGCCATGCGTTCGAATCGCACCGGGCGTACCATGTTAAACCGCTTATTTCTTGGAAATGAGCGGTTTTTCTTTACTTTTCAGCATGGTATAAGTCGTCGTAAATTCTCAGGCGACCGTCAGGGCGACTGATTAGGGGTTTATGATAGAAAAAAAGAGCAGCAATCGCTGCTCTTATCGTTTTACTCCACGGTTCTACGTCATATAACGAATACTTAGCCGGAAATGCAGTCAAATTCTCCTGTAGCAAAGTGCAAAGGCGTTGTCCCACCGTTCTGCCAAAGCCGTATCCCGATACTGCTGCATAATGTACATCAGCTTTTCCGTAATATCCCGCTCGACTGCTGAGGTGTAAAATTTCTTATATCTTTGCGGCACGACTCTAAATCAGCTCCTTTACTTGAGCGTCCATATCGCACTGCGCAGAGATACGTCCGGCAGCAATAAAACCATCTTCTTGCAGTACGATTGTATTCCGGTCTTCCGCTAAGAATCAATTCGATCTGACAGCGTACCGGTCCTCTCCGTCCGGCGCACGGTTATTCTTAGTGCGGATAAATCTCAAAAATCTCCTTTCCACTTTTGAGCTGCCCGTATAGCCGCACTTCTGCCAATCGGTTGCAAGGATTCTCCAAATCGCTGAAGCTGCATTTGTCCATGCTATTCAGAAGATACCCTGTCCTTGCTCCTATCCGGACAGAGAAATCGAGCATTCAATAAAGAACGTGCGTTCTCTTTACTGCAAATCATACTGTATTTTCGTATTTTTCGTAAAATCAATTCATCTACCGTGTTGATTTATGCATTCTTTCTCAACAGCAGTTCTCCCGCAAATCTGCGGCTGCACCTGCAGGAGCTCCGCTGTTCCCTGTTCTCCGGTTTGCATTTTTGCCGGTTTCGTGGTATATTTCTAATATATGCCGTATGACTTTGTAAGCGGTCATACACGTCAATCTGCGAACACATCATACAAAGGTGGGGAGCAAAGATGAACGGACCTACATTACAAGTGCAGATGCTCGGGCAGTTTACCCTTCGATACGGCGACCGCACCATTTCCGACAGCGACGACCGCTCCCGCCGGGTATGGTCACTGTTGGCCTATATGCTGTATAACCACGGCCGCTCGTTCGCACAGGAGGAGCTGATCCATCTATACTGGAGCAACAACGAGAAAAGTGCGGATCCCGGAAATGCGCTCAAATCAATCTTTCACCGCATTCGCACCGCGCTGGACAAGCTGCAGCCGGGACTTGGCCGCCTGCTCATCCGCCGCAAAGCAGGACGATACTTCTGGAACAATGCTATGCCGCTTTCCCTCGATATTGAGGATTTTGAGGCGCATTTTCATGCCGCCGAAGCCGCCGGAGATGACGATGTCCGTCTGGCGGAATATCAGGCTGCACTGGCACTGTATGCCGGCGATCCGCTGCCGCGCATGACCGATGAAATCTGGACTATTCCAATCGTGGCCTACTATCACAGCCTGTACACCCGTGCGGCAGCCGGTGCGATCGAGCTGCTCGAAAAGCAGGAGCGCACAGCCGAAGCCGTTGCGCTGTGCCGTCGGGCAATTCATATTGAGCCGTATCAGGAGGATCTGTATGAGCACCTCATGCGCGGCCTGCTCCGCACCGGCGATATGAAGGGCGCTATGTCGGTCTACGAGGAAATGAGCGAGCAGCTGTTTGCGCATTTCGGCGTTATGCCGTCCGAGACGCTGCGCACACTGTATCGTCAGGCGACACGCACCGTAAACGACCGCACACTGACCATGGACGAGGTTTGCTCTCAGCTTGAGGAGCCCGCGCCGCACGGCGGCGCCATGGTATGCGAATACGACTTTTTCAAGATCCTGTACCGTGCCGAAGCCCGTTCGATCGCGCGAAACGGCCATTCAGCGAATATCTGCCTGCTGTCGGTCTCCGGCAAGGACGGCGAAATGCTTGCACGCCGCAGTCTGGACCCCGCAATGAACAATCTGCAAGTGCTTGTCCAGAACAATCTGCGCCGCGGCGATGTGATCGCCCGATGCAGCATTTCGCAGTATATCATCCTGCTGCCGCAGGCGAATTACGAAAACAGCCGCATGGTTGCCGACCGACTGGTAAGCGCGTTTTACCGTCGGTATCCGCACTCGCCCGCACGGCTCCGCTATACGGTGCAGCCGCTGGCATAATCAGACTTTCAAAACAACTGCGTGCCGTCTATCCCACGCACAATAAAGGAGATAAACATGGGTAAACAAAGCTGGAAGCCCGGCAACATGCTCAATCCCGTTCCGGCGGTGATGGTCAGCGTTGCCGATGAAGAGCACCGTCCCAACATCATCACGGTAGCGTGGGCCGGTACGATCTGCACCAACCCGCCGATGGTGTCGATCTCGGTCCGTCCGTCACGGTATTCTTACGATATTATCGAGAAAACCGGTGAATTTGTCATCAATCTCACCACCGAAAAGCTGGCGCGCGCGTGCGACTACTGCGGTGTTGTCAGCGGCCGTGATGTGGATAAATTTGCGAAAACCGGTCTGACGCCCATGCCGGTCGAGCATGTCAGCGCACCCGCTATCGCGGAAAGCCCGGTCAACATCGCCTGCCGCGTCACCGAGAGCCGCGCACTCGGCAGCCATACCATGTTCATCGCCGAGGTGGTCGGCGTGACGGTTGATGACGAATATCTGGACGAAAGCGACCGGTTTCATATCAACGATGCGAACCTGATTATGTACTCCCACGGCGAGTATTTTGCGCTTGGCAAGTATCTCGGCAAGTTCGGATACAGCGTGCAGAAGAAGAAAAAGAGGAAGAAGTAAAGCGTTTTCAACTGCATACTATTGGCTGAAATATCAAATCTTGCTAATGTATTTGTCAAGAGCTTGTTTATAGATTTTCCGATTTTTTTTGGGGAAAAAGGGCGCATTAAATTGAACCCACAGTAGTTGTGGATTTTTGAAAAAGCTATATAATAGAGTCAGTGGTTACTGTTGCTTGAGCGTTTCCATCGCTCTCGCGTAGTAGATGCGGAGAAACTTGTTGACTCCGGCCATTTTAGCTACGTTATACGGTTTCCCCTCCTGTTCCTTTTTGAGCAGAAAAAGGTAGACAGGGTCATCTTGAGGTCGTGTAAGTTTGAGTGCCTGCATAACCTCAAAGCAATACTTTCTGAGAGCCGCATTTCCACGTTTTGATATGTGGCGATTGTGGCTCTCAAATATTCCAGACTGATATGGAGGCGCATCGTTACCAGCATAGGCGTTGAGTGCTTTTCCGCTGTGAAAGCGGCGGATGTCTCCAATTTCGGCAAGGATAAGAGGACCAAGTCGATCCCCAACACCGGCCATAGAGCGCAGAACGGCGTATTCGGGCAACGTTTCAGCTAATGTTTGCATTTTTAGAATAATTGAATCAGCGGCCTTTTGGGATTCGCAGACAAGTTCAAGGCATTGATCTTGAGCCGCAAGAGTGTATTCGTTTTCTCCTCTTGTTGTGATATTGCGTAATGCAGCTTCGTAAATTGCCAACCCATATGTTTTGGTTTGGCGATTTCGAGATTTTCTTGCGATTTTTTCAAATGCGTCAAGGAAACGACTTTTTCCCATTTTCTTTATACGATCGTAGGATTTAAAACGATTGATAAAGAGAACGGAAAGACTGGTTTCTGGCGTTCTGGTCGTTAGAGGCAGAATGTTGGTTATGCCAGGCATCGTTTCATCCAATAGATTAAGTAGAAATACTTTGTTGGTTTTCAGGGTAAGCATTCGCTGATTATACTGTCGTGCCAAAAATCTTAAATCTTCGTATTTCTGCTCCATAGATGTGTATGGAACCAGAGAATAACTCTTTTCCAATGCATATCTGGCAATCCGCACTGCATCTTTCTTGTCCGTTTTGGCCTTGCGAAGATCCATGTCTCCGAATTTCTTGATTTGATAGGCATTAACCATACAAACAGGGAGCCCGGCTTCCCGAAACGCTTTCAGAACAGGATAATGGTAATGCCCGGTATTTTCCATTAAGATGGTAGCAGATTGATTGCTATTCAAAATATACTTGATGAAAGCGTCTAGTTCGGGCTGCGTATGGTGGAATTCAAAAGGACTTGTGTGCATTGATCCATCTTGGTTTAAGATGGCTGCTACACTTTTTGACTTGGAAATATCGATTCCTACTGCGAGCATTGACATTCCTTCTTTCGTTTCGATTTATGGCTATCCAGCTTTTCCAAAGTACGCACATATTCAATCGTGAAACGGGAGCTATGTCCCAACTTGCTGAATCGAGCACAAAACAATGGAGGCTGGCTGACACATTTGTCTGCGGGCGTGGTGTCCCAATCGGAAATTTCGTCAGACCATACCTCCATTTTAAAGGAAAAGAGCAAGGCCGGATAGACCTTACTCTTACATTATGAATCGGAATTTAAGGAGGTCTTGTATGAAGAAAATAGTATGTACAATGCTATGTATTATGCTTTTATTTGGTTTGAGTGCTTGTGGTGGAGATGTCAGTGAAGTAAAAACTCATAATGTTGAATCTGAGAGCTATTCAGAAGAGGATATTAAAGCCGCTATTGACACAATAAAAAAGGAGTTTAAGAGTGACTGGAAAGGATGCACTCTCACAGAAATTTACTATGCCGGAGATGACTGCACGAAAGATCATAAAGATTGGGCAGACAGAAACAATGCAGATGAAGTCATTGTTTTATTATCTTCATTCGATGTTGATTCATCTGGTGGAGACGGGTCTTTGAATCCAAATAGTACATACAGTGATTGGAAGTGGATTTTAGTTAGAACAGATGGCGGAAAGTGGCAGCATGTTGACCATGGATATTAAGTCAAATTCCAGTTTTCCGCACCATGCAACCCAAAACAACGCAAAACCGGCATCTTCCGATGCCGGTTTCTTTTCATTTCATTTCTTTATCAAATCGCTGTTCAGCCCAGCATTCTGCCGCGCAGCAGAATCGTGTGAATGTTCAGCTCCTCATCCAGCAGGAGCACATTCGCCAGCTTGCCCGGCTCGAGAGAGCCGTAATCGTGCTCAACGCCGATAGCGCGCGCCGGATTGGTGGACGCGGAATGAATCGCCTGACCGAGCGAAACACCCATTTTAACAGCCGAGCGCACGCAGTCCATCAAATTGGTTGCGGAACCCGCAATCGTGCCGTCGTGCAGGGTGGCAAGGTTGCCGCGCACGGTAACCGCCTGTCCGCCGAGCGAATACTCGCCGTCATCCAGTCCGGTCGCCATCATGCTGTCCGAGATCAGGATAACACGGTTCTCAAACAGCCGGAAGGTCGCGCGAACGACCGACGGATGCACATGCACGCCGTCCGCGATGAGTTCAACCGCCACGTTATCGTTGTCAAAGGCCGCACCGATGACGCCCGGTGCCCGATGAGAAAACGGCGGCATGGCGTTGTACAGGTGGGTCACCTGCCGGGCTCCGTGCTTGAAGGCTTCGCAGGCGGTGTCGTAATCCGCTGTCGTGTGCGCAATCGAGATACGCACCTCGCCTGCCAGCTCGTCGATCGTCTCCATCGAACCGGGCAGCTCAGGTGCCAGATCGCACAGCTTGAACAGACCGCCGGCTTTTTCCTGCACCCGGCGGAACATGGCCGCGTCCGGCGCATGCAGATAAGCGCCGTTCTGCGCACCCTTTTTCGCCTCGGAAATGAACGGGCCTTCCATGTTGATGCCCACAAGCGCCGCGTCATTACTCTCCACCTGATAGGTTGCGGCGGCTTCGGCAATCTGTGTCAGCTTGTCCTCCGGATAGGTCATAGTCGCCGGACAGATGGCGGCCACGCCGATCTGTGCCTGATACTTTGCCAGTGTGGAGATAGCCTCATGCGTGCCGTCGCAGAAATCGCGGCCCATGCAGCCGTGAAAATGCAGATCGACCAGTCCGGGCACGGCGTACAGACCGCCCATATCCATCGCATCCGCGCTCACCTCTGCGGATGCAATTCGGTCGCCCGAGATGGACAGTCCGCCGGTTTTGAACGTGCCGTCCGGCTGATATACCCTCAAATTGCTAAATTCCATAACTTCTCTTCCTTTTTAGAGCAAATCGCCGCACTTAGACAGTGCCGCCTCATCCGCTACGATGGAAACATCTGTGTGCAGCTGCAGGATGGATGCCGGAACCTGAGGCGTTACCGGGCCGAAGAACGCTTCGCGGACGGTCTCTGCCTTGTTTTCGCCCGAAACCACCAGCACGATGCGCCGTGCCAGCATGATGGTCTGCACGCCCATGGTATAGGCCTGCCGCGGCACATCATCCGCCGACGCGAAAAAGCGTTTGTTTGCCTCGATGGTGGACTCGGTCAGATTTACACAGTGCGTGCCCTTGGAGAAATACTCGTCCGGCTCGTTGAATCCAATGTGTCCGTTCAGGCCCATGCCGAGCAGCTGCAGGTCAATGCCGCCCGCCGCCTTAATGGCTGCATCGTAGCGCTTGCACTCCCGCTCGGCGTCAAGCTGCGCGCCGTCCGGCAGGTTGATGCGCTCCGCCGGGATGTTCACGGCATCAAAAAAGTTCTTGTGCATGAAATAGTGGTAGCTCTGGTCATGATCCGGTGTCAGGCCGCGGTACTCGTCCAGATTGAAGGTCGTGCAGCCGCCGAAATCCACATCACCCTTGTTATACCATTTAATCAGCTGCTCGTAAATGCCGATCGGCGACGAACCGGTTGCCAGACCGAGTACGGAATCCGGTTTGAGAATAACCTGTGCCGAAATGATGTTGGCTGCCTTGCGGCTCATGTCGTTATAATCCTTAGCGCGAATGATTTTCATGGAATACCTCTTTCTTCTGTCTCCGGAAATAGAAAGGGCAGGCAATGTGCCCGCCCTTTCCATTGCGCGGAGCGCAATCGTGATATGCAAACAAGATAGGTTAGTTAGATTGGTTGCGATTTCTTAACCATTCGGTGTTCCCACGCGGCTGTATTTCCAAACCGTGTGCGAGCACTTCAGGCTGCGTTGAATTGCTTTCAGTGTTACTTCAGCATCTTTGCCATTTCGTCGGCTACGAACTGGACCTTGGTGCCAATGATAACCTGAACTGCGGTCTGCGACGGACGCATTACGCCAGCCACGCCTGCAGCCTTGATCTTCTTCTCGTCGACGAGCGTGCCGTCCTTGACTTCCAGACGCAGACGGGTAATGCAGTTATCCAGAGATTCTACATTTTCCTTGCCGCCCAGACCTTCGAGGACTGCAGCTGCAATTGCGGTGAAGTCGTTATTTGCCAGCTTGGCATTCTTGTCAGCCTCTGCGAAGTCGGCTTCTTCATCCTCACGGCCCGGGGTCTTGAGGTTGAACTTGGTGATCGCAAAGTAGAATACCAGATAGAATACAACGAATGCTGCGATACCCAGCGGGATGATCATCAGCGTGTTGTTCGCTGCCGGCAGGAAGGACGAGAATACGAGGTCGGTCGCGCCTGCGGAGAAGCAGAAGCCTGCGCGGAAGCCGACATAGTAGGTGATGATGGTGAAAATGCCGTACAGAGCAGCATAAACAACATACAGCGGGAAGCACAGGAACATGAAGCCGAACTCAAACGGCTCGGTAACGCCGCAGATGAATGCACAGATGGCAGCGGACAGAACCAGACCGATGGCAGCCTTTTTGTTCTTTGCAGCCTTGATCATAGCAAGAGCCGCACCGGCAATACCGAACATCATGCAGGGGAAGAAGCCGGACATATACATACCGAGGCTCCAGCCTACGTTTGCGGAGGTGTCGCCGGCCCAGTAGTGGGACAGGTCGCCCAGGCCGATGGTATCGAACCAGAATACGTTGTTCAGTGCGTGATGTAATCCGGTAGGGATCAGCAGACGGTTCAGGAAAGCATAAATGCCGGCACCGACTACATCCAGACTTTCGATAGCTTCACCGAGAGCTACCAGACCGCCGAACAGTAAAGGCCATACGAACAGCAGTACAACAGATGCCAGAATAGATACCACACCTGCTACGATAGCTACGCAGCGCTTACCACTGAAGAAGGACAGCCAGTCAGGAAGCTTGGTATCCTTGAACTTGTTGTAGCACATGGAACCGATAATACCGGCAATAATACCGATAAAGGGATTCGCAATCTTATCGAATGCCAGTGTCTTGGTAGCATCCTCAGCGATGGAGGGCATAATGGTCGTAACAAATCCGGTAGACAGAAGTGTTGTGAGCATCAGCCAGGAAGCCAGAGCTGCGATGGCTCCGGTACCGTCATTTTTCTCTGACATACCGACACCTACACCGATTGCGAACAGGATCGCCATGTTGTCGATCAGAGCACCACCAGCTTTTACGAGGAACAGACCGATCAGATTTCTTACACCCTCGATCGCACCACCCTGCATTGTTGCCGGGCACAACCAGTAACCAATACCCATGAGGATACCGCAGATCGGCAGAACCGCTACGGGAAGCATTAACGCTTTACCCAGTTTTTGAAGAAACTTCATACATTTCTCCTCCTTTACATTATACTAAACCGGAACAGTTCCGGTCAGTTTCATTAGTTGATACGGACGTACCGCTCTTAAGAGATCTGGAGCACGTCCTCGCCGGGAGATACCTCTCCCTCTTTCAGAATACTGATCTTGTTATATTCATCAGTATTGCAGACCAGTACCGGAGTGATGATATGCAGTCCGGCTTCCTTAATCTTCTCCAGATCCGCATCCAGCAGAAGATCGCCCTTTTTGACATGGTCTCCGGCAGCAACATGTGCCGTGAAGGGGGCTCCCTTGAGTGTCACGGTGTCCAGTCCGATGTGGATCAGAAGCTCCGCTCCCTGATCCGTTGTCATGGTGATCGCATGGAGCGTATCAAATACCACGGTCACCTCTCCGTCTGCGGGAGCATATATTTTCCCCTCAGAGGGGATCACTGCAAATCCGTCTCCAAGTATCTTCTCGGAAAATGTAGGATCCGGCACCTCCGTAAGAGCAACTGCCTTCCCCTTACAGGGAGATCCGATACAATTTCCTTTTCGCTTACCTTTCAAAAAATCTAACATGTGAACTCCTTTCCGTCGATATATACCGCTACAATGTTCAGTTCCTGATCCAGGAGTACGAAATCTGCCCTCTTACCAACGGATATACTGCCCACTTCATTGAAAATGCCGATCTCCTTCGCCGGATTCTCCGTGGCACACATCACTGCCGTCTCTAACGGCAGACCGACTGTTTTTACTACAAACCGCATACAATCCATCAGATTCGTCGCAGATCCGGCGATCGTGCCGTCATGCAGGGTAGCCAGATTGCCTCTGACAGTAACCGGCTGTCCTCCCAGCGTATATTCACCATCCTCCAGTCCCGTTGCACGCATACTGTCACTGATCAGGATCATGCGGTCAGCGCCAAACATCGCAAACGTTGCACGGATCACTGACGGATGAATGTGTACACCATCACAGATCAGCTCCGGATGACATTTCTCTGAATCTCTCACTGCTCCGATCACGCCGGGCTCCCTGTGGTTCAGCGGCGGCATTGCATTATACAAATGTGTCGCATGAGATGCTCCACGTTCAATGGCTTCCCTTGCTGTATCATAACCGGAAGCTGTATGCGCCAGTGAAATGACCACTTCTCCTTTGGCTCTGTCGATAAATTCCATCGCTCCCGGCTCCTCCGGTGCGATATCTACCAGCTTGATCAGCCCGTTCGCCGCTTTCTGCAGCTGACTGAAATATTCATAATCGCAGTGCATGATATTTTCTGCAGCCTGAGCACCCTTTTTCGCCGGACTGATAAAAGGTCCTTCCATATTGATGCCCACCAGGTGGGATCCACCGGAATACTCATAGCTGCCGGCATTTTTCATGACCTCCAGCAGTTCATCCTTAGGGATCGTCATGGTAGCCGGGCAGACACTTGTCACACCGACAGATGCTTCATATGATGTGATGACATCCAGTGCTTCCTTCGTACCGTCACACATATCTGCGCCCTTACAACCATGGAAATGAATATCCACCAGTCCCGGTATCAGATACATGCCTTTGGCATCCACAACAGCTTCCTCACCTGCCGGATCCCCGGTGTAGCTTACGAACCTGCCGTTCTCCACGGCTGCATCCCCTCTGACAAACCGATGCTCTTCTGTATATATATTTGCATTTCTGATTCTCATGACCTATCAGCTTCCCCCTTCTTATTCAGAAAGCTTACTGAGCGCTGCTTCGTCTGCCACCAGTGTCACATCATTATGAAGCTGTAATACCGATGCCGGCACCTGCGGTGTAATGGGTCCGAAGAAAGCTTTCTGTACGATCTCCGCCTTGTCTTCGCCGCTGGCTACGATCAATATTTTCTTCGCCTGCATAATGGTCTTGATCCCCATGGTGTATGCCTGCTTCGGAACATCCTCCGCCGATGCGAAGAATCTCTTGTTGGCTTCGATCGTAGACTCTGTCAGGTTCACGCAATGTACCTGCTTGTCAAAACTCTCTCCCGGTTCGTTGAAGCCGATGTGCCCGTTATGTCCAATTCCCAAAAGCTGCAGGTCCACGCCGCCCAGTGACTGGATCAGTTCCGTATATCTACGGCATTCTTTCTCCGAATCCGGTTCCATTCCGTTTGGCAGATGTGTATTTTCCACCGGGATATTCACATGGTCAAACAGATTCTGGTGCATAAAATAGTAATAACTCTGATCGTTTTCCCGGCTCAGCCCCTTATATTCGTCCAGGTTCACTGTCATAACCTCAGAAAAGTCCAGGTCTCCCTTGCGGAACCATTCCACCAGCTGTTTATACAGGCCGATGGGAGTAGATCCCGTAGCCAGTCCGAGAACACAATTCGGTTTCATAATAACCTGTGCCGATACGATATTTGCAGCCTTTCTGCTCATATCTGCATAATCTTTTGCTTTGTATATTCTCATGAATCTCTCACTCCATTTCACATATTTTACTACGGACATTCAGCACCATGGACGGTGCCACACTGAGTTCATCAATTCCCATCTGCACAAATCGTGTGGTCAGTGTCGTATCCGCTCCCAACTCTCCGCAGATGCCGACCCATTTCCCATGCTTATGTGCTCCGTCAACAGTCATCTGTATCATACGCAGGACTGCCTCATGATGTGGATTATAGAATCTGTCCAGTCTGTTGTTCTGCCTGTCGATAGCCAGAGTATACTGTGTCAGATCATTCGTTCCGATACTGAAGAAATCAACATGCTCCGCCAGCTCCTCACTCATCATGACAGCTGCAGGAGTCTCGATCATAATTCCCTGTTCCGGAATTGCGTAAGGAAGCTTTTCTTCCTCCAGCTCCTTAGCCACCTCAGCCACGATTTTCTGAATATCCAGCACTTCCTCCACGGAAATGATCATCGGATACATAATAGCCAATGTTCCGTATTTTGCCGCCCTGAGAAGTGCTCTCAGCTGTGTCTTGAAGATCTCCGGCTGCTCCAGACAGATCCGGATCGCACGGTATCCCATGGCAGGATTATCTTCCTTGCCCAGTCCGAGGTAATCTACATTTTTGTCCGCACCGATATCAAGGGTACGGATGATGACCTTTTTCCCTGCCATCATCTGCAGTACCTGACGGTAAGCATTGAACTGTTCTGTCTCATCCGGAAGAGAATCCCTTCCGAGATATAAGAATTCACTGCGGAACAGACCAATTCCCTCCGCATCATTCTCCAGTACATATGCCACATCCGATACGCTGCCGATATTTGCATATACATTGACCTTGCGTCCGCTCTTTGTCACGGATTCCCGTCCCTTGTATTCTGCCAGCAGGCTTCTTAGTCTCTGTTCCGTCTGCTGTGCCGCTTCTGCCTGCCGGATCTGCTCTTCCTCCGGATCCAGGTAAAATACCGCTTCCCTGCCGTCCACAATAGCCCGGGTCCCGTTATGGATTTTCTCCAGTTCCAATGGTACCCCTATCAGTGCCGGAATATTCATCATACGTGCCAAGATCGCAGTATGGGAATTCGTCGAACCATGTACTGTGACAAAGGCCAGGATCTTACTCTTATCCATCTGTACCGTCTCACTGGGAGTCAGATCATCTGCCACAATGATCGACGGCTCCATGGTACTCCAGTCAATCTGCTCCTCCCCGGACAGATTGCGGACGAGCCGGTTGGAGATATCCCTGACATCCGCAGAGCGGGCCTGCATATATTCATCATCCATGTTGGCGAACATCTCTGCAAAATTATCACCGGTCACTGCCACCGCGTACTCTGCATTCACTTCTTCGTTCTGAATCATGCTGTGAATGGCATCCTGATAATCGTCATCCTCGAGCATCATCTGATGCACCTCGAAAATGGCTGCATTGACTTCTCCGACCTCCTGCAGAGCCTTCTCGTATAACTGCCCCAGCTGCGTCATCGTACGTTCCTTAGCCGCATCCAGCCGTTTCAGTTCTTCCGCTGTGTTGTCGATATGGATCCTCTTAACGAGGCTGTCCTTTTTCTTCAAAACACTGACAGGTCCGATCGCTGTTCCCTTATATACGGATTTTCCAATATATTTTTCCATTTTCTACCTTCCAAACTCTGTCGTGCAGGTCTTCTCCTAGAGGTTCTCACGGAAAAACTTCTGAAGCTCTGCTGCGGCAGTATCTTCATCCGCTCCTTCTATCGTGACTTCCACGTTGTCTCCGTGCTTCACGCCCATTCCCATGATCGCCATCAGCTTGCTTGCTGCAGCTGATTTCCCCTTACAGGAAAGTGTCACTGTACTCTGATACTTTTTCGCTTCCTTGGCGAGCATTCCCGCAGGACGCGCATGCAGACCGATCTCATCCTTAATGATATAGCTGAACTGTTTCATCGGCAACATTCCTCCTTATTTTATATTTCTTGTTTTAAATATGTAGCATATTGTACATACTTTTCGTTCATCTGGTTGATTACATATACATATTACCCATCTTTTTATTGTTTGTCTACATCACTTTTGATATATTGTATATTTTTGAACATTATCGTAAAATTTTGTAAACTTTTTAATAAAAAATTTATAGAAAAAGGATGCCTGCTTATCTGGCACCCTTTCTTGGATCATTCTTTTGGTTTTGTTATTTGCTGTAGTCAGCATCCGGCTACTGTTCCTCCAACTCCTCATAAAACCGGTAATTGTTCTTGCCGCTCTGTTTGACATAATACAATGCCTTGTCCGCTTTTATATAATATTCTTCAAAGTTGTCTCCCTGTCTGCACATGCACAGACCGCAGGACAGGGATGCCGCTGAAGTCTCCGCCGCAGCATTTTTTGCCGCACGAAAGCTGTCAAACAGACTTCTCATCCGCGTATTCATTTCTGCTTCCGATACCTCCGGCAGATAGAACAGGAATTCATCTCCTCCCAGCCGGCAGACTACTGCGTTCTTCATGCACTCTGTAAGCGTCGCTCCCACCAGTCTGAGGGCATAATCCCCCGCCTTATGTCCATAGACATCATTGATCTTCTTCAGATTATCCATATCCACAAATCCCAGACAGCCACCCTGCTTCTGCATTTTCTCAAGGATCAGTGCCTCACCCTTATGACGCATAGGAAGACCTGTCAGATAATCCAGGCTTTCCCTTGCCTCTCTCTGCCTGGCCAGCTCCAGCTCGCGGATGCGGTCCATTGTCTGGATCAGAGTAACGACCAACAGGACCACCAGTCCGGTTGCGATAAAGATTCCGGACAGAGACACAACACGATACACTGCTGTCACCTCCAGCATGACTGCGATCATGGCAGCCACCAGTCCGATCAACGGAAGCTTGTAATGCTTCGCTGTTCCCTGAATAAGATCCCTGCAAATGGTGATAAATACCGTCAGGAAGGTTCCTGCGATCACCATGTGGGACAAAAACATTGTCGAGATAAAATCTGCGATATTCAGTACCTGTAAGGCCGTGCATAGTACCAAATTCACACAAGTGATACACTCTGCCACATGATAGACCTTCCGGTACCTTCCCTGCTGCACACTGTCAACATAGAACAGGATCGGAAGCGGGCAGATCATCACAACGAAGAAGCACATATTCGACAGAATAGAAGCATTGGAAACAAACAGCTGACGCAGCTTCGATTCTCCCAGCATCCACACTGCTCCCAGGATCATGCACCATCCCAGGTACTCCAGATCAAATCTCGTCTTGTATACAATATCGAGCACCAGACTGATGATCAGCACGACCAGTCCGGCAAACAACATCGTACAGGCGATCAAAGTTACCATAAAATAGCAGTGGAACATATATGCCCAAATATCTAATTTATCCCCACAATATACCGTATTGACGACACCGGAATACTTGTCGGTAAAGGACTGCAGTTCGATCCGCACTTCCTTTCCCGCATCCTCGCCTGATGTCTCGCAGAACACATACCGGCTGGCAGAATTTTTCCCAAAAGGTCTGGTATTCTCCGTATCATACACCGTCCTCAGTTCCCCTCCGATGTAAATACGCACATTCTCCAGGGAGGACCTGATGGCGATCGTATTTTCCTTATAATCCTGTGGAAGCACTGACCGTATGACCAGAAGCTCTCCTGCAGGCACATCACATCTGCCCGGGACCTGGATCTCCTGTTCTGTTCCGTCTGCCAGCACCCGGTAAAAGGTTCCCGTAAAAGTAATGCTTTCCTCCGTGACCGTGTCCCTCTCACTGGGGTAAATGCGCTGCCCTAAAAAAAGGCTGCAAGCAGCACAAGGATCACCACATAAAATAAAATTCTTTTATACTTTCGGATCGTATATTTCTCTTCTGTCAACTTTTTCTACCTCATTAAATGATACCGGGGCAGCCCCCGTAAAATGTTTATGGAAAATTCATTCGACAAATCATGCTTTCCGAACTAAAATAGGAATGCGATATGATAATTTCATGATCCTATGAAAGGAGAAAACATGATATGAAGAATAAAAAATATTCCATCATTTATAGCAGTTTAACAGGTAATACCAAGGTGCTGGCTGATGCGATCCACGAGGCATTACCACAGGATGAATGTGAGTATTTCGGTGTGTCCGACACAGTGATCCCTTCTTCCGAACTGCTCTATATCGGATTTTGGACAGACAAGGGAAATGCAGATACCAAGACATTACAGCTATTATCGCAGTTAAAGAACAAACAGATTTTTCTGTTTGGAACTGCAGGCTTTGGTGGCAGTGATGTCTATTTCCGGAAAATCCTGAATCAGGTTAAGCAGTTCGTTGACGCAAGCAATGTTATCGTCGGAGAGTATATGTGTCAGGGCAGAATGCCGCAGTCTGTCCGGGAACGCTACTTGAAAATGAAGGAAGCTCCTGATCATCCGGCAAATCTTGATGTATTGATCCAGAATTTTGACTGTGCATTGTCTCACCCTGATGCCAATGACCTGGAAAAACTGAAAGAAGCCGTTATGGATCCATCCTTCTGATAAGACCATAAAATAAGGCAGCCCCACATAGCTGAGTCTGCCTTACTCTCTTTATTTAACATTGATGCCACTGGCATATTGCTGTAGAAACTGTTCCTTCCCGCAGGGTCTGCCAAAATAATATCCCTGCAGA
>ENA-ORTU01001826-ORTU01001826.1-human-gut-metagenome-genome-assembly--contig:-NODE-1826-length-20649-cov-7.319656_pt1 | contig 20649 bp, 20 predicted proteins | sample MGYA00241910_ERZ509184 | MGnify/ENA primary metagenome ERZ509184 (study PRJEB26280, sample SAMEA2338847) | human gut metagenome | biome: human gut; feature: human-associated habitat; material: faeces... | reverse complement strand
GCCTGCACTGGCGCTCATTTACTATGAACGACTACCGCTTGGAATCGCCGCCGATCCTGCGTGATTTTTTATCCTATCACGAGACCATCAAAGCCCACTCGCAGAAAACAGTCGACGAATACTTTCTCGACCTGCGCAACTTTTTTCGCTATCTGAAGCAGTCGCGCGATCCGTCGCTGCGAGACCTCCCTTTGAGTGAAATTTCCATCATGGATGTCGATCTCGACTTTGTGAAAAAAGTAACATTAACCGATATCTACGCCTACATGACCTATCTGAGCCGCGACCGCGTGCTGCATCAAAACAGCGACGTGTCCGACTACGGCCTGAATGCCGCGTCCAGAGCGCGAAAAATCGCGACAATTCGCTCTTTTTACAACTATTTGGTCAATAAAGCGCACCTTTTGGACACGAATCCCTGCAAGGACCTTGACTCCCCCAAGATCAAAAAGTCACTGCCGAAGTACCTGACGCTCGACGAGAGCGTGCAGCTTCTCCAGTCCGTCGACGGGCAGAACCGCGAGCGCGATTACTGCATTCTGACGATCTTTCTGAACTGCGGGCTGCGAATCTCCGAACTCTGCGGCCTCGATCTGCAGAACATTCAGGACGACGCGCTGCGCGTGCTCGGCAAAGGCAACAAGGTGCGCATCGTCTACTTAAACGACGCCTGCAAGGATGCGCTTAAGCGTTATCTCGCCGTCCGCCGCCCCATCTCCGGCCGCGATCACAATGCCCTCTTCCTCTCGTCGCGCAACGAGCGCATCAGCCGCTCGAGCGTCCACGCGCTCGTCAAAAAGCACCTGAGCGCCGCGGGGCTCGACGCTTCAGAATACTCCTCGCACAAGCTGCGCCACACGGCGGCAACGCTCATGCTGCAAAATGGCGTGGACGTCAAAGCCGTGCAGGAGGTGCTCGGGCATGAGCATCTGAACACGACGGAGATCTACACACACATTGATAACGACGCGCTGCGCGTGGCTGCAAAGGCAAATCCCTTGTCGCATGTAAAGATGAAAAAGAACGAGGATTAAAATTGACTTTCCCGGCTTCATCCGATATACTTAACAGTTGATGAAATGTATTTTTCAAGGAGGGTTTCCATGAATACAAAAGAGCTTTCCCCCATCTGCCGGCAGGTACGGCGTGACATCATCACGATGACCGCCAACGCCGGCAGCGGTCACCCCGGCGGCTCGCTGTCCGCTGTGGAACTGATGACCAGCGTTTTCTTCAACCACATGCGCGTTGACCCGCAGAACCCGCATGATCCCAACCGTGATCGTTTCGTGCTCTCCAAGGGTCATGCCGCTCCCTGCTACTACGCAGTCCTCGCCGCCAAGGGCTTCATCTCCCGCGACGAGTACGCAAACTTCCGCCAGCTGCACTCCATTCTGCAAGGTCATCCCGACGCGAAGAAGGTCCCCGGCGTGGACGCTTCCACCGGCTCTCTCGGTCAGGGCGTGTCCATCGCTGTCGGTATGGCGCTCGGTGCCAAGCATCTCGGCAAGGATACGAAGGTCTTCGCCCTCGTCGGCGACGGTGAGAGCCAGGAGGGTCAGATCTGGGAGGCTTATATGGCCGCTGCGCACTATAAACTCGACAATCTGACCGTCATCATCGACAACAACGGGCTCCAGATCGACGGCACGAACGACCAGGTCATGAGCCTTGGCGATCTGCCCGCCAAGCTCCGCGCGTTCGGCTTTGACCTCGTCGAGCTGCCCGACGGCAACGATCTTGACGCCGTCGAGGCCGCACTCTCCAAGCCTACCATGCCCGGCAAGCCCAAGGCCATCCTTGCACACACCGTCAAGGGCAAGGGTGTTTCGTTCATGGAGAATCAGGTCGGCTGGCACGGCAAGGCCCCAAATGCCGAGCAGCGCGAGCAGGCTTTGAAGGAATTGGAGGACTAAGAACATGGCTGATAAAATTGCAACCCGTCAGGCTTACGGCGAAGCGCTGATCGAACTGGTCGAAAAGAACGATAAGGTCGTCGTGCTCGACGCCGACCTCGCCAACGCCACGCAGACCTGCAAGGTCGCCAAGGCGCACCCCGAAAAATTCTACAACTGCGGCATTGCCGAGGCCAACATGGTCGACATCGCCGCCGGTATGTCCACGATGGGCCTCATCCCCTACTGCTCTTCGTTTGCGATGTTTGCGGCCGGCCGCGCCTATGAGCAGATCCGCAACTCCATCGCCTATCCCCACTTCAATGTCAAAATCTGCGCGACCCATGCGGGCGTCAGCGTCGGCGAGGACGGCGGCAGCCACCAGTGCATCGAGGATCTCGCGCTCATGCGCGCCATCCCCGGCATGACGGTCATCTGCCCCGCGGACGCCAACGAGGCCAAGGCCGCCACCATGGCGATCGCCGATTTTGAAGGCCCCGTCTACATGCGCCTCGCGCGCCTCGCCACCCCCGTTTTCGAGGGCGACATGGTCAAACCTTTTGAGATTGGCAAAGCAAACGTTCTTCGCGAGGGCAAGGACGTCGCGATCTTCGCAACGGGTCTGATGGTCAATGAATCCCTGATGGCTGCGGAAGCGCTCGCAAGCGATGGCATCGACGCCGCCGTCATCAACATCCACACCATCAAGCCCATCGACGCTGCGTGCGTCACCGAATGGGCTGAAAAGTGCGGCAAGGTCATCACCGTCGAGGAGCACAGCGTCATCGGCGGTCTGGGCGACGCCGTGGCCGACGTCCTGATGGGTAAGGTCAACTGCAAGTTCCATAAGATCGGCGTGAACGACCGCTTCGGCCAGTCCGGCAAGGCGGCGGACGTGCTGCGCGAATACGGCCTGACAGCGGACCAGATTGCTGAGACGGTCAAAGTGAACATCTGAGCAAAGAAAGGAGACAAAGCGAATCGGTTTTGTCTCCTTTTTTTCAAAAATATCGCAAATCCTCTTGCAAAATCAAATTTCTGTGTTACAATGCAATTAGTTCCAAACGTACCAAACATTTGAAATAACTTTTTTATCAAAGGAGAAGATATTATGCCGCTCGTAACATCTACTGAAATGTTCAAAAAAGCCTATGACGGCGGATACGCCATCGGCGCGTTCAACGTCAACAACATGGAGATCGTGCAGGGTATCACCGAGGCCTGCCAGGAAGAGCACGCGCCCGTGATTCTGCAGGTCAGCAAGGGCGCCCGCGCCTACGCGAACCACACCTACCTCGTCAAGCTCGTGGAAGCTGCTGTCGAGTGCTGCCCCGATATCCCCATCGTGCTGCACCTTGACCACGGCCCGGACTTCGAGACCTGCAAGTCCTGCATCGACGGCGGCTTCACCTCTGTCATGATCGACGCCTCCTCCAAGCCCTTTGCCGAAAATATCGAGATCACGAAGAAGGTCGTCGAGTACGCACATGACCACGGCGTCGTGGTCGAGGCCGAGCTCGGCACCCTCGCCGGTATCGAGGACGAGGTCAAGGTCGCCGCGCACGAGGCGTCCTACACCCATCCCGAAGAAGTCGAGGAATTCGTCTCCAAGACCGGCTGCGACTCCCTTGCCATCGCCATTGGTACCTCTCACGGCGCTTACAAGTTCAAGCCCGAGCAGTGCACCGTCAATGAGCAGGGCATCCTCGTCCCGCCCCCGCTGCGCTTCGATGTGCTGAAGGAAGTCTCCAAGCGTCTGCCCGGCTTCCCCATCGTGCTGCACGGCTCCTCCTCCGTCCCGCAGGAGTATGTCAAGATGATCAACGAGCACGGCGGCAAGATGCCCAACGCTATCGGCGTGCCCGAGGATCAGCTGCGCGAGGCCGCAAAGCTCTCCGTCTGCAAGATCAATATCGATTCCGACCTGCGCCTTGCCATGACCGGCACCGTGCGCGCCTTCCTCGATGAGCACCCCGACAAGTTCGACCCGCGTGAATACCTCAAGCCCGCCCGTGCCAACATCAAGGAGCTCGTCCGCCACAAGCTCGTCGACGTGCTCGGCTGCGCCGGCAAGGCCTAAGCGATAAGGAGAACTGCTATGAGTGAATTGAAAGGCGCGTGCATCATCGGCCAGTCCGGCGGCCCGACCTCCGTCATCAACGCGAGCGCTTACGGCGTCATCCGCACGGCGCTCGATTCCGGCTGCATCACGAATGTCTACGGCGCAGAGCACGGTATCAAGGGCGTGCTCGAAGACCGCCTGTTCGACATGAGTCAGGAAGACCCGAAGGAGCTGGAGCTTTTAAAGTACACCCCCTCCTCCGCCCTCGGCTCCTGCCGCTACAAGATGAAGGACCCCGACGAGGACGACACCGATTACAAGCGCATCCTTGAGGTATTCAAAAAGCACGACGTCCGCTATTTCTTCTACAACGGCGGAAATGACTCGATGGATACCTGCAATAAGATCAGCAAGTACATGCAGAAGGTCGGCTACGAGTGCCGTGTCATGGGCGTTCCCAAGACAATCGACAACGACCTTTACGGCACCGACCACTGCCCCGGCTACGCGAGCGCCGCCAAGTACATTGCAACGAGCCTGATGGAGGTCTATCAGGACGCGCACGTTTACGACACGGGCATGATCTGCATTGTCGAGATCATGGGCCGCCACGCCGGTTGGCTGACTGCCGCCGCCGCGCTCGCGACGAAGTACGGCGCGGGTCCTGACCTCATCTACCTGCCCGAGACTGATTTCGACATGGATACCTTCCTTGCCGACGTCCAGCGCATCTACAAGGAGACCGGCAGCTGTATGGTCGCCGTATCCGAGGGCATCCACTATGCCGATGGCAGCTTTGTCTCCGAGGCCAAGACCAGCGCGACGGACGGCTTTGGCCACGCGCAGCTCGGCGGCCTCGCGGCGCTGCTGGCGAGCATCGTGAAGGAAAAGACCGGCGCGAAGGTGCGCGGCATCGAGCTGTCGCTGCTCCAGCGCTGCGGCGCACACCTCGCAAGCAAGACCGATATCGAAGAGGCCGTCATGGCCGGCCGTGCCGCGGTGGAGAACGCCGTCGCCGGCATCACCGACAAGATGGTCGCCTTTGAGCGTGAGACTGTGGACGGCCACTACGTTTGCAAGACGAAGCTGCTGCCGCTCACCGAGGTCGCAAACTTCGAGAAGAAGATTCCCATCGAGTGGATCAACGACTCTCACAACGGCGTCAAGCAGGAGTTCATCGACTATGTCCTCCCCCTCATCCAGGGCGAGCCCAAGCTCCCGAAGGAGGACTCCCTCCCCCGTTTCGCCAAACTCAAAAAAGTGCTGGCCAAGTAAATTTTTCAGTAAAAAAGGAACCGATTCTTTCGAATCGGTTCCTTTTTATATCATTCCGGTCAGTCATCTGCAAACCACTCGCCGAGAATATCTGTGGTAAGCGGCAGCGTCGTTTCCTTCGTGCCGCTTTCCGTGTAGAGCGTCAGCGTAACGGTATTGTTCTGTGCATGATAGGTCTCCGCCCGCGCCAAAGAGCGCATAGCGCGCATAGCCCGCCTCATCCGGCTCGTAGACTCTCAGCGTGACAGTCTAACCGCCGGCCTCCTCGGTCTGCGTGAGCAGCGCGGTGGGCGCGTCAGCCTCCTCCGGTGGCAATTCCTCTATGATAAGCTGCGGGGTGCGGCTTGCTAAGATGATGCTGACAAGCGCCGCTGCCACCAGCAGCGGCAACGCGATCTTTCGGCTCATATCCTCTTCCTCCTGTTATCCTTCTTATCGAACAGCATAACAGCGGGCAGAGGAAATGACAAGTTACAAAGTGATGACATTCCAGTTACAGGAATGTAACAAAGCGAGAGGAACCTCCTCTCGCTTTGTTTCTTTACAGGATGATACAGATGAGACCGCCCGTGCCCTCGTTGATGATGCGCTCAAGCGTCTGGCGGAGCTTGAGGCGCGCGTCGTCCGGCATGTGCTTGAGCTTTGCCTGCAAGTCTTCGTTCACGATCTCGTGGAAGCTGCGGCCGAAGATGTTGGACTGCCAGATCTTCGTCGTGTCGCCCTCGAACTCCTGCAAGAGGTAGTTGACCATGTCTTCGCTCTGCTTTTCATTGCCGACGATGGGCGAAACGGTCGTTTCGATGTCGGCGCGGATGATATGCAGGCTCGGCGCGCTCGCCTTGAGCCGCACGCCGTAGCGCCCGCCCTGCTTCATGATCTCCGGCTCCTCCAAGTTCAGCTCGTCGACCGTCGGCACAACGATGCCGTAGCCTCTCTCGCGCGCATCGGACACCGCCTGCGCCACCTTGTCGTACTCCGCCTTGACCGACGAGAGCTCGGTGAGAAGACTCAGCAGATCGCCGTCATCCTTCACATCGAAGCCCGACTGCTCGCTCAGCGTCCGGTAAAACAGTGCGCGCGGGAGCTGCAATTCCGCCGCGGCGACGCCCGTGCCGAGCTGAATGGACGTGATGCGCGCGCTGCTGACGCTTTCGCAGCCGCCGATGGCGCTGATCGCGCCCTGCACCTCTCGGATACAGTGGAGGCTGCCTGTGTTCTCGCGGATGGCCTGATAGAGGCCGCTTTTGATCGGGTGATCGTCAGCAAGCGCCTCGACCCACGGCGGGATGAAGAGGTCCAGCTCGCAGAGCGGGAACTCGTAAAGGATGGCCTTGAGAATCATTCCCACTGCGTTGTCGTCGAGCGTCAGGCAGTTGACGGGCAGACATGTCACGCCATAGCGTGAAGCGATATCCCTTGCCATTGCCTGCACGCGATCGCTTTCCGGCTCTGTCGCGTTGAGCAGAACGAGAAATGGCTTGCCGATCTCCTGCAATTCGCGGATGACGCGGCCCTCGGCCTCTATGTAGTCCTCGCGCGGGATATCAGTGATACTGCCGTCGGTCGTCACAACGACGCCGATGGTCGAATGCTCGCGGATGACGCGCGTTGTGCCAAGCTCCGCCGCCTCGCTCATCGTCACCTCGTGGTCGAGCCACGGCGTCGAGACCATGCGCGGGCTCTCGCCCTCCATCTGCCCCGTCGCGCCCGGGATCATATAGCCCACGCAGTCGATGAGCCGGACCGAGCAGCTGCTTCCCTCGTCGAGCGCGATGTCCACCGCCTCTTCCGGCACGAACTTCGGCTCCGCCGTCATCACCATGCGGCCGCTGCCGCTCTGCGGCAGCTCATCCTTCGCCCGCTCGCGGCGGTAGACATTGTCGATATTCGGGATGACCTGCGTTTCCATAAAGCGCTTGATGAACGTCGACTTGCCCGCGCGCACGGGGCCGACGACGCCGATGTAGATGTCCCCCGCCGTGCGGGTCGAAATATCCTGATAGATCTCCGTATTCATGCTCATACCTTCTTCCTCCGTTCCTCATCGCCTGCGTGGGATCAGCAGCAGCTTTCCGATCACCGCGGCGGATTCCTCCTTGAGCTCGTTGGCCGCAAGGATGGCCTCGACCGTTGTGCGGTAGAGCTTAGCAATATCCCACAGCCGCTCGCCCTGCTTCATCGCGCGCAGCACGAGCGAGGGGACGTTCTCGTCCTTTTTCCCGCACTCCTCGGCCTCAAGCGACTGAAGGCAAGGATAACACGGCGTTTCCGCCACGCTGACGGCAAACGTTACGGGGAAACGCAGCTCCACGCCGTCCGCGCCGACGGACGCGGCGATCTCGCCCGCGTACATGTCCTGCACCCGCGCCTGGCCGTCGGCCGGAAGGTCAGTCTCGAGCAGCACCTCGCTCCGCCGCTCGGAGAGCAGCGGCACGGCGTTTTCGTCGAGATACAGCACGCGCAGATTCGCCGTCGCGCGCAGCGACGCGCTCTCTCCCCCGCCGCTCACGCCCGCGCTGCTGAAGATCACGTCCGTCGCCAGCACCGTCTGCACCTCGGCCCCGGTCTCGATCTTTTCGCGCACGAGCTGCTCGCGCAGCACCAGCGCCGCGCTGTCGCACAGCTCGACCGTCTCCGTCTTCGCGGTCAGGTCGTAGGCCGTGCTGTAAAGGTCCGCCACACAGCAAACGCTTTTCACCTCGCGCACCGCTGTGAACGCGCTGATGTAGAGCCGCAGCGAGATGGCGCGGTTGTTGTCCGGCTCGCTCTCGCTGCCGACATGGATCTCCGCGCCTGTCAGGCGCAGCGACGCGCGCACCGTCGTCTCGCCCTCCTCTTCGGCAAGTCCGTCTAGGATCTGCGAAAACGGCAGCTCGCTGCTCATGGGCGCAAGGTTCCCGCTCTCATCCAAGTAGATGGCATCCAGCCGCGCGACGCCCTTGAGCACGATCTTGTTGCCGATCGACTTGCAGTCAGTCACACGCAGCGCGCACTTTGTGCGTAAAAGCTCCTGAATGGGCTCCTTCGTGCCCGAAAGCAGCACTTCATCGGAAAACGTGAAGTCCTTTTCCCGAATGGCGCGGATAATACCGATGTCCTTTTTCTCGCACAGCGTTTCGATCTTGTAGGCTTCCTGCTCCTTCACGCCGCTGCACACGCTCAGCGACGCGGGCACGTAGGGCGTAAGCGTCAGCTCCACGTTCACGCGCGTAAACACCTTACGCGGATTGAGCATGCGCACTTCGCACGAGCAGAGCCGGCCGTCGAGGCAGCTGTCCGCGCTGCCGCTCAGCGCGCGCCCCTCGATCGTCTCGTCGAGCGGCAGCGTGTATTCAAACGACTTCATCCCCTGCGCGTCCTCGGCCACGTACAAAAGCGTCATGCGGACCGTGCCCGACACCTGCGCTTTTCCGTCTGCGATCTCACGGCTGCGCAGGAAAAGGCACCCGCTCGCATCCACGATGCGGGCGATGTCCGGCAGATAGTCCGGCACGATGGTCTCCGTTGTCTCCTCGCGGTTCTCGCTGAGCTGCGGTAACGCCTGATAACAGGCAAACTGCTCCTTTTTCAATTCCAGTTCCATTGCAGTCCTCTCCTTCGGCTAAGTGGTTAGTGCACTTTATGCCGGGTGGACGCGCATTATGCCTCCTCTTTGACGCCAAATACGCGCCGCAGCAGCGACGAGAGGACCTTGGGTGACTTCCAAATGACAATTTTCATGCTTTTCCCCCTCCCAATATTCATGCCCTTTTCAACCAATATTAAAATCTGCGCAGGCAGCCGATGCCGCAGAAGATGAGAAGAAACGCGACCAGAAACATCAGCGCCCCCACCGGAAAAACAGCCGCGATGAAAATACCGAGCCCCAGCGCCAGCGCGCAAACACCCACGCAGCGCCACGGGCCGAACAGCGGCGGTCCCGGCGGGCGCGGCGGCGGATTCGAATACATGCTTTTCCCCTCCTCTCCCGGCGTTCGCCTGCTCCATTCTATACAAAAGCGGCCGCCGCGTTCCTGCTTTATCGTGACAAAGCGTCGAACTTCGTCATCTTGTCCTTTGTAATACTTGACATTCTCTCATCTTTATGTAATATTAAGAACAACTTCACTTGATCGCGGCTCTGCGAGCGTGTTCCGCACTGACCGCAATGGAAAGGACGGCACACCCATGCAGGAAATGAGCAGAAGAAATCAGCACTTTACCGACTCCGTCATTCGCAGAATGACGCGTATCTCCAACGAATGCGGCGCGATCAACTTAGCGCAGGGCTTCCCCGATTTTGACCCGCCCAAGGAGATGATGGACCGCCTCGAGGTCGTGAGCCACGAAGGCCCCCATCAGTACCCCATCACGATGGGTGCGCCGAATTTCCGCCAGGCCATCGCGCGCAAATGCGGTCACTTCATGGGCCGCACCATCGACCCCGAGACCGAGATCGTCGCGACCATCGGCTCGACCGAAGCGATGGTCGACACGCTCTTCGCCCTGACGAATCCGGGCGACCGCGTCGTGATGTTCTCCCCGTTCTTCGAAAACTACCGCGCACAGGTCATCATGGCCGACTGCGAGCCGGTCTTTGTCCCTCTGAATCCGCCGACGTTCTCCTTTGACCCGAACGCGCTCGAAGATGCGTTCCGCGGCGGCGCGAAGGCCATCATCATCTGCAATCCCTCGAACCCGAGCGGCAAGGTCTTCACCGAGGAAGAGCTCAAGACCATCGCCGACCTCTGCATCCGCTACGACGTTTACGCCATCATGGACGAGGTGTATGAGCACATCATCTACGACGGCCGCAAGCACATCTACATGAACAGCATCCCCGGCATGTGGGAGCGCACGGTCTCCTGCTCGTCGCTCTCCAAGACCTACTCCGTCACCGGCTGGAGACTCGGCTATGCCATTGCGCCGGAGAACATCATGGCGCGCATCCGCCAGTACCACGACTTCAACGCCGTCGGCTGCCCGTCGCCTCTGATGGAGGCCGCCGTCGTCGGCCTCAACATGCCGCTGAGCTACTATGACGAGTTCGGCGCGCACTACGCGCACATGAAAAAGATCTTCACCGAGGGCATGCGCGACATCGGCATCCCCTTCACCGATCCCGAGGGTACGTACTTCGTGCTGGCCGACATCTCCCCGTACCTCAAGAAGGGCCAGAGCGACGTCGACTTCTGCGAGCAGTTGGCGAGAAAAGCCGGCGTCGGCGCCGTGCCGGGCAGCTCGTTCTTCAATGAACCGATCAACAATATTGTGCGTCTGCACTTTGCGAAGAAGGATGAGACGCTGTACGCCGCGCTGGATCGGCTGAATCATATCAAGGATATGATGTGAGTTTTCCGCACTCCATGTGGAAGGAATGTTCCCCACACTGTGTGGGGACGCGGATAAGGGAGGGATGTCTCTTTTTGAAAAAGAGACATCCCTCCCTTACACCCTCCCTGAGAAAATTTTCATTGCAAGCGAGCAACTCGAAGAGCGGCGAGCACAGCAACGCCGCATTTGGCACACAGTCTGCCGCCGAGTAAACGTCACTCGCGCCTCACGGTAGTAAGGCGCGGTTGAGAGTGGTAACGAGGCGGTAGGGATTCATGGCAAAGCCATGTACACCGCACCTGATTGCGCAGCGCGTGCAGCTCTTCGAGCTACAAACTGCCAATGTAAAATTTCTCTTGGGGGATTTAAAGGGGGATACTCTCTTTTGAAAGAGAGTATCCCCCTTTAGTTGCCCGTTTCCGCACAGTGCGGAAAACCGCCGCTGCACGGTGCAGCAGCGGATCACAGCAGTGTATCAATGCCGATTTGCACTTCCGCAGAGTCAGCAGATTCGGGACCTCCGAACCGAGAGACAAATTCTTCCTCGGAAAGAATAGGAACCCCCAGTTCCTTTGCCTTTTTCGTCTTCGACGAATTCGATTCCCCGTCGTTGCTGACGAGGTACGTTGTCTTCCCCGAGACGCTGCCGGTCACGGCGCCGCCTTGCTGTTCGACGTAGGCTTTGAACGCGCTGCGGTTTTTGAAGAGGTGCACATCGCCCGTGATGACGAAGCTCAGACCTTTGCAGGTTCCGTCGGCCTCCTGCTTGGGGGCGACGTCCTCCAGTGTGAGCTCTGCCATCAGGCGGTCGAAGAGGTTTTTGTTTTCATCGTCAGCAAACCAGTTCAGGAGCGCGTTTGAACGCTCGACACCGATGCCGTCCACGTCCTCGAAGCCCTCGCCGCTCTCGATGCGTGATAAAAAGCCCTTCGTGCCGAGCGCTGCGATGAGCTTCTTGCCCGCGTCCGCGCCGATGTTTGGGATGCAGAGGGCGAAGATCAGGTGGATGGGGTCGACTTTGCGGCTCTTTTCGATGGCCGCCAACAGGTTCGTGCAGGACTTTTCGCCAAAGCCTTCGAGCTTTACGATCTCGTCCGCGTACGCGTCCAGATGATAGAGGTCAGCAAAATCGCGCAGATAGCCGCGGTTGACGAACTCGTGCAGCGTTTGCACGGAGAGGCCGTCGATATCAAGCCCGCCCTTGCTCGCAAAGCGGACAAAGCGCTTCAAGTGCTTGGCGGGACAGTTCGGATCGGTGCAGCGCAGCGTCTTCACGCCGCTGATGGGACTGATACGCACCTCGGTCGCCGCGCCGCAGACGGGACAGGCCGTCGGGACTTCATAGCTGCCCTCGGCCCTGACGACCGCGATGCACTTCGGGATGATCTTGTTGGCCTTGATGATGCGAAGCTCTGTCTTGCGGTCCTTGCCGATGCCAAGGCGCTCGAGCTCGCTGACATTGCAGAGGCTCGCGCGCGTGACAGTCGTGCCCTCGAGCTGCACAGGGTCAAAGACCGCGACCGGCGTGATGGTCGAAGCCGCGCACGACCATTCGATGTGATCGAGCACCGTGTCGGCGGACACGTCCGCCCACTTGTAGGCAAGACCCGCGCGCGTCGCGTGATGACCCGTCACGCTGCCGGTCGCTGCGTAGTCCGTGTCGTCGTAGGTGATGACAAGGCCGTCCACGGGAATGCCCATCTCGCCGGAATCGACCTTTTTCGTCCAGCGCGCGATGGCGTCGGGCAGATTTTTCGCATCCGTGTGCTCGCGCTCGACAGTTGTAAAGCCCATTTGGTCAAGATAGTCCATCCGCGCGCCCCAGGAGCGGATCACTTCATCCGTGTGGACGAGCGTGAACGGTGTGAATGTCACGTTTCGCTCTTTCACCTTGTCGAGATTCGTCTTGTCGAGCGCCAGCGTGCCGGCGGCGAGGTTGCGGGGGTTTGCGTAGCGGTCGTCCGCGTCCTCGAGCGTGTCGTTGATGGCCTCGAAATCTGCGTAGGAGATGGTCGCCTCACCGCGCACGACGAGGTGGCCCTTGTCGCTGATTTTCGCGGGAATACCGCGGATGGCGGAGGCCATATAGGTGATGTTCGTGCCGACGGTGCCGTTGCCGCGCGTCAAAACGCGCGTGAGCACGCCGCCGTCATACGTCGCCACAAGCGTCGAGCCGTCGAGCTTCCACGAGAGCCAAATGTCGCGCTCACCCGCCCAGTCCTGCAATTCCTCGACCTTTTTCGTCTTGGCGAGCGAGAGCGCGGGGTACTCGTGCGCTTCCTTCTCCCCCTCGCCGTCCATTTCGTTTCCGGAATGGCTCGTCACCTGCGTGGGACTGTCGGGCCGGACATAGCCGGTCTCTTTTTCGAGTGCGGTCAGCTCGTCAAACAGAGCGTCCCACTCGTAGTTCGTCATCTGCTCCTCCTGCCCGCCGTAGTAAGCGTCGGAGGCGGCATTCAGCCGTGTTACGATCTCGTCGATCCGGATATTTTTGTCCATAGTGCGTTCCCTCTCTCCGGCGGTGCGCAAAAGGCAGTCAGCCGTTGTTCATGATGTAATCTTCCGCGTTCTGCTCCATGTCCTCGCCATTGCTGAAATAGGTGTAATTGTCCGGCACGGAGCCGACGATAACGGTCTCCGCCACGGAATAGGTATTGCTGAATTTTGTCGTTGTGGAAAAGCCCGGCAGCAGAATGCTGACGTACACGTCCACCACAAGGTAAATCTGGTGCTTCGTCTGGTTGATACCCGCCGACGTGAACGCATTTTCAAAATGCGCGCTCGACGAGCCGACCGACTGCATCCGCACGCGGATCAGCGGCCCGCGGCCCGCCAAAAACGGCGAGCCGAGCAGCGTGCCGACCGGCACGGAAAGCTCCTTGGTCGTCACCTCGGAGAGCTTTTCGAGCACCTCGTCGATGATGGCGGACTGCAAACGGTTGAACTCCGCCATGTTGCTCTTGACCGCCGTGATCTTTCCCTCGTTGTCCTTTTCAAAGGAAATGAGCTGGTCGTAGTCCACGCCGCCGCTGTAGATCGTCTCGTTCACGGCGGCGGTCACGATGCCGTTGACCGTATTTGACACGCGCGCCGTTGCGAGAGACGTGAGCACGGGTTTTAGGTGCGTCATTGCCACGATGGCGAGCGCCAGCAGCGCCGCGAGCAAAAACAGCACAAGCAGCAGCGCCCGCTTCTTTCCTGAAAGTCTCCTGTGTCTCCATTTCGGCACAGAGCCTCACCCCGATTCCAGTGAAGCCTATGCCGCGCGGGCTTTTCCCTATTCGCCCAGCGCCATGACGAGCTTCTTGAACGCCTTGCCGCGCTCCATGAAGTTCGCGAACTGGTCGAACGCCGCGCATGCGGGCGAGAGCGTCACGATGTCGCCGCGCACTGCGCGCTCGTAGGCGGTCTTCACGCAGTCCTCCAGACTTTCGCAGCGCACGATCTCGGGGCTGCCGTGATAGCCCGGGCACTCGCGCACGGCCTTTTCGATGGCGTCCGCTGTCGCGCCGCACAAAATAAGCAGCTTGACGTGCTTTACCACCTCGGGTGCAAGGGGTGCAAAGGGAATATGCTTGTCATATCCGCCCGCGAGCAGAATGACCTTTTCGTTGAACGCGTTGAGCCCCGCGATGGTACGTGTCGGACTCGACGCGATGGAATCGTTGTACCACTGCACGCCGCGGATCGTCCGCACCGGCTCGATGCGGTGCTCGACGCCGACAAAGGTACGCGCAGTCTCGCGCATGACCTCGTAGGGCACCAAACCGTCGAGCGCCGTCACGGCGGCGAGGTAGTTTTCGACATTGTGCATCCCCGGCAGACGGATGTCAGAGACCTGCATGACCGCTTCCTCGCATCCGTCATGGCGCAGGACAATGGTATCTCCGCGAAGGAATGCGCCGTCCGCGACCTCTTCGCGGCGGCTGAAGAGCCGCATCCGCGCGGATACCTTTTCCGAAAGAGAGCGCGTAATGTCGTTGTCTTCGTTGAAAATAGCGATGTCGCCCTCGTGCTGATGGAGATAGATATTCTCCTTCGCCGCGATGTACTCGTCCATATCCTTGTGCACATCCAGATGGTTCGGCGCAAGGTTCGTCATCACCGCGATGTGCGGCGAGCGCTTCATATCAAGCAGCTGGAACGACGAGAGCTCGACGACCGCGAAGTCTTCAGGCTGCATCTTCTCCGCGTCGCACAGCAACGGATGGCCGATGTTGCCGCCGAGATACACGGTCTTCCCCGCCGCGCGCAGCATTTCGGCGATGATGCTCGTCGTGGTGGTCTTGCCGTCGCTGCCCGTCACGCCGATGATCGTACATGGGCAGACCTCGAAAAAGATCTCCATTTCCGACGTCACGATGCTGCCGCGCGCTTTCGCCTCGAGCAGCGCCGGAACGTCCGGCCGCATGCCCGGCGTGCGGAAAACGACGTCCGCGCGCAGATCATCGAGGTAGCCTTCGCCAAGCTGCAAGTGCGCGCCCAGCGCTTCAAGCTGCTTCGCGCGCTCGCCGAGGTCTTCGCGGCTCTTTTTGTCGCAGGCGATGACCTGCACACCGTTTCGGCACAAAAGCTCGATAAGCGGCGTGTTGCTCACGCCGATGCCGAGCACTGCCGCTGTTTTTCCCCGCAGGGAGGATAGATATTCCTGTATCGTCATAGACGTTCATCCTTTCGTCTGCACATATAAATTCAATATATAGTATAGCGCAGGAACGGCAAAATAGCAATGCATTTTCCGTTGACAAGCCCCGCGCCATGGGCTAAAATAGTTGTGCGAGTATGACAGACAGTCGCGCGGCGAGGCCGAAAGGCCCGCTGTGAGGAAAGTCCGGGCTCCACAGGGCAAGGATAACGGGTAACGCCCGCCCAGAGCGATCTGAGGAAAAGTGCAACAGAAATAGACCGCCCGAGGTATGCAAGTATCTCAGGTAAGGATGGAAAGGTGCGGTAAGAGCGCACCCGTCGGCTCGAGAGTGTCCGATGCTGTAAACTCTATCCGGAGCAACACCGGTATGGGAGCAATAGGTTGGCCCGACCGCTCCCGGGGTGGCTGGAGTACCGCGGCAACGCGGCGCGTAGATAGATGACTGTCAAATACAGAACCCGGCTTACAGTCATGCTCGCGCAAAATATGAGAGGGACGGCGGAAATCGCCGTCCCTCCCGTTTTTCTGACATAAACTGTCCAAAATGCAGAAAAAGCGGCGGGAACTACCGCCGCTTTTCTTTTTTATGAATCAAACTTCCTTCTTGCCGATGCGGATGAGACGCACGACCACAGGGCTCAGCACCACGTTGAAGAGGAGCTCGAAGATAAAGTTCGCGCCGACAAGGCCAACGATCATATACTGGCCGACATTCGCGCCAAAACCCATCGCATCCGCCCAGCCGCCGATGGTCTCCATAAAGAAGAGCAGGCAGCCGATCAGGAACACGCCGGTATTGACCACCGGGCAGACCACAGCGGCCACCGCCACGGCAAGCGTGCGGTTCTTGTTCTCAAGCGCCTTGTAGACAAGGCCGGAGAGAAGGCCCGCCAGCGCGCCCTTGACGAGCACCGTCAGGATCGTGCCGAGCGCGTTGACACCGAGGAACGCCGCCGCGTCGCCGCTGAGCAGCACGACCACGCCGAACACAAAGCCGAGCCATGCGCCAGCGCCCGCACCGTAGAGCGCCGCACCGATGACGACCGGCACCAGCACCAGCGAAATGCTGAACGTGCCAAACCGGATAAAGCTGCCCATCAGCTGCAGAACGATCACAATAGCGGTGAACAGACCGAGACCAACGATCTTCTGCGTGTTGTTGTTCTTACTCATATGTTTCTCCTTTCACCCGGCCGTCCGTGCAAGGGGCTACACAGGTGTTACAGCAGGAGCGCGCCGCGGAAAAAGCTTCTCCTCGCAGCGCACCTTGTTTTTCTGCCGAAACCGGACGTCCGACGTGCCAAGATATAATACCAAACAACGGTGACAATTTCAAGTGGAATATTTATATATTTTTATAGCATATCCATATAAGTTGAGTCAATGCCGAATGTCGGCCATTTCGCCTTTTCGAACGTACAACGCCCATACAGGCGGACGCCTCCAATACGTCAAATTCGGGACTTTCAGTGCGTCAGCAGCAAGAATCTCAGCAGAATATATTGACAGGAAAACTTGGCGCATTTATAATCTTGACAAGAAAACTTGGCAGCGAGGTACCCTATGGAAAAAGAAGATATCTTGGCGATCAGCCGCAGAGAAAACAAAAACAGAGACCTGGCAGAGGCAGAAATGTCCGCGCAAGCCGGCAGCATTGCCAGCCGCATCGGAGCCGACACGTGCTGCTTCGTTTCGGTTCTATTTGTTTGGGCTGCTAACACGATGCTTTTCAGCCCATGGATCATCTACTTCAGCATTCTTGGTACGCATTATCTGGTAAGATTTGTCAAAGCAAAACGGAAAACAGATTTAACGATCACCGTCTTGTATTTCGCAATGTTCATCCTCTGTTTCGTCTTTTTTGTTTTGCGGCTTATTGAGGCAAAGGGATGAACGATGAGTTAAAATTGCGGAATAGATTGAAAGAGGCGCGGTTTGAAAAAAAGCTCTCGCAGTCGCAGCTTGCAGAAATGGTAGGCGTTTCACGAAACACGATCAGTTCGATCGAGACCGGACAATTTAACCCAACTGCCAAGTTGGCTCTCATTCTCTGTATCGCTTTGGACAAGAAATTTGAAGAATTATTTTATTTTTAGGGAGGTCACGATGGATCATTTATTGCTTCTGATATTGGGCATATTCCTGTCAACCCTTGGCACCGTAAATATAAAAGGAAATATCAGCACGATCCATTCCTATAATCGTCGGAAAGTAAAAGAGGAAGATGTTCCCAAATACGGCAAGGCCGTTGGCACGGGAACGCTTGTCATTGGTGTTTCCCTCGTGCTATCCTATCTCGTCACATTCTGGAATGCAGATGCCATCGATTATATCGTTCTTCCGGCGCTGGTGATCGGCTTAGCTTTCATTCTATATGGACAAATCAAGTACAACCACGGTATCTTTTAACCGTTCACCCTTTCATAAGATCCTGCCCTTACAAGGGAGTTCTTCATTCACGCACCGAAAGTTGAAATAGAAAAAGAGCTTGAGAATATCTTCTCAAGCTCTTTTTGATCAATGTAATTGTATGTCACAACAGAAGCCGCCGTGTACGCCATAGCAGGACAAAGATATGTCACAACTGCGGGTATCACACTGCTGAAAAAGTCAGCATTTGCAAGGGGTTTAGTCCTGGTCCCAGTTGTGGTAGGTGTTCTGGACGTCCTCGTTGTCGTCGAGCATGTCGAGCAGCTTTTCCATGTTCTTGATGTCCTCGTCGCTCTCGAGCTTCACGTAGGTCTGCGGGACGAGGCTGATGTCCGCGCTGACGAAGGCGTAGTTCTTCTCCTCGAGGGCCTTGACGACGTCGTTGAACGCGTCGGGGTCGGTCGTGATCTCGAAGACGTTATCCTCGGCGTTGAAATCGTCGGCACCGGCGTCGAGCGCATCCATCATGACGGCATCCTCGTCGTAGTCGCCGTCCTCGTTGTCGATGATGATGACGCCCTTGCGGTCGAACGACCAGCTGACGCAGCCCTGCGCGCCCATGCCCTTGCCGTACTTATCGAAGTAGTGGCGGACCTCCGGTGCGGTGCGCTGGCGGTTGTCGGTCAGCGCTTCGACGATGACAGCCACACCGCCGGGGCCGTAACCCTCATAGGTGACGGACTCGTAGTTGTCGGTGTTGCCAGAGCCGAGCGCCTTGTCGATGGTGCGCTTGATGTTGTCGTTGGGCATGTTGGCAGCCTTCGCCTTGGCAATGACGGTCGCGAGACGGGAGTTGTTATTCGGATCGCCTGAGCCGCCCTGCTTGACGGCGACGATGATCTCCTTGGCGATCTTGGTGAAGGCGGCGCTGCGCTTGGCGTCAGCCGCGCCCTTCGTCTTTTGAATATTGTGCCACTTGGAATGTCCGGACATGATGTGATCTCTCCTTACAGATAGTATTGAATGACGTCTCTGTGCGACGTCGATATTACGGTTTTCACCTCGGGGAAATGCTCCTCCAAATACGTCTTGACCGCCGGGCAGACGACGTTCTCCGTCGGAAAATGCCCCGCGTCGATCAGGTTGAGTCCCCGCGTATCCAGAAAATCGTTGTAGCGCAGATCGCTCGTCACGAACGTGTCGCAGCCCTGCGCAATGGCCTGCGGGATATACTCGCCGCACGCGCCGCCGCCGACAGCCACGCGGTACACCCGCCCGCTGCCGCGGCAATAGCGCAAGCCGCCGCAGCCGAGTAATTCTATCACATCCCGCAGGAACTCTTCAAGCCCCTTTTCGCAGGAAAGTGTGCCGATCCGGCCAATTTTTTCGTCGTTGAGCAAAAAAATATCGTTCAGGCCCAGTTTTTTCGCCAGACAGTCGTTCACGCCGCCGTCCGCAGCATCCAGATTCGTGTGCATGCAGATGGCGGAAATGTCGTTTTTGACGAGTGTGGTCAAAACGCCGCCGAGGCGCGTGTCGGGCCGAAGGGTCTGCATCTCGCGCTCGTGCCAGCGCACGTTCATCACCGGATGGTGGGACACGATGAGCTGCGCGCCGCAGTCGATGGCCTCCTGCACCACGCGCTCGGTGATATCGAGCGCGACTAAAATGTGCTCGACCTCCTGCTCGGGATCGCCGACGAGGTGGCCGACATTGTCCCAGTCCATCGCGCTCTCGCGCGGCGCCCAGGAAAAAAGCCTCTGTTCGATCTCATGTACCGTTGCCATGTTCCCACTCCCCTTTTCTTCTCTCGATCTCTTCGATGAGATTTTCAAGATGCGCAATACGCGCCTCCTTATCTGCGAGCGACGAGACGGCGAGGCCGTCTCTCGCCCGATTGAGCTTTATAAGATGCTGCGACAGGTATTCGCCGTACAGCGGGTCGGACCGCAGCAATAAGCCTGTCAGCGCGTCCGCTTCGCTCAGCTCCTGCCCCGTTCCCGCTCTCACACGGAAGACGACGTAAAGCTGCTCCTTGTCGCGCACGAGCGTCTCGCTCAAAAAGCGGTAGCCGTGCCCGCAGAGCCAGCAGCGCAGAAGGTCGACCTTTGTCTGCGGCTGCAAAATGAGCGTATGTACGCCCTCATGCGTCCAGGGCGCGGCATCGAGAATACCGAGGATCGTCTCGCCGCCCATGCCGGCGATAGCGATGGCGTCGCACTCCTCTGCTTTGATCTTCGCAAGGCCCGGGCAGAGGCGAAAATCCATGCGCTCCGTCACGCTGTATTCTCGCGCCGTCGCGCGCGCGTGGTCAAGCGGCAGCGCGTTGATGTCAGACGCAATGGCGCTTTCAATGCGCCCGTGCTGCAAAAGCCACACGGGAAGATACCCATGGTCGGTGCCGACGTCGGCCAGTCTCGCGCCCTGCGGCACAAGGCTTGCGATGCATTGCAGCCGCGGCTGAAGCTGTAATTCCTTTTCCACCGCCGCCCTCCTTTCGCTGAGCGAATAAGACGCATACGGAAGACCCGTATGCGTCCTTTTCTTATTCCTTGACGGGCTTGTTGGCCTCTTCGTTCACGAGAGCCAGCAGCTTCTCCACGTCGATTCCGTGGACCATGCAGGCCTCTTCCACCGTCTCACCGCGGGAGCTGGGGCAGCCCAGGCAGTGCATGCCGATCGACAGGAAGATCGGCGCGGTCTGCGGCGCAACGTCCAGAATGTCACCGATGATGGTGTCGCGCTTAATTTCGATCATGTTTGATTCACCTCCGTGAAAATAGCTGAAAATAGTTTATCCCATTTTTCGCACTTTTTCAATAGGAAATATGAAAAAAGAAGCTGCCATAAAGCCAAAAAAGAAAGACGCCCGCATTAGCGGACGTCTTTCGATCAAAACGTTTACAAGAATTACTGCTCAGCGCGCATCTTAGCGAAGCACTCGCTGCAGTAGACAGGACGGTCGGACTTGGGCTCGAAGGGAACCTTGGCCTCGCCGCCGCAAGCTGCGCAGACTGCGGTGAAGTACTCACGGGGACCACGGGCGGCGTTCTTGCGAGCGTCGCGGCAGGCCTTGCAGCGCTGGG
>ENA-ORTU01001807-ORTU01001807.1-human-gut-metagenome-genome-assembly--contig:-NODE-1807-length-20803-cov-3.033449_pt1 | contig 20803 bp, 16 predicted proteins | sample MGYA00241910_ERZ509184 | MGnify/ENA primary metagenome ERZ509184 (study PRJEB26280, sample SAMEA2338847) | human gut metagenome | biome: human gut; feature: human-associated habitat; material: faeces... | reverse complement strand
ATGCTCAGTGCAAAGCGCAAAAGCTTCATGTCGCGCACTTACGGCGCCAACGGCAAGCAGGTGTACTATCTGTGCATGGAATTTCTCATGGGCCGCAGCCTTATGAAGAACGCCTATAATCTTGGCATCTCCCAGGCAGTCATAGGCGCTCTTGAAGACATGGGACGCAGCGCCGCCGACATCTTTGAAGAGGAGCCGGACGCAGGCCTTGGCAACGGCGGTCTTGGCCGTCTGGCTGCCTGCTACATGGATTCCATAGCCACCGAGGGCCTGGAAGGCACCGGGTATTCCATATGCTATGAGCTGGGCATGTTCAAGCAGAAGCTGGTTGACGGCAAGCAGACCGAAGTGGCCGACGACTGGCGTATCAGTGCCGAAAGCTGGCTGGTTCCCCACTACGAGGATGCAGTGGAAGTCCGCTTCGGCGGTCAGATAGAGGCTCACTGGGACAATCTTGGCCATTACCATGCCGAGCACCGCAACTATGACGCGGTCATAGCAGTGCCCCGGGATATGCTCATTGCCGGTTACGGCGGACGGGAGATCAATAAACTGCGTCTGTGGGACGCCAAGAGCACCAACTCTCTGGACATGTACCTGTTCTCCGAGGGCAAGTACGTAAAGAGTATGGAGCAGCGCACCATGGCCGAGGTTATTACCAAGGTCCTGTACCCCGCCGATGACCATATGGAGGGTAAGTCCCTGCGTCTCAAGCAGCAGTACTTCTTCGTCTCCGCCACCGCTCAGGACATAGTCCGCAAGCATATTAAAAAGTGGGGAGACATCAGAAGCTTCGCCCAGCACCACACCATCCAGATCAACGATACCCATCCCACCCTCATCATCCCCGAACTAATGCGCATATTTATGGACGAATACCAGCTGGGTTGGGACGAGGCCTGGGACATAGTCAAGGGCAGCGTGGCCTATACCAACCACACCGTCATGGCCGAAGCTCTGGAAAAGTGGCCTCAGGGCCTGGTGCAGCAGCTGCTGCCCCGTCTCTGGGAGATCATGTGCGAGATAAACCGCCGCTGGTGCGAATACCTTATAAGCTGCTTTGGCAGCAATGAGAAAGTTGGCCGCAACATGATAATCAGTGACGGGCAGGTACACATGGCCAACATGTGTCTGGCCGCCTGCTACAAGGTCAACGGTGTCTCCCGCCTCCACGGTGAGATACTGAAAAACGATCTGTTCAAGGACATCTACTCCCTGAGCCCGGAGCGCTTTACCCACGTTACAAACGGCATAGACCACCGTCGCTGGCTCAGCCAGATAAACCCCGGCCTTCACGAACTCATCGTAGAGCTTCTTGGCAATGACGACTACCTTCTGAAGCCGGAAGAGCTCATCCGGCTGGCCGGTTTTGCCTCCGACTCCCAGGTGAGAGAGCGGGTAAACAAGATAAAGCAGGAAAACAAGGCCCGTTTCGCCCAGTTCGCCATGAGAAACGACAGCTTTGTTCTGAATACCGACGCCATTATGGACGTACAGGTCAAGCGTCTGCACGAGTATAAACGTCAGCTGCTGTGCGCCATGAGTATCGCCAGCCTCCAGATGCAGCTGCATGACAACCCCAATATGGACTTTGTGCCCCGCAGCTTTGTATTTGGCGCTAAGTCCGCAGCCGGGTACAAAGTAGCTAAGCGTATTATTGAGCTGCTGCTGTCCATGGCCGACGACATTAATAACGACCCCGTCTGCAAGGACAGACTCCAGGTGTACTTTGTGGAGAACTACAGAGTCAGTGCCGCCGAAGCCATCATGCCCGCCGCGCAGGTCTCTGAGCAGATATCCACCGCCGGTAAGGAGGCCTCCGGTACAGGCTGCATGAAACTTATGATGAACGGAGCCGTGACCATAGGCACCCTGGACGGCGCAAACGTTGAGATGTACGAGAGGCTGGGAGATGAGAACATGTTCCTCTTTGGCCTGCACACCGACGAGATAGCCAACTGGCGCCGCAACGGCTACGACCCGGCGGGTCTGGCCCAGCGCGATGGAGAGATTATGCGCATTATGTCCCGCTTCCGTCAGGGCTTTGCTGACGGCAAGAGCTACTCCGATCTGGTTTCCAGTCTGCTCTACGGCGGCGACCAGTATATGCTCATTGCCGATTACCGGGCTTATGCCGACTGCCAGAAGCGCATGTATGAGCGCATCAGGGACGACGGTGAACGTGCCCGCCTGTCCATCATGAACACCGCCCAGAGCGGCGTGTTTGCTGCGGACCGGGCCATTGCCGAATATGCCAAGGATATATGGAAGATAAAGTAAGGCCTCAAGCTGACAATATTGATGCCGCCGTAGTTTTCGGCGGCATCAATATGGATATATGGGGCCGGCCGGAACGGGCCCTTGTCCCCAAGGACTCAAATCCCGGCACGGTGTCCCTGCGCCCCGGCGGCGTGGGGCGGAACATTGCCCACGACCTGCGGCTACTGGGGCTGGAGGTCAGTCTTGTTGCGGCCATCGGCGGCGACGTATATGCTGCTGCCATTACCGAGAGCTGCCGTGCACTGGGCATAGATCTCAGTTATGCCCCAGTCTTCCCCCAGAGGCGCAGCTCCACATATCTGTACATCAGCGACGAAAAGGGGGATATGCAGCTGGCCGTAAGCGATATGGACATCTGTTCAGCCCTCACGGCGGAATATGCAGCCTCTGTTCTGCCCAAACTACAGGCCGGGGCTATTGTTGTGGATGCAAACCTTCCGGAAGATACTATCCGATACATATGCAATAACAGCAGCATCCCCGTATATGCCGACCCGGTTTCCACCGCCAAGGCTGTTAAACTGCTGCCGGTGCTGCACCGTCTCTCGGCAATGAAGCCGAACGCCCTGGAGGCGGAAAAACTTACCGGGGAAAAGGACCCGGAGCGGGCCGCCCGAGCCTTAGTTGAGATGGGAGTAAAGCGGGTTTTTGTCAGCCTTGGCAGCCGTGGCATGATAGCCGCCGATGAGAAGGAGCTGCTGCTCCTTCCGGCTCCGCTTACCCAGGTGGTGAATACTACCGGCGCAGGAGATGCCGCCACCGCCGCCATAGTGCTTTCGGGAATTAAGGGGCTGAGTTTGCGGGAGACGGCGGAGCTTGCCCAGAGGGCGGGCGCCGTAACCTGTGGCAGCGAAAGCCCCAACGCAGAGGAATTAAGGGAAATATTGAAAACATTTTAAAAACGGGGGATAGTACAATGGAGACCAGCGGTAGGAGATTCAGCTTTTCAGGGCTGCTTTTTGCCCTGCTGCTGGCTCTTGAACTCAGCTTTGTAACGGACATGCTCACCACCAGAGCGATAAGCAACCTGTCGGCAATGGCGCTGGGAATAATCTTTGCCCTGAGCTTTTTGGCCTTTGCCGTTTTGGGGCAAATGAAAAGCAGGCTGATTAAATGGCTTTTCATACTCTTTACCGCCGTAATCTTGCTGCTTGCCCTGGGCCTGTACCTGATTTGGCTGAACACATATAAAAACGGGGTATACCAGGATGTGGACAAGGCCAAGGCCCAGATCTTCGGCGGGAAGAAAGTCATGGTCATCGTTCCCCATGAGGACGATGAAATGAACCTTGCCGGCGGCGTGCTGGAGCAGTATGTGAAATACGGCAGCAACGTGTATGTGGTCTATGTGTTCAACGGGGATATGCACGGCGACGGAGTGCAGCGCATCACTGAGGCCGACTCCGCCATGACCTCCATAGGCATTCCCTCGGAAAATCTGATTTTTTTGGGCTATGGAGATCAGCTGAACCTGGATGGAACTCCCATATACCTCTGCCCTGAGGATGAGGTGCTGACTTCCGCCTCCGGCTTCAGCAGCACCTACGGCACCGACAGGCATCCCCCATTCAACCCAGGTGCCGCCTATACCCGGCATAACCTGTATGAGGATATCCGCACCGTACTGCTGCGCTATACCCCGGACGTGGTATTTTGTACGGACGCGGACAAGCATATCGACCACCAAACCGTGTCAATGTTTTTTGACCAGGCCATGGGTGAGGTGCTTAAAGCCCGTCCAGCCTATGAGCCGGTAATATTCCGGGGCTTTGCCTACAGCACCGCCTATGCCGCTCCCCACGATTACTATGCCCTCAACGCCCTGTCCACAATAAAGCCCGGAAACGAGGACTTTATCACCGACGGCGGCAGCAATATATATAACTGGAGCGAACGGGTTCGTCTGCCGGTATATTCCGGTATTTTGTCCCGCTCTATATTCAGCAGCTCCGGTTACGCCATGGCCAGCTGTTATTCCAGCCAGAATGCGGCGTCCCGGGCCGACGGAATAATCAATTCCGACAAAGTGTTTTGGCTCAGAGAAAGCGGCTCTCTCAGCTATGAGGCGGAGTTCTGGGTCAGCTCCGGGGACGCTTCGGTTTTAAACGACTTTATCCTCAGCCAGCATACCCAGGTCCACGACGACCCGGGCTACTCCGACAACACCTGGGTGCCGGAGGCCGGGGACGATGAGAAACGAATTATAATCAAATTTGAAGAGCCCACTATATTGAGCCGTGTGGTGCTCTACGACAATCCCTCCCTCTCCGACAATGTACTGGAGACCTCCATTCGTCTGGATAACGGTGCTTTTTACCTCAGCGGACCGCTTGAGCCTAATGGCTCCGGAACCGGGATCAGCTTTGACCCGGTGTATGTAGAAGAGCTGGAGATCGTCCTGATGGAAACCCAGGGCAGCGGCGCCGGACTTACAGAGGTAGAGCTGTTTTCTGGCAGCTATGAGCCGCCTTTTAGTTTTATAAAGCTCACCAATGCTCAGGGAGACTTCATCTACGATTATTATATTGACCCCAGCGGCCGGGAGGAACTTGGTCTTTATTCCTTCGGCTGCAGCAGTGAGGCGGAGGATTATAAAATTATCTGTATAGGCGAGGACTGCTATGTCTCCACAGAGGACGGCAGGCTGATAATGAACTGCCCTGAGGGCAAGAGCTGTACCCTTACTCTTATGGATAGCAGCGGACAGCTCAGTGACACCGTTTATATAAGAAACAGCAAAAGCTGGCCGGTGGAGCTTGCCCAGGCTCTGGAATGCCACATGCGTTTTGAATTTAAGGACGGGCAAAACAGCAACACAGCAATAATCATTAACAAAATAAAGGAGCTTGTGGACAGTTGGCAATGAGCAAATTCAAAGCTTTCCTGCATAGGAAAAATATTATCTTTTCCGCCCAGCGTTACGGTATTGAAGCCTTGGGGGCAATGGCCCAGGGACTATTCTGTTCCCTGTTGATAGGCACCATCATCAACACCTTGGGCCAGCAGCTGGGTCTGGTATTTCTGGAAGATGTAGGCAGCTTTGCCATGAGCGTCTCAGGAGCGGCTATGGCCGTTGCCATTGGTTACGCTCTGAAGGCCGACCCCATGGTGCTCTTTTCTCTGGCCGCGGTAGGTTATGCCGCCAATGCCGAAGGTGGCGCCGGCGGGCCTCTGGCAGTGCTGATAATAGCCATCGTGGCAGCCGAGTGTGGGAAAGCTGTAAGCAAGGAGACCAAGGTGGACATTTTGGTAACTCCCGGCGTCACTATCCTTGTTGGTGTGGCTCTGGCTAAATGGATAGCCCCACCCATAGGCACTGCCGCTTATGCCTTTGGTCTGCTTATTGATTCGGCCACCAAGCTCCAGCCTTTCTGGATGGGCATAGCCGTATCGGTACTTGTTGGAATGGCGCTGACTCTTCCTATATCTTCCGCGGCCATCTGCTCAGTACTACAGCTCACCGGGCTTGCCGGCGGCGCCGCAGTTGCCGGCTGCTGTGCTCAGATGGTGGGATTTGCGGTAATGTCTTTTAAAGAGAACCGCTGGGGCGGTCTGGTCAGCCAGGGGCTGGGCACATCCATGCTCCAGATGCCCAATATTATCCGCAACCCCAGGATATGGATAGCCCCCACAGTGGCTTCCGCCATTACCGGCCCCATCGCCACCTGTCTTTTCCGCCTGGAGATGAACGGCGCCGCCATCAACTCCGGCATGGGTACCTGCGGTCTCTGCGGCCCCATTGGGGTGTGGACAGGTTGGATCTCCCCCTCCGCTGAGGCCGTGGCCAAAGGAGCCTCGGCAGTCTCCCCAGGAGCCATGGACTGGCTGGGGCTTGTGTTGGTGGCCGTGGTACTGCCTGCCCTGCTCACGCCCCTGATAAACATCCCTCTGCGTCGACTGGGCTGGGTCAAAGATGGGGATCTGAAGCTTTGATAAGGTTTTCCCATAAAATAAGTTTCCCAAAACAGCAGAGCCCGCTGTGGACATATTTCCACGGCGGGCCCTGCTGTTTATATATAGTTTACCGTATGTTTTTCAAACTGGGAGAAATAATTATAAAAAGGAGGCTTCGTGTATGAATGTGACCAGAGAAACAATAAAAGACTTTGAGAACATGCTCTATCTCAGTGAGAAATCCAAGTCCACCGTGACAAAGTATTCCGCCGCCCTGCACCGGCTGAGAATTTATCTGGCGGGAAAAGACATCACAAAGCAGCGGCTGCTGGAATACCGTGAGCTGCTGCTGCAAAGGAACAGAGCCCAGACGGTAAACGGCGCTTTGTCTGCCATAAACGCATACCTGGAATTTGCGGGGCTTCCAGACTGCCGAGTAAAGCTCTTAAAGGTTCAGCGCAGGGCCTTTATAGATGAGGACCGGGAGCTGAGCGGAGATGAGTACCGGCGGCTGCTCAGGGCAGCGCAGGCCCGGGGCAGCAAAAGGCTATATCTAATTATGCTCACCCTCTGCAGTACCGGCATCCGTATAAGCGAACTGCCTTTTATTACCGCAGAAGCCGCCTCTACCGGCCGGGCCGAGATCCGGCTCAAAGGCAAAACCCGCACAGTTCTCCTGCCCAGGGAGCTGCGCAGCCGTTTAAAAGATTACTGCCGGCAGCAGGGCATACGCAGCGGCTGTATTTTCCGCACCCGTAGCGGGCGGCCTATGGATCGCTCAAACATCTGCCATGAAATGAAGCGGCTGTGCGCCGATGCCAGGGTGGATGCCAGGAAGGTTTTTCCCCATAATTTCCGCCATCTGTTTGCCCGCAGCTTTTTCGATATAGAAAAGAACCTGCCTCATCTTGCAGACGTGTTGGGGCACAGCAGTATTGAAACTACCAGAATATATGTGGCAGTAAGCGCCGCCACTCATGAAAAAACACTGAGCAGAATGCAGCTGGTGATATAAAAAAATTACCCCAGAATATTTCTTCTGTGGTAATCGCAAGCTTCCTTAATGTAAACACATGAACTGGTTTTATAATTGTAACTCATTATTTTTAACTTTGCAAGTGTAAATACATATTTTTCCCCGTGAAAAAATAGCATGAAACGCATTTTTTGTTCCATACTTCCTTTTGCTGTAAAAATTTTCCCCTCCAGGATATGAGGGGTACCCCGCTTCGCCCTTTTTCGCCCGGCCACGATGCTAAGCTTACCACAGAAGAAATATTCTGTGGTATCTCTGGAAAACCTGAAGCCAGAATACCGGGAGGGGATTTGATAACATGAAGCGGAACAGCAAGAACAAGTTACTGGCACTGCTGCTGGCAGTCATTATGCTTATGTCTGTGCTGCCCATGGCAGGCATGGCAGGACAGGAAACAGTGCCTGAAGAGGAATGCAGTTTCTCTCAGGACTGCACGGCAACCATTCACCAGGAAGGCTGCCCCTCGTATGGAACTAGCCAGAGCAGTACTACCAAAGCTGCCGAAAAGCTGAGTGCAGCAGACACACCTAAAGAGGCCGCGCAGCCCAAGGAAACTGAACAGCCTCAGGAGACTGAACCGCCCGAGGAGACTGAGCAGCCCAAGGAGACCGAACAGCCCGAGGAGACTGAGCAACCCAAGGAGACCGAACAGCCAAAGGAGACCGAACAGCCAAAGGAGACCGAACAGCCCAAGGAGACCGAACAGCCCAAGGAGACCGAACAGCCCAAGGAATACTCAGATGCTGTCAATGCCTTTTTGGAAGCAGTGAAAGCAATCCAGCTGCCTGAGGAGATAAACGATGAAAATCGCGAAGAGCTCAGCAAGCTGGTGTCTGCCGCTGTGGAAGCCTCTGAGAAGCTGAGTGAAGAAGAGCTGGCCCTGGAGGATGTAAAAACCGCGCTGGCTCTCATGGACGAGGCGGTCAAGGCGCTCAGCAACATCTCCACAACCGAGGAGCCGGTCCCCGTGGCCAAAATCGGTGACACGGAATTTCCCAGTCTGGATGAAGCCGTCGCCGCTGCCGATGACGGCGCCGTTATAGAGCTTCTTGCCGACTGCGAAACCGAGGGTCTGAACCTCAGCAAGAACCTAACTATAAAGGGCGGCTATACCGTTACCTTTACGAAATACGGCATTGCCCTCTGGGGCAAGTCCCTCACTTTTGACGGCTGCACCGTGCTTATGAACGGCATCGGCTCCACTCCCTACACCGCTGAATGGAGTTGGATGACCATCTGCGCAAGCAAGGGTGCCTCTCTCAATTTAAATAATGCCGCCATGACGCTGGACGGTACAGGTGCAGGAAACGTACATGCCATTTACTTCTGCTCTGATAACAAACTGAATCTTAACGGCTCCAGCCTTACCATCAGGAATTATGCCCAGGATGCCCTGGAGTGGGATGGCGGTGACGGTGGATATAATGTTAATATCATTAACTCCAGCTACACCTCCGACCATAACCGTTCAGGCTTTACCGGCACTTTCTATGTGACCGCAGACAACAGTACGGTCAGCGTGGTCAACAGTGCCGGAAATGGCTCCAACGGTTCTCACTTCATCATCAGGAACGGGTCCGTGGTTGATTTCAGCGGCAACGGCAGCCACGGTCTGTCCGCCGGGCTATTAAGCGTTGACAGCTCCACAGTAACAGCCAACAACAACGGAATGTGCGGCGTAATCTTTACCGGTGCCGGCACCTTTGTAAATTCCGACATTACGATTACCGGAACAAGGGGCATCAGCTACTGGAATGCCGGTATGAGACTCTATACCGCCAACGCTACGGCTTCCATCGACGGGAACACCCGTCTTACCATTTCAGATAACTATGTGACCGGTCTGTATCTGGACAGCTCCTCCAGTCTGAGTATAGCAGAGGGCGCCCAGGTACTGATCACCCGCAACCGTGCGGAACAGGCAAACTGCAGCACCGCCAAGGACTTTGCCCTCTGCGGCGGCGGCATCGCCGTCAGAAGCGGCGCTTCTGCTGCTCTGTCCAGCACCACACAAATATACAACAACCATGCGGCTCTGGCCGGTGACGATATCTATGTGGAAGATGGCGGCAGCATCAGCTTCGGCCCTGTAGGCAGCGGCTGGACTCTGGACGATTGCAGCCACGCCATAGACGGCTGGTACGACGACAGCGCTAATGTCACCGAGGGTGACAGCACTACATATAATCGCTGGAACGCCCACGACAGTGCAAAAGAGCACATTGTCCTGAGTGCTCCCGGCAGCTACACCGGAGTGACAGCCCTCAAGGCCGCCCACGGCATACTGCCTCCCGCAGAGCCCCTGCCCTGGCCCGACTCCCCGGATAATATTTCCCGCTCCAAGACAGCCACCAACCTGGACGCAAACTTCGAGTCCACCGTGACTCTGGGTCTGCCCGCCGCAGAGCAGCAGCTGGTCAGTGACGTGGTCTTCGTGCTGGATAAGTCCACCAGCGCCCAGGTGGAGAGCCAGGTGCTGGATATGCTCTCTCAGCTCAATGAGCAGATAAAGGGCAGCAGCGCCGCCGTGAAGGTGGGCGTGGTGATCTTCAACAAGCAGGCCAACAATATATTGGAACTGACGGAGCTCAACGACGCCAATCTCCCGGCCATTGAAAATGCCATCAAGACCGAAATAAGCAGCGGCACCAACACCCATGCCGGACTTCTGGCAGGCAAGGCCATGCTGGACGCCGACAGCTCCGTGGATGCCGGGCGCAAGTATCTCATCTTCGTCAGCGACGGCATAAGCTACATTTTTGATGCGGAAGCCAACTCCATCAACTCCCAACAGATGACCACCGGGGAGTATGCGATCATGGCAGGTCCTGACTGCTGGGGAATCCGCCATTACCAGGAGGGAGCCCAGAGCTACGTCCCTGAAGACTTCGGCAGCTATCTTGGTACCGTGGGCCTGGATCTGAGCATGGTGCAGCAGTACATCCAGCCCTATGCCAGCACATCCTCCAATCAGGCTCTGCACATTCCCAGAGACAATGGCACCGCCTATCCCAGCTGTGTGGATGTAGCCTTGTATAAGACTGCCATTACCTATCAGTCCGCTGTGGGCTCCGGCTACAACTGCTATGCCGTCACCGCAGATACCGGTTCCGCCTCCGCTAACCCCTGGGGTCCGGCCTTCATGAGCTACCTGGCCCAGAGTCAGATCGTGAGCTTTGAAGGTATCAAGAATGACATTCTCTATCTTCTCTCCGCCGGTTCCACCGTAGAGGACTATATAGGCAGCGGCACAGACGACAAGGGCAATGCCTATAATATGGACTTTGTCAACGACCTTTCCCGTCTCAGCCTCACCGTGGGCGGCGTGGAGCTGGACAAGGTGCAGATATCCGAGACCGAGTACGGCTTCGGTGCAAGGGACGGCAGCTACCGCTTTGTTCTGGAGTACTTCCCTGACAGTGCGGAAGGCGCCGATGACGAGCACTTCGTCTGGTACATCAATGAGTCAATAAAGATAACCGAGCCGGTGCAGCTGAGCTATGTGGTGAAGCTGGCCAATCCCCAGACTGCCGACGGGACCTACGGCGAATACGACGCCAACGGCAGTCAGGGCAAGACCGCCCTTTATACCAACAACTCGGCCACTCTCTATCCTGTGGACAGCAGCGGCGCTCCGGGCGTACCCCAGATATTCCCCAAGCCCACCGTTTCCTACACCGTTGCCCCATCTCTTATTACCGTTAGCGTCACCAAGATCTGGAATGACAGCAACAATTCTGACGGAATCCGACCGGCCAGCCTTACCGTTACTCTATATGCCGACGGCAAGAATACCGGCAAGACCCTTGTGCTTAACGAGGCAAACAACTGGCAGGGCAGCTTTGACGCTCTTCCAGCAGCGGAAAACAACACGGCAATAGACTACAAGGTATATGAGGATGAAGTTCCCAGTTATACCGCACAGGCCAGCGTCAGTGAAGCGTCGAAGGGCATCACCGTCACCCTCACCAACACGCATATAGTGGAAACTGTATCCATTCCGGTGCAGAAAGTCTGGCAGGACAACAACAATGCCTACGGCCGCCGCCCCAACAGTGTAACCGTGTACCTCTATGCCAACGGCGAATACACCGACAAGGTACTGATTCTCAGCCGGCGTGGCGGCTGGGTCGGTAGTTTTGATAATCTGCCCAGATACAGCAACGGGCAGCCCATAGAATACACCGTGCGTGAAAAGTCCATGTACTTCTACAATGGGAAAGTAAGCGTAAATCCTGAAGGTGGCTTTATCGTTACCAACTATTACACTACTACCCCCGGCACCGGTGACGGCAGCAACCTCTGGCTGTGGCTGGCAGTCTGTGCGGGAAGCCTGGCCGCTCTGGGAACCTCTTTTGTGATAATCCGTAAACGTAAAACCACGCTGTGATGCGGTCAGCTCCACATTTCTACCTTGCGTCAAGGCGTAGATTTTAACAGCAGATCCCCCAGGTATTTTGAAAATGCCTGGGGGATTATTTATAAACGAATGATTTGCTTTTTTCCCGGTTTTTAGTCACACGCATCAGGAAAGCTTTCATTTTCCAACTCAATGCTGCCGAATTCTGCTATACTCCGTAAGCCACTTTAAAATCCTCCGCAAGCTGGCGCAGATGGGACACTATTTCCGAAGGGAGTCCGCTGACATCTATATACTCCACATCTTCAAGTCCCAGAAGGTAGTCTGTAGATACGGAAAAGACCTGTACCATTCTTTTAAGCATCTCTATGGAGGGCTGTATATTGTCATTTTCCCAGTTTGAAACACTTTGTTTTGTAACACCCAGAATTTTTGCCAGCTCCACCTGGCTTAGACCTCTGGCCTGTCGTAGTATTCGTATCCTCTGATTTAACATTTTCTCGCCTCATATGTCAATTATTACAATACTATTGTATCAACATACATTGACAATATTAAAATACTTTGGTATTTTAATATTTGACACAGAGGCAATATTTTTGCGCAGCAAACTATGCAAGACAGGAAAGTTGTTTTTACAACATGGCGCGTTCTTAATATGCTTGGGTGGATTGGTTTTCTTTAGCTGTCCCATAAAAACTGCTGGGTATGCCATGCCCTGGCTGCGGGCTTACAAGGGCATGGGTATGCTTTCTCGCAGAATAGTGGAGGTTGGCGCCGGAATATCATCCGCTTTTCCTTGTTTCACAGGCGGTGCTGCCTCTTGCGGCTCACGGCGATTCATGCCTGAAGGTGAACTTTGGCAGGGTGCAGCTGCTGCTGTTGACTTTAGTTTCCCTAACGGAAAAGTCAGCGTTAATCCCAGCGGAGGGTTTATTGTCACAAACTACTACACCACTACCCCCGGCACCGGCGACGGCAGCAACTTATGGCTGTGGCTGGCAGTCTGTACAGGAAGCCCGGCCGTCGGTACGGCAGTGTTTGAAATTCTGCGCAGGCGGAAATTCCGGAGCTTAGCAGGCCAAAGACTTTTAATGGCTGCCCGTATGTGCTAATTTATCACCTATTTGCGCCCCATGCCGGTCTTTTCGGTCAAGGGGCGCTGCTTTGATTCCGGCAGGGATGTCCCTGCCATTCGTTCTGGAGGGGTATTTGTGGGAAGAGCCTGTAATATATCGGGTCAGCGTTTTGGAGCTTTAACTGCCGTGCGGTGCCTGGACATGAACAATAAAGGCTACCGGGTCTGGCTCTGCCGCTGCGACTGCGGAGGGGAGATCGCCGTGGATACCAGGCGCTTGAAACGGGGCATCGTTACCAACTGCGGCTGTGTACCAAAAGAGAACGCCCGCAGCGGCAGTCTGGCGGAAGATTTGAGCGGACAGCGTTTCGGCCTGCTCCTTGTCCTTCAGCGTACAGAAAACAAAAAGGGGCACACCTGTTGGCTCTGCCGCTGCGATTGCGGCAGAACCTGTGCCGTTACCGCCCATGAACTGAAATCCGGTGCTGTCAAAAGCTGCGGCTGCATGAGAGGCCTGGGTGAACACGGTTTTTTAGACATATCCGGCCGGCGTTTCGGCCTGCTAACCGCCATGTATCCCCTTAGCCGCAGGAACGGCAGAGGCTCAGTATACTGGCACTGCCGATGCGACTGCGGAGGTGAGACCGATGTCTCGGAGGACGACCTGGCGCACGGAAATAACCGCAGCTGCGGCTGTCTTAAAAAGCAGGCGCAGCAGGATATCCCGAACCGGCTGCACCGCATTGACGGCACCTGTGTAGAAATCTTGGAAAAGCGAAAGCACCGCAGCGATAACTCCAGCGGCTTTCGCGGAGTATACTGCCTCAAAAACGGGCGCTTCAGAGCATCTATAGGCTTCAAGGGGCAGCGCTTCAATATAGGCACCTTTGAAACTTTTGAAAAGGCGGTGGAGGCTCGGCTGGAAGCAGAGAAAAAAATCCACGGCGGTTTTGTAAAGGCATATTACCGCTGGCAGGAAAAGTGTGCCCTGAAAGACGGGGCAAAAGACAGTGAGCTGCTGTTTCACGTAGAAAAGAAAAACGGCGAATTCGTAGTTACCACCAACATGGAGGATTAAAGCTCAAACCGCCGTCAAGGCGGACTGGCCGCCACACCTTGACTCCGGTCATTGCCTGTCGTCACAGTTAGCGTCCCGATCCGCTGTCCCTTTGGATATCCGGGCTTGGGGACTTTGCCTCAGCCTTGGAGAAAACAAAAAAAGAGTTCGGAGGAGAATCTCCGAACTCTTTTTCTTGTATGAAACTTATCAGTCGGTCACGTAGGGCAGGAGAGCGATCTGACGGGCTCTCTTTATAGCCTCGGTGAGCTCACGCTGATGCATGGCGCAAACGCCGGTGGTGCGGCGAGGCAGGATCTTGCTGCGCTCGGACATGTAGCGGCGAAGCTTGGCGGTGTCCTTGTAGTCGATAAAGGTAGCCTTATCAACGCAGAACTGGCAAACTTTTTTCCGTTTGCGATTCTTGGGGTTGTTCTTATCGAAAGCCAAAGCTGTATCCTCCTATCAAATATTATTGTTGCGGCTCAGAAGGGCAGCTCGCCGTCGCCGTCATCCAGCTCCGCAAAGGGACTTGCAGAGGGAGCGGAAGAGGCTGGAGCGCTGTAAGAGCGGCTGTCGCCGCTGCTGCCATAATTGCCGCCGTAGCTGCCGCTGTCACCGCTGTCGCGGCGGCGGCTCTCACCGAAATAGACATTGTCAACAACGACCTCGGCGCTGCGGCGCTTGCCGCCTTCCCGGTCGGTCCAATCCCTTATTTGCAGACGGCCGGAAACTACGGCCATGCTGCCCTTCTGGAAATATTTGCTGACAAATTCGGCGGTCTGACGCCAAGCAACGCAGTCGATAAAATCGGTCTGCTTTTCACCGCCGTCACGTCCGCCGTAATCGCGGTCAACGGCCAGGGTGAAGCTTGCCACCGGCGTCTGGGACTGGGTGTATCTGAGCTCCGGGTCCCGGGTCAGACGGCCCATGATTGTAATGTGGTTAAGCATAGCCGCGCTCCTTACTCTGCACGCAGGGTGATCAGGCGACGCAGTATGCCGTCAGTGATACCGAGAATACGGTCCAGCTCAGCGGGGAACTCGGGAGCGCTGGTGAACTTCATCAGCACATAGTAGCCCTCGGAAATGTAGTTGATTTCGTAAGCCAGTTTGCGCTTACCCATCTCCTCCATTTCGTCAAGAGTACCATTTGCTTCCACAAGTGCCTTAAACTTCTCAACAACAGCTGCGGTCTGCTCCTCAGTGAAGTTGGGGTTGATGATGTACATTACTTCGTACTTTTCGCTTGCTTTTGCCATGGTTGCACCTCCTTTTGGTCTGTTGGCCCCCGCGCAGGCGGGAGCAAGGATTACCCGTCACATGGACAGGCTATATTATTATACTGATTTTTCCTGGAATGTCAAGGCTTTTTGCGCCTTTAAGTAAAAAAATCTGAGAGAGGCTCTGTCTGTACCCTCTCTCAGATAAGCGGAGTTCAGCACTCCATCTGTTTGCCCAGGAAAAATGCCGCCATTTGAGCCAGCTTATACTCCAACTCTGTTGCGGTGCTGCCGCCATGCTCGGCAATAAACAGGACACAGCCCATCAGATCTCCCTCTGCAATCACCGGCACAGCCACGGAGACATGGTATTTGTCGTTTACCTGGCTCACGGGCAGCTCACTGCCACCGGGAGAAAAACGGTAGGGGCTGCGCCCCTCCATAAGCTCCGAAAGCTGCGTGCTCACAGGTTTTTCCAGCAGCTCCCGGCGTGCGCCACCAGCTATTGCAATAAGACTGTCCCGGTCACAGACGGCGGCTATGCCGTCGGTCGTCTTGCGCATGCTGTCGCATACCTGGGCGGCAAAATCCCCCAGCTCGCCAATCGGGGAATATTTTTTAAATATCAGCTCTCCGTCCTTATCGGTGAATATCTCCAGGGGGTCGCCGTTACTGATAACACTGACATCGAAAACCTTGTCCTTTTGGTTCCTTGCGGACTGAATTAAACGGCATTGTAAGCTATTTTCGATGCCCTGATTAAAATTTACGGTTTCCTCCAGAGTCCCGCTGCGAAGTATTGAGTCGATATCCCGCTGAAGCTTTATCTCCAAATGGTCTTCATAGACCAGCACCCTGTCGATGATGAGCTCCAGGTCGTTCCTGTCCAGCTTGTCCTTGCTGAGTATGTCCCGGAACACCTCCAGGGCCGTCTTTGCCGCCCGGTTCACCTTGATGACGGTGTTGCGTTTGTCGGAGAGCAGGTCTATCTGGTGGTTCAGGCCGTCTATCTTCTGCTGCAGTTCCGCCTCCAGTTCGTCATAGGTGGCTTCGATCTCCGCCTCCCTGTCCGGCTTCTTCATTATCTCCCGGATGCGCTGGCGCTTGGTGACCTTCATCTCCTCCTCCAGCTCCTCCAGCACTGCGGCCAGATTGTCGGCGGACTGCTCAGTCTCGGCGATACTGTCATTCTCCCTAGCCAGGTCCCGGTTCAGCTGTTCTATCATAGCGGAAGAGTTTTCCAGCAGCTTCAGTACATAGCCCTTCAGCAGCTCGTCCAGCTTGTCCACCCGGATATGGTGGCTGGTACAGCCTGCCAGGCCCCGGCGGTGATAGGTACCGCAGGTGTAGGCCGGGGCCAGGTCCCGGCGGCTCATGGCAAACATGGGGCTGCCGCAGTCTCCGCACTCCAGAAAGCCGGAGTACACATTGTCGTTTATCTTCACGCCCCGGTAGTTGTTCCGGGTGCGCTTCTCCCTCAGGGCCATGGTGGTTGCAAAGGTGCGGTAGTCGATAATGGCCTGATGGTGGTTCTCAATGACTATCTGCTCCCCGTCGTCACGCTTTATATCCTTGCCGTTTATCTTGGCCCGGGTGTATTTCCCCTGGCGGAGAGTGCCGATATAAAAATCATTGTCCAGAATGCCCTGCACCGTGGCTATGGCCCAGGCGGACTTGGCCCGGCGTTTGCACTCCTTGCCGTCGGCCTCCTTCCGCAGCTGCTCCGACATCCTTGGGGTGGGTATGCCCTGGTCGGTGAGGTAGTTTGCTATCTTTTTATAGCCCCAGCCCTGGTTGTTATAGAGCTCAAATATCTTCCGCACTATGTCCGCCTCGGTGGGCACCACTTCAAAGTCCTTGCGGCTGTTGACGATGTAGCCGTAAGGGGCGGCGCATATCCACTCCCCGTCGGCCTGTCTGCGCTTGATTACGTTTCGGACCTTCCGGGAGGTGTCGGTGACGGGCATCTCGTTGACCAGGAATTGGAACTGTATCTTCAGCCAGTCATCATCATTGGGGAAGTCAATGCAGTCCCCAATGGATATGATGCGCACCCCGGCGTCCCTCAAATCCTCCAGCTCCACCAGGCCCCGGCTGTTGCGCCGGGAAAAACGGGAGAAGTCCTTGATGATAAGTATATCATATTTGTGGCTCATGAGGCCCCGGCGCATCTCCTGGTAGCCCTCCCGCTGGTCGAAGGTATAGCCGGAGCGGTCCCGGTCCTCAAAAAAAGTCAGACTGCTGTCGGGAAAATTCTGGTGCACATAGTCTTCAATGATGGCCTTCTGGTTCTCGATGGATATATTCTTCTGGTCCAGCTCGTCATCCACGGAAATGCGGGCGTAACCCGCTATGTCAAAGGTCTCGGTCATTGCTGCTTCACCTGCCTATTGTTTAATAAAAACTTGAATTATTCCTGAGCCATAAAACCGTCCGCTTATCTCTCATAGTCATTCTTTTCCAAGTATTTGGCAAAAGCCTTGTCAAACTCGGAAACGTACTCAGCATCCTGCTTCTTACGAAACTCTTCATATATTGTGCCGACCTTTTTAATCGCAGCTTCGCGGGAAATCGTCCCCTTTCCTTCCAAAACCTTGCGCCGGTTATTTGAGAAAAACCGGTCCGTCTCATCAAGCCAGTCCTGCATGCTCATCAGATGTTCGTCCTCTGCCATAAGCTCCGCATAGTCGATAAACATGGTGACAAGGCGGTTGAGCCTGGAAAGTTCTTTTTCGTTAAGATAATTTTTTGCTATCAAGGTATCGCTTTTGAGTATTTTACCATTTGGCGCTGCTTTCCATGTTGTAAGCCCCATTGTGGGGCTGTCGGGATTTGCCCGTTCAGCCAAGAGCTCCGCAGCAGTCTTGCCGGTAACGGCATAATGGAGCTTGTTCTGGACAAAGGCGTAAAAAGCCTTTGTAGTCTCGCTATTGCTGTCGTAATCATAGCTGCACTGTTCAAACACATCTGCGATTTTTTGATATGCCCGGCGTTCACTGGCACGTATCTCCCTAATACGCTCCAGCAGTTCATCGAAGTAATCTCTGCCAAAGGGCCGCCCATTTTTCAACATATCGTCATTGAGAACAAACCCTTTAGTTATATACTCTTTCAGAGTCTTGGTAGCCCATTGGCGAAAACGGGTAGCTTTCTTGCTGTTCACCCGGTAGCCCACAGCAATAATGGCATCCAAGTTGTAGTGCACAATATTGCGCCGTACCTCCCGGTTCCCTTCTTTTCTAACTACCGAGATTTCCTCGGCGGTTGCCTCGGGCTCCAGTTCCCCTTCCCCATATATATTTTTTAAATGGAGAGAGATATTGTCTGAGGAGCAGCCGAATAGCTCCGCCATTCCACTCTGGGTCAGCCAAAAATTTTCGTCCTTAAAAACAACGCTCACAAATTCTTTGTCGCTGTCGCTCTGATATAGCAATATTTCCCCTCTTGCTACCATGTCTCTGTCCATGCTGCGCCTCCACATTGTTATATCTTAAATCACAATAACCTACAGACAACATTGTACCACGGACAAATCATAATTTCAAGAAAAAAATAAAGGCGGAAGGCTGCAAAGTCTTCCGCCATATCTCACCGTCTCACCGTTCCATTCCCACTGCCTGCCGCTGTTTCTTTTCCCGCTGGACCTCCAGCTCGGCGCATCGGCGCTTGTTATAGGCCAATAAATCCAGTGTGCCCTGGTATAGATCCTTCTCACCGGATTCAAACACGGCCACCAGATATTTTTTCTTTTTGAATTTGTCATAGATGTCCTTGAGGCTCTCACGCAAAACTGGGTCCCTTTTTTCTGCATTGCTCAGCCAGATCTCCACCATGCGTTTTTCATCTTTGACATTTATCTCCAAAAGCATCACACTCCTCTGCTGGATATATTTTCCTCATCTTTCCCTGACTTTATTCACCGCCGCCCTTTTCGCCCCATTCAGGATTTCCGGCGGCAGCTCTTCTACCGTGCGGCGAAGCTCCTCCAGCTCTCCCAGCTTTCGCTGAATCTCTATCTTCTTTCGGATGCTGTGCTCTGTGGCGGAGGACAGCCGCTCTTCCAGCCGGGCATTTTCTTCCCTCAGTTCACTGTAGGCCCGGCTGTATTTCTTCAGCTTCGTCCTCATGTCCTCCACACCCGGGACGTAATTTTCCAGCAGAGCCTCCAGCTCCTCCGTCTTGGCTTTTTTGTTGAGTAAATTCGTGTCTGCCATCAGGGCCATGATCTGCTCTTTCATTCGGTTCAGATGCACGGCTTCCTTGAAGAGCCTGGGCGGGATATGGTCCCGGCCTGTCTGTGAGGCGCTCTCGCCCCGCTCCAGGTCTGGGTATTTTTTCACCATGTGCTCCCAGAACTTATCCTGCCACCGGCTCAGCTTTTTCTTGTTGCCCACAATCTCCTTGGCGCTGAGTCTGCCGTCGGCGGTCAGCGGGACAAAAGCAAGGTGCATATGGGGCGTTTTCTCGTCCATATGCACCACGGCGGATATGATTGTTTTGGGGTCCTGGTTTTGCTGGATAAATGTCAGGGCCTCTTGAAAATAGGCTTTGATCTCGGATTTCTTCTTTCCTTGAAAGAACTCCGGTGTGGCAGTTACCAGGGCTTCCACCAGACGAACACTGTCTGACCGGGTACGACAACCGGCTTCTTTGATCTGCCGCTCCGCCTCCGCACGGTATTTCTGTTTGGGTTCAACTAGGTGAAAATTCAGCTTGCTCCGGCTTATGTCCACATCGGGGTTGCTGGCATATTTCTCCTTGCTGCGCTCGTTGTGGGCCTCAATGTTTCCTATCTCCGGCCCCTTGTACTTGGCAAAGCGGAGAATGGCATATTGCGGCTTGCTCATACTCAATCATTCCTCTTCCATATCAGCTCATAACCCAGCGCCTCTGCCAGCTCCACTACCTCCCTGTAGCGGATAGACTGGCGCTGGAGCTTGGCTGAGAGATTGGACACACTGTCCGACCAGCCGTACTCATCATGGAGCTTGTCCACCAGCTCCTGCATGGTATATCCGGCCCGGACTATCTGAGCTTTGATTTCGTTGCGTATGTTCATGTCTGTAAATCCCTCCCTGAATCTTAGATAACAAAACAGCAAAGACGGTCCGCTATCCCATGGGGCCGCTTCACTGTACGGTGAAATTTTCTGCTGTGTTTTCCTCTGATAGAAAGTGCTGCTCCGATGTCCTGCCCGTAAACCGCAGTATTCCACTTTACTGTTTGGCGTGGCTTTGCATGAAACCGTGTATTTCCCCACTTTCCCATGCAGCCGCTGCGCCGTTCAGAGAAGCACGGTTTCGCAAAATAATTTCTTTCGACCGTCAAATACTTTACAAATCTCACTTGACTTGATTTGCCTCACTGATTTTGCCAGTGATTTTCGAGATATAACAGCCAAATTGCTGTAAAAGGGGAGTAGCGGTCAATCAAAGTGTACGTACGTACAGCGTCCGCTCCCCGGTACTAGCGCCGCCATTCTTACGGTACGTACGTACGCAGGGAATCACCGGGAAACACCGTCATATTATTTCTCACCAGTATCTGAATCCCCATGAAGCCCCGCACTCGCCGCCCGGCAGCATTGGTCACATTGTTGCAGTATTCCAGCTTATACCGGCTCTGGCATGCGATAAGAGCCTCGCTGAAGCTCCTGGGCTTTAGGGGAGGCAGATTGTTTTCGGTGCAATAAATCTGGTATGCCTCATACAGTTCCTTGGAACTGGCGGATGCGTCGGCTTTCAGCCGTATATATCCCTGGGACTCCAGAAAATCAAAGACGTTGTTGCTGCTTCGCTTCACGGTCTCCCGGTTTTCCCGGGTGCGCCGGCTTTCCGTAAACTGAAAGTTATTGGCTACAAGCCGTTGCAAGCCCT
>ENA-ORTU01001795-ORTU01001795.1-human-gut-metagenome-genome-assembly--contig:-NODE-1795-length-20897-cov-2.739420_pt1 | contig 20897 bp, 10 predicted proteins | sample MGYA00241910_ERZ509184 | MGnify/ENA primary metagenome ERZ509184 (study PRJEB26280, sample SAMEA2338847) | human gut metagenome | biome: human gut; feature: human-associated habitat; material: faeces... | reverse complement strand
ATTTAATAATTCTTTTACACATTCGCTTATTGTTTTACCATCTGTACTTACACCTAATTTTGCTTTTGCTTGTCCCATAACTTTTCCCATGTCTTTTATAGATGTTGCCCCTGTTTCATTTATTATCTCTTGCACTATTGGAACTATTTCTTCTTTGCTTAATTGTTTTGGTAAATATTCTTCTATAATAGCAATTTCTTCTTTTACTTCATTTATTAGGTCTTCCCTACCACTTTTCTCGTAATCTGGTAAAGAATCTTTTCTAGTTTTGGCTTCCTTCGCAATTATTTGCATAATTTCTTCATCTTTTAGTTCTATTCCACCATCTTTTTCTTTTTGTAAGATTGCTGCTCTAATCATTTGAATAACGTTTTTTCTTACAATGTTCTTGTCTTTCATACTATTTTTTAAATCTTCTAATAATTTTTCTTTTAACATATTTCTTCCTCCTATATAAAAAAATTAGCAACAATTAATTGCTTTGCTTAGGCTATTTTCTATAAAAATTTGGAAAGTAGCTTAATTTTAGATATTCAAAAAGGTTGGAATCAGATTTATTCTAATTTCCAACCTTATTAACTAATTTTATATTAAAATTTTCTTTTTCTAGCTGCCTCTGATTTTTTCTTTCTTCTAACACTAGGTTTTTCATAATGCTCTCTTTTACGAACTTCTTGGATTACACCATTTCTGGCACATTGTCTTTTAAATCTTTTTAAAGCATCTTCTATATTTCCATCTTTTACCTTAACTTCTGATGACATTATTTTCCCCTCCTTCCGGCTTCTTACAACTGTGGGATAAATTTTAACTTTTGTATAAAGTTCTGTTCTCAGACAAAAGTTATAATTTTTTTGCTAATAAGTTTTGTGTAATATTAGTGTATAATATCACCGTAACTTTTATAGCTACTCTATTATATATAATTAATATTAGCTTGTCAATATGCTAATCGGTAAATTTTACCATTTTTATCGCATTATCGTGTAATGTTTCTTTTACATCTATTATTCTTTGATTTGATGATCCTCTAAATTTTAATTTTCTATCCATCTTGCTTTCGTCAAACTTTCCATCTACTATAACATCTATATTTGATATAAGCTGTTTTGTTACAGCTGATGTTTTACATTCTGGCATAATATCTTTTTCGAAGTCGAAACCTGTATAACACCAGATGTTTTTATTTGGATATTTTTCTTTTACTTTTGTAACTAATTTAGCTAATGCTTCTTGGTTCTCTGGCTCTAGTGGTTCCCCGCCAAGTAAACTTAGTCCCTCTACATAGTCATGGTCTAAATCTTTTATTATTTCGTCTACTGTATCTTGAGTAAATTCTTTACCATATTTAAAATTCCAAGCTATTTCGTTAAAACATCCTTTGCAGTGGTGTCTACACCCACTTACAAATAAAGAAACTCTTACTCCTTCGCCATTTGCTATATCAATCTTTTTTATGTCTGCATAGTGCATAATCCCACGTCCTTCTTTGGTTTTATGTATCGTTATTTTGTTTAAAGATATCTTATATTTGAAAATTCGTAATGTCAAACTTATACTTCTTATGTTACTATAAATTTTTGTTGTTTATTTTTATAGTATTTGCTAATTTTTTTACATATTTTAGAAATGTACTAATTCTTAGTTTTTATTGATTTTTAGGTGTTTTTATATTTTTTAGGTAAACTATAATTTTTTTGAATCAATAGAAGAAAAAGAACATCACTCTTTTCTGAATGATGTTCCCTTTTACTTACTTGTTTTTCTTGCTTTCTTTTGTTTATTTGTTAAGACTCTTGCATAACTTAATGTTACTCCTTCTAAGCCTATTAATGCTATTAAAGCAATTACCAATGGCCATGGTACACTACCTGTTGATACATTTATAAGTACTCTTGCTGTTGAACTATTGTCATCCACATTTTGCTCTTTAAATCCTGGTATATTTCCTGTTTTTATTATTTCTACTGTATTATCTTTTTCCCCTAGATTGTTATTTCCCTTGTTCCAACTTAAAGTTATTTTATATTCTTTTGTCTCTCCTGCTTTTATGTCTGTTATTACTTTTTCTATGTATCCATCTTGTTCTTCCCATGTTCCATCATTATTTACAAGGCTCATTCCTTCTGGAATATTTTCTCGTATTGTTGCTATTCCATCTACTTTTCCAGTGTTTTTAACTTTTATTGTGTATTCTACTTTTACATCTGTGTCATCAACATTTTTTCTGTAGATTTCTACTCTTGTCAATTTATCATTGCCTATATTTTGTTCTTCTCCATTTACTATTATTTTACTAATTAGTTTATCTACAGCTATGTTAAATGGCTTTGGTTCATAATAATAGCATACATCTATTGTATTTACAAGAATATCATTTCCATTTTCATCTTTTGTTATTTCCACCTTCATTTTTCCTTGTTCTTCTAAAGGTCTTTCTACTAATGTGTAATATGTGAAGTCTTTTGCTTTTGTATTGTATTCATCATATTTTTGTCCTTCAATTACAATTTGACTAGATTGTAATTTACCTTCTTCATTTGTTTCTTCTAATTCTTTTCCTGACTCTCTATCTACATAGTGTACAATTACCTTTGCTGGTTGATTATAGTAATATTTTACAACTATTTTTTCTTCTGTCATTGTTCCTGTGTTATTTTCTGGTAACATATTATTCCCTTCTTCATCTACTATTACCAATGCATAACTTAAGAATTCTTTAGAAGATATATTATATTCATCTCCAACATGTCCATCATGTATTGTTGGATTTTCTATTTCATCATTTGTTAATATATCTATATGATGTTCTTCTACTTGAGCCTTTTGCGCATAATAGTATGTGACAACAGTTTTATTATTTACTATATTTCCATCAGCATCAGTTCGAACCTCCATTGTTCCTTTGCTATTTGCTGGAACTTCTACTAAATCATATCCTATAAATTCTTTTTCTTCTGTTGTGTATAAATCACCTTCATGTTTTGTGTTATCCACAGTTTTTTCTGTTAGTGGTTCTTTTGTTAAAACATTTACATAGTTTACTTCTAATACTGCTTTTTTAATATAGTAGTAATTTACTGTTACCAATTCTTCTTCCATTATTCCTGTACTGTTTTCTGGAAGTTTAGTTTCTACTAAATCATATCCTTCAAATTCTTTGCTTGATATTTCATAGTTTTGTCCTACTTGTATTTGATGAACTTCTGTATATAATACTTTTCCAGTCCTATCATCTATATGATTTTCTACTAAACCTGCATATACAGGTTCATAGTAATAAATTAAAATTTGCTCTTCTTTTGTCATTTTTATTGTTGCTTTTTCTGGGCTCTTTATTAATCTATATCCTATAAATGCTTTTTCATTTGTTACAAATTCATCGCCTACCAATCCCTCTTCTGTTCTTGATGCTTCTAAGTCTTTTACTATTTCACCTGTTTCAGGATTTCCTTCAACATATCTTACTGTTGCTTTTGTATGTTGTAGGTAATAATATGTTACAACTATATCTGATACAGTCATTTGACCTTCAGTATTCCCACTATCTTGTACTAATGTATATGTTTTTCCGTCTTTTGAGATAGTTTCCCTTCTATAATCTGTATTTGTATTATATATATCATCTACATGTCCTTCTATTACTTCTTGAGTTGCTAAACTCATAGCATCTTCATCTTGTTCTATGTAATTTATTATTACTTTAGCTGGTTTTAATCTGTAATAATATATTACTTCTTGAGGCTCTTCCTCATTATATTTTTGTATAATTCCTTCACTTGGAGGTAACTTTTCTTCTACTAATTCATATTTATCATTTACATTTTGTGCTTCAGATACTGTATATGAATCCCCTTCTTTTCCTTCTATTATTACATCTGATATTTCTGTTCCATTTATATTTGGAACTCTATTTGTTGTAGTTGTTCCATCTACATTTTGAATGTAATAATGTACTGTTACTTTTCCATATTTATCAGTATTTGTTACTTCTTTTGTATCTTGATTTATAGATGTATCATAATATTTTAGGTCACCTTCTGTTTTTTCTTCTTCTGATAAAGTGTATACTATTTCATTTCTATTGCTATCATATTTTGGAAGATTTTCAAAAATATCATTCCATTTGTTTTCGTCATATTGCATTGTAGTACTTCCTGCTGTTCCTGGTTTTATTAGCTCTTTTGAATATTCACTTCCATCACTACCAGTTATTTTAAAGATTACACTATTTGAACGATTTCCTAATTTATTACCTTCATCATCCCAGATTTTGCTTACAGGTATATTAACTGTAAATCCAGTTGTAGTTATACTTGTTGCTTCTTTTTCCACAAACTCTTTTTCTGGAGTTTGTGTTTTAATCTTAGCAGTTACTCTGTTTTCTATGCTTGTAGTTTCTTGTTCTAATCCTAAATATACTACAGTTATAGTTTTATTTATTTCTATCTCATTATTTCTGTTTTCATAAGAATATATATCACCTATTGTTTCTACCCATGTTATTGTATTATTCTCTGGATTATATTCCCCAGAATCTAATGATGATTTTGATGTATCTATTGCATATGGAAGAGTATCGACCATTTTAATTTGAGCTTGTCCCATATAATCTTGTAAATTTACTTTATATGAAATATTATATGTTATTTCACTATCTAAATTTTCTATCATTACAGTTCCATTTTTGCTTATTTCTTCATCTGTTAAATATGGTGTTTTAAGCACATAATAGTATATTACCTCTATTGGTTCTTCTGTCATTGTCCCTGTAGTATTGTCTGTAGCTTCTACAAAATTATATTCTGTAAATTCTTTTTGTTCTGTTTCATATTCATCAAATACTTTTCCTGGTATTTCGTAGTTTGCACTTTCATCTAATACCTTATTTGTATCTTTTTCTAAGTATTTTACTATTACTTTTGTATCTTTTCTTTCATAGTATACTCTAATTACATTATTATCTGAATTTTCTGTTATTGTTAGAGGCATTCCTTCCACTTTTTTAAGTCTATAACCATCTTTTACTTTATCTATATAACTTTCTATTACATCCTGATATGTTGCTGTATAATTTTCGGTTAATGCTTCATCTTTTACATTATCATAGTAATATTCTACTGTATAGCTAAATTGATCTTTTACATAGTATACCTTTATTATATTATTTTCTGCATTTTCTGTAACTGTTAGTGGTAAGTTCTCTGTCTTATCTAATTTATATCCAGTGATGTTTTTATCTTCATACTCTGTTATTTTATCTTGGAATGTTGCCGTATATTCTTCTGTATTTTCTTCATTTAAAATACCATCATAGTAATATTGTACAGTATATTTAAATATATCTTTTGCATAGTATACTTTTATTATATTATCTTTTTCATTTGCAGATATTGTTAATGGTAAGTTTTCTGTCTTTTCTAGTTTATATCCTGTAATATTCTTATCTTCATATTTTTCTATTACATCTTTAAATGTTGCTTGTAAATTTTCTGTTTTGGAATCATTTATTTTACCATCATAATAGTATTCTACTGTGTAGTTAAATGTATCTTTTATATAATATACCTTTATTACATTATTATCTGGATTTTCTGTTATCGTTAGTGGTAAATTTTCTGTTTTTTCTAACTTATATCCTGTGATGTTTTTATCTTCATATTCTGTTATTTCATCTTGGAATGTTGCTGTATATTCTTCTGTTTCGCCTTCATTTATTTCACCATCATAATAATATTCTACATTGTATTTAAATGTGTCTTTTACATAGTATACTTTTATTACATTATCTTTTTCGTCTGCAGATATTGTTAATGGTAAGTTTTCTGTTTTTTCAAATTTATATCCTGTAATATTCTTATCTTCATATTCTTCTATTACGTCTTTAAATGTTGCTGTATAAATTTCTGTCTTGTCATTATCCAATTTATTATCATAATAGTATTCTACAGTATATTCAATGTCTGTTCTTTTTTGATAGTAGAAATTAATTATATTATTTTCTACTTCAATTGTTATTGTTTGTTCTGTTGGCTCTACAGCATAATATCCAGATATTTCAATAGTCTCTTCTGTTACAGAATCTTTAAATGTTTGATTGTCTACTTGTTTACTATCAGCTATTTTTTCATTAGTTCCTTGTTCTATATAGTTTACTGTATAACTTAAATCTGTTCTCTTTGTATAATAGAAATTAATTACATTTTCTTCTTCATTTACACCTATAACTATTGATTGTGCTCTGTCAGAAACTTTATTATATCCTTCAATATCTATAGGCTCTTCTGTAATTACAGCATTATATGTATTTCCTCCAACCTCTTTACTTGTACTAAGTTTATTTTCTGTTCCTTGCTCATAGTAATTTACAGTATAGTAAAGGTCTTTTCTAATTGTATAATATACTTTAATTACATTTGCTTCATTATCTGTACTAACAGTTAATGGATAATTTTCTGTTTTTTCAAATTGATATCCTTCTATAGCCTTATTTGTAAATTCCGAAATTACTGTTCCAAATCTTACATTTTCTACAATTATCGTTTTTTCGTCATCAATAATTCCATCATAGTAATATTCTATTTTATATGACAAATCTTCTCTTGCTTTATAATATACTTTAATTATATTTTCTTCTTCATTTGTACTTATTGTTAACGGATAATTTTCTGTTTTTTCAAAAACATATCCATCTTTTACTTTATCTGTATATGAATCTATTACTTTGTCTTCAATTGCTTCTCCGGTTTCAGTTAAAGAATCATCTATCTGCCCGTCAAAATAATATTCTATCTTGTATTGATATGTAGGTTTTAATCTATAGTAGTATGTTACTACTATTTCTGATTCATCAATAATACCTGTAGCATTACTTGGAATTTTAACAAGTTCGTATTCTTCTGGTATGTCAATTGCTACATCTGTTGTATATGTTTGACCTTTTTTGTATTCTGTCACAATAGTTTGACTTAATGGTGTTGTTGTTCCTTCTATAAAGTGGTTTACTGTTACTTTAACATCTTGTTCTACATAATAGTAATTTATTTCTTGATCATATTCACCATAAGTTCCAGAAGGATTACCTGTAATTACATATTCTCCTTTTTCGTTTGTTGCAAGTTTATATCCTACTAAACCTATTTTAGGTCCTGTAGTGTATTCGGTTCCTACAATACCAACTAACACATCATCTTCTGCTATTTTTGTATTTTCTGTTTCTAATAAGTAATGATGTACTATTATTTTTGAAGTATTATTACTAAATTCAGCAATAATATTTATATCTTCAGTAACATTAGTAAATTTTTCTAATGTTACTGCTCCATTTTCATCTGGTGTAAAACTAATTTTTTCGCCATTTACAATTATAGATAATATTTCGTAACCTTTATTTGGAATAACCATTATTTCTTTAGTACTATCTTCTCCGTATTTAACAGTTTCAACTAATTCATCATTTTGTCCTGTTATAGTTCCACCTACACCATTTACTGATGTAGTAATATTATATCTTTCAATTAATGATGGAATTTCTATTCCTTCTACCTCAGAAATTTCTGATTTTTTGACTGCTTCATCTACTCTAATAAATACCGGTGTACTAATACCAAGAGTCTCAAAGCCACACAATGCATAACTATTTTCTGTAAATCCAGAAACGGCATAACAACCTTCATCAGTACTATATCCAAATTCATTTGCCCATACAACTCTTCCATCGTCATCAACTTTTATAGCAATTCCTCTCCAAGTACCGGCATTATCAGATATAGGCTCTGTTGAAATATCCATTCCACTAGAAGTTTTATCGCCTGAAACAGTTATTCTTCCATTCTCAGAATCTCCACCTAATAAAATTCCACCATCTGTAGTAATTTCTGCTGAATATAAATGATCTGTACCTATTCCTCCAACATTTATTGCCCATACTACTTTACCAGCAGTATTATATTTTACTATATATGCATCTGAAGATCCTGTACTTCTTACTGTAATAGACTTTCCTGAAACAGTTTCACTTGCACTAAATGTAATACTTCCTGTTAATTGACCTGTATAATATATTGCTCCATCTTTTCCTTCAAGAGCTCTATGTAAGTTACCTCCTGTTGCTACATCATTTCCTCTGTTTGTCTTTACAGAAGTAATTTGTGAAACTTTCATAGTATCACTATTCATTATAAAGAAACTATCTGTAAATGTTCCAGATAAAGAACTTCCAGTATCACTCATACTTGCTTCTATGGAACTTGATGTCATATGTGAAGATACTACATAATCTCCATCATCCATTACTTTTATGTATGTAGGTATATCTTCTCCTGTTCCACCTATATTTACTAACGATTCTACCTTTCCTGACGAATTTACTTTCATTACAAATATATCTACTGTATTCTTTTCCCAGAACCAGCTTCCTGTTTTAATAGAATTTATACTAATACTGCTTCCAGAAGTTGTACTAGCTCCAGAAATAGTCTTATTTCCTTCAAAACTTCCTGTTACAACATAACTTCCGTCCTCGTCTCTATCAAAATATCTCATGCCACTAATTAAGTTATATGTATTTATAACGTCTAGATTATCATTATATCTAATTATTGAAGAATCTGTTAATACATCAAATCCGTTTTCCCTTGTTAATATTTGATATACATGGTCTGATGATATAGTTTTTTCAATTTGATTTTCGTCATTAATTATAGATATTTCTCCATTATGGTAATACATCGCTTTACCATCTTCTCTACCAGCAACAAAATATTGATCTGGTTCACGACTAAATTCATTAGCCATTAGTAATGGATCTCTAAAAGAAGTTTCAACTTCTACTCCTCTTGTTTCTCCAATACCAACAAAATATGTTCTGTCTTCTTCATCTTCTTCTAATTCATATCCTTCTGGTACTTCTATTTTTACTAATTTATAAATACCATCCTTTAGAGGTTCTTCTATTTCACCATTTTCGTTTGTTGTAAATACTCTACAAGATTCTCCATTAATTATTTGCTCTTCTCCTAAGACATTCCCATATTCATCTGTTGGATCTTGATATACCTCTTTATTATCTATAATTACAGATTCTTTTATAACCACTTTTACTCCTGGTAATAATTCTGTGTTTTCTCCATCTATAGTTGTTATTTTAAATAACTTTCTTGAATCTAATGAAATTGTAACTGTGTTATTTTCTATTGTATAATCTTCTCTGATTGTTCCTTCTGTTACACTTAATGTTAATTCTTGTGTAGCTGGGTTTTTAGTAACTTTAAATTTAACCTCTTCTTCGCTTAAAGCATATCCAGTTGGTGGGTTGGTTTGCTTTAATGTATATTCTGCACTTTCATTTTTTCCTTCTACATATGCATATAAATCCTTTACTGTAAATGAACCTTTTGCATCTGTTGTATAGCTTTCTCCATCTTCTTTTCCTCCACCTGTAATTGTATAATTAGAATTTTCTAGAGGAATTATTGATTCATTTTCATATAAAACAACTTTTAAATTATATGTTGGTATCTTTTCACTATTTAGTGTAAGTTTTACTGTTGGCTTTATTTTTCCACTTTCTGTTTGTATTGACAATAATCCAGAAGTGTCTTCGTTTATTTCTAGTCCATTTTCTCCTCTTGAAATTTTAAATCTAATTTCTTTTCCTTGTTCTATATAATATCCTTTCGAATATGTTTGTTTTAAAATATATTCTTGGTCTGGATATAGTCCTTCAAAAACTAATTTTCCATTTTTATCTGTTCTTGCTTCTTGTGTTTCTCCTCTTCCTTCTAATGAAAATGTGGAAACTACTCCTTTAGAATCATCATTTAAATTAGTAATATCTAAGTCATATTTAACTTCATTATATAATGTTGCTGACACAAGTGCATTATCTTGATCTATTTCTGGCTCTTCCTCAAACTGACCAAATATATTTAGTTTTAGTTCTCCATTTTCTTCATATGCTCTAAACTCTATTACATTACTATCTAGAATATATTCATCTGGAACACCTATTTCTTGAATTGTATAATTTTTTTCTAACAACAAATCTGGAATAGTTATCTTTCCTTCTGCATTTGTCTCTACAATCATACTATTTAGTCTATTTCCTATTTCAGTAATTCTAAATGAAGCTCCTTGTATAGGACTATTATCTTGTCTACTATATATTGTTAATTCAAAATTAAATCTTCTAGCTATATTAAATCCTAATTTATTTATGTCTGCTGTTTTTCTTTCTATTTCACTTTCATTATGTTCTGAATAATATATTGTATGTGTAGAATATGCCACTTCATTATATGCAGCATCATCTGGTATTTTTATATCATAAGATATTTTTAATTCTTCTGCAGGTTCCATTTGATAACTATTAAATAATATTAAAAAGTTTTTAACATTACTATAATCATCTGTATTTTGTACCCATCCACTTGCCTCATCTGTTGGATCATCTGTTACATTTTCTTGTTCTGAATAATATATGGTTGCACGTTTTGCAAGTTCTTCTGGTAAATTTATGCCATCAGAAATTAATTGTGCAGTATATGTAGAAGCCAAGTTTTCTCCTGTTTGTTGGTATGTATTACCTTCATATGGGATTTTTCCTAATAATTTTATATCTGAAATAGCATCTTTATGATTGTTTTGTAATTCTATATCAATTTTTGCTGTTCTATCGCTATTCTCTACCATTGCAATTAATGGATTATATATTGTTTCTCCCTCAATCGTTGTAGATTCATTTGAAAGTAATGTTTCTGGTCTTAATATATTTATATTTTTTGTTTTCTTTCCAATTTTTTCTTCAGTATTTGTATTATTATTTATATCGTATATGTCTTTTGAAATTTCTGTTTCATAGAATAAATTATTTTCTTTATTATATGTATATAATTCTATATCTGCTTTTTTACTTTTTATTTTTGGATTTGTTTCCACAGCACAATCTAATAATAATTGATAATTAGCATTTGCATTACCAGACATTTCTATTTTTATAAATATGCTACCATCTTCAGTATATTTATAATAATCACTTATACTAACACCATCTGCATTATTTATTGTTACATCATTTATTGTCACATTTATTATGTCTGAAGGGAATTTTATTAAATATTGTTCGTCACTCCATGTACATGTATTATATTGTGTCATATTAGGTGATATTTCTAATTGTATATTATTACTTTTTTGTGTATCTATATCTCCTTCTGATATATCAAAGTTAACTACTGAAATTTCTTCTTCAAAATTTGCTCTAGCATCTGTTTCAAGAGATTTTACTTTTCCATCAACTAGTATTTGTCCATTAAAGCTAGTTTGAACATATTTCATATCTTCTACTTCGTTTTTAGAAAAAGCATCTACCATTTTTCCAGTGTTAATTTGTTTTATGTTATATATAATTACAAAGCTGTTTTCACTTACTTCACTTGTTTCTATTTTACATCTTTTCCGTATTCATATGGATTTAGCATATCGTACGCTGACCAATCATCTGCTGTAAAAGTATGTAATAATTCATCAGTTTCATCATCATACACTTTAATCCATCCATCTAGTCCAAGCGCTGAAACCGGATTTGTAAATGCAATACCTTTATTTGTTATATATCCATTATTTTCTATCTCTGTTCCATCACTCTTTATAAATTTATCCTCTACTGCATTATCTGTTAATACTACATTATTTGCTGTTTCTTCTTGATTTGTTACTATGTTCCATTTTGTATAATATGTTTGCCATAAATTTGTATTACTATTGTTATATCCATATCCTAATAAAACATTATGTTTTGAAACAACTTGTCTTTCTTCTGGATATAATACATTTCTTCCTACAGATACATCAAATCCAGTTTCTTCATTAGTTAAATTAGAATAAGTAACATTTATAGTTTTTGTAATATCATTACTTTTTTCTCCATTAACACCTTCATAATGTGCTGTTACTGGTATATCTATATTTATATATTCATCCTCATCTAATTGATATGCATCAATTGGATATGTAGCTTTTACTCTATATTCATTATATCTATAGTTTATTTCACTTTGTGCATATATTCCACTATATGCTTGCTCTGTTACAATATTCCCATCTATATTTGCAGTACGGCTTGCTGTAAATTTTCTGGAATCTTGATCATATGTATATTCTATATTTTCCCCTTCTATAATAACATTTGTTGGTGCTATATCATTTATTAAAGGTATTGTTCCTTCAATATATGATTTATTAAGAATTACCTCATTTTCTGTTTCTTGAGTGGCTACATTAAATTCAATCGTCATTTCATTATTTTCAACATCTAAAGAATCTGACAATCTATATTTTTGTATTAAATTATCGCTTCCATATACTTTTTCTGGTATATCGCAGTTTACTTCTCCATACCAACAAATCGTTAGTGGTACTTCTTTTGAAATTTGTGTCTTCTGTCCGGCTGTATCTGTATAATCAGCTGTAAATGTTATTGTGGTTTCTTTGTTATAATTTGATATGTCTTTTCCAATCGCATCTGCTATACTTGTTGTAAATTCATAATCTCCGCTTTTTACAGATGCTTCAAAAGTTTTATCTATATTTCCAGATAAATTATTAAGATCAATCTCTTTTGTATTCTTAGAAACATAATTTTGGCTAATTACAGAGTCACTCATTAAATTAGTTTCTAAATAATAATTATGTGAGGCAATCTGAATTTTAGCATTTTCCAATGTTCCTTCTGTTATCTTTAAATCAAAATACATTGTATCTGAATAGCCTATTCTGTTTGCTGTTCCATTTACCTTTTTATTGTCGTGCAAAAAGTAAACCATAAATTTTACATTATCGCTTTCGGTCTTATAGTCATCTTCAGTTATCTCACCAAATTGCATTCTAGCATCATTACTAGATATTCCTTTCTTGCTCACTATATTTCCTATGCCAGCTACTATGGTAGTAATTACAAGAACTAGTAATGCAATAATAAATAAAATTTTCTTATTAAATTTTACTGCTTTGTTAAGATTTTTCATTACGTACCCTCTCCAACATATTTTGCTTATAATTTTATATTATAATAAGTAATTTTTTAATGTAAATATATGGTATGGCGAGGCGTATCAAACCTTACTACGGAAATATATTCAGCCTGTTTTTTTAAGTTTTTATTACATTTTTCTTACATTTCTTTCATTTTACGTCCTTTTTTGAATTTTCATAGGGAATTCTATATTAGTAAAACTACTATATTCATATTTTTTAAATCTATCTAAGTCATTATCCCCCAGCACAGCCGGAAGCTTACAAACAGTAAAAGAGCGCCCTACTATTTCGGGCGCTCTTTTTAATATATTTCTATTCTGCAAAGATCTTATCAAATTCATCTCCGTCGATTTTTTCTTTCTCTAATAATACTTTAGCAACTGCATGTAATTTATCTACATGTTCACTTAAAATATTAATAGCTTTTTCATATCCTGCATCAACAATCTTTTTAACTTCTTCGTCTATGATTGCTGCTGTTTCTTCAGAATATTCTTTAGCATGTGCTAAGTCTCTTCCTAGGAATACTTCCTCTTGGTCTGCCCCAAAAGTAATTGTTCCTAATCTCTCGCTCATACCGTATTTTGTTACCATTGCTCTAGAAATTGCTGTTGCTCTTTCTATATCATTGCTTGCACCTGTAGAGATATCATCTAAAATCAATTTTTCAGCAACTCTTCCACCTAATAGTGAAACAATGCTCTCTTCCATTTCTGTTTTTGATCTAAATGATTTGTCTTCTGCCGGTCTATACATTGTATAACCACCAGCCATTCCTCTTGGTACTATAGATATTTGATGAACTTTATCTTGTGTTGGTAAATATCTACTTACTACTGCATGACCAGCTTCATGGTATGCAACTAATTTATTTTCTTTTTCACTTCTTACTCTTGTTTTCTTTTCTGGTCCCATTGTAACTTTTACCATTGCATCTTCAATTTCTTTCATTCCAACGCAATCTAGGTTTCTTCTAGCTGCAAGTAATGCTGCTTCATTTAAGATATTCTCTAAGTCAGCACCTGCAAAACCTGAAGTATTTTTAGCTACTGTTTTTAAATCTACATCTTCTGCTAATTTTTTCTTTCTAGCATGAACTTCTAATATTTGCTCTCTTGCTTTTACATCTGGAGCAGATACAACAATTTGTCTATCAAATCTTCCTGGTCTTAATAAAGCTTTATCTAGTACATCTGGTCTATTTGTTGCAGCAAGTACTATAACACCTTCATTTGTTCCAAAACCGTCCATTTCAACTAAAAGTTGATTTAATGTTTGTTCTCTTTCATCATGTCCTCCACCAAGGCCTGCACCTCTTTGACGACCAACTGCATCAATTTCATCTATAAATATAATAGATGGAGCATTTTTCTTGGCTTGTTCGAACAAGTCTCTAACTCTTGATGCACCAACACCAACAAACATTTCTACGAATTCAGAACCACTTATACTAAAGAATGGTACTCCTGCTTCGCCTGCAACTGCTTTTGCAAGTAATGTTTTACCAGTACCTGGTTGACCAACTAATAAAACACCTTTTGGTATTCTTGCTCCCATATCTGTAAATTTCTTTGGAGTTTTTAAGAATTCTACTATTTCTTCTAATTCTTCTTTTTCTTCATCAACACCAGCTACATCATTAAATGAAACTTTTGTTTTTTCTGCACCATTTGTCATTCTAGCTCTACTCTTACCGAATGACATTGTTTTATTTCCACCTTGATTTCCTGGATTAATTAATAGTAAACCAAATAATAAAACAATTACTATTATTCCAAATGGTATTATTAGGTAAAGACCTTTCATAAATACAGATTCTGGTCTTTCTGTTAAAGTATAGCTATTTGTTTTTAATATTTCTTGTGCATATGTCATAAAACTATTAATATCTGGAATGTTTACTTCTTTTGGTACAGAGTCACCTTCTAATTCAACTAAAGCTTTTTCCCCACCATCTTGAATTTCGATGCTTGTAACTGTTCCTTTTTCCATATCAGCTAATAGATCTGAATATGCAAGTTTGTTACTTGAATTGTCCATTATTGACGAAATTAATACTATAAATATAATTAAAAATATTAACCATACCGCCAATGATTTAATCCCGTTCTTCACTTTATTTTCCTCCTATCTGCTTTTTCTTCATCTTTAATTGTTTTCTTTAATCTAAGTTTAAACAAAGTTTAATCGCTATAAGCATATATACCATATAAATCAATTGATTTCAACCTATTTTTTGTGTCTTTTGTGTGTCAGCCTATTATACCTTACGGATATTAATATGTATGTGATATAATAATTTTTCCTTTATTTACAAAAACTTTTACATTCTTATTTGGCGTTAAATATTTATTACCTATATTGCGCTCACATAGTTTTATAATATCTTCTATATGAATTTTCTCGATATTTTTGCTTGTTCCAAATATCCTACTAATTGAAATCAATAATATTCTTTTCTTAATTATAGTATCTTGCTTATTAAACTCTCTTAAATCTAAAATTACTTTTTCCTTAGTTTCTTCTATTTTTATTTGACTATATATATTATTTACAATTTTTTCTAAATAATTCTGTTCTTCTGTTACTATTTCTGATAAATTATTAATTCCTTTTATTATGTTAGGATTAAATTCCTTTTTTATAAATGGTATTAATATATTTCTTACTTTATTTCTTGTATAGGTATTGTCATTATTACTTTCGTCAAATTTTGGTTCTAGTTTATTTATATTGCAGTATTCCTCTATATCTTTTCTTTCTGTCTCTATTAAAGGTCTTATATATTTATTGTCTCTTTTAGGATCTATTCCTTTTAGCCCTAAACTTCCAGCTCCTCTAATTATATTCATTAAAACTGTTTCTACTTTATCATTCATATTATGTGCTATTGCTATTTTGTTAAAACCTGTTTCTTTTAAAACCTCATCAAAAAAGCCATACCTTACTTTTCTACCTTCTTCTTCAAGACCTATTTTATCTTGTTTTGCAAGCTTAGTTACATCTTCGTACTTTATATATATCTTTATATTATATTTCTCACAGTATTTTTTTATGTATTCGGTTTCTTCGCCGGCTTCTTTACGTATTCCATGGTTTACATGTATAGCAGCAATTTCTATTTTTAGTTTTTCTTTTAATTTATTTAAAATATCTAATAAACACATAGAATCTGGACCTCCGGATACCGCAATAAGTACCTTATCCCCAGATTCTATTAATTTATATTTTTTTATGGTTTTTAAAATTTTATCTTCCATTTTACCGTCCTTTTTATAACTTATCTCTTATTCTCTATATCTTTCCATATTAGCAAATTTTGTGTAATTTCCAAGCCATACTAGTTTTACTGTTCCTGTTGAACCAGCTCTGTGTTTTGCTACGATAACTTCGGCTAATCCTTTATCTTCGCTATCTTCATTATAGTAATCATCTCTGTATAAGAACATTACTATGTCGGCATCTTGCTCTATTGCTCCAGATTCACGAAGGTCAGAAAGCATAGGTCTATGGTCTGGTCTTTGTTCCGGTGCTCTTGATAATTGTGATAGTGCTATTACTGGTACATTTATTTCTTTTGCTAATATTTTTAAAGATCTACTTATTTCTGAGATTTCTTGTTCCCTGCTTCCTTGTGCTCTTTTTGAAGAACCTTGTACAAGTTGCAAATAGTCTATTACTACTAGTCCAATATTTTTTTCTAATTTAAGTTTTCTACATTTTGCCCTTATTTCATTTATAGAAATACCCGGCGTATCATCTATATAAATAGGTGCTTCTGATAAGTCTCCCATAGTATCTGCAAGTTTTATCCAATCATCATCATCTATTTTTCCTGTTCTTACTTTATTACTATCTACCATTGCTTCACTACACAAAATTCTGTTAACCATTTGCTCTTTCGACATTTCGAGACTAAATAATACTGCTGGAACTTTTGCTTTCAGTGCTGCATTTGTAGCAATATTTAAAGCAAATGCAGATTTACCCATTGCTGGTCTTGCAGCAATAAGAATTAAATCTGAATTATGAAGACCTGCTGTTTTATAGTCTAAATCTATAAAGCCTGTAGGTACACCAGTTATATGTTGTTTTTGATTATATAATTGTTCTAATTCTGTAAATGCATCTATTAATACATCCTTTATTGGACTATAACTTTTTTGGTCTTTATCCTGCATAATGTTGAAAATTTTCTTCTCTGCACTATTCATAATGTCATCTATATTCTCGGTTGGATCATACCCTTGTTCTATAATTTCGTTTGCTGCTTTTATTAATCTTCTTAGTTCTGATTTTTCTTTTACAATACTTATATATTTCTCTACATTGGCTGTTGTAGGTACTTTCTCGGGTAATCCTACAATATATTCCAAACCACCTATTTTATCGAACATTCCCATAGATGTTAATTCTGCTTTTAGTGTTATTATATCTATCGGTTCTGATCTATTATATAAATTTAGTATTGCTTCATATATAGTTTTATTATCTTCCCTATAGAAATCTTCTTCTTTAAGAACTTCTATAGCTGATATTACAGCATCCCTATCTGTTAACATACTACCTATAACAGCTTGTTCTGCTTCTACATCATTTGGTGGAATTTTTCCTAGCTCCATTTTATGCCTCCTAGTTAATTTTGCTAATTTATATTACTATTCTGGAATTACGTCTATTTTTATTTCGCCCATAACACCTTCATATAATTTTACATTAACTTTTGTAACACCAAGAGTTTTTATACTTTCTTTTAAGTCAATTTTCTTTTTATCTATATTTATTTTGTATTCTTTATTTAGTACATCTGCTATATCCTTAGCTGTTACGCCACCAAATACTTTGCCATTTTCTCCAGTTTTAATTTTTAGTTTTGGACAAATTGTTTTTAATTTTTCTGCAATTTGCTTTGGCTCGTCTTTTACTCCTGCTTTTTTATGGCTTGCAGAATCTTGTTTTCCTTTTAATTTTGCCATATTTTCTGCATTTGCTTCTAACGCTAATTTTTTAGGAAATAGAAAATTTCTTGCTATATCCATCACTTGCATTTATTACCTCATCCTTTTTTCCTACACCTTTTATATTGTCTAATAAAATTACTTTCATTTTCTATTCCTCCTCTATAAATTTTCCCATTGCATTCTTAATTGCTTTTGGCTTTTTACATTTTACACTATTTGCCAGTTTTTTTCAAGGTTAAAAATGAACCTATTTAGGCAAAATAGGTTCATTTTCTACTTAATTATTTTATTTTTATATTGCATATTTCTTTATAATGAATATTCCTGCTGTTAATACTGCTACTGCAAGTGTTGCTACACCAATATAAAGTACTGTATCTCCTAATGCTACTGTAAGTATTACTGGTGCATCATCTATATCATCTTCACCATCTGTAAAGTTATCTGGATCTGAATCTATATCTGGTAAATCGAATTCATTATCATCTTGGCTTATTTCTGCTATATTTGTTTTTAATCCCATATTATCTTGTCCATTTATCCAAGTTAATAATATTGATACTGTTGCACTTTCTCCTGGTTGTAATAATTTATTTTCTAATAATTTTGTTGCAACTCTTTCTCTTCCATCTAATGGTTCTCTTGTATACCAATCTGGATTATCTTCTTGTACAAATCTTAATCCTTCTGGTATATAGTCTGTTATTTCTGTTGCATATCCTGCAACTTCACCTTCGTTTGTTATTTTTATTTGGAATTCAAATTTTACTGTTACATTGTTTATATTTTGTCTTCCTAAATCTACTTTTGCTGGTGGTTCTGGATCTTCGTCACCAGTATGTCCTGTTTCTATTATATTTTGTGAACCGTCTTCGTTTGTAACTATCGCTTTACTTACCCATTTTTTTAATGCTAAATCAAATATTTTTGGCTCGTTTGCTACTGTTATTGTAACAACACCATCTTGTATTTGAACTGCATTTTCATCATATCCTACTAATTCTGCATCTGTTGCAGTATAGCTACCGTTTGATAAATCTTTTGTTACGTTTAATACTAATGGTTCCTCTAATAGCATTTTATATGGTTCTGGAGCTTTTATTTCTTTAATTGTAATTGTGTCTACTCCAGGATTAGTTATTTCGATATCTGCTATATTAATTTCTCCGTTTTCATCTGTTGTGTAGTTCTGTGTTCCTGTAGGAGTTGTAATTTCGAATTCTACACCTTGTAATTTTTTAGTTATATCATTTGAATCTACTTTTACTAATTTAAAACTATATTTTCCACTTACTGTAAAGAATACTTCGTTATTGTCTGTGAACTCTTGTGGTGTTCTTTCTATTACTACTATTGGTTGTACAGTATTATTTGTAGAGCTTGTCCAATATGTAGCAGTTGTTGTTGTATAAGTTCCGTTCATACTAAATTTAATTCCATCAATACTATCTGCAACTACTGTATCTGCTGAAATTTTTAAGTAGAATGTTTGTCCTACTAAATCTGTAATAGTTTTATCTGTTATATCTGTTTTATTTGAATCTAATAATGTATATTTTCCAGTTAAATCGTTTCCGTTTCTATCTGTTACTGTAACATTTAATGTATATGGAGTGTCATTATTCTTGTTTATTTTATATGGTCCTATTATATAATTATCACCTTCTGCTGTAACAGCTGGTGTTGTCCTATCTAAACTTAATGGTGCTTCGTTTACATTTGAAGATTCTGTTGCTGATTTTGCATTTGTCACTAGGTATTTAAATAGTTTTTCCATTTGGTCCCATCTATCTCTATTTTTATCTTCTACTGCCTTATAATCTTCTGTTCCACCATCACTTGCTTTTTTGGCTTCTAATACAACTTGTAAAGAAGGTTCTCCAGCAAAATCTGTATGATATACAGGATCCTCTTTATTTGTAAAATACCATATTGCTAATTGTTGTATTACATCTAAATCATCGTCTGTTAATTCTATATTTCCTGTTATACCTGCATTAGCCAATAATGTTGCTTTATCTTGTGTTGCAGTTTCTGCAGATTGAATATATGCGTGATTTAATAACCATACAATTGAATTATAATCTTCTTCTGCAACTGGTAATGTTGGCATAGATGATTTATTTTTAAAATCGTATGATGTATCATACTCTTGTCTAAATACACCTGGACTTGATGTATAAAATCCTTGTTCTGCTTTTAAGCAGTATATTGATTTATCATAATCTATAGATTGTCCATTATATGTAACAATTTTCCATACATATTTATCTGAAACTTTATATGCATATTGTGCTCCATCTTCTCTTGCTTTCCTATATTCTTGCAATCCAAATTCCATTGTTGTCGCTTTAACACTTGTTGCGAAAAGACTTAAAGCCATAGCACATATTAAACAAAAAACAGCTAATATTGTTAATCTACTATTTTTCATACTCCATATCCTTTCTATCTTTAGTTTCCCTAGTTTTTATTATACTAATTATAACTTTTATAGTCAACAAAATTCACATAATTATTTCGTTTTTTGTCTTTTTTTTACTCAGTTCCGTTAGTTTTTCTTACTCCTTCTCTTTTATTTGATAATTCTGCCATTTTTTCTTTTAATTCTTGTTGCTTTTCTAACGCTTCTCTTAACTCGCGTCTTTCTTTAGCAGCTTTAATTAATACATCCTTCCTAAAGTTTTCATATTCTATACTCTTATCTACTTCTCTTTTATATATTCTTAATTGGATAATTATAGCTATAAACTCAACGGCTACTATTCCTCCTAGAATTCCCAATATTAATCTTATGTTCATTTAGTACCTCTCTTTTTTTCATTTGATACTATTATAATTATTTTTTTAAAATGTATCAATATTTTTATATATTTTTATTTAGGTATTTTATATTTAATA
>ENA-ORTU01001788-ORTU01001788.1-human-gut-metagenome-genome-assembly--contig:-NODE-1788-length-20962-cov-2.660209_pt1 | contig 20962 bp, 13 predicted proteins | sample MGYA00241910_ERZ509184 | MGnify/ENA primary metagenome ERZ509184 (study PRJEB26280, sample SAMEA2338847) | human gut metagenome | biome: human gut; feature: human-associated habitat; material: faeces... | reverse complement strand
TTCCTGATCCTTTAATTCTTCAGATAACTGTAGTTCTTTCTTATATTGATTCTTTAATTTTCTTTCCTGCTCTCTTAAATCAGCCAATGTGCTGTATTTGCTTATCATCTGTCCACCAATGACAATACAAAATGCCACAACTACTGCTGATATAGCTATCATCATTCTTCTATTTTGAATACGCTTTCTTCTTGCGTTGCTTAATCTTCTTGTTGATACTTTTCTGTTTTCTGTTGCCATTTTCTCTTCCTTTTTTCTTTTTTAACTCTTTTTAGTTTATCTAATTTGTATAACTTTTGCAATGGTTTTAACATTTTTGTCACAATTTTCTTTACTTTACCAAACACGCAAGTGTTTAATTTTTTTAACATTTTAGAAAGTTTGGTTTTTACTTTGCACAGAAACTTTGCAACCCTGTCAACAATTTTTCTTCCAACTAACCATTCATACAAAGCCATTATGCCTAATGTAAAGATTATTGAAAAGAATCTAGGTCTGCCGTAATTGTATTTCAAGTATATATTAAACATAAATATTGCAGAAATCGTCCAATAAATAACATCCTGAATAATCATGGAAACAATTCCCACTTTGAAAATTCTTCTGCAAACCCGAACCATATCATAGCAGACAGCTAAAACAAGTCCACCATACAGGCTCATTACAATAAGCAATGCTTCCTGAGAAATCTGCGGACTCATTATTCAAACATCCTCTTCAAAATAGACTTACTTTTTTCTCCATAATCCTTTACGTCTGAATAAACAATACTGTCAATTTTTCCTGAAATATTTACCTCGCCTTTTTCAATTGTAAGCTTAGTTACCTTTAGGTCGCTGCCCTTTATATGTACCATACCTAAATTTGATTCAAGTAAAACCTGATTCAAGTCGAAAGCCACTACGTCTTTAATCCCTGTCAAATTCATCTGCTTTCTATTGTCCATTGAAAGTTTGTGGGTTCTTGGTGTACTGCCTGCTTCCATATTAACCTCGAAAAGTTTTCTATATAATAATATATTAGGTTATGTGAGAAATATGTCTTGCAGTTGCATTTTAATCAATCTCTTTGTACATGTCTACTGCTTCTTCTTTTTTAACTGTTTCTTTTGTGCTTAAAACTTCCACCTTTACAGTTCTTTGACCAAACTGAATTTCTATTTTGTCTCCCTCTTTTACATCTCTTGAAGCCTTAGCCGGCTGTCCGTTTACCAAAACTCTTCCTGCATCACATGCCTCATTTGCCACTGTTCTTCTTTTTATTATTCTTGAAACCTTTAAAAATTTATCTATTCTCATGATATCTCCTTTTGTTCTAATTAATATTTTTAAATTTATGTGCTTAGAATATATATTTTTCTACTATTAGGTTAATTTTTATAATATAATTTTCCATATTATTAAATTTACATTTTAAAAAATAATTTCCTATTTACATGTAAAAATAATACCGGAGATTTTTTCTCTCCGGCATTATTATAATATATGTTTGATTTTCTATAAAGACTATATTTATTTTTTACCAGGATCATATAGGTTTTCATTCCAACCGTAATCCACTTTATGATCACAATAGGAAGGATTTTTAGAATCTATTCTACTTAAAATTGTATCATAAAGATATGCGTGACCATTGTAGTTTAATGACAACACATTTTTGTAAAGGTAATTTGCAACTTCAGGTATGGACATTGTTACTGTATCCGTGCCGTAAATCAAAGTACCATCTTCTGCCACAACAAAACCTCTTACATGGAATGAATTTGTCATAACATTTAGTGTGCCATCGCTACCATAATATGAGTTGTTACTCATTGTTCTGACATACTTCATTGTGCCATCTTCTTTGCTTAATATTCCATTGTCTGTTGTCACATAGCCAAATGTATAATCCATGTTGTTGTATTGCCTTGCTCCTCTATAGGTATATTCATTACCACTAATAGCCTGAGTATTTAGTATTGAATATGTGTTATCCAATACATCATCAGCCGAATTTCCTGAACTGTTAGGGTCGATTGTGTATATTACCCCTGTATTTTTTACGGTGTAATCCTTTCCTGAAACTGTAATGATCTGTCCAATATCAGGTGCTTTACAAACTGTTCTAAAGGCTACTTTTTTCTCACTTCCTTCTTCATCAAATAAAACTTCGCCCTTTGTGTTGTAATACCTATTTCCATTTGTTTTAATCTGAAATCCCTCAACTATAATGCTGTCAGACTTTAACATTGTATTTTTTGACACAACTTCAACTTCATTTGATGTTGTTCCTTTTGATACCTGCTCATTTACAGTTGCCTGTACAGTAACTGTATGCTTTCCTGCAGCCACATTTTCAAGCTTCACATTTCCATATGAACTTATTAATGTAAAATCTTTTAAATTCACAACATTGCCTGAAATATCATTTACAAATTTTAAGTAAATAGTATGTTTCCCCTCTTTTAAAGGCTCATACAAGTCAATTGTTTTTGTAACATAGTCTCCCCATCCTGCATTTGCAGTTGGTGGTGTAATTTTAATAGATCCAATAGGAACACTATCCATACTTTTATCATATACATAAATTGTACCGTTTGCATTTTTATCACATGAATAGTTAAAAGTGACAGAGGTTATAGGCTTTGATACTGAAATGTCTTTGTATTCTACCCAGTCACCATTATGGGTTCCACCTATATTTACCGGATTTCCATTGATGGTATCTTTTACTACACCACTTTGATTTGTATAATCTGTTGCATTTATAACTGTACTATCTGATTTTATATCAGACTGGGATATAGTTGCCACACTGGTTGTACCGTCATCAATATAAATGTTGTACTTTGTCTCTGCATCCATATATGCCTTTGGATACCAGTTTACATCTATTTGGTTTAACATTCCATCAGCATTCACAAGGCTTACACTTTTAATTTTAGACTCTGCAAGATTGTCCACTGTACCCGGAAAATAACTTTTTACTTTGTCCGTTACATTTGTATTTCTGTCAACGCTTCCCTGATTTGACCATTTTGATAATATGGTTTCATAAGAATCATTTTCTACATCTGCCCAATACTTTTTAGTATCAGCATCGTTGCCGTTACCGTTTCCCGGAGTATTAAATAATCCCCAGTTTCCATATTGTTTTGTACATTTGTAGTTCCAAACTGTCCAACTTAAATTATTGTCATTTAATAATTTAACACCTTCACTCCATGAATCACTGTTTGACATCATATTAAATTCTCCAATATAACTTGGCACATTATAATTTGCACCTTTTATATTGTTTATTTTGCTCTGCATTGCAGCAACCTGTTTGTCTTTGTCACTGTAATCACTGTATAAATACTGATGATATTCGTACATTACGTTTGTCCAATCTTTATCAGAAGGATTGGGAAGAGTGTCTGCATCCCACACAGCTTCCATAATAATAACGTGATTGCTGTCAACTGTTCTTATCTTTTTGTAAGCCTTATCATATACATTCCACAATGTACTAAGTCTTTCGGCCTTTGTTCCGGTTACATCTGTCGCATTCATATAATCTGCCATTGGTTCATTAAGCAAATCATAACCTGCAACAACAGGATTATCTTTGTAATGCTGTGCAATTTTTAACCACATATCCAAATATTTTGCCTGATTTGTACTTGCATCTGTTCCAAAGAACAAATTTGAATTGTCCTTTTTTTGCTGATTTGTGCTTCCACCGTAAATACCTGAGTTGTGACTACCATTTTGTGAACCATATGCACCATGCATATCAATAATTACATATATGCCATATCTACCTGCTGTTTCCACAAACCAGTCAATTTTATCAAAGGCATTGTCATACCAGTTGCCATTTTCATCAACAAGATTTCTGTACCAAATTGGAAGTCTGATACAATTAATGCCAAGTTTTGCACAATTTTCGAAATCACCGGTTGTCCAATAATTGTCTTCATATGCACTAATAAGATTTTTTGCCTTTTCACTGCCAAATCTGGAATTTAAAGTATCCAGAATGTTTTTCTGGCATCTGATATTTCCACTTGAGTTGTCATCAGTTCCACCATATGTTGCACACAGCCAGATTTCCTGCAACATATAACCACCTGCATTTACTCCACGCAAATGCACGATATCACCATTGTCATTTCTTAACTGCTTACCATCTGCTTTTATAAATCCGGGATAGCTTTCCTTTGTGGTAGAAACTGCTTTTACTCTTACACTACCCAGCTGTGGTATTCCTGTTATTACAAAAGAGACGGCAAGTATTATTCCAATTATTTTCTTTAATCTTTTCATAAATTTCTCCTAATTTCTAAACAAATTTTCTTAAAATTCAATTGGAAGGGTCCCACCTGGAACATCAGGAGTGGATTTCCATTCTCTTGTAACTATATCTCCCGGTTTTTCGTTTGGATTGGTAGTTTCAAAAAATGATCCAGAGTCCATAATTTTTTCAGACACCTCAAACTTTGTCACTATCAATTCCGGTGTCTCATAAACTTTTGTTTTTTTCATTTCCTTCACCTCATTCTGTACTACTTAACATAAATTCCATTGTCCCATGCATATTGAACTTTTTTATAATAGCCATTATATTTGCCCTGTTTTTCTGTCTGATTGTATATCCAATCATTTATATCTGAATAAGAAGTTCCTGTTTTGTTATTTAAGGCACTTAACAAATCTTTCTGCTCCTGACTTGTAAGTGTTGCCGGAACAAATTCTTCCCTTTCCTGATATTTTCCTTTGTACTCCTGCTGACAATATACATAATTGTTCATGTCCTTGTACAATTTATTTAATGTAGCATAGTATGGATTTGATGTACTTGTTACATTTAAGGCCTTCATCATTGATTTTAATATATCAAGTCTGTTGTTGTTAATTGTCACAAGATTTAACACATTATTGTATAAGAAATTATGTCCCTTCAATGTACTCATTTTCTGGTTTTTATACAGAGAATCTGCTATCTCATACATATTTACAGTATAAATGTTATCTCCATATTCAATGCTTCCATCTGCCATTAATGCATATGCTCTTACAGTAATATTTTCCTGTAATGTGTAGAACATATAATCAAGACATTTAAAGGTCAGTCCATAATATTTCCAATACTTTGTGGAATACTGTGAATCACTCTTTGTAGTCCAGTCAGGATATATTCCGTTTTCTGTCTCTTCATGTACCTTTATTGTCTTATTATCAGCCTTATCTATTGTCATCATTTCTTCAAGTTCAGCTCTTGTTTTTCCATCAGTAGCGTTTGCTATTGCATAAATCACACCAAACTTTTTGACTTTTTTTGTTTTAATTGTATTTTTACTTACACGACATACTACTCTGAATGATGGACTAAACTCTGACACACCACCTGAATCCTTATTACCATTCATCTGGAAGCCCTGTACTTCAACATCTCCTAAATCATTGTAAACATTGTTGCAAACAAGTTCCTGATCTGAATTAACACTGTCAATGCTTATGATTCTTCCATCTGTAACCTTAGAGTCTTTCTCCCATGAAGTTACATAATAATCATCGCTGAAAATCGTTGTATTCACATCTCTCTTCTTACTGTAATCGTCTTCTGTAACAGTTACCTTACAATTGTTGTATACATAGAGTTCTACCTTTTCTGAATGTTTAAGAGCAAATGTATACTGTCCTGTTGCTGTCCTTTTAAGCTTTTCACTTCTTATTTCAGCTGCATCTATGGCATTTCCGTCTTTTTTTATCTCAATACTAAAGTTAAATGACTTATTTACCTTGTCATCATCTGCCATATTTCCGGAAACATTTTTGCTAATGGTTATTTTTCGAATAGGGTTATAAATATTAATAAAATCAACTGAATTGTCTCTTCCCGATGAATACGTAAACGTTGCTGTATATGACAGGCTTTCATTGTTTATTTTATCTATTCCAACATCTTCCTTTGTTCCATTTTTATCAACTGTTTCCAAATAGTGTGGTAAATAGTTATTTTTTACGATAATTTCTTCAACAGTATATGTTTCTCCGTCTTTCAAAGCTGTGCCATCAAAAGTCACTGTATCAAAATATCCTTCAACTCCTCCACCACCTGTTTTTTCAATTTTAGTAAACTCATTTTGACTCATGGTATGTGTCTGTAAAACCGTTCCAGAAGTGTTTTTCAAATTTACAACTACGCTATAACCTTCAGGTAATTCTTCAAATCCCTGTATTTTTACATTGGCAACAACTACACCACTCTTATAGTAGAGTTTTAATACATTATGGTTATAAGCTACTGTCATGTTTCTGTCTTTATCATCCACATAAAATGCCTTACTTCCATCATTATTTTCTCCACTGATTTTTGCATCGGATAAAGTATAATTGCTTACCGCCTCTGGTGCCGGTATGCTTACTCTGTCATAAGGGTTTACTGTGCCTTTAACAGTCAAATCAGACTTTATTTCTCCATTTACATAATACTCTATAACATAATCCTTTTTCTGCTGGAATTTTACATTATCAAGTAAACTTCCCACAGTCATATTCGGTGTATCACCGTCATTTCTCTTTGCACCACCTGCTGATACGAAGAAAAATCTTGTAATATAATTTTTTTCACCGGAAGGAACATTATATATACCGTTATGATCATTCCACTGTCCTGCTGTTTCCCTACTTGTAACTTTCCACAACGTAGCAGTAACTCCATCAGACAATGTAATTGTTGTACCTTTTGTGCCTTCCTGATTAGTTGTAATAGCCTTTACATCGTCTCTTCTTATTAATGCCTCAATCTGTTCAGTTGTTGTATAATTTTGTGCATCATTAGCTGACATTGCAACAACATACATACTATTCTGGCACCAACGTCCTGCATAATCTAAGTCCCAATAACACTGGGAATTAGGAGTTGTTAAAATATCCTGATATAATGCACCTACATTTTCACAGTTAAGCTCTGCAAACTGGTCTCCATGAGCATTGTTTTTATACATTTCATCCTGTGTTACGGAGAACTGGGATACCTGTTCTTTTTCTCCTGAGGTTTTTAACTTTCTTCCATTTACAATTTCAATATCATGTCCTACACGGTTACTATTTGGCCCGTTAGTCCATCCCGGTGCTGTTGTTTTCCACATTAAACCTTCATATCCGTTAGGATACTGCTGTTCATCTTCGTTTATATTAAATGGAAATACCCTGTTGTCTTCATCTGACGAAAACATTGCCGGATACTCAAAATCTCCATTTTGAATGTCGTTGTAATATTGAACCTTATGTGGATGTGACCACTGGGTTGTTCCTTCTTTTCGTACACGATAATACTGTCCACCGCCTAAGTCATGAGCAACATTTACCACATCATTTTTAATACCATTTCCACTTCCACTAAGAATTTGCAAATCATATCTCTTTTCAGAAACATCACTCCATGTATTTCCATCGACACTCTTTTGCCACTGATATGTAGCTCCATTTTCAGGATTCTTTACACTAAGACTTCCGCTTTCACTTAGTTTATCCTGTATAATTAATGATGATTTCCATATTCTTACTTTATATGTAAGGCTAAACTTTGGACTAGGATTTTCATTTTTTAAATCTGATTGATTGTAAATCTGACATCCTATTTCTGTCTCTACATAATCTTTATCTCCAAAATCAATGTTATCAGGCATTATATACTGCACCGTAGCCTGCACCTGTCCTTTATATTTTGCAATATTTTCATCATGACTTGTAGCACCCCACAGGTTCTTTCCTGAGTTAGATGATGACCAGCATATCGTGTGTTGTGATAAATCAAAATACAAATCTCTTGGATTTGCATAGAAATACATACTCTGACCGGGGTCATATACCACTTCATATGTATCACCACTGCCAATAACATCACCCTGTACAAGGCTACTGTCAATCAATCCGTTATTTTCTGTATTTTGCAATTTTGAAACAGGATATATTCCATTCGTTTTCTTTGCCTGATTGCTCCAATAATCTTTCTTTGCCAGTTCAGTTCCCCATACTTCAAATTCGTACAATGATACTCCCCATTCATTGTCTCTAACTTTTTTGTCTGTATACAATCTGATATACTGTGTCTTTACATCACCCATATGGATACTGTTTCCAAATTCCAGATTGGCATAATAATTCGATTTCTGAATTTCTGATGAATCTCCCGGTTCAGTCCAATCCTTTATGGTTTTATAATCTCTCCATGTTTTTCCGTCATCTGAAATCTGTATTCTAAATCCTGTTGGATAAGCTCTCTCAAATTTCAAATCAATGGAGTCTATTCTGCATTGTTGTCCTAAATTAATCTGATACCATGGGGTGCTGTCTGTTTTAGGTGCTCCCCATCTTGTATTATCCAATCCATCTACGGCATTAGCAGGATTTGAAGTTTCAGCACTACTATCCGAACTGCTTACCTTTACTTCTGCATTTAGAGCAAGATCAGATAATTGTCCTTTTATCTTTGTTCCATATATCCTTATATCTCTTATGGACATTGCCTTGTGAAATGCCATGTTAAGACATCGTACTTTTACATATCTTGCTTTTCCAAGACAAACTCCATCTGATTCATATACCTTTTTATCAACCTCAGTTGTTTTAAAGCCTCTTACTGTTCTTGCAACAGTCCAATTGGTTTTATCTTTTGATACAAGAATCTGGAAATCATTTGGATATGCATTTTCAAACATAATATTTACTTTTTCAATTTCATACAATTTTTCTAAGTCTACAATCAGATAAGCCTGGTCACCTTCTTTTTCACTTGCCCATCTTGTATCTTCGTCTTCATCCACTGCATTGGAACCATCATAACCACTCTGAGAACCTGATACTTCAACATTTTTTCCATATGCTAAATCACCATCTTCAGGCACTCTTTCCAATGTAAAGTAATCCACATTTACCTGTTGCCATGCATTACTTTCTGCATAAGGAATATTTGCAGCCCCAGTTATGTCTATTACATTTACACCTCTGTTCAGCGTCACTTCGGTAGTTATTTTCTTTACTGTAGTCCATCCGCCGGTTGTAGGTGCTGATATACTTTTCCAGTCACCGTCGTTTACACTATTTACTCTACAATCTATATTTGTATCCTTATTGCTTCCTGATGCATATGCCACTGTCAGCTTATACGTACCGGGATGTTTCACATCTACATAAGATATAAGATATGCTCTTCCATTGTCAGGCCATGCATTCATTCCACCTACAGCCAGATTGTTTGAGAACTTTCCATCTACCTGAAGAGTATGTTCTGTTTCTGCATCTCCCTGAACAAATCCATGTGCATTTTCTGCTTCGTGTATGTCTCCTGAATCTTTTACTGTTTCAGGTTCATATTCAAACTGGAACCAGTCAAGATTACACACTGCTTTTGAGCCATCTGCCACAAATTTCAAATAAATTTCGTGATTACCTGATGGTATGCTGATGGCCTCTGCTGTGTCAGTATATTTACTCCAGTCACTGCCTGTTGAAGATGTAGTAACTGTGGCAGCCGGAGTCCCGGACATAGTACTGTCATCAACATATACTTCTACTTTTCCACCATTTCCATCTCTTACACTGTTTCTCAAATAAATTTTTGAAACTTTTCTGTCAAAGTTAATATTGTATTCTGCCCATTTTCCATCTGTAAGGCCACCAAGATTTTTTCCGTCTACAAAGCTGTCGCTTTCTCCTTCAACTTTTATATCCCCTGAACTTTCATTAAAATCTTCAGCCTGAATTTTATTTCCTTTTAAATCTGTATTTAAAGCACTGTTAAATGCTTTTTTATTTTCACCTTTATATGTTAATGAAAAACTATCTATATTTAACCATTCATCATTTACGTTTTTGCCATCTGTTCTACCATGTTCAGTACCCTCTACACATTTCCAAACAGCACCTGATATATCAATCTTGTTTAATCCTTTTCGTAATTCTATCTGCATAGTTGCCCTGTTGGTATTTTCCCAGTTAGAATCCACACTGCTGATGGTTTTTGATTTCCATTTGTTGTTATCACTGCTGTTGATTCTGTACTGAAGCAGTGTAGTCATTGTTCCGGCATACTGAACTTCAAACTGATAGTATCCTGCATTTTCTGCTTTAACATATGTAGTCAGATAAGAACGGTCATGTTCAATCCAAGTGTTCATTTTGCCCACAGCCTTTCCACCTGAATAATTATTAGAACTTTCCACAGAGCTACTCTGTGCTGCTGAACCTCTTACAAAGGCATGTGCATTCTCTGCTTCGTGTAAATCAGCTGTGTTGCTTATGCTTTCAGGTGCAAATTCAAATTTAAAATAATCCAAATTGCACACATTTCCTTTATCAGTTAAAAATTTTAAATATATTTTATGATTACCTGATGGCACAACTACTTCCTGTGAAATATCAGTATAGTTGGACCATTCACCTGTTGAATTTACGTCAATTGATGCTACAGGAGTTGTAGACATTGTACTGTCATCAACGTATACTTTTACTGTTCCACCATTTCCTTCTTTTACACTGTATCTTAAATAAATTCTTGAAGTTTTTCTGTCAAAATTAATATTGTATTCTGCCCATGTGTTGTTTGTAAGGCCACCTAAGTTCTGTCCACTGGCATTATTATTATTCTCTACTTTTATTTTGCTGTCTATTTCATCAGCCTTTTCTGCTTCTATTATATTTCCAATAGTTTCTTTATTTCCTACACTAAACTGGTTAAATGCCTTTTTGCTGTATGATTTTTCCATGTCTTTGCCATACACACCTACTTCATATAAAGACATTCCATAATATTGTCCGCCATCATAATTTGCCTCTTTATAGCAACGCTGTACTGCTTGTACCTTAATGTATCTGGCACTTACACTTCCAAATTCTATCTTGTCTACTCTATTTCCATTGGTTGCACTGTTTTCGTATATTCCTATGGCATTTACAGTTGTAACCAAACTATAATCTGTGCCGTTAACCGATTTATATATGTTATAAACTGTTGCATTTGCAGATTCCCAGCTTAAATATAATTTTTCAACACTATAGGTCTCTCCTAAATCAACAACGTAGTATGCAGAATCACCATCTGTTGCAGACCATCTTGTACTTTTATTATTGTCAATTGCTTCTTTTGGTGTAAACTTTTCGCCCTGATTATTTGGTTTTTCCTGACTACTTGCAGTTGCTGACACACCATTATAACGTGTGTAGTTGTAATATGTGTCACCTATAATATCCTGAAAAGTTTCACCTTCAGTTTTTTTGAAAGAACCTGTGGCTTCCACCGCTGATTCTCTAGTTGCTTTTACATCTTTTCCAAAAATGCCCACATCCCAAATGGATATTCCATATTGTCTGTTGTTTGAAGAATCTGTTATGTATTTTTCTCCTACATCTGTAATTCTTACATATCTCCCAATAACGGTATTTCTCAGTGATAATGTATCTATTCTGTTTTTTGCATTAGTATAATTATTTAAACTTACTGCTGTAACAGACTTAAATAAAACTCCATCGTTAGATACCTCAATTTTATAGTCAATTGAGCTTGCGACATCCCAGCTTATATTTATTTTTGAAATTTCATATGACTGTTTTAAATCAATTGTAATGTAATGACCTTTTGTTTTAGCTTCATTTGCCCATCTTGTATCAGCCTTGCCATCAATTGCATTAGTTGCCACGTAGTCACCTGTCTTATCATCTGCCACTGCTGATGCACCATATCTTACATAGTTATACAAATCTCCATCTTTTTCAGAGCTATACCCTGTTTTAGAGTCATCAGTAATAACTGCTGTTACATTATTGGTTGCCGTAATGGCCGCATCTGCCTTAACATTTTGTGGCGTAATAGTCACTCCTGTTAAAACCATGGCAACCGACAAAATCACGGCTACAGCTTTTTTCCAAAATAAACCTTTCAATCCTTTCAATTTTCTCTCCTCCCAAAGTTTTTTCCTCTGTTTATTTTTTATTTTTTATTTTTTTACTAACATATAAACCAAAATCAGGCTGTTTGCATATATAATCCACGCAAACAGCCTTTTAATTGTTTAATTATTATGAATTTTAACCTTAATTTCTGTTAATGTCAAATACTTCCCATGCTCCGGCAACAGACTCACTTGTAGCAAAAAGTTTACCACCGTCGTTTAAGTTTGCCTGCACATATTTTCCATTTGCCAATGAGTAAAGTGCATACTCTCCATTTGAAATCTTTTCAATAATGAATTTCTCCCATGTACCTATACTTCCACTTCTAGGTAATAACTGATTTTTCTCATCTATTACTGCACATACATATTTTCCATTGGATACGGATCTCAGAGATACTGTTCCGTCATTGTTATTTACAATCTGGAATGTTTCCCATGCACCTCCACATGATGAACGATTTGCCACTATTGTTTCACTTCCACCATTTTCTGCACAAACTACCTGTCCGTTTGCTATGGATCTAATATATGTATTTGAATTATTAAAATCTGCCTTTTCTACTTTTTCAATTACGATCGCCGAAGTTTTATCATTAAAATCTCCAAGACCTGATGCATCTGTTAATAATGTTTTTTTACTTCCTGCAAATCCTGCATCGTTATATAATGTAACTTTGTAGCCATCTGCTACCTTAATTGAAGAAATCTGATCATTTTTAATTCCCTTAGAAATCATTGTGCCATAATCATATCTTCCTTCACTTAATGCTACAGACCAACCACTGTAATTTGAATTTTCATAAAATGTTGCTTTTGCAGAAGATGTCTCATCTCCCAATTTTTCAATATTAAATGCTTCCCATGCTCCTGCTATGGAATCACTTCCGGCTATTAACTTGCCTCCGTTATCCAAGTCCGCCTTTACATATTTTCCGTTTTCTGCACTTCTAAGACCGTATTCTGTATCACTTATTTTATAAATTTGGAATTTCTCCCATGTACCAACGTTATCACTTCTTGGAACAAGTTGATTTTCTTCATCTAATACTGCACATACATATTTGTTATTTGCATCTGCTTTTATGCTTACTGTTCCGTCATCATTATTTATCAGATAAAATGTTTCCCATGAACCGCCGTAACTGTCTCTGTTTGCTACTATTGTTTCACTTCCACCATTTTCTGCTACAACATATTTTTCATTTGCAACAGATTTGATACTGTATTTTCCATTTGACAATTTAACAGTATTATATGTAACACTTGATGAGCCATTCCATTTTTCAATTTTAATTGATGAAGTTTTGTCATTCATTTCATCTCCAACATATGATGCATCACCTGTAAATGCCTTTGATGTTCCATTAAATCCTTCATCATTATATAATGTAACTTTGTAACCTGAATTTACTTTCAATGATGATATAGCGTCATTTTTAATACCTTTTGCAATGATATCCCTATAATTATATGTACCTTCCGGTAATGAAACTGACCATCCACCATAGTTTGAATTTTCATAGAATGTTGCTACATTATCATTTGCTGTATCACCGACTTTTTCAATGTTAAATGCTTCCCAGGCTCCTGCTATAGAATCACTTCCGGCTATTAATTTGCCTCCGTTATCCAAGTCTGCCTTTACATATTTTCTGTTTTCCGCACTTCTAATGCCGTATTCACTGTCATTTATTTTGTAAATCTTAAATTTTTCCCATGTACTAATGCTGTCGCTTCTAGGTGTCAGTTGATTTTCTTCATCTAAAACTGCACACACATATTTGTTATTTGCATCTGCTTTTATACTTACTGTTCCATCATCATTATTAACAATATAGAATGTCTCCCATGAACCGCTATAGTTGTCTCTGTTTGCTACTATTGGATCATTTCCACCATTTTCTGCTGCAACATATTTTTCATTTGCAACAGCTTTGATGCTGTATTTTCCATTTGGCAATTTGACTGTGTTATATGATGTTGTAGTTGATGTCTGATTGTTAATCTTTTCAATTTTAATTGATGAAGTTTTGTCATTCATTTCATTTCCAACATATGACGCATCACTGGTAAATTCTTTTGATGTTCCTTTAAATCCTTCGTCATCATATATTGTAACTTTGTATCCGTCACTTACTCTAAGTGATGAAATCTGATCATTAGCAATTCCTTTTGCTAAAATATCTTTGTAGTCATATGAACCTTCTTCCAATGAAACTGTCCATCCACCATAATTTGAATGTTCATAAAATGTTGCCACACCTGATGTGCTGTTGTTATCACTATCATCTGTTGTGCTTCCACCTGTAGATGCTACTGTTCCCGAAAGATATGGCTTTACCAAATTGTAAATCTTGTCATTTTTCCATCCGTTTGCTGTACCTACAGCTGACCATTTATTTTTAATTGTGTCTGCTGAGTCGTTATAAATATCAACTTTTTCAGGGTTATGATTATAAATACCCCATGAGCTGTTTCCTGTAACTTTGTATGCCCATGTTGTCCAATGCCATCCCTGACCGTTGAAAGTTGACATTGCTGCCTTCCAGCCTTCTGACTGTTCGAAGCATGTAAACTCGCCTACAAATGTTGGCACTCCATAATTGTGATTTGCAATGTCTGAAACTTTACTTGAAAAGTATGACTTCTGTGCATCACTGCTATTTTGTGCACTCCATGGATAGTAATGGTATTCATATGCTACATTTGTCCAGCCATACTGTGAAGGTCTTGGCAAATTGTCTGCATCCCAACATGATTCCATTATAATAATATGATTGCTATCCTTTGAACGGATTGTATTGTAAATTTCATTATAAAAATCCCACTGTAAACTATATGTTGCAGCTGCCTTAATTCCCGGTTCATTTAAGATATCATAAGCTGCAACTGCCGGATTGCCTTTGAAATGTTCTGCAATTTTTTTCCATAAATTTAAAGTTTTATCTTTATTGCTCTGATTGTAATATAGCTGTTTTCCATCATTAATCTCTCCTGAATGATCCATACCATTTTGAGAGCCAAATGCTCCGTGCATATCTAAAATAACATACATACCTCTCTGGCTACAGTTTTGTACAAACCAGTCTAATCTGTCAAAAGCATTAGATTTAAGATTTCCATTGTCATCACAAAGATTCATGTATGTAAATGGTAATCTTATAACGCTCATTCCCATTTCTGCACAATTATCAAAATCCTGTGTTGTCCAATAATTATTTTCGTATGTTGAGACCAACTCATCTCTCTTTGATGTTCCAAATCTATTTGCCAATGTTGTCATCATTGTCTTCTGGTCAGATGCATTGGTTGGATTCATCCAGTCTTCCTGAACAAGCCATCCTCCTGCATTGGTTCCTCTTAAATAGACAACATCTCCTGTTCCTTTTTGTTTTCTTATCTGTGTTCCGTTAACCTTCAAAAAGTCATTGCTTCCAAGAGCCTCTCTGGCACTAACCTGAGTAATGCCTGTAATTTTTCCTGAAATAGTCATGCTAAATGTCATTGCAAATACCAATAACATACTAACCAATTTTCTAACTATTTTCATAAGTACCTCCTTATTAATACTATTAAAAAATCTCCGCCTATTACGCTACTAATATTCTATGTCGTAATGTTATCGGTATCAAGTCTCTAAATTTTAGAAAAATTGTTTTTTTTTTAATTTTTCAAAAAAAGATACCTTTTTTCTGATAATAGTATGTTATTTATACATTTTCTAAAAATGTATAAATAAAGAATAGCCCCATACCTGACAAAGAACATTATAAACTTGGGTTACCCCCATGCTTGACAAAGAGCCACAAAAAAGACCACTACCTATCTAGTGATCTTTTCTACATTACTATATTACTTAATAATATTTATCGATTAGTTAAGTTCTTTCTTTAAAGCTGCTCCAGCTTTGAACTTAGGAACGTTAGCTGCTGCAATTGTGATTTTTTCCTTTGTTGCAGGATTGATTCCCTGACGTTCAGGTCTCTTTGATACCTCAAAAGTTCCAAATCCAACTAACTGTACTTTATCTCCTTCTTTCATAGCTTTAACTACAACATCTGTGAAAGCCTTAACTGCCTTAGCTGCATCTGTCTTTGATAATCCAGCTTCGTTTGCAATAGCTTCTACGAATTCTGTCTTGTTCATCGTATTTCCTCCTTGATAAATTCTGCGATACATCTACGCGACACATACGCGCGTATCTATAAAATATATACTCTATTATACAGTTTTTGTCAAGGTAAAACCCGTTTTTTATGGTCTTAACCCCTTTATTCAAGGGCTTTTTGACGAATTATGAGAGTTTTCATTTTCACTTTAAGTCAAATTAAGATTCCATTTGTCTTCCAAGAAAATCTGCAGCCACCGATACAAGCTTTTTTTCCGTGTCACTAACCTGCTGTTTTTCTGTTTTTGACATTAAAACCACGCTCCCAATAACATCACCTTCACATATTATTGGAAAAATTATTTGTCCCATATCAGAAACATCCTGTCCATCAATTATTGTTATTGTTTTTACATTATCAGTGTCTGTATTAACAGTTCTTCTTTGTTCCATAATTTCCTCTAATTCATGGCTTATTCTTCTGCCAATATATTCTTTTTTCACACCACCTGATACTGCAATAACCTGATCTCTGTCGCTAATAACAACATAACAACCGGATACTGCTGCCAGGCTCTCCGCATACTGTTTTGCAAAAACATCTATTTCTCCGATAGGCGAATATTTTTTTAAGATTACTTCTCCATCCCTGTTAGTAAAAATTTCCATTGGATCACCTTCTCTAATTCGAAGTGTCCGTCTAATTTCTTTTGGCACTACTACACGCCCTAAATCATCAATTCTACGAACAATACCTGTTGCTTTCATTATTACTTCCTCCAATTTCATATTCAAGCAAAAGCGATTTTCCCTCTTTTGCTATATATTAGTTTTGGAGTTAGTATGTGGAAGACACAGAAAATTATTCTTTTCTTTATGTGCATTTCATAGATTATGTATGGATAAATTATTTTTTATATATTTAATCAAATACTCTGGTCGTAGAACAGAAAGCCCGTTTGCAACAGTCTTACCCTCCAATAAAATTTTATAGTAATGATCATTTAGCAAAATAGCTGATAACAAAGATTTGTTTTAATTTTTAAAAAATGTATATCTTCCTTGAATAACTAACGGTAGCTTATCATTTAAGTATTTAATTTCTTTCATTAAAACATTTTGCCGTAACGTCTTTTCTAAAAACTTATCTGTTCCCATAACACAAAAAAGATATCGGTCTCGCAACCGATATCTTTTTTTACTCTAACCTACAATAAATAAAAGCATTCCAGCAATCACTAGCAGAATACATACAATTACATCCAGTAAGTTTAATTTTGTATGTTCTTTTTTGTATTTTTCTAAATTATCTACAAGCCATATAATTGCTGCCACTTCCATCAAGCCCCACTGTAGTCTTTCAATATCAACAGCAAAGCGTATTACTAATGCTAACGCAAATAATATTGAAGGTACAATTTCAAATATAATCTGTTTAGATTTTTCATTTAATTTCATGCTGCGACCTCTTTCTTCTAATTAAGTTTTTAGACCTGATTAGTTTTAGCCACTTCTTAGATTACTTTTGAAAGGAACTGTTTTAAACGTTCATTTTTTGGATTATCAAAAATTTCACTTGGTGTTCCTTCTTCAACAATCTTTCCGTCTGCCATAAAAATTACTCTTGAGGCAACTTCTCTTGCAAATGCCATTTCATGTGTTACAACAGCCATTGTCATGCCCTGATTTGCCAGATCCTTCATTACTGCTAGAACTTCACCTACCATTTCCGGATCAAGGGCAGATGTAGGCTCATCAAAAAGCATAACTTCAGGATCCATACAAAGTGAACGTGCAATGGCAACTCTCTGCTTCTGTCCACCTGAAAGCTGTGCAGGATATGCCTCTGCTCTGTCAGCCAGATTGACTACATTAAGAAGTTCCATAGCCTTCTTCTCAGCTTCTTCTTTTGACTTCTTTAATAACTTCATTGGCGCTATTGTCATATTCTTTAAAACTGTCATGTGTGGGAATAAATTAAAATGCTGGAAAACCATCCCCATTTTCTGTCTGTGTAAGTTAATATTTACATTTTTGTCCATTAAGTTTACACCGTCAAAAATAATTTTTCCATCTGTAGGATATTCTAAAAGGTTTAAAGTTCTAAGAAGAGTTGACTTACCACTTCCTGATGGTCCAATAATAACCACAACTTCACCTTTTCTAATGTCTGTGGAAACACCGTCTAACGCTTTAATTTCCCCATCGTTATAATATTTTTTCACATCATCTACAACTATAAGAGAGCTATTATCGTTCATCATTTCGTAGTCTCCTTTCTAATTTACCAAGTAACCAAGAGAAAAACATTACCATAATCAAATAAACTGCTGCTACACCAAACAATGGCATAAATGCCTGATACGTAGCTCCTCTTACAATATCTCCTGCTCTTGTTAAATCAATTAATGCAACGTAACCTGAAACTGCTGTTTCCTTTAATAAAACAATAAATTCGTTTCCAAGCGTTGGAAGTACAGTCTTAAACGCCTGTGGAATAATTACATAAACCATTGTTTGAACATAGTTAAATCCAAGACTTCTTCCTGCTTCAAACTGTCCCTGGTCAATTGACATAATTCCACCACGAAAGATTTCTGCAACGTAAGCACCTGAGTTAATACCAAATGAAAGAATTGCCACAAAAATCTTATTGTTTGATGTAGCAAATATAATGTAATACATAATCATAATCTGAATTACTACAGGTGTTCCTCTTACAACTGTAAGATAAATTTTTGATATTATATTAAAAATAGCTAGAAGGATTTTTCCAAGTCCACCTTTCATTTCGCTATAATTCTTGTCATAAGATGCTCTTACTATAGCCACAACAGCACCTATTACAATACCTAAAATTAAAGCAAAGAAAGTTACAATTAATGTATTTCCCAGACCCTCTAAATATAATTGCCATCTGTCTTTATCTATAAAACTTATTTCAAATTGACGTTTTAAAGATATTGCGGAAATTATATTAACTTTTGTTGTTAAAATGTTTAATAAACTCTCCATTTTTACCTCTTTTTCCTAAAAATTAAGAGGTGTTCAATATAAATCGGATATTCACAATGTAATATCTTAACTTTATATTGCGGCACCTCCTAATTTGTATTTTTGTTCTTTAATTATTCTGCCTTAATATACTTGTTAATAATCTTCTGAACTGAACCATCATCAATTAATTCTTTTAATGCTTTGTTAATTTTCTTTCTTAATTCAGGTTTATCCTTTGAAACAGCGATAGCATAATCTTCTTCTGCGTATGCTGTTTTAAGTAATTTAAGTCCTTTGTTAGCCTTAACAAAAGCCTTAGCCGGTTCATTGTCGATTACAACACAGTCAATCTTTCCTGTTACAAGTGCCTGAACTGCATCAGCGCCCTTGTTATATTCTTCAACTGTTCCTGAGCCTGCTTCCTTTAAATCATCTGTACAATAGATATCACCTGTTGTACCAAGCTGAACACCAACCTTAACATTGGCACCCTTTTTTAATAAATCTTCGTTAGTCTTTATCTTTGAGCCTTCTTTTACTATAATTGCCTGTACACCTGTTGCATATGAATCTGTAAAGTCTACACTTTCCTTTCTTTCATCGCTAACTGTCATACCTGCAAGACCCATGCTAACTTTTCCTGACTGAACAGCAGGAATAATTGAATCAAAAGCCATATCTTCAATCTTGAAGTCCATTCCTAATTTGTCTGCAATCGCTTTACCAATCTCGGCATCAATACCGATTACTTCATTGTTTTCACGATACTCATATGGTGGAAATTCTGCGTTAGTTCCCATAATTAATGTCTTATCTCCATCATCTCCACTCTTACTGCTTCCGCAAGCTGTAAACATTGTTGCAGCAAGAACTACTGTCATTAATAATGCTAGTAATTTTTTCATTATTTTTTATCCTCCTAAGTATATTGGTTTTATTACAAAACTATACACAATTATACTTAAAAATGCATATATTTGCAACAATAAAGAATTTTAACTAATAAAAAGAATGTCCCTTGCGACATTCTACGCACCGAGCGCGTGTTGCTTTAGCAACATTTTTCCTTTCGCGCAAGTGTGCATCCCTAGTGGAACATTTTTTACTTAATAAGAAATTCTGAAATAATTTCTTATTAAGTAAAAAACAGCCTCTGCTAATGGCACCCCTTTGTCATAAACATCACTCGCCATAAGCACAGACTGTACTTTATATTCATCGATTATAGGTCAGCTCCTAAAGTTGCTGCCATTACAGCTTTAATTGTATGCATTCTGTTTTCTGCTTCATCAAATACAACTGAATGTTCTGACTCAAATACTTCGTCTGTAACTTCCATCTCTGTAAGACCGAATTTCTCGTTAATCTGTTTTCCAATCTTTGTCTTCAAGTCATGGAATGCTGGTAAACAATGCATAAATACCACGCTGCCCTTTGCATTGTTAATCAAATCCATTGTTACTCTATATGGAAGCAAGTCGTTAATTCTTTCTTCCCATACTTCATCAGGCTCACCCATTGAAACCCAAACATCAGTGTAAATAGCATCAGCATCTTTTGTAGCAACCATTGGGTCTTCTTCAAATTCAATAATTGCACCTGTTTCTTTTGCAATCCTCTGACACTCAGCTACTAATTCAGGGTTTGGCTGGTATTTCTTTGGTGCACAACCTACGAAGTGCATACCCATTTTTGCACATCCAACCATAAGTGAATTACCCATATTGTATCTTGCATCACCCATGTATACAAATTTCAAACCTTCTAACTTGCCGAATTTTTCTTTTAATGTAAGAAAATCTGCCAGAATCTGTGTTGGGTGAAATTCATTTGTAAGACCATTCCATACAGGAACTCCTGCGTACTGTGCTAACTCTTCTACTAAATCCTGTCCAAAACCTCTATATTCAATACCGTCAAACATTCTACCTAAA
>ENA-ORTU01001775-ORTU01001775.1-human-gut-metagenome-genome-assembly--contig:-NODE-1775-length-21068-cov-4.027935_pt1 | contig 21068 bp, 9 predicted proteins | sample MGYA00241910_ERZ509184 | MGnify/ENA primary metagenome ERZ509184 (study PRJEB26280, sample SAMEA2338847) | human gut metagenome | biome: human gut; feature: human-associated habitat; material: faeces... | reverse complement strand
TCACACCCCAGCCGCAAGCCGCTGTGCGCCGTTCTGACGTCCTTGCGCCCTATCCCCCATCCGCCTGTAAAAGCGCGCAAAAAAGCCGCCCGGTTTTCCGGGCGGCTTTCATTTTGGAGAAATTACTTGAGCTGTACGCGCTCACGAATCGAATCGGTTACGGAAAGCTGTACGCTCTGTGCGGAGTAGCCGGTGCACGCCACCTGCGCCACATAGCTGCCGCGCTTGAGGCTGAACGACGCCGTGCCGTCCGTGCCGGTGGTGATGCTCTTGCCGCCGACCGTGACAACCGCACCGGACAGCGGTGCGCCGTACGCGTTGGTGACAACCAGCTGTACATTCTCGAGAATCTCGCCGGTCAGCTTGACCGTGCGGCCTGCAGAGATTTTGACCGTCTGCGTAACCGCCGCGGTAAAGCGCGAATGCGTTGCCGTTACAACGTACGAGCCGCGCTTGACATAAACGGTTGCCGTGCCGTCCGAGCCGGTGGTCAGCGTCTGCGCTGCCGTGCCGCTCTCCGCGTCCGAAGGCGTGAAGGTGACGGACGCACCCGCAATCGGCAGGCCGAGATCATCTACCACGGAAGCCGTCAGCGCGTAAGTGGTAACGTAGTTGACACGCAGCGTCGGGCTTTGACCCTTGCTCATCACAAAAACGAAATCCGCGTAGGATGCGCCGCTCTTGCCGAATTCCGCAACCGCAGACTTGTTGATCGTAACCTTGCTGCCCTTGATCTTGTACTGCCAGTTCTCCTCGAGCGTCTTGCCGTTCGAGCGGATATTCTTGAGCGCTGCGCCGTCTACCATGTTAAGCGTTACCACCAGATCGGCGTAGCCGCCGGACGAGGTGTTCGCGTCAAAATCAACCGTGCCCGGAACCACTTCGTTCACCGGCGCGGTATCTACCACACTCAGCGAGCAGGTAAAGGACGAACCCTGATTGGGTACGAATGTAACCGTATAAGTGCCCTTGCTCTTCTTGGCAAGCGTCTCCTTGAGCAGACGGATCGTACCGTTCGTTGCATTATAGGTGTAATCCGTGCCGCGCTCGAGCACCGTACTGCCGATTTTGATGGAATCCAGACGCGTGCCCGCCGGAAGAACGACGTTTACTGTCTGATCGGCATAGTTTGCGGACTGCTCGTACTTATCAAAGGTAATCTGGCTCGGGCTGACTGCGCTCTGCGCCGAGTTGCTGACCGCCAGACCGATGGCTGCCTTGGAGCCGTCCTCAAAGGTCAGTTCTGCGGTGTAGGTGCCCGCCTTGAGCGTGGACAGATAGGTTTTGTACACACGAATGCCGTTCTTGTCGCTCAGCAGGTTGTAATCCGTGCCCTGCTTGAGATTGGTGCCGTTGACCGAAACACGGGTCAGATCGTTCTTGTCCGCGTTGAAGGTGAATTCGTAGGAGAACGCGATCGCGTCCTTGTTGTTCACGTCGATGGACAGCGTGGACGGAGAAACCGAAACGCTGGTGGACGCCGCAACGTCCTTGCCGGCAATCTTCGCGGTGACGCCGCTCGCCAGCTCAACGCTGGTCGGCTGCATGGTCAGCTCACAGCCGTTGGAGTTGAGCACCGCCTTCTGGACCGAGCCGCCGCCGGTGACAGTGGTTCTTCCGTTCGCAGTAAGCGTGCTGATGGAGGTACTGCCGGTCGTCAGGATGGTGCCGGTCTGCTCATTGGCAACGTCCCAGACAGCTGCATCCAGCGTCAGGCTGACGCTGCTGCCGTTCATTTTAAGGTCGGAGAAGCCGCCTGCAGTCGCTGCCAGATTGCTCTCGGTCAGCGTTGCAGAGGTTTTCACCTCGGTGGTGCCGATATTGGTATTGCCGGTCGCAATGACCTGCGGGGTCAGTCCGGTCGGGTTGGAGACGACCATCTCGAGTGCGGAAACACCGTCTAGCGTTACATTGCCGCCGCTGACGATGATATCGCCCGCAACGGTGACATCCTCAAGCGTTACATTGCCCGCCAGAACGCCCTCGGTGATGTACAGATTGCCCTTGATATCCGCATCGGCCAGCGTGCACGGTACGGAAATCGTAACGTTTTTGGTATCGCTCTTGAGCGTAGCCTGCGAATACACGTTGCCGTTCTTATTCAGCGAGGTGCCCATATAGCCGTACAGCATTTTGGCGATTTCGCCTCGGCTGAGCGTGCCCTGCGGCTTAAAGGTACCGTTCGTGTAGCCGTTGATATAACCCTGCTTGACCGCTTCCGCAACGTAGGATTTGCTGTAATCGCTCAGCTTGGCCCGATCAGAGAACATATCCAGCGCAGACAGGTCAGCCGTCGGCGTGTACTTGTGCAGTCGGCCGAGGATGGTTGCCGCCTGCTCACGGGTCAGCGTGCCCTCTGGCGCCATACGGTTGTTGCCGACACCGTTGATATAACCCTGCTTGACCGCAATCTGCACGGTTTCGTAGAAAACATCGCTCGAATTGACATCCGAGAAGCTGATATCCGCCTTTTCGGTAAAGCCGAACGCGCGGTTGATATAGCGCATGAACTCCCAGCGCGTTACCTTGTCATCCGGGCCGTAGTTGCCCGTGCTGGCAGACGGATTGATAATGCCGTTTTCATGCAGCTCAGTAATGTAGGACTTTGCCCAGTGGCCATCAATATCCGAAGCCGCAAAGGCAGCCGGCACGGTACTGACCAGCAGCGCCGCTGTCAGTACGGCGGAAAGGACTTTTTTCAAAGCTATCACCTCTTATTATAATTTACCTTTATTCTACCATTCTTTTGTTTATTTGTGTACTGTTATTTTTATCTCGAGACAGGGCTTTTGTCTAAAGAGATGGCCTGCTGCCGGTTTTGGTTTCGCATTTTCGCAGAATTTTCCGGTATTCTCACAGAACGTACAATTTCTGCTCTGCCGTTTTGTATATCATTACTCCGCTTCATGGAATCTTTTCACAAATTCGCGCAAAACCCCTTGCATTGACAGCCGGATATTGTATAATTTAGATAGTGGCAATCCGTCGGCTGAAAGCGGCGATGCGCCAACTAACACGATGAGGTGATACCAATGGATTATATGTCGGAATACAAGCGTTGGCTGGACTGCTCTGCCCTCTCTGCGGACGAGCATGCCGAGCTGGCTGCTGTTGCAGATAATCAGGAAGAGATCGAAAGCCGTTTCTTTGCACCGCTGTCGTTCGGCACGGCCGGTCTGCGCGGTGTACTGGGCGTCGGCCTCAACCGCATGAACCGCTTTACCGTCGGTCAGGCTGCACAGGGTCTGGCAAACCTGATCGTATCGAACGGTCAGGCCGCAATGGACCGCGGCGTTGCCATCGCATACGACTCCCGCCATTTCTCGGCCGAGTTCGCCAAGCAGTCTGCGTGCATCATGGCCGCAAACGGCATCCAGTCGCTGCTGTTCGATGAGCTGCGTCCGACCCCGGAGCTGTCCTTCGCTGTCCGTCACTACGGCTGCATCGCAGGCATCAACATCACGGCTTCCCACAACCCGAAGGAGTACAACGGCTACAAGGTTTACTGGGAGGACGGCGCACAGCTTCCTCCGGCCGAGGCAGACGTGGTTGCCAGCGAAATGGCAAAGACCGATATCTTCACCGGTGTAAAAACTGCAGACTACGATGAGTCCGTCAAAAACGGTCTGATTCGTATTCTGTCTAAGGAGACCGACGAGGCCTACCTCAGCGAAGTCATTAAGGTTGCGGTAAATCCGGACTGCGTAAAGCAGGTTGCCGATGAGTTCAAGCTGGTGTACACGCCGTTTCACGGTGCCGGCTACCGTCTGGTGCCCGAGATCCTGCGCCGTCTGGGCTACAAGCACATTATCTGTGAGCCGGAGCAGATGAAGATCGACGGCGACTTCCCGACCGTTAAGAACCCGAATCCGGAGTACAAGGAAGGCTTTACGCTCGCCATCGAGCTGGCAAAGCAGAACGATGTTGATCTGATCATCGGCACCGACCCGGACTCCGACCGTACCGGCATCGTCCTCAAGGACAAGTCCGGCGAGTATGTCACCCTGTCCGGCAATCAGGTCGGCGTGCTGCTCACCGATTACATCATCACCGCAAAGAAGCTGACGAACACCATGCCTGCACATCCGGCGGTGCTCAAATCTATCGTTACCACCGAGATGGCACGCGCGGCGGCTGAAAAGAACGGCGTTGAGTGCTTCGACACCTTCACCGGCTTCAAGTTCCTTGCCGAGAAGATCAAGCAGTTCGAGCAGGACGGCTCGCACGAGTACATTTTCGCATTCGAGGAATCCTACGGCTACCTGTGCGGCGATTATGCCCGCGACAAGGATGCCGTTACCGCTTCCATGCTGATCGCCGAGATGGCGGCTTACTACCGCACCCAGGGCAAGACCCTGTACGACGCAATGGAAGAGATGTACGAAAAGTACGGCTGCTACTGCGAGCAGACCATTTCGATCGTTATGCCGGGCGTTTCCGGCCTGCAGCGCATGAAGGAGCTCATGCAGGAGCTGCGCGACAAGCCGCTGACCCAGATCGGCACCCACAAGATCGATTACACCCGCGACTACATGCCGGGCACCCGTACCTGCATGGCAGACGGCAAGTCCGAGCCGATGGAGCTTAAGGGTCAGAACGTGATGTACTACGAGCTCGAGGGCGGCACAACCTTTATCATCCGTCCGTCCGGCACCGAGCCGAAGGTCAAGGTTTACATCATGGCCAAGGGCGAGAACAAGGCCGAGGCCGCAGAAAAGGTCGAGGCTCTGACCGCTGCAGCGAAGGAAATCGTAAAGTAACTGAGGCAACACCGCAGTAAAAATCCAGCAACGCTGAATGCAGCCGAATTCCGGTTCGGCTGCATTTTTCCGGAATCACCTTGATTACCGAAATTATGATACCTTAAGGCAACACCGCACAATTAAAGCGGCGGTGCTTTGCGGAAATTTTGTGTCCTGACTTTGGCTTCGGTTCCTTGCGCGAGTTCCGTCCGCGCTGCCGAAGTTTCACGGTAATACATCAAGTATTACCGCAAAACTGTGCCTCGTCAGTACGCAAAATTTACTCGCAAATCACTCTTGTTCAATTATGCGGTATTGCCTTAATTATTTTAGGGGAACAAAAATATGATCAAACGCATTATTTCCTGTATTGTAAGCACGGTCATCGTGCTCGGTGCCACCATCGCGTATGACCGCACGCCTGCATGCCGCATTGCCGTGATGGAGCAGGTGCCGACACAGCTGGCTTCCGTTCTGCCGCGTGCTGCCTCCTACGAACTGGAGCTGCGCACGGAGGAAGGCAACCGCAGCTACACGGTCAACTGCCATGACAAGGACGGCAACACCTTCCGCTCCTACACCATGCAGACCGTGGAAGGCGAGGAAGAACCGCTTAATTTCACCTACACGGACTACACCTACGACGAAAACGGCAACTGCACAGATGCCATCACCACCGACAAGACCAACAACTCCACTTTGGAATACCGCCGCAGCTATGACGACAAAAACCGCGTTCTGCGCACGGAAAACTACGAGGACGGCGAACTTTCGGCCTCCTCCGAGACGGTTTACACCGAGGTCGACAACGGTCAGTCCTCTGCCGTCAACACGGTTTACGACGCAGACGGCAACGAGCTGATGGTCGTCCGCATGGGCATGAACACCAACGGCGACGTGCTGTCCTCCCGCACCTACGAGGGCGAGGACAATATCACCTCCTCCACCGACAACCGCTACGACAGTCAGGGACGGCTCATCCAGTCGGTCACCGTAGACGAGAGCGGCGTCGTGTTCGAGGTGCTCACCGTGTACTCGGTGGACGGCAAAACGCAGACCACCCGCTCGACCATCGAAGGCGGCACCCTCTCAACCGATACCCGTACCTTTGATGATAACGGCAATCTGGTCTCCATGCACCAGACCGACAGCGACGGCTACGCAAGCGATACCACTTATACACAGTTTAAGTGACCTGTCGCGGAACTTTAATCCGCAGTGAAAACCACCCGTTCGGGTGGTTTTTCCTTTTTTTCGGGCATACTATTTATCAGCTATACACCGACCATTTCTCCCTATTTGTCGGTTTTCCGCTAAACTCCTGCAAAATTCCTGTCTGGATATTGCTTTTTCTCGGTCAAACCGCTATAATCGCTATATGCGTATCAAGACTGTGTCAACAGAGCACAGCTATAGAGAAATAGATCGGAGGTGCGCTATGCGCATCATTATTGTAGGCTGCGGCAAAGTCGGCTCGGAGCTGGCAGGACAGCTCAGCGCGGCCGGACACGACCTGACACTGGTTGACCTGTCCGAACGCCGTCTGGAGGAACTGTCCAACACACACGACCTTGCTACAGTAAAGGGCAGCGGCACCAGCTATCACGTTCTGCGTGAAGCCGGCGTGCAGGATACCGACTTGCTCATCGCCGTTACCGCCCATGACGAAATCAATCTGCTTTCCTGTCTGATCGCCCGCAAGGCATCCGGCTGCCACGCCATTGCGCGTGTGCGCGATCCGGAATATGTATCCGACCTCGGCTTTATCCGCGATGAGCTGGGTATTTCGATGGTCATCAACCCCGAGCTGTCCACCGCGCGTGTTGTTTCGCGTCTGATCCGCTTCCCGTCGGCCATCCGCGTCAGCACGTTTGCCCGCGGACGCATCGAGCTGCTCGACCTCAAAATCCCGCACGAGTCCCGCCTGGACGGTATGGCGGTCTGCGAGGTCAATCCGCTGCTCCGCACGGACGTGCTGCTGTGTATGGTCCGCCGCGACGGTCAGACCTATATTCCCAAGGGCGACTTCATCCTGCGCGAAAACGACAACATCACGGTTATCATTCCGCCGCACGAGCAGAGCGAATTTTTCGAGAAGGTCGGTTTGCCGGTCAAGCGCATTTCCTCTGCGATGCTGGTCGGCGGCGGCAAAATCTCGTACTTTCTTGCGAAAATCCTGCTGAATTCCGGCATTGCAGTCAAGATTATCGAAAACAAACTCGAACGCTGCGAAGCACTGTCCGAAATGCTCCCGAACGCGACCATCATCTACGGCGACGGCACCGACCGCAACCTGCTCGATGAGGAGGGTCTGGCAACCTGTGAGGCCTTCGCGGCTCTCACCGGCATGGACGAGGAGAACATCCTGCTTGCGCTGCACGCCGGCCGTCATTCCCGTGCGAAGCTGTTCACCAAGGTCAACCGTGTGAACTTCGAGGAAGTCATTGCCAGCATGCCGATCGGCAAGGTGATTCGCCCCAAGCAGACCACCGCCGAGCTGATCAGCCAGTACACCCGCGCGATGCAGAACTCGATGGGCTCCAACGTGGAGACCCTGCATCAGCTGGACGGCGCAGAAGCACTTGAGTTCCGCGTGGCGGCGCACCATCTCACCGGTGTTCCCCTGCAGTATATGCCGATTCGTCCGGATGTTCTGCTGTGCTGTATCAACCGCAGAGGCAAGCGTATCATTCCGCGCGGCCACGATGTGCTGCATGAAGGCGATACGGTTATCGTCGTTTCCACCTTCGAGGGCATGAACGACCTTCAAGATATCTTCCTGCCGACAGCCGGAGGGCGCGAAAAATGAATTTCGCAATCGTCCGCTATCTGATCGGCTGGCTGATGGGCATTGAGTCCCTGTTCCTGCTGCTGCCCGCGTTTACCGCGGTCATTTACCGTGAACCCGAGCTGCCTGCCTATATCGCCACCGCACTGATTTGTATGGTCGGCGCAGGCATTCTGTGTGAATACAAGCCGAAAAACACCAAGTTCTACGCACGCGAAGGCTTTGTGGCCGTCGCGCTGTGCTGGCTGGTGCTGGCCGTGACCGGTGCCCTGCCGTTCGTGCTCAGCCGCGAGATTCCGTTCGCAGTAGATGCGATTTTCGAGGCCGCATCCGGCTTCACCACCACCGGCGCTACCATTCTCGGCGATGTGGAGGCGCTTTCGCATGCCTCTATGCTATGGCGCTGCCTGATGCACTGGGTCGGCGGCATGGGCATTCTGGTGTTCATGCTGATCGTCCTGCCGCTGGCAGGCGGTCAGACCATTTATCTGATGCGCGCGGAAAGCCCGGGACCCTCGGTCTCCAAAATATCGCCGCACATGCGCGATACCGCGCTTATCCTGTACGCGATTTACTTTGGACTGACCGTTCTGCAGATCATTCTGCTGCTGTTCGGCGGCATGCCGATGTTCGACGCCATCTGCGTTTCGCTCGGCACGGCAGGCACCGGCGGCTTCGGCAACTGGAATAATTCCATCGCGCACTACAACAGCGCCTATCTGCAGAATGTCATCTCGGTCTTTATGATCCTTTTCGGCATCAATTTCAACGCGTATTTTCTGCTTTTGACCCGTAAATTCAAGCAATTGTTCAAAATCGAGGAGATTCGCGTGTACCTCGGCGTGATTGCCGTATTTACCACGCTGATCGCCTTCAACGTGCGCGGCTGCTTCGGTTCGCTGCGCGAGAGCTTCCACCATTCCCTGTTTCAGGTTGCGTCTATCATCACGACCACCGGTTTTTCAACCGTGGACTTTAACCAGTGGCCTGCATTCAGCAAGCTGCTGCTTGTGCTGCTGATGTTCATCGGCGCGTGTGCCGGTTCGACCGGCGGCGGCATGAAATGCTCGCGCATCCTACTGCTGTTCAAGGGCGTAAAGAAGGAAATGATGTCGCTGATTCATCCGCGTCTGGTGCGCGTGCATAAAATGGACGGACAGCGCGTCCAGCATGAGGTCATGCGCTCGGTCAACGCCTTTCTTGTGGCATATCTGATCGTCATTGCCACTTCCATCCTCATTGTCAGTCTGCACTGTGAGGATATGGTAACCAGCTTCACCGCGGTCGTTACCTGCATCAATAACGTCGGTCCGGGACTCAATCAGGTCGGTCCTGCAGCCAACTTCGGTGCACTGCACCCGCTGAGTAAAATCGTGCTGACTTTCGATATGCTCGCCGGTCGTCTGGAGCTGTTCCCCATGCTTCTGCTGTTTGCGCCGGAAACGTGGAGAAGAAACCGATAAAAAAACTGCCGCTAAACGTATACCGTTTAGCGGCTTTTGCGATGTCGAACGACCACGAATCGTTCCGGTGCTCCACCGACACACCCGAATCGCGGTGTTGCCTTAATCTATCGACAGATGCTTTTTCAGTGCCTTCACATAGGAGTCCGCATAGCGGCTGAATACCACGTTTTTCTTGCGGATGAGACCGATGCGCATGCTGCCTTCCATCTCGAGCGGCCGCGCGATAATGCTCGGACTGTTCAGCTTGCGGTCGATAATGCCCGAGCTGACCGTAAAGCCGTTCAGTCCGATCACCAGACTGAACAGTGTTGCGCGGTCGCGGACCTGAATGGTTTTCGGCATGTCGAGCATGCTGAGCAGCTCCTCGGAAAAATAAAAGGAATTGCGGTCTCCCTGCTCAAAAATCAGATACGGATAGGGCTTCAGTTCATCGAGCGTGATGCACTTCCGGTCTGCGAGCGGATGGTCCTTATTGATGAACACATGCGGTGCGGCAGTGAACAGTTCCTCGAACACGAGCTCACTTTTGCGCAGCAGCTTGGAGAGCACGGTTTCGTTGCTCTCGGACAAATACAGCAGACCCAGCTCGCTTTTGCCCGACGCCACATCATCAATGATCTCACCGGTCTGTGTTTCCCGCAGGATAAAACCGTACTGGTCCGCGTCGTACTCCTTGACAACCTCGACGAATGCGTTCACCGCGAACGAATAGTGCTGACATGACACGCAGAACTTGGGCACGCGCTTTTTGCCCACGCCGAAGTGCTCCTGCATGATGTCTGCCTGCTCGAGCAGCATGCGCGCAAACGAAAGCAGCTCCTCGCCCTCCTGCGTGACGGTTACGCCCTTGTTTGAGCGCACAAAGGCGGTAACGCCCATCTCCTTCTCTAAATTGTGAATCGCGGCGCTCAAACTCGGCTGCGAGAGAAACAGCCGCTCGGCGGCGTCCGTGATGTTGCCGCATTCGGCCACAGTGACAAGATAGGTCAGCTGCTGCAGGGTCATAGGAAAAACCTCCGGGAAATAATCTGTATTTATTGTAGCATGTCTGTGCGGAAATACAATGCGGTTTCCCTATCTATTCCCTCAATTTCATGCTATGATAGAGACAAAGGAGAGCGTAAAAATGAAAAATGTACTGTTTTACGGCGATTCCAACACCTGGGGTTATCAGGGCGACGATCCCATGCACCGTCTGGACGCGGACAAGCGTTACACCGGTGTGGTTGCGGCTCAGTTCCCGGACGTGCACTTTATCGAGGAAGGTCTGTGCGGACGCACCATCTGCAGCACCGACCCGATTGATTACGGCCGAAACGGCATGGCAATGCTGCCTGCCCTGCTGGCAACGCACGATCCGCTCGACGTGATCGTTATCATGCTCGGCACAAACGACAGCAAGGCAATGTACGGCCACTCGCCGTTCACCATCAGCGATGCCATGGACCGCACGATCAAGCTGATGCAAAGTCCGCTTTTATGGTCAAATACCATGCAGAAACCGCAGATTCTTCTGGTTGCACCGCCGAAAATGGGCGAAAGCCTTGCAGACAGCGTCTACTACGGCATGTTTGACGAAAGCAGTGCCGCACTCATCCGTGCTCTGCCCGCACGGTTCCGCACGCTGGCAGAAAAGTACGGCTGCGCCTTCGTGGACGGCTCGGCTGTCACGGCGGCAAAGTGCTCGGACCAGATTCATCTGACCGCAGAGGAGCACGCCGTGCTCGGCAGGCTCATTGCGGACAAGCTGCGCGAGCTGCTTTAACCCCCTGCCCGAAAGCATTCGTCATCTTTTCCCCCGGTTTTGTCAGGTGACAAAACCGGGGTGTTTTTTGCCGCATTTTATCCACAGCCTGTTGATAATTCCTGTGGATTGTGTGTCATTTTTTGCAGAATTTACGCGTAGTTCACTCTGTTTTTCCTATCGGTGTATTTCGTGTCGAAAATCGGACATTTCGTGTGCCCGACCGCACAGCAGGCTGCAAAGCTGCTATGATAAGCGCAGGCAATTTTCAGTCTCTTTTCTGCAGGCGCGGCTCGTTCCACCGCACCGCAGAATAGGAAAAGGAGGAATATACCATGAAATTCAAACGCGGCATAAGCCTTGCTCTGGCACTGGCTCTTATCGCCGGCATAGGCGGCCCGCTTGATATCCGCGCAGCGGCGGCGGATACCGGCGGTTCGGACGCGCTTGCGGCGCTCGGTATTGATTCGAGCAAAGCGCCCGACGGCTTTAATGCCAACGACCCCAGCAACCCCTACGGGCGCAATACCATCAAGGTTACGCCGGTGTACGAGCTGTATACCGTTGGTCTGACGAGTGATGTTCTGCCGTCGGATAAAATCGACCTAGACAGGCGTGAAAGCGCAGAGAAATGCGACACAAGCGTTTCCAAGTCCAACCAGAAGGACAATACCCTTCAAAGCACGCTGTACGGCAATGATGATAACACATCTACCAAGGCTCAGCAGTTTTTGACGGCTAAAACCAATTCCAAGGAAATCTCCAAGGGTACTACCACCTCTACCGGCACATACGCACAGTTCCCGACAGGCAGCAAGGGCAATGACGGCTATGCCACCAAGGGCTATCTGACCGGCATGACCAATGCGTCTACCAAGCTGAACGACAATACCAATTACGCCATGGCAGACGTAGCCGCAGGCCATTTCACCTCGAGCAGTGACGCCAAGTCCTCGCAGACGGTCATGGTTTACGCCGGTGACCTGAGCGCGAAAGGCGGTCTGTACCTGCGATTCGGCGATGCTGAATCCGGCAAGTACGGCAAGCCGATCACGCTGCTGGACACCAGCAAGGAAATCGGCAACCCGAATCTGACCGACACCAGCGACGAAGGCAGCACGACCGCCAAAAAGGTCGAAAACTTCGCAGAAAACCCGTATCAGCTGAAAAACTACCTGCAGGTAGCTACCGGCGACTGGGACAACGACGGCAAGGATGAGGTTGCGGTCTATGTGCCGGAGGTCGGCAATTCCCGCATTGAGATTTACGACCTTCAGACTGAAGATTACTCCAATCCCTCTAACTGGAGACAGGCCTGGACGTACTTCTTCCGTGAGGGCAGTGTCGTTTCCAACATGATCTCTCTCGTCAGCGGTGACGTCAACCAGGACGGCGTAGACGATCTCGCCTGCACCTGGGGTTACTACTACGGTCCGCAGCAGAACGCAGGCTCGCGTGCCGTTGTAATGTTCGGCTCCACGAGCGCACACATGCTGCAGAGCTCGCAGGAATTCCCGCTGACCTACGAGGGCAGCAATCTGGTCCGCGCATCCTTCGCCTTCGGCGATATGACCGGCGGCGGCAAAACACTGATTCTGGCGGCTCAGTCGGATGCTGACCTCAAGGCAAATAAGCAGAACACGCGCTATGTAGGTTTGTACGCATGGAACGGCGTCTCCTTCAAGCCGTCTGTTTCGCAGAATTTCGATCTGTTTTCCAAGAACGATAAAGGCGAGTACATCTACGGTGCAATGGCAAAGCACAACGATACCTTCCGTTCTCTGCCGCTGTGCCCGGCCAATACGGCGATTATCTCCCGTCCGACCGCAGGCGAAAAAGGCGATGACGGCAAAACAAGCGATCTGCTGTACTTTGACAGCCTTGTTATCTCCTGCGATGAGAATGGTCTGAATATCAAGCAGGCACTCGACAACACGGCCGCTATGCCGAACGAGGACTACGTTGAGTACGATGCATCCGCAGGCTCTGTGACCACCGCGGTGGATAAAGACAACAACACCGCAGGTTCGGGTACGCTGTTCACCCTGACGCAGACCATGTCCAAGGATGAAAACAAGCAGTCTGACTCCTACAACGTCACCGGTAAAGTACCTAAGTACGAGCGCCGTGCCTACTACAAGAGCTGGTGGCACAAGTTGTTCCGTAAAAAGTCCTATTACAACGCTTTTGTCGGCTACGAAACCGTAGATCAGGCGATTCAGACACCTTACACCACCCGCACGCCGGGTACGACCAGACTTTCGACCGTCAACCTGTTTGACGGCTCTCAGCCGGTAAAAACCGAGGTCAACAGCTCGTACACGCTCTGTCTCGCCAACACGGACGACGATACCAGCTACATGACCTACACCGGCAAGCACTATTACACCTACTCCGACCCGCAGGTTCTGGCGGTACTGGCTTCACCTCCGTACTTCTCCGATCTGCTCGACCGTGATGACCTGTCCGGCAACTATGCCGAGTCCTCCACCACCTACTCGAGCATGAAGGGCACCGAGAACGGCACCAGCTCCTCCTCTACCATCTCGGTCGGCGCATACGTCTCCTTTGAGCAGGAATTCTCGGTATTCGGCGTTAAGATCGGCAGCGTTGAGGCAGAAGCCGCCTTTACCTCCGGTTTCACCTACGAGACCGAGCACACCTCCTCGCTCGAGCAGTCCATCACCTACGAGACAACCTCCGGCGAGGACAGAGTGGCGTTCTATTCCATCCCGATGGAGATTTACGAGTATACCTCCTACATCCCGGACGGAACAGGCAAATACACTGAAGTAACCTCCACCGTTTCCATCCCGCACGAAGCCTCGATCGGTCTGATCGACCTGTCCGACTACGAAAATATCGCCGAGGATTACAGCGTTCTGCCATCCATTTCGGGCAGCGTGCTGACGCATACGATCGGTGATCCGTCCAGCTATCCGAGCGCACCGAGTGCAGGCTCCAAGGCTTATAACGGTGATCCGGCTAAGGTTGACTTCACCGCGGCAGGCGGCGGCTCCGGCATCACGCAGGAGATCAGCTTCTCCACCTCGGACAGCAAAAACTACACCAACACCACCTCTATCGAAACCAAGGCCGGTGCAGGCGCAGGCGGCGTAACCGCAGGCGTTGTGGCAGGTTCGGAAAGCTCTGCCGGCAAGGTGTCTGTCAACACCGCAGGCGGCTCGTTCTCCGGTTCGCTGCAGAACATGCCGATTGAAGCCAAACCGTACGGCTACGGCATGAACTGGCGCATCTTCTGCTATAACTACCGCAGCGGCAATCAGGCGTTCCCGGTTGTTACCTATGCGGTAACCGAGCCGCAGGCTCCGTCTCCGCTGCCGGAGGATTTTGAGCAGGATGTTGCGGCAACCACCGATGATTCCGTCACCCTGACGTGGACCTACGACAAGATTGTTTCCGGTTTCCAGCTGTACCGCTACTACAACTTCCCGGACGGCTCCGGACGCAAGGAACTCGCATTTGTGCCGTTCACCGATGGTGAGCGTCACGATGACGGCACCTACACCTTCAGCTACACGGATAAGAACCTGTCTCCCTATACCGAGTATGAATATCAGATTCAGACCCGCAACAACAACAAGGCTGAGCAGCAGCGCAACAGCATTTACAGCGAACCGCTGACCTGCCGCACCAAGACCACAGCAGGCTATCCCGAGATTTCGGTAACGATTGACGGCAAGGAGAATCAGACGGTTCTGCCGATCTATCCGGATTCTCTGGCAACCGCAACGGTTAAGTATAACGGAGACAATAAAAATCCGGACGGCGGCAAGTACAACAGCGTAAGCTATCAGTGGCAGAAGCTGAACAATGGTTCCTGGACCGAGATTGCCGGCAGCGTTTCCGATACGCTGAGCATCGAAAACGCCGGTTCTGCCGACAAGGGCACTTACCGCTGCCGATTGAATGTGCTCTACTTCGACAACACCGCTCAGAAGGAGTTCAGCATTTCCGCTTACTCGCCTGAGATTACCACACAGTACAGCAAGCGCACACCCAAGTGTGAGCTGAATGTTACGGCAGAGAACGTACAAAAAGACAACACTGCTCAGTTTGACCGCACGCTGCACATCAGCGCTAAAATGAGTTCCGCGTCTGCTACCTCCACCATCCCGACCGGCACGCTCAGCTTCCTGATTCGCGGCACGGACTTCTCTACCACGGTTGCGGCTGAGATTGACAAAACCGGCAAGGTTACAAAGGATGTTATCGTGCCCGCAGACGGCGCTTACACGGTTATCCCGTATTATCCGGGCAGCTATGTATTCAAAGATATGAGCAATGCGGAAGGTCAGATGGTTCTCGTTGGCGAGAACGCGACCGGCTATCAGCTGACGCTCACTAACGGCAAGGATAACAACAGCGTCACCCGCTTCACCTACGGCGATACGGTAACGCCGTCGCTCTCCCGCATGAGTAAAGATACGCATGGTCTGCAGAAGGTCGATAATGCAACCTTCAAGTATGCAGTTTCCGGTTCCAAGGATTCGCAGCCGCTGACAGAGAACAAGAAGCTGGATGTCGGCACTTACACGCTGTATGCTTATGTAAACGGCGAAACCAAGCCGGTTGCGGAAACTGAGTTTACCGTTGTTCAGCGTGCCGTTACGCTGCGCGTTGTTACCCCGAAGGATGGTGTTGATCAGACTCTGGTCAATCCGAGCACCCAGCTTTCTCTCACGGCAGACACGAAAAACATGACTGCTGATGAGATTGCTGCTCTGCACCTTGGCTATACCGCAGTCAACACCGCAGGCAATACGGTAACGCTCGAGCCGAACATTGCACCCAGCAACTACACGGTTTCCCCGTGCAAGACTACCGCTACCAGCGAAACGCTGTACAACAACTATGAATTCACCTTTATCCCCGGTGTTTACACGGTAAACGGCACGACTTACATCCTGACCCTCAAGGCTGAGGACTTCGGCGAAGGCGCAAACAGGCACTCTGTCGGTTCTGCGTCGATCATTACCGCAGGTCTGAATGCCGGCAAGGCGAATGACGGCAGTGCAATCTCCAGCTTTACCGCAGGCACCGATGTTACCCTGACGGCTGTGCCGGATGCAGGTTATGCAGTCGATTACTGGACCTATGACGGCAAGGAAATCGAGGACAGCAAGGAGAAGAACTCGGTTACCATCAAGACCCTTGCAAAACCGGCATCTGTTTTGGTTTACTTCAAGACCACCGATACCAAACTGAATGCTTCCGTTCAGAATAAGCAGGGCGGTACACTCAAATGCGCGAATGAAGATGGCTCCGAAAGCCTCAAGAACTTCCCGGTTTACATTGCCAGCGGTGCAAAGTTCAACTTCACCGCAACGCCGAACACCGGCTGGCACTTCAAGCAGTGGATTCTCACGAAACGCGGTGCAAACAGTTATCCGTCCGGCGAATCGGACCCGACGAACGGCTCCAACACGCTCTCTGTTGAGGTTGGCGTGCAGGATATTGATCTGGCTGCCGTATTCGAGCGCGACAGCTACACGCTGACGCTGGAAGGTGAACTGACCGCAAGCTATCAGACGGTTGATCCGAACGATACCTCCAAGACGCTCACCAAGTCTCTCAAGAGCGGCGAAAGCGTCACCGGTGATACGAAGATTACGGTAGCGCCCAAGGCAGGCTATGCTGCCGCCACGGGCGAGACCTATCAGGTGAACGGCAAGGCTGTTGAAGCAGGAAAGCTCAACGCTGGCGGCAGCTATACCTTCCCCATCACCGAGAACACCAAGGTTTCGCTCAAGACCGACCGTGCCGCATTTGCGATTACCACACCTGAAATGGAGCATGGCACGATCATTGCAACCGTAGACGGCGAAGCTGTGGACGATCTGTCCAAGATTCCCGGCGGCAGCAAGGTTGAACTGCAGGCACGCGCAGACCGCGGCTGGCATTTCAAGAACTGGGTTGTAAACGGTACTGCTCAGGATGAGGCTGCGGCAAAGGCCAACGGCACTTACACCATCAGCGAACTGGCCGGCGATCTGTCCATCCACGCTGAATTTGCCCAGAGCGCTTCCTACACCGCCAAGGCTACCGCTGCAGCCGGCAACGGCACCGTAAAATACACGCTGTATGATATCTACGGTAAGGAAGTTGAGACCAAGGCTATGCCGACTGATGGCGTAACCATCTATAAGGATGAGGAAATCACCTTCCATGCAGCGCCGAAGACTGGCTATCAGGTTGAACAGTGGGAAGTAAACGGCAAAAAGACTGCCGAAAACTCCAAAACCAATCCGGAAGGCAAAATCCGTGCGGACAAGAATATTACTGCAACCGTATACTTTAAGGTTACGGCAAGCTATCAGCTTACTTTCGGCACTGCTGATGAGAACGGCCTTCTGACCGCCAAGATTGACGACACCGCGGTTGTCTCTCAGACCAAACAGCCGAATGGCAGTGAAATCACCTTCACTGCAGCACCAAACACCCAAAAGATGGTCGAAAAGTGGACGGTTACCCAGGGTGACATTACCGCAGCAGAAAACGATGCTGCTGTACAGGTTGATGGTGTAAATCTTGTCGATCCAATTTATATTCACACACTCGATGCCAACCAGACCATCCGCGTTCACTTCACCGACCTTGTACAGTACGATGCCAAGATTTCCGGCACGAACGGCACCGGCAAATTCACCTACACCACGCCGATTCAGCCGAACGACACCGGTGCAGTCAACAGCGCATCCGCTCAGGTTCGCAAGAACGGCACGGTCAAGCTGACGCTCGCACCGAGCGCAAACTGTGTCGGCACCGCCGAGGGAATCAAGTCCGAACTCCAGAAGGCAGCTCCGAATGCCGTTGTTTCCATAACCGAGAAGGACGGCAGCTTTGAAGCCGTTATCCGCAACGTAACGACAGCTCTGGCGGTCAACACCGACAATCTGTTCCACAAAACTTACGCAATTACGGCCGGCAAGGCCGAAAACGGCAGCGTTTCCGCTTCTGCGGCACGCGCCAAGGCTGGCGACAAGGTAACGCTCACCGCTGCACCCGCAAGCGGCTATCAGCTGAAAACCCTGACGCTGACACCGGAGACCGCACTCGACAAGACGGTTTCCGCGTCCACCCTGACCTACACCTTCACCATGCCGGCGAATGACGTTGCAGTTACCGCAGCCTTTGCCGTCAAGCCGAGCAGCGGCGGCGGCGCAGGCGGCGGCGGCGGTGGCGCAGGCGGCGGCACTGTTGCACCGGCTCCGACCGACAGCGGCTCGTCCTCCATTACCGCGCCGGACGGCACCAAGGTTCCCGCAACGATTGAGGTAAAGAACGGCACCGCAGCGGTTTCCGCCGACAGCTCCAAGCTGACTGCGGTTTCCGGCAAGGATTCGCTGACGCTTGACCTGTCCGCAGATTCCACCGTACGCACAGTATCGCTCACCGGCGATGTGGTAGCTGCTCTCGCCGGTGCAAAGAACGGCGCAGCGCTTACCCTGCCGAATGGCACGATTGCACTCGACCGTGAGACGCTGACCGCACTCGGCAGCGCCGCACAGGCCGATGGTATGGCAAGTATTTCGATCGCTTCCGCTGACAAGTCCTCTCTGACGGACGCACAGCGCAAATACCTGCCGAAGAACGGCACCATCCTGAACATTTCTGCGCAGGTGCAGCCGAAAAACGGCACTGCAACCCGCGTTCACGCGCTGAACGGCACGGCTTCGGTTTCTGTAGCATACAGCCTCAAGAGCGGCGAGAACGCCGCGCATCTGGTTGCATACTATCTTGCCGAGGACGGCTCGTTCGAAAAGCTGCCTGTCATTTATGATGCAGCGACCGGAAAGGCTACCTTTAAGACCACCCACTTCTCCACCTTCGTTATCACCCACGAGTACAGCAGCGACTTCTCCGATGTCAACCTGCGCAAGTGGTTCTACAACGAGGTCAACACTGCACTCGAGAACGGCTGGTTCAAGGGCCTGACCGCAACCAGGTTCGGTCCGGATGACGGCATGACCCGCGCAATGCTGGTTCAGGTGCTCTACCGCATGAGCGGCAGCAAAGCCGCTTCCACCGCACAGTTCACCGATGTGGCGGACGGCAAGTGGTACGCAGAAGCCATCGCATGGGCCTCCGAAAACGGCATTGTCAACGGCTTCACCGACGGCAGATTCCAGCCGGATACGCTGATCACTCGTCAGCAGCTGGCGGCCATCCTGTACCGCTACGATACCTATCGCGGTCATACGCCGCAGGGCAGCGCAGCACTCGATAGCTACGCAGACGCGGCTTCTGTCGAGTCGTGGGCTGCTGAAGCAATGAGCTGGGCGAACGGCAACGGTCTGGTAACCGGCGTTACCCCGACTACGCTCGTGCCGAACGGCACCGCAACCCGTGCTCAGGTAGCGGTTATCCTCAGCCGCTACACCGACCAGTAATCCCATCCGATCCATACCACCCAACGGATATGGTATGAACAATCGCCCTGCAAGGGCAGACAATACCGACAGCACCTGAAAACGCACACAAGCGACACCAATCGAAATATGGTGTCGCTTGTTTTTTTGCTTCTCACACGGAATACGCTCACGCGAGAACGAATCGAACAGCCGCGGCAGAAATTCCATGCTCATATATCAGCTTCTCCGGCGTGATATACTCTGCCAACCGAATCGCAAGTATTTTCAGGCTCGCGGCTCATTATATCGTACATCATGTTCTATATTTGCATAATACTGTGCAAATTCGACTTATTTTGATTTACAACGTCGTTGCAGGGTGATATACTGAAATTACCATATAAGATGCGCCGGATTATGCTTTGAGGAGAATGCTATAATGACCATGAATGACCCGCTGCTCCGCACGGACAGCTATGCAAAAATCTTCCTGTATAATACCCATGAAACCGTCGCCTGTGTGCCGCGCCACACCATCCGCATGCGCGATAAAGTGCGCCCGGACAAGCTGCGCGAAGCCGTCGAGCAGGCACTGCTGCGCTTTCCGCACATGATGCTGACCGCCGAGCCGACCGAGACCGCGTTCCGCTACCGCCGCAACGTGCAGCCCGCCGTAGTGCTGCCGTTCGACGGTGTATCCACCCGCTACACCATCGGCTCCAAGGATACGAACGGATACTTATTTCTCGTCGGCTACCACGACAAGACCATCTATATGGAGTATCAGCACTCTATCTCGGATGGACGCGGATTCGAGGAGTTTATCCGCTGTGTACTGTTCCAGTACCTGAAAAACTGCGGTTTCCCGGTTGAGAATGACGGCTCTGTGCGCGGCATGGATACCCGCTGGTCTCCCGAGGAGAGCGCAAACGGCTACGAGCAGCTGGCAGACCGTGAATTTTCGCCGGATGGCATCTGGAAAAAGCCGGAGGCTGTTCATGCCCCCGAGGTACAGTGGGGCGCTGACGGCTCCGAGGTCGTCACCGAGGTGACGTTCCCGTTTTCTCAGCTGCACGATTACGCAAAGTCCATCGGCGTCAGTCCGCTGTCTGTACTGGCTCCGCTGATGATGAAAGCGTTTGATGATAAGTTCGGCGGAACGGACAAGCCGGTTATCGCGGAGATTCCGGTCGATCTGCGTCCGCTGCTGCCGACGCTTACCACGCGGTATTTTATTTGCTTTATCGATCTGCCGTATTTCCCGGAATACCGCGATTTGCCGAATGACGAGGTGTTCCGGCGCACAAAGGCGTTTTTGAAGGATCAGATGCAGCGCGAACAGCTGCTCTATCGTGCAAAAGCCGCCGCAGACCGCTGTGAATCGCTGCATGAGGCAGACATGCCGCTCGCGGAGAAAATGCAGGCGGCACAGAAGGTCACGACTGATTTTGTGCTCGAGGACAGCTTTCTCATTACCAATGTCGGCCGGTTCGCCCTGCCGGAAAGCTGCCGTCCGTATGTACTCGATTACGGCGCAATCCTGCCGTGTGCTGTGCAGCCGTTTGCGCTGCTGATCTCGTCGTATGGAGATAAAATGAAACTGTCCGTCGCGCAGCGCGACCACGATATGCAGGTTGTCGAGGATTTGTGCGCCGGTCTGCGGCAGCTTGGCATCCAGCCTGAAACACTCAGCTATCCGTTTGTGGTGACACGGTATAACGGACTTGAGTGCGGGATGTAAGTTCAAAACTGTAATTTCAAAAGCAAAACGCTCAGCTACCAAATGATAGCTGAGCGTTTCGCTTTCTTTACAAATGCGTGTTGAGCAAAAATATTTAGGGGGCTGATCATTGCACAGCGTCCCTTAAGGCAACACCGCACAATTAAAGCCGCGGTGCTTTGCGGAAATTTTGTGCCCTGACTTTGTTGCAATTTCACGGTAATACATCAAGT
>ENA-ORTU01001763-ORTU01001763.1-human-gut-metagenome-genome-assembly--contig:-NODE-1763-length-21147-cov-16.743268_pt1 | contig 21147 bp, 27 predicted proteins | sample MGYA00241910_ERZ509184 | MGnify/ENA primary metagenome ERZ509184 (study PRJEB26280, sample SAMEA2338847) | human gut metagenome | biome: human gut; feature: human-associated habitat; material: faeces... | reverse complement strand
TTACAAAAAAACAAGGTATAACTTGCATTATACCTTTAAAATTCAGCAATTATATAAAAGTTGCATTATACTATTAAACTAACTTTAGTAAATTCTTATGGAATATGATATACTATAATCGTTTTAGGAGGTTTATTATTATATGAATAAAAGTCAAGGACTTGCACAAATTATAGAATATGAACAGATGTTGAAAAGTGCAGGTTGTAGAACAGTTTACGAAGGAAATCAGAGTCAAGGCTTTCAACGATTAATGTTTGACCCTAACTCTGGATCTGTTTTTTCTGTTGAATTAGTCCCTGTTATGGAAAAGGTAGAAATTCGTTCTGCTAACTCACAGAAAAATGAGTTTGTAACTAGTTCTATTTTAGAAGGAATTACTAGTGGTGTTCCTTTATTTTCTCAATATAAAAAGGATAATTATTGGGATTTACCATTAATTTCACTAGAAGAAGAATATCATTTACCAGGATGTTCTCCTATGCATGCTAGAGTTTTAGCATTACCAGGAGCTCCCGTTGATGCGGATGAAGTTTATTTTCAAATTGGACTTATTCCTGGAGTGGATGATAAGCTTATTGCCTATGTTGAACAAGAATATTGTAATGATGTAAAGAAATATAATGATGCTGCTAATCAAATTTTACATGAAAAAATGGGGGCTTTGCCTGAAATTATTCAAACGCATTATCATTATCAACCAAATAAACATCTTGATGTTTATAGTATTCCAAAACAAATAAGAAGATAGTCGCTATCTTCTTTTTATTTCTTTTAATATTTCTTCCATAACCTTACCAATACTATCATAAATAACTAAATCACACCTTGTATCATATGGTGTTTTTTCTTTATTAATTAAAATCAAATGGTTCCCTTTAAAATAATTAATTAAGCCAGCTGCTGGATATACATTTAGAGAAGTTCCTCCTATAATTAGTACTTCTGCCTCTTTTACTTTTTCTATCGCTGTTATTAAATCTATTTCATTTAATTGTTCTTCATATAATACTACATCTGGTTTTATGATTCCTCCACAATTACATTTTGGTATACCTTCTGTAAAAAAGACTTTTTTGGCATCATAAAATTTATTACATTTCATACAGTGATTTCTTAATACTGAGCCATGCAATTCAATCACGTTTTTAGAGCCGGCCATTTGATGAAAGCCATCAATATTTTGAGTAATAATTGTATTTACAAGTCCTTTATTTTCTAGGATTGCTAAAACATTATGAGCTATGTTTGGTTTATAATTTAGGCTATTTAACTTGTCTTTATAGAATTTGTAAAACTCTTCTGGGTGTTCTAGAAAAAAGTGATGAGACAAAATCTCTTCTGGTGGGTATTTATACTTTTCGTTATATAGTCCGTCTTTGCTACGAAAGTCTTTTAGGCCACTTTCTGTTGAAACCCCTGCCCCTCCAAAAAATACAGTATTAGATGAGTCAGTTATTATTTTTGTTAGTCTTTTAATTTTATCCATGATTTATTTTTTCTCCATCATTTTTCCTTGATATGGCTTTTCAATATTAAATTCACTATCAGAATGGACATTCACAGAGACTCCTAATTCTTCCATAATTCTGTGTGCTTGAAATGGACTTATATTTCGGTCGTCATTACCATTATTGATTAATAGAATCATTTTATCTTCTAAGGCAATTACACCTAGTATCTTTCGCCCATCAACATTGTAGTTAAAAGGAATAGAGTTCGCACTGTAGTTTAAGTTTAGAAATCCTTGTAACAGCGGATAATAATCACAAGTGGTATTTCCTTGTTCTATACTATCATTTAGGGCATCCCTTAAAACATATTCTTCTCTTGCAAACCAAAGTTCTGGTATGTTTTCATCAGCTTGTTCTTCTGTATATGAAATATCAAACTCTTCTGCTAACTCTTTTGTTAAATCTTTGGAAAATGATACTTCATGGTATTTCAATTGTTCTTTTTCTAAATACTCTCTTATCTGATCTGCTGTTGCGATACCATCTTTCATTAATAATATTAATGCGTCATTACCATTTCCGGCATCATAATAAAGAGAGGTATCAAAATTTCTTTTTACCCTTTTTCCATTTAATTCAAAATTACATTCTAAGTTAGTAAAAAGAATTAAATCTCCTGTATCTGTTTTTACATTTTCTAAGGCAGTGTATAATTCTTTGGGATATTTTTGAATTGCCCAGACATCTAAGTTCCTATTCATTTCATCACTTTCTTTTCTATTTTTTGTTTTTATGTTTTAAAGCTGCTACTAAAAGTTTAGGATAGTCATAATTATCACTTTCTTTTTGTAGCATTCCAGATGTTGCTTGATAGATAATTTCTCCCTGTTCTATTAGCTCACCAGTACCATCAAAAAACATGGCATTACAAGCAGGATCTACAATAATATCGTCTTTCTTTGCATAAGCATGGTAATGTCCTCCAATAAAGATATTAGGTAAATAACTTACTATCGCTTGATACTCTGGATTTTGTTCTATAAATTCTATTGTTCTATCAAAGCACATTCCTGCTAATGTCTTTTTAAAGATATATCTAGATTTCGTACTTGCAAAATAATCACTGGCTTTTCTTAATGAAATTCTTCCTAGTGAGGTATCTATATTATATTTTTTATTTTCTTCTTTTATGTCATTAACAAATGGCATTCTTTTTAATTCATTTGTATTTTCATCTTCTAAAAAACGATATAACATTTCGTGAAGAGCACTTTTTTCTTTAAATTCTTTTTGCTTTAAGAGTAATGAGATTTCCATTCTATGACTTTGATATAAATTGGGATAATTTTCAAAAAAAGTATCTACAAGATTTCCTGTTTCCTCAAAACTTAACCTGTTATTCTTGGCAAGCCACTTAAAATATATCAAGCATTCTCTCAGTCTATCTCTATCCGCAATTATTTCTCTATCTTCTAAATCTAATTCTTCTTCAATCCACTTTTCCATATATACCCCTTCTCAGGTTGTATATTATATCATATTTTCTTTTTAACGTCAATTTTAGGGGCTTTTAACTTATCTATTTTCGATTCTATAAATCCTAATATTTCTTTTTGTTCTTGTGCCATGATATTATCTTCTTCCTCTTTGGTTAATTCTGCTTTATATTTATTCAATTCTTCAATCCATTGGATTGATGCTAGAGGATAGCCTTCATTCACTTTGTCACACCTAGTGTTACTAAAACATCTAGTACTTTTAGTTTCAAATGATTCTATTTTTTCATCGGTTGCGATAGCAATTCCCTTTTGGAAATAGCCACTTAGTTTTCCTGCTTTTCCATATTGGTTTACTAAGCCCGTATAATGTTCAATCATTTCTTCATCGTTTAGTCTTTTACCGTTTACTCTTCTTACATTTGTTTTTGGTTGTAAATTTTCCGGCACATTTTCTAAGAATAGTGCATCATCTAAAGCTATCGTTGGTAATTTGCTTATTTCGTGATACGCTTTTGCCTTAATTATGGCGTTTTCCACTGGGTTCTTTCCAGTTTCTTCTACATCGGTTGTAATTTCTAAATCTTTTAACGTTACTATTTCATATCCTCTTTCTTCCAATCTAGTTGCATATGCTTTTATTTTTGCTGGATTTGTTGTTGCAAATAAAACTTTCATTGTTCCACCGTCCTATATTTCTTTTATCTTTTTCTTCCTTTTTGGTCATTTACATAATCATTATATTCATCCATTATTCTAAAGCCAGTTTTAGAAGAAAGTAGACCTGTATCGATACCGTCTAAAGTACCATATTTTTCAAGCATAGTAGAAAACATCATATCTTTTACTTTTTCTTTCGTAGTGCTTTCTTGCCATTCATTTACTTCATCTACCCTTTGCAAACAACAAGCAATCTGCAAAGCTCTGATTTGATCTGCAAAAAAGGGATATTTACCATTTCTCTTTAATTCTTCTTCTAATTCGTCTGCAACGATAAAAATATCAGTTATTTTATCATTTTCTTTAAAATTTTGAGCCGATACCCCATTACTTTTCAAGCTTGCATTACGTCTATAAAAATAGTTTAATGTTGGCTTACTTATCACGGTATTTGCTTCCATAAATCTTGAATAACTAAAAGCAATATCTTCCCAAGCACTAACATCTAAGAATTTATAATTTTTTACAGTATCTTTTCTAAATAACTTATTACATAATGATGGGCTCTCGAAAAAAACTTGGTCAGGATCATTCATTGGATGAATTGTTATTGCTGATTGTTTTCCTATATACTCTAATTTATTTTTGCGATATTCACTTCCCTCTACAAACTTTAGTCCTGTTGATATCAATTCTGGCATATTGTTTTCTACTGCTGCTTGATACAATTCTTCATACATTCCAGGATTTACATAATCGTCACTATCTAAAAAGGCGATATAGTCTCCTTCTGCTAGTTCTATCCCTCTATTTCTCGTTTCACTTTGTCCTAAGTTTCTTTCATTTCTATATACCTTTACATTAGGATATTTCTTTTGATACTCAGCTTCTATCTCTGGACTGTTATCTGTTGAACCATCATCGATTACAATTATTTCAATATCCTTTTCTGTTTGCTCTACTAAAGAGTCTAAGCAATCTCTTAATTCTTGTTCAGAATTATATACCGGTACAATTACACTTACTTTTGGCATTTAATTCACTTCCTTAAAATATTCTAACATAGCTTTATTCATTTTTTTACTACAATTTAAATCTGGCCTTACTACATTAAAGCAATGATATAATTTTCCTTCTTCTTTCTTTTTACAATAATAACTCTCATGCGGATGATTTATCGTTGTTAACCAAGAATCAAACTCTTTACAATTCATATAATTTACATCTTCTTCAGCACTCATAATATAAATAGGTGGCATATCTTTATTCCACAATTTCTTTATATCTATGTAACTTTCTATTTCTTCACAATTATTTAGAAGCATTCTTCTATTTTCTTTATTAAATAATTTCATTGTTGTTGGAAACATATTGATTGATGCTTGTGTTCCTGTTAATCCTAAGGCTTTTATTTTTACTTTTGACACAGACACTTCATAAGCCTTTTGCATGTCTTCATTATTCCAAAGCAAACTGATTAATATTACTAAGTCTGATCCTGATGAGTCACCAGTCAAAAATATTTCCTTTTGATTGTATTTTTTTGTTATTTCATTAATCGCAACCATACAGTCTTGAACTTGTTTTTTTAGATTAGCTTCTGGTAGATAGTGATAATTTAATGTTGTGACAATATAACCACTCTTAGCAAGATATGCTGCATAATACTTATTGCAACTTTTATCTCCACCAGCGAATGCTCCACCATGAATATTAATAATCATCGGACTTTTTTCTTTATTTTCTTCTACATAAATACAATCATAAGTATCTAGTGGATCTTTTGTATTTCTATATGGTATATTTTCTTCTATTTGCACTTCGTTATCCCATATTAATTCTTTTTGTTTTTCCTCTACACTTTTTAATTGTCCATCATAAATTTTAAAAATTATTTTATTTATTAAACCCATTTTCTCCTCCATTATATATTAAATCTTTTTGTTAACTCTTCTATTACTCTATCATGACAAAAAATAATTAATCCTAATAATACTAATCCATCCAATAATAAACACATATAAGATAAAATATTTGTTGTTGTTAAATTCAGTATTAGCAATACTCCTGGAATTAAACCTATTAGGCAATCTAGTAATAGTAATCCTAGAAAACGATTGATGTATGAATCTTTTAATACTAACATTGTAATACTATTAAATACAAATATAATAATACATACTATAGGTATTATGTAGGTTGTAATAATTAAACTTCTAGTTAGAAAAAACCAAATAAAAGTTAATAGTAGGATAATAATAAAATATTTATTCATCTTTTTTAGTACATCTTTATACTTTTTTATAATATACAGTACCAATATATCCGAAGTTACTATTCCCAGTACTACATATTTTGTGACTGTGAATTGATTATGTATTATATATTCTACAAAGGCGAAAATCAAACTTAAAGAAATCGATACAAACAATAAAATCTTATATAATATATTTTCTTTTTTGGCTATTATCTTTGGAAATGGTGAAGGCGTCTTTTTACCAATTAGTTCTCCCTGACATAATGGACATCTCTTGATATTACCAGTATATGATATTTGACACTTATTACATTTCCTCATAATTCGACTCCTCATTTATATTTATTGTTCCTTCAATACCATTTTCAGAAAAGAAACGACAAAAATTCTTTATAACATCATTATTTGTATATCTTGAAGAGATTCCTATTGATAAGTCATCTTGATAAGAACAAATTGTTAATTGCAGATATTTTGTGGTTGTTAAAACATTGAAATTTCTAATATAAGCTTCTATTTTTTTATCTACTGTTATTTTCCCAATGTTTGATACACTCGAAGTAGTACTACTATTAATCACATTATCAGCAATTCTTAATGCAAAGTCTTTTACAATAATTGGAACTATACGTACAGCTACGTTTTTTTCAACAGCTATCATTTGATTCATTCTGATTTTTAATTGATCTTTTGTTGTTTCTTCTTTTAATTGGTTATCTACACTTTTTAAAATAGCCTCAAAATCATCACTTTGATTATTATCATAAATTACAGTAATTAGTCCAAAGAAATTTCTGGATGTAAAAGATGGAAAATAGCTTCGCAAATCTACTGGAACATCGATTTTTATTGCTTTCTTCTTATCTATTTCATGCATTCTTTTTTGATAGGCTTGAATTAATACAGCAATTAATAGTGTAGTTATTGTTACATGATATTTTTTAGCAAGCTCTTGGACTTTTTTAGTGGATATATGATATTCCATATAAGTAGTGCCCTTTTTCTTTCTTCCTCTATCATGGTATATTTTCCTTTTAGAAACCCTTCTTGTTTTTGGACCAGTATAATACTTATCAAAACTATTTTCAGTTTTTTCATAACTTGAAGATATATCATATGGTTTTAAATCTTTTATTTTATATTTTATTTTTAAATATTGATATATTAGGCTCTTAAATAAAATTAAACTTCCTCTACCATCAGATAAAATATGTGACACTTCTAAATTGATTCTGTTTTTATAATAATTTACTCTAATTAATAAATCATCACCATCATGATACATTTTGTCACAAATAGGTCTATTTTCTTCTTCTACTATTATTTGTTTATCTGATTGTTCTAGATAGTACCAAAAAACTCCTCTTTTTAGGCTACAATTAAAACTAGGAAATTCTTGCATAGTTTTTTCTATAGCTTCCTTTAGAATATCTTTTTCAATTTCTTCTGTTAATGTTACTGAATATCTAAAGATTGCTGGTACATTATTATTGGTAAAAGAATAAAATTTAGCAATATTGTCTAATTTATACCATTTTTTTGATTTCATATTTTTTGTCCTTTCACTTTTATTTTATCATAAAAAAAAGAGTGTGACACTCTTTCCGGTCTTATAGTTTACTAAATAGGAATGTATACAATAAGTCTATAGCGAAAACAATTGCAACCAAAACAAATATTATATTCAACTTTTTATCTGATAAGCTGGAGGTTAGTTTTTCAAATAATGGTTGTAATAGATATAAGAAAATCATTCCTCCTATTCCAAATCTAATACTTGGATTTAAAGCTATTCTTCCTTCAAAATTAAAATTAAATCTAGTATAATCCCATAGCCATTCTCCCCTAGTAAATTCCATAATATAACTTGCAATCAACTCTACTAGAGTCGTTATTACTACGATACCTATAAAGACTAGTATAGGTGTTATATTTACTTTTTTTATTTTTATTTTTTTCTTTTTTAGTCTAGTAAGTAGGAATATTAAAAGCAATGCTCCAAAGCCATAAACAACGCAATACGGACCAAATAAAACTCCTCTATTGGAAAATCCCCAACGATATACAACCACTTCTAAAAACACTTCATAAAACCAACCAATCATAGAATATAATATAAAATATAAAAAATATTCTTCTATTTTTCTTTTCATTTTTTACTCCTTTATTATCCTTATACTACTTATTATTTTTTTACTTTTTGATAACTTTCCTCTTTAAAATCTTGTAAGGGACTGCGTAAAGCTTGTGTTGCTAACTGTTGTATAATTCTATTTTCTTTTTTTCTTACTCCTTCCGGACTCATATGGCATTTTTTAGCTGTTTCTATTAAAGTTACAGGTGATGCAAAAAATCCGTAACGCAACTTTATTAATTTCTGGCTTTCGCTGGGGAGGGTTTCTAGTAATTTTATTAAAGCTTGATTTCGTTCTTGTAGAATTATTGTCTCGTCTAACTCTCTTTTATCTATTAATTCACTTGATTGCTTATATTGATTAATACTTGCTGCGATATCTAATAGAATTCTAGTTTTATTTTCCTGTCTATTTTCTTTCGCTATTACCTTTTTATCAATTAAACGGTCTAGAATAATCTCTACTAAGCTTGGATCCTCTAATAGTGTTTTTTCGTATTCGTTTTCTACGATACTTCTTTCTAATAAATAGGCATTTGTTATTCTTCTTCCACCTAGTTGTTTTAGTTCTGAAAAGCCATTGAACATCATTCTTCTTATAGCCTGAGTTATATAATTAATTCTAGAACCTTGCATTGTTATATCATATTGTTCTATGGCTTTAATCAATCCTTCATATCCATAACTTTCTAAATCTTCTGCTAGAAAACCAGTCTTTTCTGATACTTTTTTAGCTATCTTTTTCACTAAATATATATAATTTATAATTACTTCATCTTTTATGTTTTTATCTTTTGTTTGATGATATTCTTGTAGTTTTTCTGTTACGTTCTGTTCTGATAATGTCCTTTTTAGTTGTTTTTGCATATAAATCCATCTCTCTTAAATACTCACTATTATACTACAAGAATGAAATATAGCAAAAATTTTTGTAAATTATGAATTATACTATTTAACAATTATTTTCTCAATTCTCTCCCTCTATTTTTATTCTAACATAGTAATTTTGTTATAGCAATTTGTAAAATAAAAAGGAGCTTACCACTCCTTAACTGTTTTATTTACCTTTTCTTACCTATATATAAGGCATGCGAACTGTATCCTGCTAAATCTTTTCTTTCACAGCTTCTATAGTGATAGTCTAGCCAAACATTAAACTCTTCTTCATTTAAGTCATTTACATAGTCACGTAATATAGCACTTAATCCATCTGTTGCGACTGTTGTTATATAGTCTATTGGGTATTTTCCTAACATCTTATTGAAATCGTCAATATAAAAAGTAGTAAATATTTCTTCTGGTTTATCGTAGAATTTATAGTTTTCATCAAATAATCCTTGATCTAATAAGTGATGCTTTTTTAATGCATAACTTAACACTACAGAATCATTTGTCAAATAAGCAATATAAATATATCCCCCTTTTTTTGTTACGCGAAGTGCCTCTTCGATTGCTTTTTTCTTATCACTTTCAGTATATAAATGATATAGTGGTCCTAATACTAAAGTCATATCAAAACTGTTATCTTCATAACAACTTAAATCTATTGCTGTCCCCTCTGTAACGTCAATATTCATATCTTCTGTTATTTTACTTTTTAAAATCTTAATATTTTCTGGTACTAGTTCTAAAGCACTTACTTGATATCCTTTTTTTGCATAATAAATAGAATATACACCCGTTTCTGCACCTACTTCTAATATTTTGTCGTTAGGTTTTAAATATTTATCAATGTATCGTGTGGTTGTTAAAAACTCTACTTTGTGTGCTTTATCTTGATCTAGTCTCTTTTCTTCATCACCAGTGCTATAATAATCTTTTAATATTTTATATTTATTATCTGTGGTCATTTTTACCTTTCTCCTTTGTGTATTTATCATACTTTTGTTGATGCTTTTCTAAAGATTGGTCTACATTAATCCAATATCTTCCCATTGTAGTCCTGTTCTCTTCCTCTTGAACTTTATTTTCTAAAATTCCTACTATAGAGATTCAATTGTTTCTTTTTTCTTTCTAGACTTGGTTCTTCTAAATAAAATTTTCTTCTAAGGATTGATTTATATCTTCATGATAATAAACAATTTCCATAAATTTCATTTTTAACAATTTAATTATAATCATTAAAATTCACGGCTGTATCAACTAAAAGCACTTTTTTTCTTGAATTAGTTATATCAGCTTCAAAAAGAACAATTCCATTTTTTAGTAATTCAGATTGTTTTGAACTTGTACAAAAAGAAGAATCCGAGTATGTGTTGTATTCAGAAAAAAGACTTTGATTCGGAAGATTACTACTTCTAAATATGGTAGTTACTGAGACTCCGATTCCTTTTCCGCTACCTTTTATTTTTTCTAGTAATAATTTTGATCCAGGAGATGTATGATGGGGAATTTTAATAAAATCAATTTTTGAATCAAAAAATTCAATTCCAAACCTATTCATATTATTAAAAGCTTCCTTTATGCTGGAATTGATTGCATCTCCTGTTAGTAATATTTTAACATTATTAATTTGAATTAAATTAATTATAGAAAAATCATTATGTTCTACAATAACATCACCCCGTGATTGTCTATATGCATATCGTTCAATAGCGTTTGTTGAAGGGGTTATTGTCATAATTTTCAAAGTACTTAATTCTCCTTTATAATCAATAAAATTCCAATTATCTATTATATCAGAGGTATCACTGACACTACGAAAGATTGGTTTTCTTTTGCTGTCGGCTCTTAACATTAATAATTCTCTCAAAACCTGAAGTGATTCTCTTACATTTTCATCATACTGTTCCATAAAATCAAATATACGATTTGGAATTGCAATTTTAGTATTACAATCAATTCTGTCAATGATATTAGGAACACCAATACAATGATCTAAATCCGGATGAGTAATGCATAAATAGTTTAATTTAGTTATATTTAAATTATTAAGCAATTTAGTTATATAATCATTTCCATTGATAAAGCAATCAATTAATCCTGAAAATATCACATAATCATCATCACATATGGTTATCAGCACAGATTCGCCCATCGGATCAAACCCTATTGTATATACACGTACTACTAAGTTTTTTTGTATTAAATAATTATTTACCATTTTCTGTTTGTTTACTTCTATTATAATTTATATTCTTATTAGATGAACTTGTTGAGAAAGATGGTTTATTTTTTACTATAAAAACATTTTTATTTAAATTTAAATTTGTATTTGTAACAGATTGTGAAAGAACCATTTTTGTTTGATTATAAATGGCATTTGATGTAATACCAGCATTATTCATATTAAATATCATATATTAAAAATCTCCTCATTACTATAATTTTCTGTCATTAGTTCATTTAAAAATTCCTTTGTAAGTGAATTCTTATAAATATCAAATAAACTATTATTCATTTCTTCCAATGAGATTTTTTCTGAAGGATTTTCAACGTAAACATCAAAATCCAACGCTAATTGATTTAACATTTGAGGTCCATCATTTGTTTGTATATAGCCCTGAACGATGTTAGCTATTTGGTTTACGGTAAAATTATTATATAAATAATTATCATATGAATTTTTTCCAATAAACTGATATGAATCTAAATTTGATGATGCAAAAGTAAAAATATGATTTTCAAAATACTTATTTATTTTACTCAAATCATTCATCATATAGATATTAATTTTCCTTAATCCTATTCTTTTGATTTGCAGATTTTTTCTTTCGTTTTGTAATTCTTCAACAATTTTTTCAAAAATTTCACATATTTCGTCAAAATGAATATGTTTAGCGTATTCTACAGTTATAGCAGAGTATTCTCTAGTAATATCAATTTTTATATGTTTTTCCTCGTTAACAAATGATACAAATTTTTCTCTTTTATCTGATTCAACATTGATTGTATCCATAATATTTGTATTCAAGTCACTGCTAAGCTTATCAAAATCTACTTTTAATCCAAACTGTGACATAAAATTATTTTTTATAGTATATCCTTTATCACTTAAAAATTTATCAACGTTTTTCATTGTATTTTCTACATATTCATCAAACATATAATCATAATCTATTCTTACAATAGTTTGCTTTAAGAAATCAGTTTTTAAATCCGTTCTTTTAATCTCTTCTTTATTCATCTAACATTCACCTACTATATTATATTTATTATAACACAGAAATTGTTTACTATTATACCACTAAAAAAATAATTTAAATATTTTTAAATAAACATTTATCTTTAAATATTTATTATTCTAGTTTTTCACCTAGAAAACTACCTAAAATTACTTAAGTAAATTAAAACACTTTAGCCTAAACAAAAAGTGGAGCCTTTCGGCTCCTTCAGGGGGAAATCTAAATACCAGTTCGTAATAATTTAATAATTGGTTAAAGTCTTATAATATAAGGCTTTTTCATTTTCTTAAATTTATTAAAGTTTATAAAAATAACTTTATTTTTTGCAATTAGTATCTGGATTTGGTATCTAGAAAATAAAAATGACACTGTGACACATTGTATGAGAGTACCCCTAGCACAATTATAGTGTCACCATGTCACTAATATCATTGATTAACTATATAATCAAAATATGAAATAAATTTTTCATTTATATCAATACCTATTTTAAGTAGTGTATTTCTATTGCACATAGATAAATCTGAAATTTGATCACCTACAATGATATTTTTTTCTTTTATTCTTTTTGTAATGATATTTTTATTATCTGAATGAATTATCTCCTTTAATTGTGTATCAAAATCATTGGCAAATAATTCATATTCATAAATATTATTATCATCTAATATTTTCTTTATTAAGGGTCTAAAACCAGAAGAACAAATAATAATCTTAATCTCATACAACAAACAATAATTATATACTTCAAAAAAAGATTTTCTGATTTTAAAATTTTTCTTCACTTTATCTAATATGGTAATATTATAGTACTTTTCTAACAATTTAATCTTATGATACCACAATTTCTTCAAATTTTTATTATCAGTACACTTTAGTATTTGTTTATCCAATATTTCTTTCTGTTTCTTATAATCTTCACCATAGTACTGAGTAAATACACCAATTGATGTTGAACTTTTTAAAGTTGTAATAGTATTATCAAAATCAAAAATAATAGCAGTTATATCATTTTTTTTATAATATCAATTAATTTCATTATTTACCACATTTATAAACATAGCTGGAATTGCAACTACACTACCATTTGCACGTATATTTTTAATTAAATTGTTCTTAATATAGTATAACTTATTTGGTATTAAATCCTGTCCATTTATTTTATTATTACCTTCTATTATGAATAAAAAGATATCACTTTTATCATAAATATCATTATATTTGCGTTCTATTTTTAATTCATTAAAATTATGCGGTAAACAATAGTTTAAATATTCATATTTGTTTTCAATCTTTCGATTATTGATATCAAATATTCTTATTGTTTCTTCATTATCAAAAAAAGAATTATCTTGTACTTCGAATACACACGAATTATGTTTCATACAATGGATTGAATTTTTAGGGATAATAACTTCATTATTAGGATTTACATTAATCCATTTATAACCGTTAAAAATAGTGGAATTAATTAATGGATACCATACTTCACTCTTTCTAGGATGTAATTGAATAGATGTATCATTATAATTAGTAGAAACTATCTTAAATAGTTTATCTGTAAAAGGGAAAAATATTATTTCATTCCCTCAAACTGTTTTTCTCACATATGAAGGGACTTCAAAATAATCTTTTTTCATTAGTTCTCTTAAATCACTTATATTTTTCTTTGTAATATTATTATAATCATTAAGAATAAAATCATTATTTAAATATATATCAAAACATATATCATTTGTTTTATTAAAAAAGTACATTATATCAAACTCCTTCCACCATCAATAGTAAATATACTCCCCGTAGTATATTTTGAAAAGTTATTCACTATATCATAAGTAAAATTAGCTATTTCATATGCCTCAAAAATTTTCTTTAATGGTACTTTATTTTTTGCAATCTCTTTTTCATGTTCTGTCAAATCTTTATTCATATTGGTATTAACAGCACCAAAGGATAATGCATTCACTGTAATATTTCTACTAGAAAATTCCAGTGCTAGTTCCTTTGTTAATTGTTCTATTGCACTCTTACTTGAATCATAGGCATATTTATTTTCTCTTGGCTTACTAGAATGAACGGACAATATATTTAATATTGTTGAGTATTTAGTCATATGCCTTATAAAAGAATGAATCGTATTACAAGTTCCAAAATAATTAGTTTTAAATATTTTCATCCATTCATCATAATTATATTCACTAAACGGTGCGACTAATTGTATTCCTGCACAATTTATTAGTATGTCTATATTTCCATACTTATTCGTTATATCATTAGCACATTCTAATGTTCTATCATAATTACTTACATCACAATTATAATATATTACATCAGCATTTAATTTAGACGATGGTTCTTTATTGTCTAAAATAAAAACTAAATAACCATTTGCCGAGAATTTTTTTACACATTCTAGACCAATACCATTAGAATCTCCTGTTATTACTATCTTTTTCATCAATCTAAAAACTCCCTATAATTTTCTACATCAAATTTCATTTTAGATAAATCAAGTATATGAATACTACAATTTCCTATTTTATAAGATTTTTCTTTGTTACTCCAATTTAAACCTTTTACAATGTAATAAATAATATTAATTACACCACTATGAGTAATAAAAGCAATATTACCATCTAGATCTTTATACGTTTCAATTGCTTGATAAAACCACTCCTTAATTCTATTGTAAAAATCAATAGGGCTTTCACCATTTGGATACTTTTCATTCATTTCCAATGTATTAAAAAATAATCCAGGATACTTAACTAATGCATCATCGTTTAACATTCCCGCTAAATCTCCATTATTCATTTCTCTTAACTCAGGTTCTAATTCTACAGGTAAATCAAGAAACTCATTAGCTATATTTGCTGTAGTTATTGCTCTTTTCAAATCACTTACAACAAATTTACTGATATTTAAACTTTCATTGTTTTCTTCCAAGTATTTTGCAAGTTTATGTGCTTGTTCTTTACCTTCACTAATAATATCTTGATTACTCCATCCGCCTCTATATTTTCCATCATCCTTACCATGTCTTATAAATATAAATTTCATTGTTTCCTCCTAAATATTCTTCATATTTTCTTCAAAATCATTAATAAATTTAATAATTTTTTTGCTACTTAATATATTTTTTGATGATATATATATATATATATATATATATATATATCAACTTTCTCACTATGAATATTAAATTTAAAATTAATTGGCGAATTATTATTCTCATATACATAATCACCCATATCAATATATACACCGTTTTTTTGTAACATATTATTTAATTCATTCATATTATTTATTATCAACAAAAATTCATAAGCATTGTTTTCATTATATTTAAAAAAATAGTGTTTTTATTTAAAATACATTTTTTTATAAATTTATCAATGTCTTTTAAATCTTCATGTTCATATTCTTGATGAACAATATTAATAAAATTACCTATAGACAAACTATTAGTAAAATTTCTATTTGAGTTTATAATTCCAAATTTAATATTTTCTTTAGTATAATTCATTAAATTTTTACAAAAAACATACTGTATAACTTCACTTATTTTTATTCCATTTTTTTGAGCAAATAAATCAATTTGTTTACGAGAAATTTTAAAATTTCTCCTATATTCTTTTCCCTTAAAATCTCTTGAAAAAAGTTTCTTTATATCAAAATATTCCTCTGTAATATTTAATTTACTGTTTAGTAATTCTATATCGTTTATAAAGTTATTATATAATCCATAATTAACTTTTTTATTGTTTAACTTATCTATGATTATACTTATTAAAATATTAATTGATTCACCGTCAATTATACAATTATGATAATCAAGAATGATTTTATTATCATTTACATCAACTTTGATCAAATTATCTTTTTCATTTATAAACACATATTTGCCTTTTATCCTTTTAATACCAATTTTAAAAATATCTAAATTATTTTTTAAATCATCTAATGTTTTATTCAAAATTGAATTATTAATTTTTGGCACATATAAAACAATCTGTTCATAAAAATTTGAGGATTCTGGATAAAAAATTTTATGTTTATACATTAATTCTTGCATTATCCATATTTCATGATTTTCAAATTTTATCTTTTGTATGGCTTTTCTTTTTTCAAATTTTTCTTCTAATTCAACCATTAGTTTTACTATATCATATGAAGATAAACTATTTTTTTGGTTATATGAATTAATGTTACTACTATAATCTTCAATTAATTTTTTTCTATCAATTTTTTATTATTTGTTAAAGGAAATTCATTCACTCTAACAAATATATTTGGGATCATATAACTTGGTAATTTTTTTGATATAAAATCTATAATTTCAGTATCAGAAAATGGTTTTTTTTCAATAATGAAACAAATAAGATTTTTCAATTCTTGGTCATATATTACAACAGTATTAAAAACTTTATTATAACTAGATACAACATTTTCTACCTCGCCTAATTCAATTCTATGACCACTTATTTTAACTTGATGATCACATCTACAAATATAATAATACTTATCATCAATTAATTTGACAATATCACCGGTCTTATAATATCTAATCCCATCTATTATTTCAAACTTTTCATCAGTAAGTTCTTTATTATATAAGTACCCTTCTGCTAAACCAATTCCACCAATATACAATTCACCTTCCTGAGCAAATTGTCCATTATTTATCACTTTGAAAATAGTGTTTTTTATTGGAGCTCCAATATGAATATCATTAGATTCATTAAGTTTACAACATGAAGACCAAATAGTTGTCTCTGTTGGTCCATACACATTCCATACATTATTAGAAATTCTCATTAAATTTTTTGCAAGTTGCTTTGATAAGGCTTCTCCACCACAAATTATTTTTAAATGGTTGGGATTTGACCAATTTGAATCAATAAGCATTTTCCAAGTAACTGGAGTTGCTTGCATAAAGGTTATATCATATTTTTCAATTATTTTAGCAAGATAATATGGATCAATTTGGCACCTAGAAGGAGCAATTACAACAGTAGAGACTTTCGAAAAAGTTGTGTAAATGGTAATTTTTACCTTCCGTGAAGAATCATCAAAGTGATGATTCTTTTTCTTCATTATAACAATTAGTAAAATCCTGTCAATAGATTTTCTGTTTGTTGTGTATATAGATTTTCAAAGAGCATTTTGAATGGTTAGATTCGATCTTCATAGATAATCGAAAGCTGATTGTAAATCACATCCCATCCTCGTATTCTTCCAGTCCATTTTTTCGCTACATTAATAGTTGTTAAATAAAGTGTTTTGAGCAGTGCTTGATCTGTTGGAAATACGGGCCTTTTTTTATTTATTGCCTTATATCTATTATTTAAACTTTCAATTGCATTTGTAGTATACATAACTCTTCTGATTTCAGGAGAAAACTTGTAAAAAGTGGATAAGGAATCCCAGTTATTTAGCCAACTATTGATGGCATGTGGATATTTGTCTTTCCATTTTTCCTCTAATTTCAATAATTCTTCATATCCTAATTCCTCTGTAGAGGATTGATACACTCCTTTTAAGTCACTTGCCATTTCTTTATAGTCCTTGTAAGATACAAACTTTAAACTTGTTCTAATTTGATGCACAATACAGCGTTGATACTCGCATTTTGGATATACTGCACTTATGGCTTCTTTGATTCCTATAAGTCCATCGGCACACATAATAAGTACATCTTCTACACCACGATTTTTTAAATCGTTTAAGATATTTGCCCATACCTTTGCAGATTCATTTTCTCCAACTGTAATAGATAATACTTCCTTATTTCCTTCTTTACTAATTCCTAAAGTAATATAAGCTGCTTTCTTTACAACACTTCCATTACTTCTAACACTAAAATGAGTAGCATCAATGAAAACTATTGGATAAACTCTATCTAATCTTCTTTTTTGCCATTCTAGTATTTCTGGCATAATTTTATCTGTTATATCACTTATCATATCATCACTTAAGTTACACCCGAATAATTCATAAATTTGATCTTTAATTTCGTTCGTTGTCATTCCTAAAGCATACATTGATATAATCTTATCTTCAAATCCATTAATACTTTTTGCATAGGGTGGTAATAAATCACTTTTGCATTCTCCAAGTCTATCTCTTGGAATACTTACTGGTATTTCACCATAAGTAGTATTAATATTTCGTTCTTTATAATATCCATTTCTACTATTATTTGTATCATTCCTTTCATTTTTAGAGTAACCTAATTTTGTTTCCATTTCTGCATCTAACATCCTCTGTAAAGCTGGACCAAATAGATTTCTCATCATCTCCTGCATATCATCCATATTCTTTATTGTATGAGTTTTGATATACTCATCCATATAGTCATTTACTTCTTTTGGTAATTAATTTTTCTTCATATTAAAAAAACCTTCCATTTCTTATTTTGTCATATCCGGAAGGATTTCTCCTATTTACACAACTTTTTCTATACTCTCTAATTTCTTTTTAGAGAGCAAATGGACGATATTGTTTTCTCTGCTTTAAATGATTTATCACAATTTTATTATGTAGCCGACTGTGATTATGATAAAATAAAACAATTGTTAGAAACTAAATACAAACTCAAAACAACAAATGAAAACCCTCTTGAAATAATTTCAATATAAAGCACTATAAGCTCGTAACTTGTGGTGCTTATTTTTGATATTATAAAAAGGCACTATGACAGTACATTTTGGGAAGTTATCTCCTATTTTTTTCTGTCACTCCTGTCATTTTTAGCTATATTATTTTTTTCATTAATTTTATTGTTTCTTTATATGACTTTTCTGCTACTGTAAATAATATAACTTCTACAAAAAATGTAAGTATGTAAGAGATACCAATTAAATAGAAATATGTCTATAAAAGTAAAATAATGGTAAGTTTAATCGCTTACCATTATTTTTAGTACCTAAAATTATTTATTTCTTTATGTAAAAAAAAAGAAAGCATTATATATTAATACTTTCTTCACTAATTTTTTTATTATATTTAAATATCTACCATTCTCCGAAAGTAATTGTAGTATCTACTCCTTGCATAGCGTCATACTTACTTTTTACAGAAGAGCTAAAATTTAATACTCCACCAAGTCCATTTCTTGAAAATGAATAATCTTGTGATTGAGCTAGTGTAACATTTTGTACTGCATGTTGATATGTACCATATGCTCTAAATGGATTCGCTGTATTATAGAATGTAACAGTTAATGAATTTACTAATGAACTTCTAACATCATCTACAATATTCATAGAAATACCAACTCCTCCGGTATTACTTTTTTTAGTATTCTGACTGTTAGAATTGTAAGAGATAGTATTTCCGTCCCATTTTTGATATCCACTAATTGAATTAATTGTCATAGATAATCCACTACCATTACCAAATGCGATAACGTCGTATGATTTTACAGCAGGAATAGATAACCATGTATTTGTTATTGTAACAGTTTTTGTTGATGCAGTTCCAGCAGTTCCTGAAATAACGATTCTTTTCATGCTTGTTTGATGACTAGATGCTCTAGTTTGTATTCCGTTTTTTTGATTTTCTACAAAAGCTTCTGCTTCTTCTTTTGTTACTTCTTTTTGCTCTGTTTCAATAACATTACCATTATTGTCAATATATTCATCTACTTGAATATATTTTTCAGTTCTTGTCACTACTAGATTTTCTTTATCTTTAAATAAATCAACTGTTGCTTTTTCTAAAGTAGCAATTGTATCTTCATCATAAATATTTCTTAAGTTATTATATTCTGTTTCTGTCATTTCAACACCGTTAAGATTAGTGTAGTAAACTGTTTCTTTAGCTGATGCTACAGTTGGTGCAAATATTGTCATTATCATTAAAGATAAGACTACAATTTTTATTTTTTTCATTTTCATTCTCCTATACTTATTTTATATTAAAATTCAACTTCCTAAATTAAATATAAGCATTAATAGAAGATAAAAAGTAATTTGTTTATACTTAATATTTAATAAAAAAATTCACCTCCATCTTTTTAGGAAATCAAATTTAATATCTGATAATCCAAAAAAACATGAAATCATGAATTTTGCCAATACTACACTATACTGTCTTTTCACGTTAATTGTTAGTATAAATATAGCAGATTTCCCTTTGATTAACAATACATTTTTTGAGATTTTTTTTCTTTTTAATTAAATAAGGTATTTTAGGATTTTGAATCTGCATACTTTGACACTTATTTTTGTTCTAAAAAAAACTCTAATTTTGATGATACATTTCTATATTCAGCGTCTATTCTTACATAATACAATCCTTTTTCTTGAATGTAAGGTGTAATATTCTTTATTAGCTCCCCATCATATATTTCTTTTTCTGGTCTTCCGTTTCGTCTTATATATAAATTAGTATAAACAGTATCATTATTTTTTACTTCTTGAAAATTATTTTCAGCCTGGCACTCTATTTGTTGCTTTTTACTTTTAGAGAAACAACTGTATGATTCTATATTGAGAACATATTTTGTTTCCTCAGGGACGAGATAATATATACTATCTGAATCTACTCCAGAATAAGTTTCTTTATGATATGCATTAAGATAAAGAAAAAAAGGAATAATAACCGTTCGATGGTGATCAATGACTTGAGCAGTAATATGTGTTTTATTTATTGTTACTTTATATAGTCTATTTTTTGAATAACTAAAGGGACTATTTATTTCGATAGTTCCTATAATAATCTTAAATAAAATAAGACATAATATAATAATAAATATACACTTTTTATTATGTTCTTTCACTTTCTTTACTGTAGTATTATATTCACCTAATATATTTTCAGCTTCTAACTTTGCATCTTTAATCATTTCATCTTTACTATAATAGAACTTTTTCATTTTATTACCCCATATAAATTTACTATTTTATTATTTAGTTAATTATATCATTAATTATAAAATAAAAATAGTAGATTATAACCTACTATTAGTTTAAGAAGTAAATGCAAGTTATATTTTATATATTTTTAAAGTTGCATT
>ENA-ORTU01001756-ORTU01001756.1-human-gut-metagenome-genome-assembly--contig:-NODE-1756-length-21179-cov-5.563672_pt1 | contig 21179 bp, 16 predicted proteins | sample MGYA00241910_ERZ509184 | MGnify/ENA primary metagenome ERZ509184 (study PRJEB26280, sample SAMEA2338847) | human gut metagenome | biome: human gut; feature: human-associated habitat; material: faeces... | reverse complement strand
CCGCCTAACGCGAAGGGTATTTCAATCCACGCTCCCCGCACGGGGAGCGACCGTACCGGATTCTTCCGCCATCAATGTAGTAGCGATTTCAATCCACGCTCCCCGCACGGGGAGCGGCTTCGCCCTCGTAGTGCCTTCCTGTGATACATCAAATTTCAATCCACGCTCCCCGCACGGGGAGCGACAGTGATAACAATATCCATGTTTCCAGAAGACCTGATTTCAATCCACGCTCCCCGCACGGGGAGCGACGCGGTTCGACGGTTCGCGCAATGTTTGAAAAAGCCATTTCAATCCACGCTCCCCGCACGGGGAGCGACCCGACGTGAACGCCCTGATTCTGCGCAAGACGGCATTTCAATCCACGCTCCCCGCACGGGGAGCGACGCTGATGGCTTTTGACATTGAGACAACCCGGCTTATTTCAATCCACGCTCCCCGCACGGGGAGCGACCAAATTCCAGAATACGCCAAAAATTGCGAGAGGATTTCAATCCACGCTCCCCGCACGGGGAGCGACCGGTGATTCCGTCCATCTTCGATTCCTCCTCCCCATTTCAATCCACGCTCCCCGCACGGGGAGCGACCTATGGTGATGGCTTTCAGCGTTCCCAGCCATACAAATTTCAATCCACGCTCCCCGCACGGGGAGCGACCGTCGCCGCCGTGTTCGCGTCGAGGTCGGTGGTGATTTCAATCCACGCTCCCCGCACGGGGAGCGACAAAACGCCGTGGGAGGTCGGCTGATGGCCTGCCATTTCAATCCACGCTCCCCGCACGGGGAGCGACCTGTTTTCCGCCGGGCTGGTACTCGCGAAGGAAATTTCAATCCACGCTCCCCGCACGGGGAGCGACATCGAGATTGTAAAAGAATGCGCGGAGTACGAGACATTTCAATCCACGCTCCCCGCACGGGGAGCGACGCTGTATCTGATGGTGATTCTGCAAGTCCTGACGGCATTTCAATCCACGCTCCCCGCACGGGGAGCGACGTTGTAAACCTCAACGACCGCATCAGCCGCGCAATTTCAATCCACGCTCCCCGCACGGGGAGCGACGTGATGGCTGACTTCCACAGCTTCGACAGCCGGACATTTCAATCCACGCTCCCCGCACGGGGAGCGACGGACGCGAAAGCCGACATTGACAAGCTGCTGAAAATTTCAATCCACGCTCCCCGCACGGGGAGCGACGTAACGGTTTACAACAAGTGGTTCTGCCGCTTCCGATTTCAATCCACGCTCCCCGCACGGGGAGCGACTACTATGAAGCGCAGAACGATACCGTTTCCGCGATTTCAATCCACGCTCCCCGCACGGGGAGCGACTGTTTCTGGCGCAATGGAGGACGCAGACGGGGAGATTTCAATCCACGCTCCCCGCACGGGGAGCGACCGAAACATGGCGGTACGCGCATACCCGGAGAAAATATTTCAATCCACGCTCCCCGCACGGGGAGCGACGACTTCGCCAATATCGAGCGGAAAATCGACAACGTATTTCAATCCACGCTCCCCGCACGGGGAGCGACGCGAGAATGCCTCTGATTTGGAGGTTGCGCAGGAATTTCAATCCACGCTCCCCGCACGGGGAGCGACCAGGGCGCGGGCTTGCTCGGCTTGCAGGGCTGAAAATTTCAATCCACGCTCCCCGCACGGGGAGCGACGGGAGAGCAGCAGGAAGCAGGTAGCCAGCATTAGGATTTCAATCCACGCTCCCCGCACGGGGAGCGACAAGGTGTCGTTCGCGCAGCCCAACAAGCGCGAAATCATTTCAATCCACGCTCCCCGCACGGGGAGCGACGGTGTCGTTCGCGCAGCCCAACAAGCGCGAAATATTTCAATCCACGCTCCCCGCACGGGGAGCGACTTGTGCCGATTTCCACCGACTGCTCCACATAGTAATTTCAATCCACGCTCCCCGCACGGGGAGCGACGCGTCGATTCCGTCAGCGTGACCGCTGGGCTGTTGATTTCAATCCACGCTCCCCGCACGGGGAGCGACGGTTGCCGCACTGCCTGATGCACTCTTTGGCTTATTTCAATCCACGCTCCCCGCACGGGGAGCGACGAAAAGCGCATTGCGCTTTATACGGTGAGTCTATTTCAATCCACGCTCCCCGCACGGGGAGCGACGGTTTGAGCGCCCCCAGTGGCGTTTGACTTAACGCATTTCAATCCACGCTCCCCGCACGGGGAGCGACGGCAAAGCGCTAATGGATAGGGTAACATCGGGAATTTCAATCCACGCTCCCCGCACGGGGAGCGACAATTATTATGCGGATTTACTATCAACTTCAGTTATTTCAATCCACGCTCCCCGCACGGGGAGCGACAAATCTCCACCGATGCTTACACCCGCCTGAGGCTCATTTCAATCCACGCTCCCCGCACGGGGAGCGACCTTTACGCAAGGCTTTGAGCGTCAGCCCTTCTTATTTCAATCCACGCTCCCCGCACGGGGAGCGACCGGGACCGGGACTGGCTCGCAAATTTCGCGCGGCAATTTCAATCCACGCTCCCCGCACGGGGAGCGACGCGAAGCAATCAATCACCTCGTCGCGCGCGAGGGATTTCAATCCACGCTCCCCGCACGGGGAGCGACCAAATCAAGCCGGGCACGCGCCCGGCAGAATGGAGATTTCAATCCACGCTCCCCGCACGGGGAGCGACGATTCTGGTATACAAAATATGGTTTGTCATAAATGATTTCAATCCACGCTCCCCGCACGGGGAGCGACTACGCCGCTTGCGTTATTCGTCTGGTATGCGCTGATTTCAATCCACGCTCCCCGCACGGGGAGCGACATAACCCGCCTGACGATGACCTTCTGGCAGAGGTCATTTCAATCCACGCTCCCCGCACGGGGAGCGACGAGCGGCTAATCGATGAGACGGTCGCGATTTGCCCATTTCAATCCACGCTCCCCGCACGGGGAGCGACCCCGCCGCGTCCAACGATTGCCATGCCGACAAAGAATTTCAATCCACGCTCCCCGCACGGGGAGCGACTCGTCTCCGTCTCCGTCGCTGTCGGCTTCGTAGGATTTCAATCCACGCTCCCCGCACGGGGAGCGACTGCCCGGATGCGAAGCTCGTCGGCACGGGCTGGCTATTTCAATCCACGCTCCCCGCACGGGGAGCGACGGCAAATTCCTTCGCGATGTAGCTGGGCAGGTCATTTCAATCCACGCTCCCCGCACGGGGAGCGACGCTACTGCGGGCTTGTCCTGTGTGCATGGAATGGCATTTCAATCCACGCTCCCCGCACGGGGAGCGACTACGCCCTGCGCGCACCCTACCGCAAGAACGCGGATTTCAATCCACGCTCCCCGCACGGGGAGCGACTGTCCGGGTTGCAGATTCTGTCGGCTTCCAGCAAGCATTTCAATCCACGCTCCCCGCACGGGGAGCGACTTTGCCGGGGCGGTTTCCATCTGCCGCTGCTGCATATTTCAATCCACGCTCCCCGCACGGGGAGCGACCCCCGCGGAGGGGACGAACGAGGCGGCGGAATGGCATTTCAATCCACGCTCCCCGCACGGGGAGCGACGCGACGGTTTCCGGCATGACCGCCGAAGAGTTCAAATTTCAATCCACGCTCCCCGCACGGGGAGCGACAGCACCAGCACCGGCGCCGACACAAGCGATAGTTCCGATTTCAATCCACGCTCCCCGCACGGGGAGCGACGACAAGCATCAGCGGTCTTAATGGAAGAATGGTTATTTCAATCCACGCTCCCCGCACGGGGAGCGACTTAGTTTCGCTTTCAACTACATGATTCTGGTAAACATTTCAATCCACGCTCCCCGCACGGGGAGCGACATTGTGGCACTGGATATATTAAACAAGATGAATGATTTCAATCCACGCTCCCCGCACGGGGAGCGACCCGCTCGTCTGTTATCTTCATCCACGGTTGCAACAATTTCAATCCACGCTCCCCGCACGGGGAGCGACACCGCCGCCTTGCGGAGTTTTGCTACCGGACGCAATTTCAATCCACGCTCCCCGCACGGGGAGCGACAGGGCGTATCACTCGCACAGAACGTCACGCTTCAATTTCAATCCACGCTCCCCGCACGGGGAGCGACGACCGAGCGTCAAAAGTTGCTTCGTGTCGAGCGCGATTTCAATCCACGCTCCCCGCACGGGGAGCGACGTTTATTATCCTTGTTACATGGGGGCTTGAGCAATATTTCAATCCACGCTCCCCGCACGGGGAGCGACCCAGTCCGCCGCAGTCCGCAGAGAATCCTCCGGCATTTCAATCCACGCTCCCCGCACGGGGAGCGACCTACCGTCCATCCGGGCGCGGGCGGCGTTATCATGATTTCAATCCACGCTCCCCGCACGGGGAGCGACCCGCCTGTAAGGTTTTCGCGACGGTTTCCTCGTGATTTCAATCCACGCTCCCCGCACGGGGAGCGACCGTTCTGCGGTCACTGCGGCGCACCGATGGTCGGCATTTCAATCCACGCTCCCCGCACGGGGAGCGACCATACGCCCGGTTCTGCGCTGCTTTCCGAAACCAATTTCAATCCACGCTCCCCGCACGGGGAGCGACAAAATCGTCTTCGACGCGGCGACGCAACGCACGCATTTCAATCCACGCTCCCCGCACGGGGAGCGACGATTGCAGGTGTGCGTAAAAAATCTGCCAAAAACATTTCAATCCACGCTCCCCGCACGGGGAGCGACTCAACGGCGAAAAGGAGGCAAACGGAGCAATCGAATTTCAATCCACGCTCCCCGCACGGGGAGCGACCCAGACGAACGCGACTACAAGCAATTGTATATCATTTCAATCCACGCTCCCCGCACGGGGAGCGACTTATGGTACATTGATTGTGGCAATAGGGAAGCTCATTTCAATCCACGCTCCCCGCACGGGGAGCGACGAGTCCTTGCCCCTGATACAACCTTCCACATGAACCATTTCAATCCACGCTCCCCGCACGGGGAGCGACGTCCGCCATCAGCGCGGGCATCTTCTCCGAAGAGATTTCAATCCACGCTCCCCGCACGGGGAGCGACCGCGACGCGTGGACTGGCGAGTACAAGCGCATCGCATTTCAATCCACGCTCCCCGCACGGGGAGCGACACGCGGTCAGCCCAGAGGGCAATTTGATGATTTTATTTCAATCCACGCTCCCCGCACGGGGAGCGACATGCACTGACTATCCTTTCCGCCGGAAAAAGCAAGATTTCAATCCACGCTCCCCGCACGGGGAGCGACCGGCACGGACAAGCGCCTGATGGACGAGTTGGAAATTTCAATCCACGCTCCCCGCACGGGGAGCGACAAAGCAATCTGGGACGAGTTGTGCAAGATGCGCATTTCAATCCACGCTCCCCGCACGGGGAGCGACGACGAAAGGAGAATACCATGCAGATTCCGTCTTTTATTTCAATCCACGCTCCCCGCACGGGGAGCGACCCTTATTCAACCGCCGAGGAAGCGCTACCCCAGCATTTCAATCCACGCTCCCCGCACGGGGAGCGACGTGCGGAATCAGATGCGTGCAAACCGTGCAATCCAATTTCAATCCACGCTCCCCGCACGGGGAGCGACGACTACTTCGCACGATGGAAAAGGAGTCAAAATTGCATTTCAATCCACGCTCCCCGCACGGGGAGCGACCGTGCTTGCCTGTTAGTGCCTTCCTCAGTGGAAGATTTCAATCCACGCTCCCCGCACGGGGAGCGACAGCAAGCAAAACGCGATGCGTTTGTAGCAGACGATTTCAATCCACGCTCCCCGCACGGGGAGCGACGGTAGAAGACCTGTTCGGGGGTGAGGTCGATGGCTATTTCAATCCACGCTCCCCGCACGGGGAGCGACTTTTTGACCCCCGTTTTGACTACTTCGCACGATGATTTCAATCCACGCTCCCCGCACGGGGAGCGACTGCCGACCTGTGTTGCGGTTTCATCCGCCACGCCATTTCAATCCACGCTCCCCGCACGGGGAGCGACATCCGAATGCGTCACGGTCGCAAATAATGCCAAATTTCAATCCACGCTCCCCGCACGGGGAGCGACACAACATTATTCTTCTATGTTCCCCACTAATTACAATTTCAATCCACGCTCCCCGCACGGGGAGCGACTGCTGTCGCTGCGCTCGATGACGGTCACGCTGGTCTATTTCAATCCACGCTCCCCGCACGGGGAGCGACGCCGCAAAACGCAGCAAAGTGCCATCGTAATTTGTATTTCAATCCACGCTCCCCGCACGGGGAGCGACGTTGTAACCCGTCCGACAAAGTGCACACGATGTGAAATTTCAATCCACGCTCCCCGCACGGGGAGCGACGCACCCTTCGCTGCAATAAATCCGCCGCCCGTCGGATTTCAATCCACGCTCCCCGCACGGGGAGCGACGGATGCCACGCCGTCGCTAACCTCGCCTTGCAGAAATTTCAATCCACGCTCCCCGCACGGGGAGCGACGCGGAACAACGAGAAGAAGCAAATCGCAAAGCACGCATTTCAATCCACGCTCCCCGCACGGGGAGCGACCTAAAAAAAGCATATTCCTGACATGGGAATATCAAAATTTCAATCCACGCTCCCCGCACGGGGAGCGACATGTACGACGTCAGGGAGTGACGGTTGTTTGGACGCTATTTCAATCCACGCTCCCCGCACGGGGAGCGACGCGGTAATCTTTGACATAATATTGCGCGTACCTTATTTCAATCCACGCTCCCCGCACGGGGAGCGACGTCGATACTCGGCTTGTCGTAGGGTTCGATGGATATTTCAATCCACGCTCCCCGCACGGGGAGCGACACAAGTAGTCTAACACGGGGACGGGTGAAAAATCATTTCAATCCACGCTCCCCGCACGGGGAGCGACACACCGTTCCGCACAAAGCGACGAAGACCAGCGAATTTCAATCCACGCTCCCCGCACGGGGAGCGACCGACGGGAGCTTTGTCGAGGCGGTGACGCTGGGCATTTCAATCCACGCTCCCCGCACGGGGAGCGACGCGACGCTATCGCGCCGCTTCCTACTCAGCGAGATTTCAATCCACGCTCCCCGCACGGGGAGCGACAGTCAAACACCGCTGGGGGCGCTTAAACCCACAGAAATTTCAATCCACGCTCCCCGCACGGGGAGCGACAAACAGCGCTTAAAGGTATTGATGGAAGCGAATATATTTCAATCCACGCTCCCCGCACGGGGAGCGACTTTCAATTTTGTTATTCATGTTTGTCAAAATCATAATTTCAATCCACGCTCCCCGCACGGGGAGCGACTTGTTGATATATCGCAGGAAGGCACCACAAGTGTATTTCAATCCACGCTCCCCGCACGGGGAGCGACTGCGCAAAGTAACAATTCTGTCGATCAGAATCATAGACTTTGCACAAAAAGTATACCACAAAACAGTCCTTTTGAGAATCAGCTTAGCCGAAAATGCGGTAATTTTGCCGGAAAAACCGCAAAATCCGGTGCGAACCTCCCTGCAAAAGGCTGGAGGCTTGCGCTTCGCACGGGCGATTCGCGCGGCGCACCCTTACAGCATCAGCAGCCCTTCCGGGGCGTAGCTCGTCTTCACGCCAATGTGCTCAATCCGGCTTTCGTAGTGATTGCCGAGGTTGTAAAAGCGCAAACTGTCCTTTTCCGGGTCAATCAGCTGCCGAAGTTCCGCCTGAAGCGGCTTGTACTGTGCGGCATCCAAAGAGCACTCAAATACGGAATTCTGCACGCGCTGACCGTGGACGACGCAGCGCTTGGCGACTTGCCGCAAGCGGCGTTTGCCGTCTGCATCGACGGTGGAAACATCGTAGGTGATTAGAACCAGCATCGGGAACGCCTCGCTTTCGGGTTATTTCCAGAGGAATGGGGGATAACCGTCTGTGTCGCCGCGGAGGGTGCGCGCAAGCAGCAGCGCCTGTACATAGGGAACAAGCCCCCACATGATTTTTTCTTTCAGGAACGGGTGGGTGATTTCTTCGCGTTTGCGGTTTTGCCACGCGGTCAAGAACTGCTTGCGCCCGGCATCGTTCAGGAAGACGGCGCCGCTTTCCTGCCGGTCGAAGTGCTTGTCCTGCAGCACACGGTTGTTCACCAGCGTGATGCAGAGGCGATCTGCCATCGGGGCGCGCAGTTCTTCCATCAGGTCAAGGGCGAGCGACGTGCGCCCCGGACGGTCGCGGTGCATGAAGCCGACGTAGGCATCCAGCCCTACGCTTTCCAGCGCGGCAGCGCAGTCGTTGGCGAGCAGCACATAGGCGAAGGAGAGCAGGGCGTTCATGTTGTCCTGCGGCGGGCGGCGATTGCGGCCGTTCAGCAAGAAATCCGCCTTTTGAGTCAGTATCATTTCGTCGAATACCGAAAAATAATCGGCGGATGCGTCGCCTTCCAGCCCGCGCAGCACATCTAAATCAACCGCTGATTCAATTTGCGGCAGCTTGGCATCTAACGCGGCGGAAACATCCTTGAGTGCCTGCACATTCACGCGCAAGGCGTGGTCGCGGATGGTACGCTCCAGCACCCAGCGCTGATTGTATACCTTGCCGAAGATGAAATTCCGTGCAATCAGGCAGCTGGCGGATAGGCTGTCGGCGCGCCGATACTGCTCGCGGCGCAGCAGAACATTGCCGCGCTCGCTGCCGCAGACGCGCGCTAAAAATCGCCCGCGCGGTGTCAGAAACGTCAGCCCAATACCGCGCTCTGCGCAAGCACCCATGAGTGCTGGACTTGCGCCTTTGTAGGAGAAAGTCAGAATGCCCTCCAGCATCAGCAGGGGATACTGCGCGCGCTTTTCCTCGCCCACATGGACGACGATATTCTCGTTTTCCAGCGACAAGTAGGCGTCTTCCGTCGTCACGAACAGCGTATTCAGTATCTTTCTCATGGCGAATCCTCCGCAATACGGGCGTGCATGTAGGCGCGGACGCTGCCGGTTCGGCTGAGCCGCGGAACGCATACATCCTTGAGCGAGCAGGCATTGCAGCCCTTGTGCGCCCGAACGGATGGCGTATGTCCGCGCGCCTGATTCTCCAGCAGTTCCGCCAGAAGCGACAACGTCCGCGCACGGAGGGATTCATCCAGCGCGACCCGCGTCCGCCGGCGGGGTTCGCCGTAAAACAAGCTGCCCTCCGGGATGGCGCAGCAGAGCATCTCCTCCAAGCAGAGCGCCTGTGCGCACAGCTGCACCTCGTCGGCATCCTGCGTTTTGTCTGACCCTTTTTTGTATTCTACCGGGTACGGCAGCCACAGCCCTTCGCGCCCGTGCAGCGCAACACCGCCGGGGCTGCGGTGGAACTCCACCACGTCGCTGACGCCGTGCAGGTGCAGGCGGGCAGATTCCAGCCGCAGTCCGCGCAGAATCAGCGTATCGCCGCGCAATTCCGCTTCCGGGCCGTGATGCGCCGTTTGGTGGAACACTTGCCCCTCCGCCGTGTGCGCATTTTCTGCCCACTGCTGCTCCAGAAAAATCAATCCCCATTGGCGGCGGCAGTAGGCGTAATGCTGCAAGGCGGAGAGGGTCGTGTCCTGCTGCGTCACCCCTTCACTTCGCAGGTGACGCCGTCCGGCAGATTCGCGTCATCCACCGTCCATTCGTAGTCCGTAAAGCTGCGCGGAACCGTCACGTCCGCCTTACGCGCTACACGCACGCGTTCAAACAGCTTCCACGCGGGGGCGTTGCCCAGTTCCTTCTCATGGCGGAAGATGATGAGCTTGCGCACTGCCATCATGCCGCGCGCGGCGGAGTGGTCGTTTTCAAACATGTTGAGGATGGCGTCCCACAGCAGGGCGAGGTCTTCTTCGCTGAAGCCCGTGGTCTTGCGCGCCAGATTTGCGGATACGAACCCTTCCACGCGGTACAGCCCGTAGGGGACGATGTACTTGCGCCCCATTTCGGTGCCCTTCTTCTCCGCGTCCTTTTCTGTCGTGATGGCGACGCGGGTGATGGTCACTTCCTGCGGCACAATGGGGTCAACGCTGCGGGCAAAGCCCAGCTGCACCGGTCCGCGCACCTGACCGCAGTTCAGCGATGCCTTGACGAACGTCGTCATCACCGCGCCGAACGTCCGGATGTCGTAGTAGTGGCTGCACATATAATCGCGCAGCTTGCGGTCAATCTCCGGGTCATTCGACTTCAGTTTCTTTTTGAGGTCGTCCTCCTTGATGTCGCCGTAGCCGCAGGCCTCCAGCCCTTCACGGTCGCAGCGATTCAGCGGAACGCCATCCTGAATATAGATGCCGTAATGCGGGTCGCCCTCCTTGACGGTCGCCACATAGTCGCGAATCTTGCGCTTCAGGCACACGTCCGTCACCAGCCCCAGACCCGTTTCCGGGTCGGTGCGGGGCATGTTGCCGGCATCGGGGTCGCCGTTGGGATTGCCGTTCTGCACGTCGAACAGCACCACGAAATCATAGCGGTTGCGAATCACATCAGACATTGCTGTTTTCCTCCTTTTTCGTGAAGAACTTCTGTTTCTGGTGATAGTAGCCCAGCTGGAAAATACCCTGATCTTGCAGGTTCAGACGCGCGGGATAGCTGTCAGTCAAGCGCCCGCACAGCTCCGTCATCTGCTTGTCGTAATAGATGAAATAGCCGGTATCAAGCTTTTTCAAGTGACTCTGCGCCAGCTTCAGCAGCGTCGGGAAAACGATGCTGGGCGTTGCGCAGGCAGCGTTGAAGTAGCGATCCATGATGGTAGCGTTGATGCCGGGATTTGCCTTCTGCTGGAGGCTTTCCAGCACCGCAAAGAGACGACCCAGCACATACGGTGCGTAATTCGTCTGTTCGTTAAGTTGCACGTCGATGACCTCCTTGTACTGTGGATTGCTGCCGTTTTTCAGCAGCCATGCTTTGAGAATTGCCGCCTTGCCGCGGCTGACACTGTGCTCCGCATGGATGCGCAGCTCTGTTTGCGTCAGCAATGAAACAGGGTAAGGCGTATCGCCGAGAATGGCGCGGAGCAAATCGCCCACCAGATGCGACGGCGGCAGCTTGTCCCTGCTCTTGGAATTCGCTATTTCCTTGAGCAGCGAATAGGCGGAAAGTGTTTCCCGCGTGTCATAGGAAGGGCGAATGATGTTCAGCCGCTCCTGATGACGCGCCAAATTCGCGGCAAAATCGCCGAACGTCCCTTGCAGGAAGAAACGAACCGACAGACGGGACGCATTCGGCGACAGCCCCAGAATGTAGAAGGGTGTACGGGAATCCAGCGGAACATTCTCCCACTGAAGACCCTGCCCAAGGCGGATGGCTTTCATGATGCCGTCCAGCGTATTCTGCGTCATGTCTTCGTTAGTCCCCAGCAGAGCGGCAAAGCAGTCGCTGTAAGCGGATTGCGCAGTTTCTGCCCAGTAAACGAGGGTGGCAGATCCCAGAAGACTGTGATAGTCCTTCACGCGAAGCATGTAGTTGAGCGCTTCGCCGTAGGCAAAGGCGGCGTGATTCCCGACGGGGGCGTTCAAGCCCTGCGCATCCTCTCGTCCGTAGGATTCGAAAGCATTTTTACCTTTGTTGAAGGAAACAAGTAATGCACCAGAAGACTGCGCGCCATCTACCCCTTTGATGGCAGGGTGCAAGCGAGCAATTGTATCCAATTCGCCCGTGACCAGACAGCGTCCTCGCGTGATATCATCCTCCACACTGCTGGAGGCAGCTTCATCCCAAGCCGCGTGAATCTCCGGCACATCCTGCGCCATTGTGGCTTCGCCAGATGCGTCCATCATGCAGAAAACGAGATTGCCGCCCTTGCACAGGTCGTCGAAATGCTCCAGCAGGGCAGGGGACTGTGCTGCCTTTTCAGGCTGCCAAGTGTCAAAAAAGCGGAGAATCGCCTGCGCCATCGGGCAGGATACGCCGTCCAGCAGCTCGCGATGCCGCTGGGCGCTGATGCGGAAGCAGGTGCCTGCATCCTTGATGGCTTTGCTGTCCGACGGCGTGTGTTCGCTGCTGCGCATTTCACTGGTGATGCCCAGCAGATACTTGGCGTTGTCGCAGAGGAAGCTGGCGGCCTTGCCGCTGGTGCGCTTGACAGGCGTGGGCAGGAACATCATGCGGGGAAGCAGCTTGCCCTTATCGTTTGCTGCGCCGAGCATTTCCACCGACGACACCTGCCCGTCGGCAGTCAGACGCAAGCCCCACTGCACCTTGACGGCGGACCAGCCGGGACGCTTCAACGTGCCCTGTGCGGCGAGCGAATCGTAGCACCGCACGAGCGATTGCAGAATCATTTCACCACCTCACAGTCTGTCAAATCAATCACGCCATGCACCATCTGCGCCCGGAAGAACATCGGTTGTATGTTTTCCGGGTCGGAATAATCCATGTCGTAAAGCATATAGCCCAAATCCCGCGTTTCGTCGATGGTGGGGATGTCGCCGCCCTCCCAAAGGCGGAAATGCGCCGTGCATTCCCGGCAGCCCAGATACGGCTGCATGTATGCCTGACCGCTGCGAAGACGCCGCTTCACGATGTCCTGAAACTTGCCGGGATTGTCCGACGGATTGGCTTTGTCGGTCATCTCGAAGTGCGCTTCAATGACGTAGTGCACGTCTCGCAGCATGGTGGTAGCGCGCTGCTGAATATCGGCGTTTCGGTCGATGTAGGAGCGCTTCTTGCCGTTGGCTTCGGTCAGCACGTTGCTGGCGGAAATCTTAGATGCCACTTCGTTGCGGAGAATGTTCGTGAAGCGGATGGGCTTGCAGACGTAGATGCGGTCTATTATCCAACGAAGACCATTATGAAAATATACGCTTTCTACCATCCCGCGGGCGGCGCTGGGCGTGGGAACGTCGTAGCTGACACGCTCAACCTTCATTTCAGGCCGGGTGAAGCAAGCGTACTCGCCCCACACCTCCATTTTGATGGACATTGGTTCACCTCCTCATTCTTACTTCTCAATCAACACTTGCCGATGTGAGCAAGTGACAGTTCGCAAGGGGACGAATGGGTGTATCGTCAGCAACTCACTTCCTTTCGTTTGACAAGAACAGTATAGCACGGCACAGCGTATATGTCAAGAAGAATATTCACTAAAATAGAGAATAATTTAGAGATTGAACAGAACTATCAATCATGGTTTGACACGCCAGCGAAAAGATGATAAAATGCCAAAGTCGGATGGAAACGGCGGGCAATTCGCTGCTTCTATCTGTGGGTTGAAATACTAAGCTAGACAATCGTCTAACGGGGCGGGCGGTGAGCGCAATGCTTGCCGCCCGTTTCTTTACATCTATCAGGCGAACAGCCCCAGTCCGCTCGTGCAGCTGACCTGCAAGCCGCATTCCGGCGTGTACAATTTGATGTCGCTCAGAATGCCGCAGTGCGCATCGGCAATTTCCGTGACGCCGCCGATGCTGCACAACGCCTGATACTCGCGGCGGTAGATACTCACGCCGCAGCGCCCCAGACGGCGGAAAAGCTCACGCGAATAGTGCCCATCACGCAGGGCTTTGATGTCCTCGCTGTTTTCAGGTGTCGGAATGTACACCGTCACTGTATCTGTGTCGATAAAGTGGAAATGCTCGGCGGTTTCGCGGAAAGCAAATCTTGCTTCGGATGACAGCGTTTTGCTGGTATCCAGTAAATCATTTTCGGACGAAACGGGTCGTGAACGCTGCTGATTTTCGCCGCGCTTGAAAAGCAAATCGCAAAAATACGCGTGGATGGCTTTGCGGCTGCCGATGTCCTCTGCATACAGGCGCAGCACTGTGCGGCAGCTTTCAATGTTTGGGCGCATGATGGGTGGAACCGCGTGTTCGGTCTGGTAGATGTGGACGATGCTGTCCTGCGCCGCTTCCTTTCCCTCGCGATTGCAGCGTCCGGCGGCTTGCAGAATGCTGTCCAGTCCGGCTAATTCGCGGTATACGGTCGGAAAATCCACGTCAACGCCCGCTTCGATCAGGCTGGTGGAGATGACGCGGCAGCACTGCTTCTTGTCTAAGCGTTCGCGAATGGTGGCAATGGTGCGTTCACGGTCGATGGCGTTCATCAGCGTGGAGAGGTGGAAACGCCCCTCTTCCGGCAGGGCTTCGTACAGACTGCGCGCCTGTTTGCGGGAATTGACGATGCACAGCACGGCATTTTCCTGACGAATCCGCGCGGCTAATTCCTCGTCCGAAAGCGTCCCGTCCTGCTGGAAGGTGACGCGGCGAAGGCTGCTGAATAGCGCATCCGGGTCGGGGACAAGCTCTTGAATGCGGTTGCCCGCGGTGAAGCCGCTGAAAATGGACAGCAATTCGGGCTGCGTCGCGGTACAGAGAACGGCGGTGACGCCGTAATGCTGAACCAGCTGGTCGATTACCGAGACGCAGGGGCGCATCAGCGAAATCGGCAGCGTCTGCGCCTCGTCGAAAATCACCACGCTGTTGGCGACGTTGTGGAGTTTGCGGCAGCGGCCGGGCTTGGCGGCATAGAAGGATTCAAAGAACTGCACGGCGGTCGTGACGATGACGGGGGCATCCCAGTTTTCGCAGGCAAGGCGCTTGCGGAGGGCATCAGGCGTTTCGGCATCCGTATCGGGCAAATCCACCTGACTGTGATGCTCCACCACGTTCTCATCGCCCAGAATATCCCGAAAGACCTTCGCATTTTGGTCGATAATGCTGGTGTAGGGGATGACGTAGATGATGCGCTTCATGTCATGCTTCACCGCGTGGCTGAGCGCAAAGGCAAGCGACGAAACCGTTTTGCCGCCGCCTGTGGGGACGGTCAGACTGTACAAGCCCTGCGGATCTTCGCTGCCGCGTAGGCAGCGCCGCAGCACCTCGTTGCGCAGCGCGCAGAGGTCGGACTTGGGCTCTTCCAGCCATTTGGCAACGTGCGCTTGCAGCTTTTCCAGCAGCGCGGGCATGGAATCGCCGATGCCGCGCGGCTTTTCTTCCTTGCTGAGCGCGCGCTCCGTGTCCAGAAAATCAGCATCCACCAGACAGGAGAACAGCATCCGGATGTACATGGCAGTCAGGCGCACATCATTCCGCGGAAGCCACGACGGTGTGAGCTGAACGCCTGTTGGCAAAGAAATCTCACTGCGCCACGCGGAGGGATCGTCGCCGCCGGTCAGTTTTTTGTTCAGCCGTGCGCACAATGTGCCATCATCGAGGCTGGAACGGGTTCCCAAGTCGGGCAGACCGCCGTGATGCCCCGCAATGGCAAACGCCGCGGGCATATCGCCCAAATCTGCCGCCGCCTTCGCACCTGCCGTGCTGTGATCCACCTTGGCAGTGTGTTCCGGGTCACGCTGGCGGCGCTGCCCGTTGGGGCTGTACTTGCCGATATCGTGCAGCAAGGCTGTTCTTTCGGCGTGAGAACTCGCTCCAAAAGAAGCGGCGAATTTCGCAGAACGCGTCGCTGTGCCTTCCAAATGCTCCTTGAGCGGCTGATAGCTGCCGTCCTCGCGGAGGTGTGTGACGTATTCCATACAGAATTCCTCCCAATATAATCAATTTGTGTGTATCAAATGTTAATAATAGTATAGCATCGTAATAACCTGCTGTCAAGAAAAATAAAACTATCGAGCAGTTTTTGTCAAGCACTTCCGGGAAAAACAATGCGCAAAGCAGGAATATATTTGTGCGCTGCTGCCCTTGCAATGCTGCCGCCAAAATGGTATGATGGAAATGAACAAAAAAATACAAAAAAGGAGTCTTCCACATGGCAAAGAAAACGAAAACCCAGCCGAAAGCGCGTAAAACAATCAGCTCCAATAATCTCGCTGATTTATCAAAACTCGTCAAAGAGCTTGCACAAGACGATGAAAATCCGGAAAATCAGCAAAAGCTATCACCGCTTGACAAGAAAATCATCTACAATGAGTTCCAGAATTCAACGTACACGCTGGTGTCGCCGATGGCATACTTTATTGGCATCGACAAAGAAAACTTTGGCGAAGAAAATGCAAGGCCATTTCTGCTGAAAAGCTACGAAGAGCTGGATGCGCACAAAGAGGCGCGCATTATCCGCAATCTGTGCCGCATTCGCACGGCGATGGAACGCAATTATCCAGCCATTGTGAATGAATTTCGCATGAGCTTCCGCAATATCGGCAGCGTGCCGAATCTCATTCCATCAGAAGCGGTGGCGCAGCTGGAACAGGACGGCGTCAGAATTTACAAAGCAAAGCCGGATATTGACGAATACATTATCAGCATCAACTGTGAAATCAGCAACCGAATCAATCAAGTGGCGCGCTTTTTCCCGGAATGGGTGAAGTGGGACTATGTGAAACCCATTTTCCTGATGCCGAACGGGACGAAAAAAGATGGTATCAAAAAAGCAGGGGAATACTATAAAAGCGATACCCGCCGCTACCCGTTCCACTGCTGGATTAACTGGGATGCCGTTGCTACAAGCCCGGAGAGCAAGGGCAACATCCTCTATAATGATGAAAAATTCGTAACGATTCTCTATGAGCGCCACGAAGACCGCTTTGAAAACCTGTCGCTGGTGCGTGATGCGGGCAACCACACGATGCGCAATCTGGGCAGGCTGCTGGAGCAATGCAAGAAATGCCTGATTGCGGTGGACTGCGAAAATTCGGATGCCGTGAAGCTCGCGGCGGCGCTGAGCAGCCTCCCGACCGAGCAGCTGGGCAAAATATCCAAGGTGATTCTGTTTGACAGCGAGTATACAACGGCACAATGGAAAACGCTGGTTGACCGCACGCTCTCTACGGCGGTGGATGAAAAAGCGAACCTTGAGCTGGAACATATTAAGGTCGAGCGGCTGAACCAGAACAAATCGCAGTGCGATATGGCGCTGGCGGTGCGGACAAGCCGCGAAGTGTATACCTCCGGCGTGGATGCGGTCATCCTTGTGTCGTCGGACAGCGACTACTGGGCGATGATTCGCCAGCTGGACAGCGTCCGCTTCCTTGTTATGCTGGAGAAGGGCAAAACGGGCATGGCCATCATGGACACCTTGGCGCAGCATGAAATCCCGTTCTGCTTCATTGACGACTTCTGTACGGCGGCGTCGTACAACATCAAAACCAGTACGCTGATCAATGCAATTCAGGAGCAAATCAATCAGCAGCTGGCGGGAGAAAGCGCGAAACCATTCAACGTTCGCGAGATGATGGAGACAGCGCTGCAAAACTCGTGGATTATGATGACGGACAAGGAGAAGGAAGCGTTTTACAAGCGATACTTGCTGTGCATGAAACTGAATGTCAGCCCAGATGGCGCGGTCAGCATCACGCTGGGATAAAGGGCAGCGTCTCTGAACGGTGGAGCGAAGGAGAACTTTGCTTGATGACTTGCCATTTCTGAACCTGCTTGCGCCCTTTTAAACAGCAACGGCACAGCACCAAGTTTTCATTTGGCGCTGTGCCGATGATTTTGTATGATGCTATTTCCGAATTGGTTCATCACGGAATCGGCAAAGAAGGAAAGATCCGGTTTTATCCTCTTTTTCCTTATCCCTTGATATTCCTCACGCTGCCCCTTTCCACAAGGTGCACCGGCAAAATAACCTTCTTCTGCGCAATCTCTTCCTTCCGCAGCTGTGCCAAAATCATCTCCGTCGCCAAAGTGCCTTTCTTTTCCGAATCCTGATGAATCGTCGTCAGCCCCGGAATCGCCAGCTGCGAAATATAATGATCATCAAAGCCCACAATCGACTTATCGCGCGGCACACTTACCCCGCACTCATGCAGCCCGGACATGATGCCCGCCGCCAGAATATCCGCCGAGGCGAAAATCCCCGTGATTTCGGGACGTGTGCTGAGTTGGTGCCCAAGCTTCTTGCCCTCCTGCACGGAAATTTCCTGCGTAAAGACAAGCGCCGGGTCGTACGGCACGCCGTATTCCGCCAAGGCGCGGCGATAGCCCTGCAGGCGCAGTTCGATAACGCCCGCGGGAGAAATCGGCGGCGACGCGAACGCAATCACGCGGTGGCCGTTCTCCAGCAGGTGCTTCGTGGCGAGGTAGCCGCCTTTTTCATCCTCCAAGCCGACGCAGCAGATGTTCGGGTCGTCCACATAGCTGTCGATGAGGACGACGGGAATGCCCAGCTTTGCTACGGCATCGAAGAACGAGTCCTGAAACAGCCCCGTCATAATCAGTCCGGAGAGCCGCCAGCTGTGAATCAACCCCTCCAGCGCGGCGACGCTTTCGGCGGAGCGCAGCATCAGGTAGTAGCCGGCTTCACGGGTGCGCTGCTCGACGCTGGCGGCGACGCTGCTCATGAAGGGGTCGCTGACGGTGCTGCCGGTGGTGCGCGGCGTGATGTAAGTGACCATGGCGATGATGGCGGACTGGTCGTTCGCCAGCGAGCGCGCGGACATGCTGGGAACGTAGTGTTCGCGCTCGATAATCTCCCAGATTTTTGCAACCTTCTTTTCGGAAACGCGGCTTTTGCGGTTATGCACCACGTTGGAAACGGTTGTAATGCTTACGCCTGCTTCGGCGGCAATGTCTTTGAGTGTGACCATGCGATGCTCCATTTTATGCAGTGTTTTAGGCGTGGTAATCTGCGCGGATCAAAGAGAACGGACGAAGTCCGCGAAGTCCGTGCGCATCATAAAAAGTATACCAGTCTTTGAAGTTGTTCGCAAGCGGTTTCTGGAAAAAAAACCGTAAAAGAAGGGGGAGACAGCCGAAACTGTCCCCCCTTTTTGAACGTTTTGGAATTATTCCAGTTCAGCCAGATAGTCCTTAATCGGCAGGTCGCCGGGCTTGCCGGTTTCCGGCGCGGTCAGACCAGCCTGAATGGTTTCGGAGCTGGTAGCGTCGATGGGCGCAACGGCTTCAGAGAAGGTGATTTCGTCCAGGTAGATGACGCACTTGGCGAACGCGCGGATGTGCAGGGCGTTGGTCATGCCCGGGAAGCCGGACGCTTCGAGGTCGATAACGAGATCCTGCCATTCGGTGGTGATGACCGGGTGCGTGCCGTCCGCCAGCACAAGGTCAGAGAAGCGCGCCGCGTAGAACTTGGCGTCTTCCGGATGCCAGTCCATGATCAGCTTGTTCTCTTCGCCGCCTTCCGCGCCTTTGATGCGGATGGTCAGGTATTTGCAGTAGGAGACGCCGTCCAGACCCCACATGTCAACGGCTTCGCCCCAGTTCGCCATCCAGTCGGCGGCATGGGCGTAGTAGTCGTCTTCGCTGTCGTAATCTTCCGGGTCATACGCCTTGGGGCGCATGTCGAGCTTCAACGCGCCGTCCTCATTCTTTGCGCGCAGGTTCGCCCAGTTGTCCCACCAGAGGTGCGCGCCGTTGGGCGCAAGCTCAGGCTTGGCATTCGGGTCACGGTCGTCAAAGTTGTCCCACAGGTAGGTTTCGCCTTCAGCAAACGCAACAGCTGCCATCGCGAACACCATCGTCAGGGAAAGCAGGAAAGCAAGGAACTTCTTCATGGGGATACCTCCTTTATGATGTTGACGGGTGGATAGGTTTAACGCTCAACCTATCGTTGACATGATTATAACATACCATTTGCCACATGTCAAGAGGGGAAAAGAGGCTTTTTCTGAAAATTTTTATCTTCAGGCACATTGCACATTTCCAAATTTCCTGCTATAATCATGGCATGGGTTTAGCGCTTAACTAAATGCGGACGATTTCCACACACTGGAAACGCCGCGGCGAACAAGGAGGACATGAACGATGAAGAGAACCACCCCCATCCTGATGCTTGTGCTGATGCTTCTGCTGACCGCGTGGATGATGCCCGCGACTGCCGAAGAGAATCCGACGCTGCTGACCCTCTACGAAGGCCCGAAGACGATGACGACCTCCGCGACGGCGAAAGTTACCGCGAACGGCAACGCCCTGTTCGTCTATGACGTGATGGTCAACCACGAACACATCTGGAACGCCAACACCCAGCCGACGACCACACCTATGACCTATTTTGACTTCGAGGGCAAAGTGCGCATCGAGGTTGAAATGCCCGGTCTGCCGGACAAAGTGGAGAGCGCCGCCGTCATTCCGCAGTCGTGGGGGATTACGCCCGAAGTCAAGGACGGCAAAGTTTCCTTCATGATTACGGAGCCGGGGCAGTACACCGTTGTTTTCAACGATAACGTCAACAAGGCGCTGCACATCTTCGCCAATCCGCTGGAAACGGACGTCCCTGATCCCGACGACCCGAACGTCTACTATATTCCCTCCGGCGAGTGGGTCATGGACGCCATCGCGCTGGAAGACGGGCAGACACTCTACATCTCCGGCGGCGCGGTGCTGCATGCCATTATCTCCGTCAATAACGCCAAGAACGTCCGCATCTGTGGGCGCGGCATCATTGACGGCAGCGACTATGATGCGTGGAATCAGCCCGGCTCGTATGCGCGCGTCCCGATTGATCTCAATCACGCAAAGGATGTCACCATCGACGGCATTATCGTCGCCAATTCCAACTGCTGGAACGTCAATTCTTACTCCTCCAAGCATGTGGAAATCAACAACGTCAAGGTCATTTCCGGCCGTCAAAATGGCGATGGCTTCACCTTCCAGTCCTGTACTGACCACACCGTGACGAACAGTTTCGCCCGCACATGGGATGACAGCCTCGTCATCAAGAACTACTCCGGCTCCACCAAGGGCATCATCTTCCGCAACATGCAGGTGTGGACGGACCTCGCCCAGTCCATGGAAATCGGCTACGAAACCGACAAGGGCTGGACGCTTGACCCCGAAATCAGCGACGTGCTGTTTGAGAACATCACTGTGCTGTACAACTTCCACAAGCCCGTTATCAGCATCCATAACAGCGACGATGCGTATGTGCACGCCATCGTCTACCGCAATATCGTCGTCGAAAACGCCTTCATGCAGGGTGATAACGGCAATAATAAGGAATTGATTGAGATGACGCTGCAAAATTCGGCGTGGTCGACGGTCAAGGATGAGTTTGGGTCGATTGATGATGTGCTGATTGATGGCCTGACGGTGCTGCGGACGCTGGATGGGAAAGTGCCGGCGTCGAGATTGTCGGGGTATGGGGAGGATAATCGGATTACGAATGTGACCTTGCGGAATGTGACGATTCTGGGGGAGAAGATGACGAATTTGAAGCAGATGAAGCTGCGGTATGATGATTATTGTGAGGGGATAGTGGTGGAGTAAGAAAAAAGGATAAACACGCGGAAGAATTAAGGGAGTGAGACCAACTCAATCGCGCGGAGGGGTCAAGGGGGGATCCCCCTTGCGGAGTCCAGAGGCAGCGCCTCTGGTAGGGTTTGGGGCAACGCCCCAA
>ENA-ORTU01001745-ORTU01001745.1-human-gut-metagenome-genome-assembly--contig:-NODE-1745-length-21228-cov-17.717801_pt1 | contig 21228 bp, 20 predicted proteins | sample MGYA00241910_ERZ509184 | MGnify/ENA primary metagenome ERZ509184 (study PRJEB26280, sample SAMEA2338847) | human gut metagenome | biome: human gut; feature: human-associated habitat; material: faeces... | reverse complement strand
TACGGTAGCGACTATCGGAAGTTAAGCCTGTGGAGAAGTAGGGTTACCTAGTCTGAGAAGCAGGAAACTTGGGAGGTGACGACCAAGGCGAATTAAGTTTACTTAATTCTTTTGTTCTAAAAAATTAGCACAAATTATTGACAAGTGCTAAAGGTTGTCATATAATACAATTAGCACTCGTAGAATAATAGTGCTAGTAGTAGGAGGCGGAAGTCATGTTAACGGATAGGCAATGTAAAGTCTTAAAGTTGATTGTTGAAAAATATATTAAAGATCCAATTCCAGTTGGCTCTAAGACTATATCTAAAACATTGAAATGTTCTAGTGCGACTGTTCGTAATGAAATGTCTGCTTTAGAAGAAGCAGGACTTTTGGAGAAAACGCATACTTCATCAGGAAGAGTTCCAAGTGAAGATGGATATCGCTATTATGTAGATCATTTAATGGAACCTAAAAAAATGACTGGTGAAGATATGTTAAAACTTCAAACGGTATTTCATAACCAACAGCTTGCTTTATCAGATGTTATAGTAAAGAGTTTACAGGTAATTTCTGATATGACTAATTATACTACAGTAGTACTTGGTAGTACTTCTCATGAGAACCTTCTTAAACAAATAGAAGTAGTTCCAATTGATGATGTTAGTATGATTGTAATTGTAATTACTGATAGAGGTCATGTTGAACATAAAAATATTCGTTTACAGGATGTATCTTTGGAAGAAGTAAAGAAGACAGTTAATTTAATTAATAATTTAATTGCTGGTACTCCTATTGATGAAGTTAGTGCAAAACTAGAGTATGAAGTAAAACCTATTATTGGTAAATATGTAAAGCAACATGAACAACTATATAATGCCTTCTATCATGTATTTAGCGATTTTACTAATCAAGAGGTTAATGTTGTTGGAAAAAATAAGTTCTTAACGCAACCTGAATTTAGTAATATTGAAAAAATTCAGTCTGTGTTTAGTAAACTTGATAATCCAGACCTTCTTCATAAAATTGAAGAAGATGATGACAACAATATTAAAGTATATATTGGTAGTGAGAGTAAAATCGATGATGATGTTACCGTTATTAAAACTAGATTTAAAAATGGTAATCAAGAAGGAACGCTTGCGATTATTGGTCCGAAAAGAATGGAATATGACAGAGTTGTTTCTATGCTTGAATACATGAAAGAAAATATAGAAAGGTAGGTAGTTTATGGATAAAGAAGAAAAGATGGAAGAAAAAAATCAACAAGTAGAAATGTTGGAAGAAGAAAAACCTATTCCTGAAGGAGTAGGAGAAGATAAAAAAGTAAAAAAAGAAAAGAAAAGTAAAAAAGACTCTAAGTTAAAAGAAGAGAATGAAAAGTTGCTTGATCAAATAAAACAATTGCAATCTGATAATCAAGCTTTAGTTGATAAAGTTAAGTTGACACAAGCAGAACTTGTTAATTATCGCAAGAGAAAAGATGAGGAAACTCAAAATATGCTAAAGTTTGCAAATCAAGATTTAATTACAGAATTAATTAATGTAGTTGATAATTTTGAGAGAGCTATTAAACTTGATGATAATGATTTAACTGATGAGTTATCTAAGTTCTTGGATGGATTTAAGATGATGTATGCGAATTTAATGGAAATTCTAAAGAAATTTGGAGTAGAAGAAATTAATCGTGTAGGTGAAGTTTTTGATCCTAGTCAAGAACAAGCATTAATGACAGATTCTATCGAAGAGATGGATGATGATATTGTTATTGAAGTTTTATTAAAAGGATATAAATTAAATGGTAGGGTAATTCGTCCTGCTTCAGTAAAAGTAAATAGTAAATAAAGGAGAGATGAAATATGAGTAAAATTATTGGTATCGATTTAGGTACAACTAATTCATGTGCTGCAGTATTGGAAGCTGGTGCTCCTAAGGTTATTCCAAACCCTGAAGGTAGTAGAACAACTCCTTCTGTAGTTGCATTTAAAAAAGGAGAAAGAATTGTTGGTGAAGCTGCTAAAAGGCAGGCTTTGACAAACAAAAATACAGTAAGTTCTATTAAGAGAAAGATGGGAACTAGTGAGAAAGTAGAACTTGAGGGAAAAGAATATACACCAGAAGAGATTTCTGCTATGATTTTAAGTTATATTAAAGATTATGCAGAAAGCTATTTAGGTGAAAAAGTTGATAAAGCAGTTATTACTGTTCCTGCTTACTTTAATGATAGTCAACGTCAAGCTACTAAGAATGCTGGTAAGATTGCAGGACTTGAAGTTGAACGTATTATCAATGAACCAACTGCTGCAGCTTTAGCTTATGGGCTTGAAAAAGATGAAGGACAAACTATCTTAGTTTATGACTTAGGTGGTGGCACTTTCGATGTATCTATTCTTGAATTAGGTGATGGTGTATTTGAGGTTAAAGCTACTAATGGTAATAACCATTTAGGTGGAGATGACTTTGATGAAGCTATTATGGATTATTTAGTAAGTGAATTCAAGAAAGAAAATGGTGTTGATTTAAGTAAAGATAAAATGGCTATGCAACGTTTGAAAGAAACTGCTGAAAAGGCTAAAAAAGATTTATCTGGTATGGTATCTACACAAGTATCTGCACCATTTATTGCTAAAGGTGACGACGGAGAACCTCTACACTTAGATATGACTTTAACTCGTGCTAAATTTGAAGATTTAATTTCTGATTTAGTGGAGTCTACTCTTGAACCAGTTCGTAAGGCATTAAAAGATGCTAAGATGACTAAGAAAGATATTGATAAAGTTATTTTAGTAGGTGGATCTACTCGTGTACCTATGGTATATGATTTAATTACTAAAGAATTAGGAAAAGAACCATCTCGTGAAGTTAACCCTGACGAAGTTGTTGCTATGGGTGCTGCTATTCAAGGTGGTGTATTAACTGGAGATGTTAATGATATTGTATTACTTGATGTTACACCATTATCACTTGGTATTGAAACATTAGGTGGAGTTATGACTACATTAATTCCTAGAAATACAACTATTCCAGTTTCTAAGTCTGAAGTATTCTCAACTGCTGCAGATAATCAACCTGCTGTTGATGTTCATGTATTACAAGGTGAAAGACCAATGGCAGCTGATAATAAAACATTAGGAAGATTCCAATTAGGAAATATTCCACCAGCACCTCGTGGTGTTCCTCAAATCGAAGTTAAATTTGATATTGATGCTAATGGTATTGTTAATGTTACAGCAAAAGATCTTGGTACTAATAAAGAACAATCTATTACAATTACATCTTCTACTAATTTAACTGATGAAGAAATCGAAAAGATGCGTAAAGAGGCTGAAGAAAATAAAGAAGCTGATGAAAAACGTAAAGAAGAAGCAGAGGTTAAAAACGAAGCTGAACAATTAGTATTCCAAACTGAAAAGGCTATTAAAGATCTTGGAGATAAAGCTGATAAGAAGGAAAAAGAAGAGGCAGAAGATTTAATTAAAGACTTGAAGAAAGCTCTTGAAAAAGATGATATGGATGATATTAAAAAATATAAAGAGAAACTTCAAGAAAAGGCTATGGCTTTAGCAACTAAAGTTTATGAACAAGCTGCTAAAGAAAGACAACAAGAAGAATCAGCTGATGAAGAAGATAAAAAGAAAGATAAGAAGAAAAATAAAAAATCTGATGATGATGTTCAAGAAGCCGATATCGAAGAAGAATAAAAAAATATGAGAAGTAGCCAATAATGACTACTTCTTCATATTGTAATATAAGGAGAGAATATGGATAAGATAAAGACTAGAGGAGAAATTGCTACTCCTGATAAATGGAATATGGAAGCTTGTTATAAGAATATGGGTGAAGTATCTAATGATATTGAGAAGTTAAAAAATGAAATAGACATCTTGGCCTCTATGCAGGATATTTTTTTAGATAGTGCAGAGAAATTTAGAGATTATCTAAAACATGATGAGACAGCTTCTAGACTTATCGATAAGTTAACTGTTTATTCTTATTGTAAAAAGAATGAGGACAGTTCTGTTAGTACTTATCAAAAATTGTCTGGTGATGTGGCTAAAGTTTGTGCAGAGTATAATGAAAAAACTTCATTTGTTGTTCCTAAAATTTTGAATATGGATGAAGAAAAAGTATTTGGTTATTTGGATAAATATAAAGAGTTAAAACCATATGATTATTTTCTTAGATCTGTTTTTAATAAGAAAAAGCATTTATTATCTGAAGAATTAGAGGGACTATTATCTAGTTATCAACCAATTTTTGATGCTAGTTCAGAGACTTCTGGTTATTTAAGAAATGCTGATATGGAATTTGGTATGATTCAAGGAGAAGATAGAAATGAAATTGAGTTAAGTGAAGCTAATTATTCTAGTTTAATTCGTTCTTCTAATCGCGAAGTTAGAAAAAATGCCTTCTTTAAATTAATGCTTTCTTATGCTAAAATGAAGAATACTTTAACTTCTACTTATAATACTAATGTTAATTATGATGCTATTACTAGTAGAATTAGAAAGTATGATAGTTCTATAGAAATGTATTTGGATCCTAAAAAGATTCCTGTTGCTTTATATAATAATTTAGTTAAAACAGTTAGAGAAAATTTGAGTTCTTTGTATGAGTATTTTGATTTGAAAAAGAATATTTTAGGGCTTGATGAATTTCACTTATATGATGGATATGTTAGTGTTATTTCTGAATCTGATAAGAAATATACTTTTGATGATGCAAAAGATATTGTTATAGATGCTTTAAAAATTTTAGGTGAAGATTATATTAAAGTTTTAAAAACAGCTTTTTCTGAACGTTGGATTGATAAATATCCTAATAAGGGTAAAAGAACGGGTGCTTATTCTTTTGGTGTTTATGATTCTCTTCCTTATATTTCTTTAAACTTCGTAGGAAATTATGATGATGTTAGTACATTAGCTCATGAATTAGGACATTCTATGCATTCTTATTATACTATTAAGAATAATTCATATATTCAGGCTAATTATCCTATCTTTTTAGCTGAAATTGCTTCTACTACAAATGAATTATTACTTAATCACTATATGTTAGAACATGCTACTGATAAACAAGAGAAGTTAAGTATTTTGAATGCCAAGTTAGATTTATTTAAAGGTACTTTATATCGTCAAACTATGTTTGCAGAATTTGAGCAACAAGTTCATGAGTATGTTGATGCTGGAAATACTTTGACTAGTGATTATTTATGTGATTTATATTATAAATTGAATCAAGATTATTTTGGACCTTCTGTTGTTGTTGATGATGAAATTAGATATGAATGGTTAAGAATTCCTCATTTTTATAATTCATTCTATGTTTATCAATATGCAACAAGTTTGTCAATTTCTTGTTATATAGTTGATAATATTATTCATAATACACCTGGATTTAAAGAAAAATATATTGAATTCTTATCTTCAGGTGGTAGAGATTATCCTTTAGAGGTTTTAAAGATTATTGACATTGATTTATGTGATGCTAAATTTTTTGAAAGTGCTATGAATGACTTTAAGGATACACTAAATCAATTTAGAAAAATATATTATGAAGAGTAGTGAGGTGTAGATATGGCGGATAAACGTGATTATTATGAGGTGCTTGGTGTTAGCAAGACAGCAACACAAGATGAAATAAAGAGTGCCTTTCGTAAAAAAGCAAAACAATATCATCCAGATTTAAATAAAGATAATCCTGAAGCTGCAGAAAAGTTTAAAGAGGCTCAAGAAGCTTATTCTGTTTTGTCAGATGAACAAAAGCGTAAGATGTATGATCAATATGGTCATGCAGGAGTAGGAAATGGATCTAGAGGAGCCGGAGGATATTCTTATCAAGGATTTGATGCTTCAGACTTTGATTTTGGTGATATCTTTGACTCTATTTTTGGAGGAGCAGGTGGTTTTTCTGGATTTGGATTCGGTGGCGGAAATTCTACTGGTCGTGGAAATAGATCACGTCGTGGAAGCGATGTATTGATGAGAATGGATTTGGATTTTGATGAAGCTGTTTTTGGATGTGAGAAAAAATTTGATTTAGATGTTGTAGAAGACTGTGATGAATGTGATGGTAAAGGTGGTTTTGACGAAGAACAATGTTCTACATGTCATGGTAGTGGTACTGTTACATCAGAGCAACATACGATTTTAGGGTCTTTCTTATCTAAAAGTACTTGTCCTGATTGTGGCGGTACTGGACGTACATTTAAGAGAAAATGTACTCATTGTAAAGGTAAAGGAAAAGTTAAGAAAAATAAAACTATTACTATTAGTATTCCTGCTGGAATTAATACAGGAGATCGTTTACGTGTTTCTGGTAAGGGTAATCCTGGCACTAATGGAGGAGAAAACGGGGACTTATATTTAGAGTTTGTTGTAGAAGAACATGATGTGTTTATTCGACAAGATGATGATATTTATGTTGAAGTTCCTCTTACGTTGACAGAAGCAATTGTTGGTTGCAAGAAGGATATACCAACACTTTATGGTAATGTTAAGATTAATATTTTACCTGGTACGAACAGTGGGGATAAACAGCGAATTCGTGGTAAGGGAGTAGATAATAAATATCATAAGACTAAAGGGGATATGTATGTAATTTTTAAAGTATATACTCCTAAGAAGCTTTCTCGTGAGCAAAAAGTCTTGATTGATAAACTTTCTAAAACAGAAATGGATACTCCTGAGATTAAAGAGTTTAATAGATTTGTAAAAAATAATGATAAATGATTTTATCGATATAATACCAAAGGGTCTTTGCTTTTTGGTGTTTTTTTGTATAATATGAGTGATTAATGTTTTAGGGGGAGCATATTATGGCAGAATTGCCACCATTACCAAAACGTCGAAGAATAATTATGTATGATTTTCCAAAGTTTAGTGATTATGTAAAACATCCTGAATTATTACTTCATAGTAAGCATCATTCTGTTTATATTGATGATGTTGAGTTGTTTAAAGAGAATTTTGATTTATTTTTAAAAATGCTTAGCACTAATCTTTTTGAAACTTTTTCTTGTCATAATTATGAGTGCTTAAGATTTATAGAAAAAGAATTAAAAGATCGTTATGGTATTCGATTAGGGCTTGTTGATGATTTTCAAAATCAAGATAGATCATACATTAATATTGATGAATTTGAAAAAACGAATATTGTTATTCCTATTGCTTATTCTTTATGGAATGTTCAATCTTCTACAGATATTCCTATTGCTTGCTATTATTCTAATATTGGCAATTATAATCCTTTTGGTATTGATGAGTGTTCTAGGATTTCTAGAGAGTTTTCGTTAGGAATAAATAATGCTATTTTGGGAATTGCTGATGATTGGGATAATTATACAGATTTAGATAAAGTGATGTTAATATCTAATTATTTGCAGGATAAAGTGCAATATGTAGATAATAATAATGTTTCTGAAGGACAAAAAGGGATTTATATTACAGATTCTAATGGAATTGATGTTAGTCGTAATGTTCATAGCCCTGAGACTGTTTTATTTCAACAGTTTGGGGTATGTGAAGGAATTGCTAATGCTACAACGTTATTACTAAATAATCCTATTGTTAATGTGAATGCACGTAGTGCTTTTGGTTCTAGTCATGTATGGAATGTTATTTGGGTTGATGATAAATTTTATCTTAGTGATAATACTTGGGCGATTACAAGGAATGAAAGTCAATATCCAGAAAGCTTGAAAGCAAGAGCGTTTACATCTGACTATTTACTTTTGGGAAGTAAAAAGATGAAAGAACTCGGACATCATGAGGCTATCACGATTTTACCTCCACTTTCTGATGATGATTATCCTAGAGAAAAGATTGAAGCGAGGCAAAAAGTGTTATCTAAACAATTTCAATTTCATGATTATTCACAGCCGGTTTTTAAAAGTTATTTAAAAGATACTAATTAGAGGTAATTTTACCTCTTTTTTTTGCTATAATTGTAATGGGTGATATTATGAAAAAAGTTGTTAATGAATATGTTTTTGATTATCCAATGATAAAGAGATTTTATCAGATTAATTTGCAGACAAGACTATTTTTAATATTATTAATTTTAGTTTTGATTTCTGGTTTTAGTTCTTTTATGGATAGAGACTATACTTTTGGCTTTTTTAGTATTGGAGTATTTATTTTAGGTTGTTTTTATTATTTCTTACTTCCTAATTTTCTTGCTAAAGCAACGTATCGCAGACTTTTAGAACAAGCTCAAGGTAAAGAAGTTAAACTTAGAGTTACGATCGATGATAAAGATATTATTATTGAAAATCTTTCTAATAAAAATAAAAATACATATGCAATAGATTCGGTTTGTAAAATTGTAAATAGAAAAAACATTCTTTGTTTACGTACAAAAGAAAAGATGGGAATTTTGCTTTCTAAAGAGAAATTTAAGCAAGGCAGTGAAGAAGAGTTGTATTCTATTTTTATGAAAGATAAGAAAAGTAATTGAAGGAGTTGTTTATTATGAAAAAAGTTGTTAATGAATATCAGTATAATATAGGATTATTAAAAGAATTTTATTGGTTATATTATAAACCTATTGTTCTTTTTCTTTTTGCTTTAACTATTTTGATTATTGTTTTATCTATTTTATTTTATGATTTTAATTTTGCTTTTCTTTGTATTAGTATTATGGTTTGCTGTCTTATTATCTCATTGTTGATGCCAAGTAGACTTGCCAAAATTCAGTATCGAAGGTTAATGGAACAGTCTAATGGCAAAGATGTTGTTAATAGAGTTAATATTAGTGAGGATAAAATTATTGTAGAAAATATTTCTACAGGTAATAAAATAGAATATTTAATTCCTAATATAAAGAAAATAAAAGAGGGAAAAAATATTTTTTGCTTATATACCAAAGAGAGAGCAGGAATTCTTTTATTTAAAGATGGATTTATTTCTGGAACTAAGGATGATATTTATTCTTTTTTACAAAGAACAAATATCATTAAAAAATAAAGAATGCAACCGAAAAGTTACAAAAAACAACTAAAAATTGGTAGTGTGCAACTGGTTAACATAGTATGATTTTTTTCGAGGTGATGAAAAGGTGAAGTTTGGTGAAAACTTACAAAAATTGAGAAAAGAAAAAGGGATTTCTCAAGAACAATTAGCAGAACAACTAGGGGTGACTAGACAGTCTGTTTCAAAGTGGGAGTCGGGTAATAGTTATCCAGAAATGGATAAAATAGTGGCAATATGTAATCTCTTTCATTGTGATATGGATGTATTAATTAATAAAGATATTACAGAAGAAAGAGAAAAGAAAGATGCTAGTAGTGTAGTAAAAGAAATATTTTCTGGTGTTACTAATTATGTTAAGAAAACAATTTATGTATTTGAACATAAAAGTTTAAAAGATATTATTAAGATGTGTGCACAAGTGTTTATTATTATCTGCGTGATTTTATTATTTGCTATACCGTTTATGTTATTAAAAGAAATTATAGTTAGTTTATTTTATACTGGGGATAATTGGTTTAGTATTTTCTTTGCTAAGTTTTGGAATTTTATCTTTAATGGTGGATATGCCATTTTAGCAATAGCTACTTTTCTTTATATTTTTAAAATTAAATTTTTAGATAATGAAGAGATTATTGTAGAAGAAGTGGAAGAAGATAAAACTCAAAATAGCGAAGAAGTTAGTGAAGATAATAGTTCTAAAACTGACGTTTCTAAGAGCAATGAAAAGAAAAAAGTAAAAATAATAAAAGTTAAAAAGAATGATTTTAGTCTTTTGGATTTATTAGTTAAAGCAATAACAGTATGTTTGAAATGTTTATTTGTATTGTTTTTAATACCTGTTATTATTGGCACTATTATGTTATTAATTGGTCTTGTTTTATTGATTGTTTTAATCTTTAAAGGACTATTTTTAGCAGGACCTATTTTATTATTTTTAGGTGGTATTGTTTTTGCAATTGTTCTTATTGAATTGATGTTAAATTTTATTTTCAATTTAAAGTTTAGTAAGAGACGAATAATAATTACAATAATTTCTTCTATTGTAGTTAGTTCTATTGGTCTTGGGCTTTCTATTTGGTATTTTCTAAATCTAAATGTTATTAATGACGTACCTAATAGTTTTAAGACTGAGACTAAAGAAGAAATATATACTATGACAGATGATTTCTTGATTCATTATGATGATTATTCTTTTAACACTAGGTTTGTTGAAGATAATAGTTTAACAAATCAAGTTCGAGTTAGAATTGATTATTATACAATTGCTAATGATGTTTCAATTGAAAAAAATAATAATGAAGTTTATTTAAATTATGAGACTGTAGATGGTGTTAATATCAAGCAAATTACTGATAGTATTATTAAGGATTTGAAGCATAATAAAATTCATACTTATGATCAATTAGGTCAAGTTTCTATTACTATTACTACTAGTAAAATTAATGTTGATAAGATTCAAGATAATTATCAAAAATATTTAGATGAGTATTATTAATATAGTTATTCAATCAAAAAGAATATGCCAAATAGCATATTCTTTTTTTAAAATATCATTGTATGTAGTATTCTATCTGTATTTTTAAAATTGACTTTAGCAATTTCTTGCAGTTTTTCTTCACCATATTTTTCTACTATTTCTTCACCAATTTCATCTACATCACGTCCAGCACCTTTTGGTAGGGGAATATGAATAGAATCAGATAGTTTATCAAACTCTTTTAAGAAAATATATCTACTTATGATAGATGCAGAGGCAACAGCTAGGTTTTTATCTTCTGCTTTGGTCATAAAAGTAATATTTCTTTGGATGTTTGGTATACCGTTTAAATATTCATAGTATCTATTTTCTCTTGCGAATTCATCTACGACAATATATTCAATATTTGGTTTTTCTTCAGTCATTAATTGATATAATACTTTGTTATGAAGAATGGCTTTTATTTTATTCATGTTGATATCTTTGGTGTATTTTTCGTTATATTCTTTATTTGTTAAAATCATACTTCGATATTTTACAATTTTTATTAGTTCTGGAGTTATTTTTTTTATTTTGTCATCTGTTATTTTCTTTGAATCTCCAACCCCTAATTTTTCTAACTTTTCAACATCTTCTTTTTTGACATAGGCAGCTGTTACAACAATAGGACCAAAGTAGTCACCTGTTCCAACTTCATCTGATCCCACAGAAGAGCAGTTATGGTATTTTTGGTCTTTTTTCTTTTGTTCTTCTTGTTTTTCTTTGGTATTATCTAATACTGTTCCCCACATAGCGGCATCTACATCAGCACTAGTTCCTTGAAACATTGCTTTTCCAGATTCATATAAAGTAATAACTGTATCTTCTTCTTGTGCTTGAAAAATAGCATAAGGGATTTTTTTATCTCGTACTTTATCTTTATAATATTCTATCATTTTTTGTTTGGTTTCTTCATTTACTTTAATAACAATATTCATGTTTCCACCTCAAAATTATTATAGCATAAAACTATAAAAACGTTTATAATAAAATAGTAAGGAGTTGAAGTCATGAATATTTTGGATATTGCAATTGTATTAGTCTTAATTATGAGTGCAATTATAGGATTTAAGCGAGGAGCTATTAAAGAGATTGTTTCTCTTGTTGGAATTATTATTGTATTTATTTTAGCCTTTTCATTAAAGGGTGTTTTAGGAAATGTTTTATGTAAATGGTTACCATTTTTTAATTTTGCGGGTAATTTAGAAGGTGTTACGGTACTTAATATTTTACTTTATCAGTTAATAGCGTTTTTAATTATTTACAGTTTATTATTTAGCGTTTATATGATTGTTGTAAAAATATCCGGAGTAGTTCAAAAAATTGTTCATATGACTATTATTTTATGGTTACCTTCTAAAGTCATTGGTGCTGTTGTTGCATTTATCACTGGTTATGTTATGGTGTTTGTTGTTTTGTTAGCACTACTTATTCCGTTGAAGGATACTGATATTTTTAAAAATAGTAAATTTGCTAATTATATTGTTTATGATACGCCAATTCTTGCTAGTAGTTCCGAAAATATTAGTACGTCTATTAATAAGATATATGAACTTGGTGAGGATTTATCTAAGGGGGATATTAGTAAGAATGAAGCTAATGTTAAGACTATGGATATTTTATTGAAATATAAGGTGGTTAGTGCTGAGACAGCTAGAGAATTAGTAGTTCTAGACAAATTAGATGGTATTTCGGGATTAGATAAAGTTATTGAAAAATATCAATAGTTTATGTTTTTGTAGTTTTAATAAAATATGATAGAATAATAATTGATGAGGAGGATTTTTTATGAATTATATAAAAAGTGAAAAAGAATTTGATGAGGTAATTAAGAAAGATAAAGTTGTTGTTGATTTTTATGCTGAATGGTGTGGGCCATGTAAAATGTTAAGTCCTATTTTAGAAAGTGTTAGTAAAGAGATGAATTTAGATACTTATAAAGTTAATGTTGACGAAGTAGAAGATGTTGCTAGACGTTATGGAATTATGTCTATTCCTACAGTTATGATTTTTTCTAAAGGGGAAGAAGTTAAAAAGAATGTTGGTTTTATGGATGAAGAAGAGTTAAAAGAGTTTGTAAAATAACTCTTTTTCATTTTTAGTCGATAAAAATTAGTTTCTTTTTTATTTTTATGTGTTATACTTAGGTTGTAAATAGAGAGAATAGGAGGCAATAAATGAAATACGTCTATTTATTTACTGAAGGAAGTAAAGATATGAGAAATCTATTAGGAGGAAAGGGCGCAAACTTAGCAGAGATGACTAATATTGGGTTGCCTGTTCCTAGAGGATTTACCGTAACAACAGAGGCTTGTACAAGTTATTATGATCATCATCGTAAATTAACTGATGAGATTATGAAGCAAATTGATGAAAAAATTGAAGAGCTTGAAAAGATTACAGGTAAAACTTTGGGTGATAAGAAAAATCCATTGTTGGTTTCTGTTCGAAGTGGTGCTCGTGCTAGTATGCCTGGCATGATGGATACCATATTGAATTTGGGAATGAATGATGAGGTGGCAGAAGGATTTAGTGAGGTTACAAATAATAAACGTTTTGTTTATGATTCGTATCGTCGTTTTATTCAAATGTTTGCAGATGTTGTTATGGAATTTCCAAAGTCTTCTTTTGAGAGAAAATTTGATGCTATAAAAGAAGAAAAGGGTGTAGAACTTGATACTGAACTTACAGCAGAAGATTTAGAAGAAGTTGTTACTATTTACAAAGAAGAATATAAGAAACTTGCTGGATGCGAATTTCCACAAGATCCTAAAGAGCAGTTAATGGCTGCAGTAGAAGCGGTATTTAGAAGTTGGATGAACGATAGAGCGATTACTTATCGTCGTTTAAATGATATTCCAAGTAGTTGGGGTACTGCAGTTAATGTTCAAGAAATGGTTTATGGAAACCGTGGTGAAACTTCTGGTACTGGAGTTGCTTTTACTAGAAATCCTGCTACTGGAGAAAACCATTTATTTGGTGAATATTTAATGAATGCTCAAGGAGAAGATGTTGTTGCTGGTATTAGAACGCCTCAATCTATTGATACATTAAAAGAAGTAATGCCAGAGTGTTATGAAGAGTTTAGTAGAATTTGCAAAATTCTTGAAGACCATTATAAAGATATGCAAGATATGGAGTTTACTATTGAAGATGGTAAATTATTTATGCTTCAAACTAGAAATGGTAAACGTACTGCTACTGCAGCATTAAAAATTGCTGTTGATATGGTTGATGAGGGAATGATTACTAAAGAGCAAGCCTTATTAATGGTTGATCCTAAGCAACTTGATCAGTTACTTCATCCTATGTTTGATGAAGCCAGTTTAAAGGCTGCTGAATGTGTTGCAGAAGGACTTGCTGCATCTCCTGGTGCTGCTTGTGGTCATATTGCATTTACTGCAGAGGATGTAATTCGTATGCATAAAGATGGAGTCGAGGATATTATTTTAGTTCGATTAGAAACTTCTCCTGAAGATATCGAGGGAATGAATCTTGCGCATGGTGTTTTAACTCTTCGTGGGGGAATGACTTCTCATGCTGCTGTTGTTGCTCGTGGTATGGGTACTTGCTGTGTATCTGGATGTAGTGGTCTAGTTATTGATGAAGAGAAAAAGACTTTAACTTTAAAAGATGGACGTATTTTAAAAGAAGGAGATTATATTAGTTTAGATGGTAGTACTGGTAAAGTATATGCTGAACAAGTAAAAACTGTAGAAGCTAGTATTACTGGAAATTTTGAAACATTTATGGAGTGGGCAGATGAATATAGAACTCTAGAAGTTCGTACAAATGCTGATACTCCTAGAGATGCATTACAAGCTAAAAAGTTTGGTGCAGAAGGAATTGGACTTTGCCGTACAGAGCATATGTTCTTTGATGAAGAAAGAATTTTTAATTTCCGTAAGATGATTACTGCGAGTGATGTGGAGTCTAGAGAAGCGGCACTAGAAAAAATCTTACCATATCAAAGAGAAGACTTTGAAGGATTATTTAGAGCTATGGATGATAAGTGTGTTATTATTCGTTTCTTAGATCCACCATTACATGAATTTTTACCTAAAACAGAAGAAGAGATGAGACCTCTTGCTGATAGTTTAGGAATTACTTATGAAACATTAAAGAATAGAGTAGATTCATTAAAAGAATTTAACCCTATGATGGGACATCGTGGATGTCGTTTAGCCATTACTTATCCAGAAATCGCTAAAATGCAAACTAGAGCTGTAATTGAGGCTGCTATTAATGTTAAAAAAGAAGGAATTGAAGTTCATCCTGAAATTATGATTCCATTAGTTGGTATATTAAAAGAATTACAATTTGTTAAAAAGATTGTTGTTGATACTGCTAATGAAGTCATGGATAAAGCAGGAGTTACTGTTGATTATAAAGTTGGTACTATGATTGAAATACCAAGAGCGGCACTTCTTGCAGATAAGATTGCTGAAGAAGCAGAATTCTTTAGTTTTGGTACGAATGATTTAACTCAAATGACATTTGGATTCTCTAGAGATGATGCTTCTAAGTATTTGAATGATTATTATCAAAAGGGAATTTTAGATCAAGATCCGTTTGCTACAGTAGATCAAGAGGGTGTTGGTAAACTTATTGATATGGCTGCTACTCTTGGTAGAAAAACAAGAAGTGACTTAGAACTTGGTATCTGTGGTGAACATGGTGGAGATCCTAAAACAATTGATTTCTGTCATAGAGTAGGACTTAATTATGTATCTTGTTCTCCATTTAGAGTACCGGTTGCAAGACTTGCTGCTGCACAAGCCGCAATCAAGCGTGGAACGCAAAAATAGACTCAAATGTCGATGTGTTCTTAACCCGTATAATCATTACAAAAGATGATATATCTAGATATAAGGATAAATTTTGTAAATATAATGATATAAGATTTAAAGAACCAATTATAGTAGATATTTATATATAAGAAAAAGACTAAGATGACGATTATGTCGTATATCTTAGTCTTTTTTGTTATTAAGGTTTTGATGTGCGATTATTGATATGGAGGGTAAAATATGCGACTTATTTATACAAAACCGTTATTAAAAGACTTATCACAAGGTTCTAGAATAGCTTTTGTTAGGCAATTTCGTTTAATGACACAAGATGAAGTTTCTGATAAATTAGGATTAACTGGAGAGTGTAAAAGACGAACTATGACAAGATATGAAAAGGGTAATAGAAACCCCAAAAACGATAGAACTATGGAGATAGCACAAATACTAAATGTGAATATTGCATCAATCAAAAAATATGATTATAAGAATGTGGAAGATATTATTTATACTTTAATGTGGTTGGAAGAATTATTGCCAAATTATCATATAGATTTATCTGATGTTCCAAGTGTAAAAAATAATACAATACTTGAATTAAAAAAATTTTTAGATGAATGGAATATTATGAGAAATAAGAGAATGAAACGAGAAATATCCTATAATGATTATATAGATTGGAAATTAAATTATAAAATAAAGGAGGATAATTAAAATGGATTATTCAACTAAAATAAAATTGAATTTAATTGATAATTTTAAGAACCATCCATTTAGAGTAGAAAATGATGATTCATTAAAAGAACTTGCAAAAAGCATAAAACAAAATGGATTACTAAATCCAGTAATTGTTAGAAAAAAGGGTGCTAGTAGATATGAAATGATTTCTGGTCATAGAAGAAAAACGGCAATGGAATTATTAGGCATAGAAGAAATAGATGCAATTGTAAAAGAACTTACTGATGATGAAGCTGTAATATATATGGTGGATTCAAATATTTATCGTGAAAAGATATTACCATCAGAAAAGGCTTTTGCTTATAAAATGAAGATGAATGCAATTAAGCATCAAGGAAAAAACACTTCGGACACTGGGAGTCCGAAGTTGTCATCTGAAATTGTCGGTAAGATATATGGAGATGGATCAACAAATGTAAAAAAATATATTAGACTTACTTTTCTTATTCCAGAATTATTAGATTTAGTGGATAATACTGTTAAATATAATAAAAGAACTTTTTTAACGATGGGAATTAAACCAGCTGTAGAACTTTCATATTTAACCAAAGAGGAACAGAAATTAGTTTATGCTTCTATTGTTTATGAAGATTTAACACCAAGTCATGCTCAAGCAATAAAAATAAGAGAATTGAGCAAAAATAAATTATTAAATTATGATTTGTTGGAAGAAATTTTATCACAAAATAAAGGAAACCAAAATGACAAAATTTCTTTTAATAAGGAAAAAATCGAATCCGTTCTACCTCGAGATTTATTAAAAAGAGATAAAAGATATATTGAACAATATATTATAAATGCATTAATTAAATATAAAGAATTAGAAAAAGAAAATGATAGTAATGTTGATTTAAATTGTTTAAAAATATAATGCAAAGTACACAAGTGTTGTGTGCTTTTTTTGTTTGGAGGTGAAGAAATGTCAGTTTTTAAAATAGAAAAAAATGATAATTATACAGTAATGTCTAATTATCATTTAAGAGATAGAAATTTGTCATATAAAGCAAAAGGGCTACTTTCATTTATGTTATCATTACCAGATGACTGGGATTATTCTTTAGCGGGATTATGTAAAATAAGTAAAGAGGGGAGAGATGGTATTAGATCTATTTTGAAAGAATTGCAAGAGCATCATTATTTAGAAATAGAAAAGGTAAGAGGCAATAAAGGGTATTTTGAGTATAACTATTTAATCTATGAAGTACCTCATTTTGTAGAACTTGATAATGACAAGGATTATCCATATACGGAAAATCCACACCTGGATATTCCAGATGTGGAAGAGCCTGTACAAATAAATACTAATATAATAAATACTAAAAAACAAATAGATAAAGATGATAAAGCGAAAGTATCATCTTTTTTTGTTGCTGAAGAACATAATAGACTAACACTTGAACTAATTGATAATGGATATATAGATGAAAATGATATTCAAATTTTTTATTATGATGATTTATTTGATAAATTATTAGAAGAGAATAATTCTTATAAAGATTTAATAAAATTTATTCATTATATTGTTCCTAGGGTAAAGGAAAGAAATTTTAAAGATGAAGATGGGAATCTAATAAAAAATAAATTTGGATATTTAAAAAATGCTATTAATCATAGTATATATAAATTTAATATGGATGATGATTTATATGATGACTATATTTTTGATGATATTTTCGGAGTATAGAAATCATTGTCATTTATATAGATAAAAAATCAATCTATTTGATTGATTTTGAAAAGTGTTTTTATAAATAAATTAAATTTATATTAAGTATTTATATTCGAATATAAAATACTTAATATTTTTTTGTTTTTAATTTTTTGAATCAGACAAAAAACGATAAATAATAATATAATAGTTATAAGAATAAGAATACAATAATTATAAGTTGAAAATACGATTAAGTTTGTATAGAAAATCATATTTATTATTTTGAAAACGAATCTCATTAAAAAATTTAAAATCAAAAATATTAAAGTGATAAGGAAAAAAATGATGGCAAAAATGTTCCAACAGATTTTAAGATTTTTATATCCTAATAATTTTAATATACTAATGAATAATAATTTTTCATTAATTAAATTATTTATAAAAATATAGGTAATAAATATAAATAATACAATAGAAATACTGATAAAAAATTTAATTATTGTTAGCAGATTATTATATTCTGCGAGTTCTGTCATATAATTTTTATTATATAAAGATGCTTGAATATTATAGTTATGTAATTTTTTTATAAAAGGACTTACATCTTTTTGATTTTTAATTTTAATTAAGTACTCCTTTTTTCCCTTATTTATTTTATTAATTATAGATTCTGAAATATAAATAATATTTTTTTCGTTTTCATAATTGTTTTTGTAATATCCTGTTACTTTACAATTAATTATTTGATTGTTAATTGTTAATGTTAGATTATTTAAATTATTAAATGTTTTATATAAACTTTCAGAAATTATTATCGTATTATTGTTGTTATCATTGTTATCATTGCTAATGGTTTCGATTTTGTTTTTTAAATTAAAAGGTAAATGAGATATCGTGATATTCCCTAATTTTTCGTCATAAACGTTAATACTGGTTATGTATAAAGTAATATCTTCAATTTCATTAGAATTAACAACTTGACTTAAATCGATTCTTTCTTTGATAGATACATATATTGTTCTGTTTTCTTCTTTATTCTTAATATCGGAAATTATATATTTTGAAATTTGAGCATAGAATTGAGCAACGCATGTTATCGTAGCTAATAAACAGACTAGCATTAAAAATGAAATAATTTGTTTTTTACTAAATTTTACGAATTCTTTTACTATTAAAAAGTTCATCTTAAACTCTCTATAAAGTTCTTTTTATTGAATTTCTTTCTTCCGATTATTTCTAAAAATAAATTTGATATTATACATAATATAATACATATTATAATTTTTGATTTTGTTAATTTTAAGTTTAAACCATATAGCATAACTTCATTTTGTATGTAAAAATGTTGAAAAATTAAAACTATTGAATAAACCACGATTAAGGTTAATAATATGGTTGATATTGTACGACAGAATATTTCTGTAAAACTCAATTTTATATTGTCTTTGTCTGTATATCCGATAACTTTTAATATTGCATATTTTCTTTCTTGTCTTTGTTGGTATTTTAAAGAAACTAAAATAAGCATCGTAAATGATATTATAATAATTACAGCACTTATAAGCATAAATAAATTTAAAATTTTATCTCCGGTTGTAGTATCAATTTTGACTACAGGATCACCATTTGTATAAAAGTGGTCAACTTCAAATTGCTGTAATGTTTCGTCTATATTATCGGTACTATTAATTCTTACAATTAGCGGATATATTATTCCTTCTGTTTTTTCAAAAGCTTCAGGTTGATATGATAAGTTTAAAGTAGTAACAACATTGGAATTTGTATAACAAAAATTTTCTTTTCCTTGTCTAGTTGATGAATCATATGTGCCTATTAGTTTGAATTTTTCTGTTTTTTGGTCATTATCAATAAATTTTAAGGAAATTTCTTTCCCAATATATGGTATTAAATTAATGGATTTTTTTTGTTCTGTATTACTTTCATAAAAGATATCTTCTGGGCAAATCATAACTTTGCTGGTGTTGCTATATTTGTTCATCTTATTTCCGTGAGTAATTTTGACAGCATTATTTGGTATTCCAAATAAAAATATATTAGTTTCTGTGTTATTATTAATAGAGTCGAACATTCGCATATTAATTATATAGGAAGTATAGGGAGAAATAGATTCAATATTTTTATATGAATTTAACTTATTTACGGCTTCATTTTCAGTCATTTCTTCCGGATTGTAATATACAAAGAAAGTTCTATAGTCTACCATTTTTTTTACGCTTTGATTCCAATAGTTATTTAGACTATCTGAGAAAGCAAAACAGAAGACTATTAGAGAAACAGAAATAGAAATTAAAAATATGTATAGTAGATTTGCTTTATTTTTATAAAATTGTTTAAAACCAATTTTTATTACATCAAATATTTTCATCTATATTCTCCATCCTTCCGTTATTAAGGTAAATAATTTCATCTGCATAATCTTTTATTAGATTATTATGACATACAACAATTATACATTTTCCATATAGTGAAAGCTTTTTTAAAATATTAAATATATTTTTGGCGTTTTTTTCATCTAAAGCTGCAGTAGGCTCGTCGGCAAGTATTATAGTAGGATTATTTATTAATGCTCGAGCTATAGCGACTCGCTGTTGTTCTCCGCCAGATAATTCACTTGGGTAATGATTTTCTTTGTTATTTAATCCTAATTGGTCAAATAATTCTTTAATCTCTTTTTTTTTCTCAGCTGAAGAAGTGCTTTTATTTAACATAGCTGCAATCATTACATTTTCCATAGCAGTCATCGTTGGAATTAAATTATAGTTTTGAAATATATATGCAATTTTATTTTTTCTGAGATTGGAGATTTCTTTTTCTTTTAAATTGTTAGTATTTTTTTTATCCAACTTTATAATTCCTGTAGTAGGCTTAATAAGTAATCCGATTATTTGAATTAAAGTTGATTTTCCAGCCCCTGAATCACCCATAATACCATAAAGTTTTCCTTTGTGAAAATTAATATTAATATTCTCTAAAATGGATGTAGATTTGCCTTTTATTGAAAAATTCTTATTTATACAGATTAATTCAATCATTATTTACCTTCTTTCTTAATTTTGAGTCATAAGTACATTGTTTGATTTTACACCACAAAATTGACGTCCGCCACTATACATTGAAGAAAAACCGTATGCATATCGTCCGTTCTTAAATTTACCCATATTAGCTCTAACACATGTATACAGGTTTGTAGCTAGCATTTTCCCTGACATTTGAGTTGTAGGACCATAATGCAATGTTACCCATAAAAGTTTTTCTCTATTAGCTGTGCAATCATTGTGTCCATCTATCGTCATATCAATTATAAAATTTTTAGTATCATACCATCTATAAGATCCTATATATGCAGTGTTTGCAGGCAGATTTAAGGTAGATTTGTATTCTGCTGCAGAAACTTTAGTTGCACCGAATACTGAAAGTAAAGTTACTCCAATAATAAATAAAGGTATAAATATTTTTTTCATTTTCTCACCTCCTAATATATTTGGTAGTGTGAATAGTTTTATACGCTACCCCTTATTTTTCCTTTATATTTCAATGATTTCCTATATATTTTTTAAATCA
>ENA-ORTU01001743-ORTU01001743.1-human-gut-metagenome-genome-assembly--contig:-NODE-1743-length-21243-cov-11.970597_pt1 | contig 21243 bp, 23 predicted proteins | sample MGYA00241910_ERZ509184 | MGnify/ENA primary metagenome ERZ509184 (study PRJEB26280, sample SAMEA2338847) | human gut metagenome | biome: human gut; feature: human-associated habitat; material: faeces... | reverse complement strand
AGAAAGCAAAAGGTAACAGAGTACAGGTGATTCTGGAATGTACAGAACACAAAGACAGTGGAATGCCGGGAACATCTCGTTATATCACAACTAAGAACAGAAAAAATACTACAGAAAGACTTGAGTTGAAGAAATACAACCCGATTCTGAAAAGAGTAACAGTACACAAAGAAATTAAATAATAAAGAAGTATAACCCATGGCAAAGAAAACAGTAGCAAGTTTGCACGATGGTTCTAAAGAAGGTCGTGCTTATACCAAGGTTATCAAAATGGTAAAATCTCCGAAAACCGGAGCATACGTTTTTGATGAACAAATGGTTCCGAACGAAAAAGTACAAGACTTTTTCAAAAAATAATCGAGATAGCATACACGCTATAAATTCAAAATCCTCTCATTGATAACAATGAGGGGATTTTTTATTGCTTCTTTTTTTACTTTTCCAATCCTTTGTTATATCTTTGTAGCATAATGTATCATACAAACATCTATAAATATGGGATTTTTTAGTTTTTTTTCCAAGGAAAAGAAGGAAACTTTAGATAAAGGATTATCTAAAACCAAAGAGAGTGTCTTTAGTAAGATAGCTCGTGCCGTAGCCGGTAAGTCAAAGGTGGATGACGAAGTGTTGGATAATCTGGAAGAAGTGCTGATCACATCTGACGTAGGTGTGGAAACCACTTTAAATATAATTAAGCGCATAGAAAAACGTGCAGCGGAAGATAAATATGTGAATACCCAAGAGCTGAATCATATATTACGCGATGAAATAGCCGCTTTATTGACTGAGAACAACTCGGGAGATATAGCTGATTTTGATGTAGCTATTGATAAGAAACCATACGTGATTATGGTTGTGGGAGTGAATGGAGTAGGCAAGACCACAACAATTGGCAAATTGGCTTATCAGTTCAAAAAAGCAGGCAAGTCCGTTTACTTGGGAGCTGCCGACACATTCCGTGCTGCCGCAGTAGAACAGCTTATGATATGGGGAGAACGAGTAGGTGTGCCTGTCATTAAGCAAAAAATGGGTGCCGACCCTGCATCGGTGGCGTACGATACACTTAGTTCTGCGGTTGCCAACAATGCGGATATTGTAATTATTGATACTGCCGGACGTCTTCACAACAAAGTCGGTTTGATGAACGAGCTGACAAAGATAAAGAATGTGATGCGAAAAGTAGTGCCCGATGCTCCTAATGAGGTTCTATTGGTATTGGACGGTTCTACAGGTCAGAATGCTTTTGAACAGGCAAAACAGTTCACTCTTGCAACGGAAGTGACAGCAATGGCCATTACAAAACTGGATGGTACAGCGAAGGGAGGAGTTGTAATCGGCATATCAGATCAATTCAAGATTCCCGTTAAATATATCGGATTAGGTGAAGGCATAGAAGACTTACAGGTATTCCGTAAGAATGAGTTTGTAGATTCTTTGTTTGGAGAGAATGCATGAAAAAAAGAAGAATTGATATAATCACTTTGGGATGTTCTAAAAATCTGGTAGACTCGGAACAATTGATACGTCAATTGGAAGAAGTCGGATACAGTGTGACTCATGATACGGAAAATCCGCAAGGTGAAATAGCTGTTATTAATACATGCGGTTTTATCGGTGACGCAAAAGAGGAATCTATCAATATGATTCTGGAATTTGCCGAAAGGAAAGAAGAAGGTGATTTGAAAAAGCTTTTCGTAATGGGTTGCCTTTCCGAACGTTACCTCAAAGAATTGGCAATCGAGATACCGCAGGTAGATAAGTTCTATGGCAAGTTCAATTGGAAGGAATTGTTGCAGGATTTAGGACAGACGTATCATGATGAATTATATATCGAACGGACATTAACGACTCCCCGACATTATGCTTATCTGAAGATATCAGAAGGGTGTGACCGGAAATGTTCCTATTGTGCTATTCCTATCATCACAGGGCGTCACATATCCAAACCAATTGATGAAATTCTTGATGAGGTCCGGTATCTGGTATCTCAAGGCGTAAAAGAGTTTCAAGTGATCGCACAGGAGCTGACTTATTATGGGGTCGATCTATATAAGAAACAAATGCTTCCGGAACTAATTGAACGTATCTCCGACATTCCGGGTGTAGAGTGGATCCGCCTTCATTACGCCTATCCTGCGCATTTTCCTACTGATTTGTTCCGGGTTATGCGTGAACGCGACAATGTATGCAAATATATGGACATCGCCCTCCAGCACATCAGTGACAAGATGTTGAGATTAATGCGACGTCAAGTCACTAAGGAGGATACTTATAAACTGATTGAGCAATTCCGTAAAGAAGTGCCGGGCATTCACCTGCGGACAACTTTAATGGTGGGACATCCGGGAGAGACAGAAGAGGACTTTGAAGAACTGAAAGAGTTTGTACGCAAAGTGCGTTTTGACCGAATGGGAGCTTTTGCCTATTCCGAAGAGGAGGGAACCTATGCTGCGGAAGCGTACGAAGACTCTATCCCGCAAGAAGTTAAACAAGCCAGACTTGATGAGCTGATGGATATCCAGCAAGGAATCTCAGCTGAATTGAGCGCCGCTAAAATCGGAAAACAAATGAAAATTATCATTGACCGGTTGGAGGGGGATTATTATATCGGACGAACAGAATTCGACTCACCGGAGGTGGATCCGGAGGTTCTGATTAATAGTTCTGAAAAAGAGCTTGAGATTGGGCAGTTCTATCAAGTGGAAGTGATAGATGCGGACGATTTTGATTTATATGCAAAGGTTATAAATGTATGAATAATAAGGAATTTACATCCGAGCTAGCGGAAAGACTAGGATATACCATCAAAGATACTTCTGAATTAATCAATTCTTTGTTGGCTAGCATGACGCAAGAGTTGGAAGAAGGCAACATGATTGCGGTACAGGGATTCGGTTCTTTTGAAGTAAAGAAAAAGGCGGAACGCATTTCCATAAATCCGGCAAGCAAACAGCGTATGTTGGTGCCCCCAAAACTGGTATTATCTTATAGACCTAGTAATACATTGAAAGATAAGTTTAAATAAATATATTCCCCGTTATGAATGAAAGACTAACAATTCAAGATCTTACTGACTTATTGGCAGCAAAACATAGCATGACCAAAAAGGATGCTGAGGCGTTCGTAAAAGAGTTTTTTCTTTTGATAGAACAGGCCTTAGAGAGCGAGAATACTGTAAAAGTCAAAGGATTGGGTACTTTCAAACTTATTGATGTAGATAGTCGGGAAAGTGTTAATGTGAACACTGGTGAACGTTTCCAAATAAAAGGCCATACCAAAGTCTCGTTTTCTCCGGATGCAAATTTAAGAGATACGATAAACAAGCCTTTTGCACACTTTGAGACGGTTGTTTTAAATGAGAATACTGTTTTAGAGGACACTCCTATAGAAGAAACGGAAGAAGAGGAAAGCGGGGAAGAAGTAATTCCGACAGTCATACCGGAATCTATCGAGCCACAATCCCAACCTAAGGAAGAGGAAAAAGAAGAAATGTCTCTTACAGAGATACAACCTATTGTAGAACCACGATCTATAGAACCACAATCTGTTGTCGTAGAACCGAAAACAGTTCCTGTAGAAAAGAAAGAAATAATTACTGCGGAGGAGATTATAGAACAAGAGCTTCTGAGGGCAAATCTAAAACCGGAAAGTACGATAGTGCGGTCGCAAGAAGGTAAGAGCGAGATGGCAAAAGGGGCAGAAGTAGCACAGACTGCTATACAGCCGACTCCCCAAAAGAATATTCCCGATTCTTCTGTAAAAGAGAAATCGCCTGTTCCTTATTTAATAACGATCATCATACTTGTTCTGTTATTATGTGGAGGGGTTGTTTTATTCATTTATTATCCGGATTTATTCTCTTCGTCATCCGACAAGAATGCTCTTGATATGCCTCCCGTAACAACTCAGCCTGTCAAGCCGGAAGTACAGTTATCCGACACGATCGAACAAGACTCTGTGAAAGATATAAAACCGGAAACACCCAAAACCTCTATCACTCCGACACCGGTTGTCCCTCAAAAGAAAGAAGCAGTGACACCTGCCAAAACTGAAAATAAAGTTATCCGGCAGCAACCTTCAACATCTGTATATTTGGATTCCGCCTCTTATAAAATAACCGGAACCAAGACTAAATATACGGTCAAAGAAGGTGAAACTTTAACAAGGGTCTCCTTGCGATTCTATGGAACCAAGGCTATGTGGCCGTATATTGTGAAACACAATCCGGACGTTATTAAGAACCCGAATAATGTACCATATGGCACAACAATAAAAATCCCGGAACTTACAAAAGAATAAGTGATAAAAATTCCATTCCCCCGGCCTTACCCCTGTATCGGCCGGGGGAAGTGTTATGGATGTACAAAAGCGTATGAAAGTACCTTAATCTAAAGACTTCGCATTGTTTTTTAATAAAAATTAGTTGCAATCGTTAATTATATGGCGTACTTTTGGGGCAAAATAAAAAGCCTTATGCTACTATTGGCAGGGCTTATATAGAAATAATGGGATTTAAATAATAAAATATTAAGTATTTATGGCTGAATCAATTGATATCCGCGAGTTGAATGAGCGGATTGAAAGACAAAGTGCTTTCGTTACCAATCTTACAACAGGTATGGACCAAATCATTGTTGGTCAGAAACATTTGGTTGAATCGCTGCTTATCGGATTACTCTCCGATGGTCATGTTCTTTTGGAAGGTGTACCCGGTTTGGCAAAGACTTTAGCTATTAAAACGCTTGCTTCTCTGATTGATGCGAAATATAGCCGCATTCAGTTTACACCGGACTTATTGCCTGCGGACGTCATAGGTACAATGGTCTACAGTCAAAAAGACGAATCTTTTAAAGTTCAAAGAGGACCTATTTTCGCTAATTTTGTATTAGCCGATGAAATTAACCGTGCTCCGGCTAAAGTACAGAGTGCTTTATTGGAGGCCATGCAGGAACGTCAGGTTACTATCGGTAAAGAAACATTTACATTGCCGGAACCCTTCCTCGTATTGGCTACTCAGAATCCTATCGAACAGGAAGGAACTTATCCACTTCCGGAAGCACAAGTTGACCGTTTTATGCTGAAGGTCGTTATTGATTATCCGAAGTTGGAAGAGGAAAAGTTGATTATTCGTCAGAATATTAATGGAGAAAAGTTCAACGTAAAACCAATTCTGAAAGCTGACGAAATTATTGAAGCACGTAAAGTAGTTCGTCAGGTATATCTGGATGAAAAGATCGAACGCTACATCGTAGACATTGTATTCGCTACTCGCTTTCCGGAGAAATATGACCTCAAGGAATTGAAAGATATGATCGGTTTCGGTGGTTCACCCCGTGCATCTATCAATTTAGCATTGGCTGCCCGTACATACGCTTTCATCAAACGCCGCGGTTACGTAATTCCGGAAGATGTACGTGCTGTTGCGCATGATGTTCTTCGCCACCGTATCGGATTGACGTATGAAGCGGAAGCTAATAACATGACTTCGGACGAAATCATCAGTAAGATTTTGAATAAGGTTGAAGTGCCCTAAATGGAAACAAGTGAAATACTAAAAAAAGTTCGTCAGATTGAAATTAAGACACGAGGATTGTCTAATAATATCTTTGCAGGCCAGTATCATTCGGCTTTCAAGGGTAGGGGTATGTCATTCTCGGAAGTCCGCGAATATCAATTCGGCGATGATATACGTGACATAGACTGGAATGTGACCGCGCGTTTCAACAAACCTTACGTAAAAGTGTTTGAGGAAGAACGTGAACTGACAGTTATGTTAATGGTTGATGTTTCCGGAAGTTTGGAGTTCGGTACCGTCAAACAGTTGAAGAAAGATATGGTGACGGAAATTGCTGCCACCCTTGCTTTCTCTGCTATTCAGAATAATGATAAAATTGGAGTGATTTTCTTTTCAGACCGGATAGAGAAGTTTATTCCTCCTAAAAAGGGACGTAAACATATTCTATATATCATTCGTGAATTGATTGACTTTCAACCGGAAAGCCGTCGTACTAATATCCGTCTTGCATTGGAATATCTGACGAATGTAATGAAAAGACGTTGCACTGCTTTTATTCTATCCGACTTCATTGATCAGGAAAGTTTTAAGAATGCTCTGACTATTGCCAACCGGAAACATGACGTAGTAGCATTACAGGTTTATGACCGGAGAGTGAGTGATCTTCCTCCTGTGGGTCTCATGCGAATAAAAGATGCGGAAACCGGACATGAGCAGTGGATTGATACTTCATCAAAAGCTGTACGCCGCGCGCATCACGATTGGTGGATTCAAAAGCAGACGGAACTGAACGACACATTTACGAAAAGTAATGTGGATTCGGTTTCTGTCAGAACCGATGAGGATTACGTAAAGGCATTGTTGAACTTATTTGCCAAACGAAATTAATGAAATCAAAGATGAGTAGAAATATTATTCTGATAGCATTATTAGGTCTATTATCCATTGATAAAGTAGCTGCACAATCTGTTACGGTAGAGGCGAAGATAGATTCATTGCAAATACTGATTGGTGAACAGGCAAAAGTGCAGTTGCAAGTGGCTATGGATGCTAAACAACATGCTATTTTCCCTGCTTATACTGATACTTTAGTAAAAGGTGTGGAAATTATAGAAACAGTCAAACCGGATACGCAATTTTTGAATGACCGCCAGCGAATGTTAATCACACAGGAATATGTTATCACTTCTTTTGACTCGGCTTTGTATTACCTGCCGCCAATACTTGTTACTGTAGATGGCAAAGAGTATAAGTCAAAAGCTTTAGCACTGAAAGTCTACTCAATACCGGTCGACACATTACACCCTGATCAATTCTTCGGACAGAAACCTGCAATGAAAGCTCCTTTTGCATGGGAAGACTGGTACGGTTTAATTTCCTGCTCATTCTTAGCTTTACCTTTACTCGGTTTGCTGATCTATCTCATTGTTCGTATACGTGATAATAAACCTATTATCCGTAAGATAAAAGTAGAACCGAAATTGCCGCCACATCAAGCTGCAATGAAAGAGATAGAACGTATCAAAATCGAGAAAGTATGGCAGAAGGGAAGATCGAAGGAATACTATACGGAATTGACTGATGCTCTTCGCACGTATATAAAGGATCGTTTCGGATTCAATGCATTGGAAATGACATCATCGGAAATTATTGATAAGTTATTGGAATTGAAGGATAAAGAAGCTATATCTGACCTAAAAGAACTGTTTCAGACTGCCGATTTAGTGAAGTTTGCCAAGCATGATCCTCAGATGAACGAAAATGATGCAAACTTAATTAATGCAATTGACTTTATCAATGAAACAAAACAACCGGAAGAGGAAAATCAGAAACCGCAACCAACGGAAATTACGATTATTGAAAAACGTTCTTTACGCGTTAAAGTAATGTTGATTTGCGGAATTGCACTTTTGTCTGCGGCATTGATTGGTGTCTTTATATATATAGGTATGCAGATATACAATCTTTTTGTGTAAAGAATGAGTAACTTGAATACTAAAAGTAAACTGTTAAATCATAAATAAAATGGTTTTTGCCAATATAGAATATCTGTTTTTGCTATTACTACTTATACCTTATATTGTATGGTATATCTTGAAGCAAAGGAAAAGTGAAGCTACTCTTCAGATTTCGGACGCTCGGGTATATGCGCATACACCTAAAAGTTATAAGAACTATTTGTTGCATGCTCCTTTTCTTTTACGTCTTTTTGCGTTAACATTGGTAATTCTGGTCCTCGCACGACCGCAAACAACCAATAAGTGGCAGAACAGCGAAATAGAAGGTATTGATATAATGCTGGCTGTTGACGTTTCTACCAGTATGTTGGCCGAAGACTTAAAGCCCAATAGATTGGAAGCAGCCAAAGATGTAGCGGCAGAGTTTATCAACGGACGCCCTAATGATAATATAGGTATTACTTTATTTGCCGGTGAGAGTTTTACTCAATGCCCGTTGACTGTGGATCATGCTGTATTGCTAGATATGATTCACAATATCAAATGCGGTCTTATTGAAGATGGTACTGCCGTAGGTATGGGAATAGCAAATGCTGTAACTCGACTGAAAGACAGTAAAGCAAAATCTAAAGTCATTATTTTGCTGACAGACGGTACTAACAATAAAGGTGATATTTCTCCTATGACAGCTGCTGAAATAGCAAAAAGCTTTGGAATTCGTGTGTATACCATCGGGGTTGGTACGAATGGAATGGCGCCTTATCCTTATCCGGTAGGAAATACTGTACAATATGTTAGTATGCCTGTTGAAATTGATGAGAAAACATTGACGCAAATTGCAGGTACTACGGACGGTAATTACTTCCGGGCTACAAGTAATTCGAAACTGAAAGAGGTGTACGAAGAAATTGATAAGCTGGAAAAGACTAAGCTGAATGTAAAAGAGTATAGCAAACGGGATGAGGAATATCATTGGTTCGCACTAGCTGCTTTCCTTTGTGTTCTATTGGAGGTATTATTGCGTAATTCCATACTGAAGAAGATTCCATAAGGTGGTCAACCGTAAATTAGTCAATCGTAAAATAGTTAAGAAAGATGTTTCGATTTGGAGAACCTACATATTTATACCTATTGCTGCTATTACCATTTTTAGCAGCTTTCTACTTGTATTCCAACTACAAGAGAAGAAAGAATATCCGACGTTTTGGAGATCCGGTTTTATTGGCGCAGTTAATGCCCGATGTATCCAAATATCGCCCGGATGTAAAATTCTGGATACTTTTTGCCGCTATCGGTTTGTTTTCAATATTATTAGCACGTCCTCAGTTTGGTTCCAAACTGGAAACAGTAAAACGTAAAGGCGTGGAAGTCATCATTGCACTGGATATTTCAAATTCTATGCTCGCTCAGGATGTACAACCCAGCCGTTTGGAGAAAGCCAAAAGACTGATATCTAGATTGGTGGATGAACTTGACAATGATAAAGTGGGAATGATTGTATTTGCCGGTGACGCTTTCACTCAACTACCGATTACCAGTGATTACATTTCCGCTAAAATGTTTCTGGAATCTATCAATCCTTCATTGATATCCAAGCAAGGTACGGCTATTGGAGAAGCGATTAATTTGGCTGCACGTAGCTTTACTCCACAAGAAGGAGTAGGACGCGCCATTATCGTAATTACTGACGGTGAAAATCATGAAGGTGGTGCTGTTGAAGCGGCAAAAGCTGCTGCTGAAAAAGGTATCCAAGTTAATGTGTTGGGAGTAGGTATGCCCGATGGTGCTCCTATCCCAGCAGAAGGTACCAACGATTATCGGCGTGACCGTGAGGGTAATGTGATTGTTACCCGCTTAAATGAAACAATGTGTCAGGAGATTGCCAAAGAAGGAAAAGGTATCTATGTACGAGTAGATAATTCTAACTCAGCTCAAAAAGCAATCAATCAGGAAGTCAATAAGATGGCAAAATCTGATGTGGAATCTAAGGTATATACGGAGTTTAATGAACAGTTCCAAGCTATTGCCTGGATTATTCTATTATTGTTATTAGCGGAAATATTAATTTTAGATCGCAAGAATCCTTTATTTAAGAACGTTCATCTGTTTTCTAATAAGAAGTAGTTATGCGCATGTTAAAAAGTAAATATATTCTATTCGCTGTGTTTCTGCTGTCAGCCGCCTTTGTATCGGCTCAGAAAGCAGAACGTGACTATATCCGCAAAGGAAATCGCCTGTTTAATGACAGTGTGTTTGTGGATGCCGAAGTGAATTATCGGAAAGCTTTGGAGGTGAATCCTAAATCTACAGTATCTATGTATAATTTAGGGAATACACTCTCACAACAACAGAAAATGCAGGAAGCTATGGAACAATATGTATCGGCCAGCAATATTGAGAAGGATAAGATGAAGTTGGCTCAAATATATCATAACATGGGCGTACTTCTTCAAGCCGGTAAAGATTATGCAAAGGCTGTGGATGCTTATAAGATGTCTTTACGTAATAATCCTGCTGACGATGAGACCCGGTATAATTTGGCTCTTGCACAAAAAATGTTGAAAGACCAACAACAAAATAAACAGAATCAGGATCAAAACCAGGATCAAAATAAAGATCAGCAAAAGCAAGATCAAAAGCAAGACCAGAACAAAGATAAACAGAACGATCAGAAGCAAGACCAAAAGAAGGATCAACAACAACCTCCAAAATCTGAGAAACAAAAGAATCAGATGTCAAAAGAAAACGCTGAACAATTGCTTAATTCTGTGATGCAAGATGAGAAAGACGTACAGGATAAAGTAAAGAAGCAACAGCAGGTTATGCAAGGTGGTCGTTTGGAAAAAGATTGGTAATATAAAGTTGACGATATAAATTTCATAAGCAATGAAGAAACTGATTATCATATTGATAGCATTGATAGCATATAGCACTCAGGCATTTGCCGATAAAGTGTCTTTTACTGCTTCTGCTCCTGACGCAGTAGTAGTAGGCGATCAATTCAGACTATCTTATACCGTAACTACACAAAAAGTAAAAGATTTCCGAGCCCCATCAATCAAAGGATTTGATGTGTTGATGGGACCAAGCCGTTCACAACAAAGTAGTACTCAGATTGTAAATGGCAACGTAACATCTACGAGTAGTATTACATTTACGTATATATTGATGGCCAATACTGCCGGTGAATACACAATTGGCGGTGCTTCAATTGTGGCCGATGGTAACCAAATGGTATCAAACTCCGTAAAAATCAAGGTTTTACCACAAGACCAGAACAGCAATGGTGGACAAGGAGGTTCTTCCGCCCATTCCTCTTCCGGTACGAGTGTATCCGATCAAGATCTATTTATTACTGCGACGGCTAGTAAAACGAATGTATTTGAGCAGGAGGCATTTGTCTTGACTTATAAAATTTATACCAGAGAGTCTAATTTGCAATTGAATAATGCAAAGTTACCCGATTTCAAAGGTTTTCATTCACAAGAGATTGAAATGACAACAAATGCTAGATGGACTCCGGAACATTATCGTGGACGTAATTATTATACAACTGTCTATCGTCAGTTCGTGCTATTCCCTCAACAATCCGGAAAATTGTACATAGATCCGGCACAATTCCAAATGACTATAGGCAAACCAGTACAATCGGATGACCCTTTTGATGCATTCTTTAATGGAGGAAGTAACGTTATAGAAATTAAAAAATCTATTGCTACCCCTAAGATAGCAATAAATGTAAGTCCGCTTCCGGCTGGTAAACCGGCTGATTTCTCAGGGGGAGTAGGAGAGTTTACAGTTTCTTCTTCTATCAATAGTAAAGAATTAAAAACCAATGATGCTATCACTATTAAGTTAGTGATTTCCGGTACAGGAAATTTGAAGTTAATTTCTAATCCAGAAATAAAATTCCCGGAAGATTTTGAAGTATATGATCCTAAAGTAGACAATCAAGTTAGATTAACTCGGGAAGGACTTACAGGTAACAGAGTAATTGAATATTTAGCTATCCCTAGACATGCCGGCACATATAAGATTCCAGGGGTATCTTTTAGCTATTTTGACATTCGTTCCAAATCATACAAAACTCTGAAAACGGAAGAATATGTAGTGAATATTGAAAAAGGTGCAGGAAATGCCGACCAGGTAATTGCGAACTTTACCAACAAGGAAGACTTAAAAGTATTAGGTGAAGATATTCGTTACATCAAACAGAATGAAGTAACTTTCCAACCTAAAGGAAGTTTCTTCTACGGCTCCATGTCTTATTGGCTTTTCTATATTATTCCGGCTCTTGCCTTTATAATATTCTTTATCATCTATCGCAAGCAAGCTGCTGAAAATGCGAATGCCGCTAAAGTACGAACCAAAAAAGCCAACAAAGTGGCTACCAAACGTATGAAATTAGCAGGAAAACTGCTTTCTGAAAATAAAAAAGATGCTTTTTATGATGAAGTATTGAAAGCTTTATGGGGATATATTAGTGACAAATTAAATATTCCTGTATCTCGTTTGTCCAAGGACAATATAGAAGAAAAATTGAGAAATCACGGAGTAAGCGAGGAATTAATCAAGGATTTCTTGAATGCACTAAATGATTGTGAATTTGCCCGTTTCGCTCCGGGAGACGAAAATCAAGCTATGGACAAGGTTTATTCATCTTCAATAGAGGTAATAAGCAAAATGGAGAATTCAATTAAACATTAACCTAGAAGAGATTGTGTCATGAAAAAAATATTATTTTTTATATTAACGTTAATATCAATCACTTGTTTTGGGCAGGATTCATTGAATGTTGATTCCAAGCAAGTGAATGAAGGGGATTCCATCCATGCAGCAAGTACCACTATGTTTTCCAATAACACATTGGCCAATGTTACAAAAACGGAAGGGGATTCTGCATATATAAAAGAAGATTATACCGCAGCCATTCAAATCTACGAAGCACTGCTCAAAAATGGAGAAGCGGCTGAAGTGTACTATAATTTAGGAAATAGCTACTATAAGATAGGAGAAATAGCCAAAGCTGTTCTTAATTACGAACGTGCCTTACTGCTACAACCCGGCAATAGTGATATTCGGGCTAACCTTGAAGTAGCTCGTGCAAAAACAATAGACAAGGTGGAAGCTATTCCTGAGGTCTTTTTTGTTTCATGGATCAAGTCGTTGATAAATAGTATGAGCGTAGATGCTTGGGCTACATTAGGAATTATCTCTTTCATTTTATTAATTGTAGCTCTCTATTCATTCATCTTTTCAAAGCAGATATTATGGAAAAAAACTGGATTCATCTCAGGAATCATCTTTTTAATCATTACTATATGTGCCAATCTGTTTGCTTCTGAACAAAAAGAGCATTTAGTAATCAGAAACGAAGCAATAGTGATGAATCCAAGTGTTACTGTTCGTAGTACTCCAAGCGAAAGTGGTACTAGCTTATTTATTCTTCATGAAGGGAGAAAAGTAAGTATTAAAGATAATTCGATGAAAGAATGGAAAGAAATTCGATTAGAAGATGGAAAAGTTGGATGGGTACCAACTTCTGCCATTGAAGCTATATAAACAAGAATAATAGATTTTATAAATTAAGAAAAAAAGATAAGCAAATAATTTGTTTTATCTTTTTTTTTGCTTAAGTTTATAGCGTGATAAAGATCACATAGTATTAACCATTAAATTTACGAGACATGAGAACAATAACATTTAATGAACTTCGTAAGATTAAAGATTCATTGCCCAGCGGTAGCATGCATAGAATAGCAGACGAACTTGGTTTACACGTAGATACCGTGCGAAACTTCTTCGGAGGTCATAATTTCAAGGAGGGAAAAAGTGTCGGAATACATCTTGAGCCCGGTCCGGATGGTGGGCTTGTAATGATAGATGATACGACCGTTCTTGATCGGGCTTTAAAAATTTTAGATGAATTAAATCTGAGTATGCAAAAAGAACAGGCTACCGAATCTGTGCAAGTTTAAAATATAACAAACCGAATCCCAATTGAATAAAACAATTGGGATTTCTTATTTGTTCACCCCTTATAAAATATACATTTATGGAAGATAAATTAGTAACTCTAGCCATTCTGACGTATACTAAAGCTCAGATATTAAAGAATGTCCTCGAAAATGAAGGTATTGAAACATACATTCATAACGTTAATCAAATACAACCAGTCGTTTCTTCGGGGGTTCGTTTACGAATCAAAGAAAGTGATTTACCACGTGCACTAAAAATAACTGAAAGTTCTACTTGGTTATCTGAAAGTATAGTGGGAGAGAAGGAACCTAAAACAGAGAATAAATCAAATAAGATTTTAATTCCTGTCGATTTCTCTAATTACTCGATGAAAGCATGTGAATTTGCTTTTAACTTAGCAAAAACTGAGAACGCAGAAGTTATCTTATTACACGTTTATTTTACACCAATATATGCGTCCTCATTGCCGTATGGTGATGTCTTCAATTACCAAATTGGAGATGAAGAGACTGTAAAAACTATTATTCATAGAGTTCATTCTGATCTCAACACCTTATCAGCTAAAATAAAAGAAAAAATAGTTTCAGGGGAATTTCCAGATATCAAATATAGTTGTATTTTACGAGAAGGCATTCCTGAAGAAGAGATTCTCAGATATGCAAAGGAAGAACGTCCTATTGTTATCATCATGGGAACTCGTGGAAAAAACCAAAAAGATATTGATTTGATCGGTAGTGTAACCGCTGAGGTCATTGATAGAAGCCGTGTTCCAGTATTAGCTATTCCAGAAAATACTCCCTTTAAACAATTTAGTGAAGTCAAACGGATTGCTTTTATAACTAATTTTGATCAAAGAGATTTAATAGCTTTTGAGGCATTCTTTAACACTTGGAAATCGTTCCATTTTTCTGTCTTTTTGATACATCTTACGGAATCTAAAGATACGTGGAATGAAATAAAACTTGCAGGAATAAAAGAATATTTCCATAAACAATACCCAGGTCTAGAAATCCATTATGACGTTGTGATGAATAATAATTTATTGAAAGGGCTTGACCAATATATCAAGGATAACCAAATAGATATAATTACATTGACTTCATATAAAAGAAATATATTTGCTCGATTATTTAATCCTAGTATTGCCAGAAAGATGATATTTCATTCCGATACGCCATTGCTTGTTATTAACGGATGATCGAACAGAAGCAAAAAAAGAAACTATATTGGATGAATAATCAATATTATGAATTACCAAATTTATTAACATAAATAACATTAACAAACAGTTAAATAATCTCTTTATTTTCTTGTAGTTTTCTACGATAGATTAAGTTGTATTTTATATCCTGTATATTCATAGGCGGCAAGGAATCATATAATAGTGACATTTTTTGCTGCCTTTTTTCTTGTAATTGTAGACGTTGTTTTAAGTAGGATTCATCATAAGTTTCAAGGTAGAGATAGCGGCAAAGTTCATTAGCACGTAGACAGTTATCCATATATTCATTACGTAAGCAGGTAGTGTCCATAGTACGATAGTATTCGACATATTTAGGCATAGATTTAAGACAGACCTGAGTAGGCAAGAACCAATATTTTTTGAGAATAGTTTTTTCATTATCTTCAATGTGGAATTTATATGTAGGGTCAAGAACCTGGACAATAGAGATACGTTTAGAGATAAGTTTACACAGTTCAGTATGGGCATCACGAATCTGTTTAGGTAATACAACCGAGAGAGTAGGAAAGTAGATACGGCGGAAATAGCCGGGCATAGTCATAGTCTGAGTATATCCGGTAAAAGGATCAGTAGCAGTCATTTTTGTATCATCAGGATGTGAACGGTAGTGTTCTAGGAATTTACGGGCATATTCAGCACCGAGACCTCCATTTTTACGGGAAGTCAGGAAGAACAGAGGGTTTTTACCTTTCGGAGGAGTATAGCATTTTTTCATGTATTTCATAACGTAGGAAATAGCACCTTGTTTACATGGGAGACAGTAGGCAAAGCCGAGAGATTCCATAACGGGCGAACCGTCAGAGTTATATTTACCATTATGAGCAACCCAAGCGGATTCAATAAAGTGAAGAACGGAAGTAACAGTACGGAAATGATCAGGATCATTGGGGAAGTTCCATAGAATCATATGATAGTGCGGGCGTTTGGATTTAGTACCATATTCACCGACAGCGACATAACGGAGGTTATGAGAGATGTTTAGACGGTCTAGTTTGATACGCAGACGCTTAAGGAATAATTGAATTTCCTCTTTAAAGATACCACATTTGGGCAAGTGTTTAGGATTGTATGTAAGTGTAAGAAAGTAAGGCATAGAAGTAGCGGTAGCAGATTCACAGACAGCACGGAAAGACCACTCACGGGACTTTTTATCACGACAAAGCTCACATTTACCACAGGGAACGAGCATGAACATAGGGAAAGTTTCACCAGTATGTTTATTAATGATATAGAAATCATCTATATTTTCAGAAGTAACACCAAAACGATAGGGATTAAAGTGCCATTCAGGAAAGGAGTATTTATAATACTCCGCAATCGAGTTAGTTATAGTTATTTCCTGATTAGGAGTATGATATGTCTTATAGGTAGTAAGAAGATACTTGAGATTAGAATTCCGTATAATTACGGGATTCTCGCAATATATTTGTTTCATAAATTCACGGGAGGAATACTTAGGGCAATTCGCAACTGAAAGCTAGATTTAAAACGCTCATTTTCAAAGGCGTGTCAGTTGCTCTGTATATATCAAGTTATTGGAGACGATTTTAGAAGAAATCGTAAAAAAGCAGGGTAACAACCCTGCTTAATTTACTTAGACTTAAAAGGAGATAACGCTTTGACAACGTTAGAAAGACCGTAGAAGCAGCGACCAATATAAGAAATCTTGCCATCATCGCCACGGAAGATATCAGAACCAATTGAATTCGTTTCAAAAGCAGCGTTCAAATCACGTATAAGTGCTTCCTTTTGCTTTCGGTCAAGTCGCAAATTTTGCTGAATAATCATTTCTGTTCCTTGTTTAAGAAATCCAAGACCAGCAGAGGCGGAAAGATTATCCGCAGTAGCAATTGCAGTAGAAATTTCGTAAGGCAATAAAGAAATGACACGATTAGCCGAAGCGTTATTAAGCCCAATTTTAGATAAAATTTCACGTACTTCATAATATTGCTTATCTTTTCTTAAATTATACTCAAGCATTGCTTGAACTTGTTGAAAAGTACGATTTTCCATCTGACTTTGCAAATCGTTTATCCTTTGTTGAGACTCTTTAACGGATTGTTGCATAACTTTAATCTGTTCAACAGCAACTTCGACTTGCTTGCCTTTTAATCCGGCATCGGCTAAACGCTGTTTAACGTCAGCTTCATTTATTTCTGTCTGACCTTTCAAAAGTTTAGGCAACCATTCGTTATTGATAGTCTGACCGACTGCCTCAGCATCCGTTTTATCGGCTTGAGACTCTGCAAGCTTCGCTTGCGCATTCGTAAGACGAGTAGCGGCAGCTTGGGAAACCATATCGCCAATAGTACGCTTATTGGCAAGGTTGGAAACATCCGTAGGCTGAGAACCGTCTCCGGCAGTCATTTCAGGAGAAGCGGCAGAAAGGTTCTGTTGTCCGTATATCAAATCAGAATTCAAACCGGCAGCTTTATAACGTGCCATTTGAGCGGCAGGCGTATTATAGGCATTTTCACGATTCCACTGCTCAATGTTCCATTGGTTTTGCTGTTTGGCAAGATTCAGATTCCATTCACGATTCTTCTGATTTTCCTCTTTTTGGGCGGCTATCTGTTTATCTATTTGCTTATTTTTCTGCAAACCACCTATAAAGGAAGATACGCCATCAATAACCGCACCAATCCAATAACGCTTTTTATCAGGTAGATATTTTTCAATCATAATTAGCCAAATTTACGTTTATCAACTTTATGAGCTTTAAGTACTTTATTTTTTGCGACCTGTTCAAGTTCCCAAAGTTCACACATATCAGCAGAACGTTTAAAAACGGGGTCAACATCCCAAGATTTAGAAGCAGAAATAGAATCACCTTCAAGGAATTGTTTTTCATTGGGAAGGTTCACGGCTATTCCTCTGTCAGTCAAGTCCTTGATATTCTGAGGGGTAAGTGCTAGATTCGGTTTTGTAATCTCGTAATCAATACCTGCCTGAAGTTTACAGGTTACAGGCTTAATTTGTGCTTTCAAAATTCTTCGTGACATGATTTTTAGTTTTTAATTGTTTATTTTTATTTGGGCGTCCGGGCGGGCTATCCGGCTCAAACATATCTTCGCTACGCTACGATACTCGCCTACTATCCCTGACGCACGCAACAGAGTTGCTATTATTTGTCTGCGTTCCACGCAGGGGGAAAATACTTTTTCCTTTTAATCTTACGAAATTGCAAAGATAGGTTTCTTTGCCTGACATGTCCAATGAACATTGTACCAAAAATGGATTAAATACGCGCGCGCGAAACGCACGCACGCATTTAACAATTTTTACTACAATAACCCTTGGGCAAGTCATTCAAAGAGCCAAGATGATGCAATGTCGGAAGAAAAAAAGAAAAAATTATTTTCTTACACCGACTAGTCAAGGCGCGGTATTGCAACACGGGCAATAGGAAGCTTACAGGTAATGTCAAGCCAAATCTGTCCGTATATCTTGTCAGTTGTTTCGGTAACTGCAAACACGTCTGTAACCTGTTCAGGGTCTACAAGCAGGAAACTTTGGGCAAGTTCCGGCTTTTGGTTGAACACCCGATGCATCAGGAAGTTAGACAAGTCAGTACGGAACAAACCGTGCGCTACGTCATACTTTTGGGCATACTCATACCACGGGCGATTGTAACCGAAGGTTTCAGTAAGAGAGTTCGGATTATCGTTGTACGCTTGGATGGGGCATACTTCGTTATACTTAATCGGTTGAAACCCGATAAGATTAAACTCAGGCTGGTAATGTTCCATGAGTCCACGATAAGTGAAATGCTTGGGTAACAACTGAGTATAGACGGGCAAGGGAGTAACGATCAAGAGACCCATAATAATAGATTCCTCATCACAGAAGCACTCTATATTTGCGTTAGCTTCACCACGGACACCGGCAATACCGGATTGAGAGCCGAGGGCTTCCGCATAAGTCGGATTTTCCTTGCCAATATTTTGGTCTACAGTCTGTGTAACGCTGTTAACGTCAATATCACGGGAAACACCACCGAAGAACTCAGGCATAAGTAAGTCAGCATAGCGTACTTTGACATCAAAGCGACCTTCAACGATATCCTTATAACTGTATCCTTTACGCATATTCAGCTCCAAGAACTTTTGGTAACAGTTCACCATGCGCAAGTCAGGAATGGAAATACCGGAGGTTGCAAGGTCATAAAGTGAACGAGCCTGACGTACTTGTGTACCGTTGTCAAGTTCTATATATTCAACGCCTTCAAGTCCTTCCTCAGATGTTTTGAATGACAAACCGTATTTTTTACCGTCTTCATCGACAAGGGCAGTCTTAACAAGCTCGGTTGTTGTACCGTCTTCATTAGCAACAGTTTGGGCATAGGTAGTAATACCGACAAGAGGCGCATTACCTTGCTGCGGAGATTGAACGGCAGTAGTTAGGAAATCCTTCTCCCAATTAGCGTAACGGAGCTCGTAAAGGTTGTTATCTTCACCGCCTTCATCACTAGGAATCCATTTGTTATACTGAACTTGTCCGTTCAGATAGTAGGGATTGTTACGGTTATCACGGATATAAGCATTACAAATACCTTCGTAAGCACGGAAACCATAGGCAAGAATCTTCTGCTGTTTATCCTTATTTTTAGAGTCGGAGTTATACCACGGTGAGGTAGTTAGATTAACATCATGAATAGCAACCTTATCAAACATAGAGAATCTACCAAGTACCTTATACTTGAATTCAGCACCTAAGGAATCAGTAGTAATAATAGTTTCAGAGCCACTATTCCAAAGTTCCTTGGAGAAAAACAAAACAACATCAGATTTGCCATCATACGGAATATCTGTAAACTTAATAGACTGATTACCATCATCATATTCATTAGCAAAATATTGCGAATAAACAAATTCTTCACTAGAATTCCATAGAGCCATCATAGTACCCTGACGAATACGCTCAGCATAGCCGGGCTTATCATCATTAATAGTAAGACTAAGAACAGCATTACCGGCAGGCAAGTTCGAAGGATGAAATTTAAACGCAATCAATTTTGAATTTTCATTAAATGAATCATCAATAACTTCAGTATAACGATAATGAGAAAGAACACCGTATAAATCAGATAGATAAGTATATTCAGAAGAAACAGAAGTAGAAGTTTCTATAAGAGAATAATCAGAATGCAGACCGTAAGCACCGTTTAAAGTAGTAGGCAAGCCAAGATAATCACCAAGAGAACCGGTAGAAGCCATTTTTTCAAGTTTCTTGGCAGTATTGAAGTTAATATAAGGTTCTTCAAGACCTTCACGGAAGTTTCCAACGAAATCTTTATAGTCCTTCCAAAGGGCACGAACCGGATAACGATACCAAGAGATACGGGCTTTCATACGTGTCTGAATCGGGAACACCATAGGCATAAACTGCAGACCAAAGCGAGGATTTACACGGAAGGAAGTCTTAGCAGGTACAAGATCACAGAAAATAGGAGTAACACGACCGATCTGCGTAGTCAGATTGTTAGCATGAGACCAGTCAAAGTTATTAACCTTGACATCATTGTTAGGGTCTAAAGTAGCGTCAAAGATGTTTTGTGACATAATTATTTATTTAAGTTAATATAAGTAGAATCAACTGAGGAAGTACTAGTTTGTTCCGTCTTTTGGGAACTGTTTGAATTATTCTTTGAGACAGAAAGGGAAATCGTGCAAGCGGTAGAAAGGACAATCGCGGAAATTGTCGTAATCGCAGTGCAGACAGCAGTAATAATCTTGTGCCATTGTTCATTAGTTAGTTTCATTAGATACAATTTTAAAATCGGGGTTAATAATTTGTTCATATTTAGCAATAAACAGCTTATCAGGATTATAGCGGGTAAGCTGCTCACGGAATTTTTCAGACTGACGGATAGTATCGAAATCACCAAGCTCAAAAGAAGTTATAAATTCCTGAGTGGCACGATACAAGACGGTAAGAGTAACACGTAACAAGAATTCATTTTTACATTTCATAACATTATTCAGTAGCTAGAGACATTGTACAAACATATTGAGGCAAAACACTGATAGACTTGGTTACCTTGCTAGCTTCCAAGACAGTAATGGCAAAGAGAGTAAAGCGATGAACGGGGATCAACTTTGTAGAACGGGAAATAAAAGAAGGATGAATTACCATATAAATAGTAAAGTCAAAATCACGCTTTTCTTCAAAAGCTTTTTTCATGTTATACTTTTCACACTTTTTCATATTAAACATTAATTATAAGGATTATCACAATAGTGCCAAGTAACATTAGAATATTTACGCTCAAATTTTGAAAGATGTTTCAAAAACTCTTTATAAGTACACTCAAAATAAGCATACAGGCATTGATTATTACAATCATAAGTAATACAAAACCATTGTACAATCTGTGGATTTTTTGTAGCCATAATACTAAATGCTTTTAATTATCTTACTGACAACAAAGATATAATCAATATTATGTTTAATATATAAAAGGAGTAAATAATAAAACTTTGCTCCTTTTCTGTTTTCTCTTGATTTTTTCGTTCAACTCTCCCAGTCTTCTATCTTTTTTGTAGAAT
>ENA-ORTU01001741-ORTU01001741.1-human-gut-metagenome-genome-assembly--contig:-NODE-1741-length-21263-cov-16.490098_pt1 | contig 21263 bp, 21 predicted proteins | sample MGYA00241910_ERZ509184 | MGnify/ENA primary metagenome ERZ509184 (study PRJEB26280, sample SAMEA2338847) | human gut metagenome | biome: human gut; feature: human-associated habitat; material: faeces... | reverse complement strand
TTTAAATACCAACATCTTTATAAAACTTGCATTTAATTATTAAACTAACTTATTTATGTTTTCCTTTGCTTCCGTAAGGATTTCTTATTAAATTTTTATTCTCATATTTGAAAGAAACTACTGGTACAATATCATATTTAAAACATATATTAATGTTTCTATCTTTATCAATAACTATTTTGTCTATTAATGTGTCTATTAATTCTTTTTTAGGTTTATTTAAATCTAATAGTTTCTTTATCTTTTTAGTATAGTCTGGTAAAACATTGACCTTATTTTTTATTTTATATTTTTTTACGTTTTCATTGTCTATTAAATCATTTATTTCTTTTAATTTAGTTTCAGACTCATTAGCCAGTTCTTTATAAGTTTCAGTAGATATTACTCCATCACATCTATCATTATATAAAGTTGAAATTCTCTTAGTTATTTTTTCTTTTTCTATTTCCAAATTTTTGATAACATCGTCTATATTATTAGTTTCCTTATGGACATTTTTGACAATTTCATCATTTAATTGCTTTAAATCCAATTCTTTCATTAATTTAGAAACAGATTTGTTGATTTGTTCTAACACTTGTTCTTCTAAATAGTTATATGGATAAAAATGTGAATAACATCTACCTCTAACTGGATCTCTTGAATATCTATTACAATTAACTGACCAGTAATCTTGTTTTTTCCTATAAAGTACAGTAAGTCTATTTCCACATTCCTTACAAAATAATTTACCTTCTAGCAACCTTTTTTCTCTATCTGTTTTTATTTCATAGTTTCTAGTATTTCTTTTCCTTAAATTATTAACATAATCAAAAGTGTCTTTATCGACTAATGGTTCATGAGTATTTTCTACCACTATCCATAATTTTTCATCCAATGTTATTTTCTTTTTTGATTTATAACTTACTTTAGTCTGAGTGTGCTGAACTAAATCTCCTGTATAAATTCTATTAATTAAAATCTTTTTTACTGTGGAAATATTCCAATTATCTCTATCAATTAATCTAGATGAATAATTAGTCTTTTTATAACCGCTAGGCGTAACTACATGTGCTTTATTAAGTCTATTAGCTATTTCAGTAGGTCCAATACCATCTGCTCTCCACTTAAATATTTTTTTAATAATTGGAGCTGTTTCTGGATTAGGAATTAGATGCCCTTTATCTTCTGGATCTCTCATATATCCATAGCATGGAAGACTTCCTACAAATTTACCACTTTTTCTTTTTTCATTTAATACATTTCTAATTTTAATAGAATTTTGTTTACTATAATAATCATTACATGCAATTATAAATGTTGAAGAATCATTACTAGCTTGATTTTTAAAACTATCATAAGATTCTAATATAGAAATAAATCTTATATTGTTCTCTGGAAAAAATGTTTCAATGTAATAACCAGTCATAACATGATCACGGCCAAGTCTTGATAAATCTTTTACTATTACACAATTAATTTTTTTATTATTAATATCTTCTAGCAAACTTTTAAATCCGGGTCTTTCAAAATCAGTTCCAGAAAATCCATCATCAACATATTCTTTAACTAAATTAAAATTATTATTTTTAACATAATTTCTTAATAATTCTTTTTGATTTATTACACTTTCACTATCAGATTCATATTTTTTGTCCTTATCTTCTTGAGATAATCTTATATAGATTCCAACATTGAAATCTAATCCATTTAAGTAAGTATTATTCATTCATTCCTCCAATCCTCTTACTTAATTGGGTATTTAGACAAATGAATGATAACATCATTAATGAATAATTGCAAATCATTAATTATTGTTTACTCCTTCTTCTTTCATTATCTCTTCGATTAAGTACTTCAAAATAAGATCTTTAAATGAAATTTTATTCAAATAGGCTCCTTTCATATTTAAACCACCTATTTAAATTTATGTTTAAAATTATTTTTTTATCATGCATATATCAACTTCCTTTCTCTTTTTAAATATATAAAATAATTTTATAATAAATATATAATATTAATATTTTTTATATTCTATTTATTATATTATTATGGATATAAAAATCCATTGAATGTAAAATATACATCCAATTAATTAGAACATTTCTTCTAAAGTAACGGATGTATATTTATCTTTGTTAATATAAATTTTTCTTTGAAATTTATGTTTATATTCCATAGTTATATAATTATTATCTGCCAATTCTTTTAATAGCTTAGTTATTCTTCTAGATCCAACTCCTATTAAATTACCTAAGTAACTATTGTCGGCATAACAATAACCTTCTTTATGTGTAAGTAATAACAGTCTAGCATATAACAATTTACCGCTATGTCCTATGTTCTTATCATCAGCTAAAAACATTGGGATTTTTAAATATTTGTCAAAATTCATTTATCAGTCTCCTTTCTTAATTCTTTAGTATTAATTTTTAACATTTCTAAATAACCTATTTCCATTAATTGAGTCATCATTTTAGAAATAGATATTTGGTAGAAATCTGCCATTAATTTAATTCTATCAAATAGTTCTATTGGTAAATATAATTTAAATATTCTTATAACATTCCTCCTATCTTTATTTAAATTAAACAACAAAAAAGACTTACATTTTATAAGTCTAATTACATAAAATAGCAAACAAAATCCCTCTAAAGGAGAAAATCTCCTTTAATATGTTTAAACTATAACATATGTTTTTTTCCCTTTTCATATTTCATTTTAATTCTTTGAAATATGTTATAGTTTAAACTGTATTCATCTTATATTTCTATAAGATAGGTTCTAACATAAGCCTTATATCTTACTGAGCCTCTTATAACTAACATCCTTTGACTCTTTAGTTAAGTGTTACTGTGTACATCCCGCTTGAGTATTCTTGATATATTAGATAATTTAACTCTTCTAATATCTTAAGACTTTTTCTCAAACCCTTGTTTTTGATGTTAACTACTTGCTGTATCTCTCCTACATTTATATCTGTTATTATTCTTCCGAATCCCTTAGTGTAAATGTAAGAGTAGATATATTTGGTCTCTTTTGGAATATTTTTATTCTTCCAAATCTCTTTTGGTACTTCTAGATACCTCATTCTCATCTACTCTATCTGCCTCCTTTCTCTTGATGTAAAACTCATCAATCACAATTACTATACTAGTATATATTGAGTTTATCAATACTTTTTATGCGTTTTGTTGACTTTTACATCACATTGTGATATTATTAACTTGTATTTGAAAGAGGTGTATTTTTATGCATAAAAATAATACAACTGAATTAGGAAAATTAATTAAAAATAAAAGAGAAGAATTGGGTATTTCACAGAGAGCTCTTGCTCGTGAAGCTAATATGGACTGTGCTGAAGTTTCGCGAATTGAAGCTGGCAAAAGACACAAACCTAATATTCTATATTTAAAAGGAATATCTGAAACACTTAATATTAGTTTAATAGAATTGATGAAACTTGCTGGATATAGTGATGTAGAAATAAATTGGGGTACTGATTTTTCAAATAAAAGATCAACTACTGATTATCAAAAACAAATTGAAAGCTATGAAAAGTTTTATTTTGATGTATTAGAAGATATAGAAATTAGAAGAAAAAGTGCATTTGAATGTAAAGGCATATTTGCGGATATTATAGATAGAATTGATAACCCCGGATATTACTCATCAGAAATAACTTTAAAAGATATTTCAGAAAAACTAAAAGAAGCCTCAAGAGTAATAAACAAAAATATGGAAAAATTTGATAAAGATAAATTACCTAAAGACTTATTTTAATAACTATCCTACTTTATCTAATTTTTTATAAAAAAATTACATTCTTAAATAAGCAGGATAAGAAGATGGCGCCACAAAATAAAAAAATCCTTATAAAATAAGGAAATTTAGTGGTGCCATTCTTATTTCGTACTTGCGAAATTCATCCTACTTTGTAGGTTGATATAAAGGTTAAATATAGGTAATATAAGACTTTAAAATAGCAAAAAATCATCCTTTATTTTAATTTTTATTAAAAATAGTAGGAGGATAATTTTTTTATAAATTTTCTAAAATTCCATTTTCAAGATCATCAATGTTATACATTGTTTCTAATTCATTAAATGTTTCTTCTAAATTTTTTCTAGCACTATTCCAACCAGTACCATCAGTAAACCATATAAATGTTACTCCATCAACCGTTTTAGATTCTTGTGCCAACATCTTATAACTCCTAGCAGTTTCATTCAATTTAGAACCACCACTAGAATAGAAGTTAGTTTCTATAACATACACTTGTTTATCCGTTTTAATAACAAAATCAAATCTTTTAGCTGAAGTATTATTTCCAGACATTTCACTCAAGTCAAGATTCCATTTCTTTTCTATGTCCTTTAGATACATTTCTTTAAAGTAATTAACATCTTTTTTATAACCTGCTTTTATGATATATGATTCAACCAAATTTTCCATTAAATGCCCGCCACGATTTTTTCTTCCATTTGAATCAAGTCCAACTTCTATTCCTAATACATAATCATATAAGTTATTTATAATATGATTTTGTAATAAATTAAATAGTCCGCTTTCTTTCATAAACCTAATATAATCTTTTATAGAATAAACCATTTTATCAAACTTAAATAAATATTCATTTATTTCATCTTTTACAAATATCTCTCTAGAACGAACTGCAAGCAACAATGGAATACATTCTAAAGTTTCAGGATATTTAATTAAGATATCTTGAAACTCTTCTTCAATGTTTTTACTACCTATTAAAGAATTTAAAATATTAAGTTCCACTTTTACTTTATCTACATTTTTATATATTTTTTCAAAGTCTACATAATAAGTATAATCAGATATACTTGTTTTGAATTTACTTAACCATTCGTTAAAATTTCTAGCCATTATTATCCCTCCAATCTATATGCACGAGCAACTTCTCCATTATTCAAATTTGTTACTAATAAATCATATGGTTGTATTACATTTTTTGATTTGTTTTTTTCAACTTTAACATTTGTAGTTGGTAGCCATAAACACACAAAAGTTGAATCATAAGGGTATACTAAATAACGAGTAATTCCAACTGTTAAAATCATATTCTCTGTATCAAACTCTTCTGAAATGAAATTCATTATTTATCACTCTCCTTTCTTCTAACTGTTAAATCTAAAAATTCTTTTTCTTTTTCTATGCCAATATATTTTCTATTTAATCTACTAGCAACTATTCCCGTAGTACCACTACCATTAAAGGGATCTAATATTAAATCTCCTTCATCAGTAGAAGATAGGATTATTTTTTCTAATATTTCTATTGGTTTTTGAGTAGGGTGTTTACCACATTTTTTTTCACTAGGTTTAGTTAAAGACGACTCCCAAACATCTTTCATTTGTTTGCCGCCATTTAATTCTCTCATAAGAGAATAATTAAATTTATGTTTTGCGTTTTTTATATCTTTTTTTGCCCATAAAATAGTTTCAGTAGAATGAACAAAATATCTACAACTAATATTTGGTGGAGGATTTAACTTTTTCCAAGTTATATTATTTATTATTTTGAATCCTTCTTGTTCTAATGCCATTCCTATTGAATAAATATTATGCATAGTCCCACTAATCCAAATAGTACCATTATCTTTTAATACTTGATAACATAGTTTAATCCATTTTCTATTGAATTTGTGTTTTTCTTCTATACTAACAGATTTATCCCAATCACCTTTATTAACTGATACCATTTTGCCACCACTGCATGATATTCCATCACTAGACAAAAAATAAGGAGGATCTGCAAACACCATATCAATACTTTTAGGCTCAATACCTTTAAGTATTTTTAATGAATCTCCTTGTATAAGCTTAAAATCTTTATTTTCATAATAATATTTTTTACTCATACAAAAAACCTCCTCATATATATTATACTATGTTTATTATTCAAACCCTTTTTTATTTTCAAAATTTGTAATAATAACTTCCTCTACTTTTCCTCTTTTCTTTCCATTGGCATTTATATTTCTTTTTGCTTCAATTACATGAATATTAAAATCCTTATAAAGTTCATTTATTAGTGTTGTATTATGATTAGAAAGCATCACATAACAACCTCTATCAGATAATTCTTTAAACACTTTAGCAAGTCTTTTTTGTTCTTCTTTTCCAAAGCCTTCTTCAGTATAACTATTAAATGTAGAAGTATCAGAATCATAAGGGGGATCAAAGTAAATAAAATCTCCTTTTTTAGCATCTTTAACCGCTTCTTCAAAATCAATTGATAACAATTTAACATCATTATAATTTAAATAGCCACATATAATGCCTAAGTTCTGTCCTTCATAAGTATTTACTTTAGTTTTTTTGCCGAAAGGTACATTAAATTCGTTTTTACTATTAACTCGATATAGACCATTAAAACAAGCTTTGTTTAAGTAAATAGTCCTTGCTGCTCTTTTATAATCTGATAACCTATTGAATTTCTTTTTATCCCTATCTAAATTCCTAATTTCATAATAATATTCTTCAGAATGCTCTGTTTCATGATGATTTAATTCTCTACACATTGCTTCAAACTTTTTCTCATCTTTAATACATTCATATACATTCATAAGTTCCTTATTATAATCATTTATAACCGCTTTTTTAGGTGAAAGTTCAAACAATAATGCCCCTCCACCAACAAATGGCTCATAATAAGTATTAAACTCATCTGGAACATATTGCTTTAATTTATCTATTATTTGTCTTTTTCCACCAGCCCATTTTACAAATGGTTTCCCTTTAATCATCTTTATCAACTCCTTTTATTGAATACCAAACTTAGCTAAAATTCCAGTTGCTATTAAACTACTTATTGTTCCCGATGATACTTCTTTTAAAAATTCAATAACTTTATTTTTATTTTTTTGTTTACAAGCTTCAGACAATAATTTTATATCTGATTTAGAAACTCCTTCTTTTTCTAACATATCTAATTTCGATAAAACCATATTAAATAATTCTTCATCATTATTTTTAGAATTAGCGTTTTGTTCAATATGACTAACATTATTACCATTTCCATTAATTACTATTACATTTTCTGCAATTGACGATTTAATTTCAGCTTCAGTATATAACACTGCTTTTATATTATCATAGATAATTGCAAGTGCTGGACAATTATCTGCAGCTATAAATGCATTACCAACATACTCAATTATACCTATTTCTGCACAGTAATCTAAAATTTCCTTTTTTGCAACATTAATTATATTTGAAGTTATCTTTTCAAAATCTTCTTTTAAAAATTCACCGTTGTTATTAATACTATTTTTTACTTGCTGCAACTTATAATTTAAGTATTCTTTTTTCATTCCAAGTTTCATTTTTGGAAAACCATTATACACATAATGATGACCACCTAATGTACTTGCGTCTATAACACAATTATCATTAAAAAAATACTTATATTCATTCCAAAAATCATACTCATCACAAACTTCCATAATTAATTTGCTAAGTTCTGAACATAGATTGTTTTCATTATTATCTTCCAAATAATTTCCTCTTAAACCTATATTTGAAGAAAATATGTAATCATATATTTTTACATTTAATTCATTAATCATATACAAACCTCCTATAATGGCAATATGGCAAATTTTGTTAAATCTAACACTGTTAAATGCATAACACCAAGATTAATTAAATATATAAAGAAATATATTCATAATAAGGCATAATTACGTAGCTTATTCTATAATATTGAAATAGTATCATTGTTAAATAACAAAAATAAATACTTAACAATAAATTTAATTCACTTAATATTTTATACATATTTTTTTACCCACTAATATGTCTTAATAGTACTTAATATTATATCATGTAAATAGACATTTTTCTTCAAAATGTCTTTAATTTATTTATTATTCTAGTATATTTTTAATAATTTGCTCATTATTCCCTATAAAAAGTATATTGCCTGATTTTCTACATAACTTTTGATATGTTATTTTTGATCATTATTATATTTTCTTTTTTTATTTAACAAGTACACATAGTTCTTCTAATAATAATCATTTAAATTACAATATCATTATATCTATCAATCTTTTATAGGCCCCTTTAATTTGTTAACAATGCTCTATATTTATTTTTCAAGTATCTTATTTTTGTATGCTATCTTTATATTTTTTCATCAACATAAAAACTACTAAACCAACTTATCAACGTTTAATAAATTTCTCATTTATTTCCAAATTATAATTTGGCCCTAGACATTAATTTTGCAATATCTGAAAAATTGTTATTATTTTTCAGATATAAATTATCTCTGCCTTACTTGCCTATTAAGTGTAACATCATTTAAATATTTTGTATAAAAAGTTATACAAAAAATAAACCTTACGGTTCATTTTTTTCGTCTTTGTTATATTGTTTTTCTATTTCATATATTTGACTAAAATAACTACTAATCCTTTTTTTATCTTCTTCAAAAGAAGAAGTGTCATCATTATACATATTTAATATTTCGTTATACAAATTTAATCCATAACGCTTTATAAATTCTTCCTTATATTCTGCAGATAATAAATAATCTTTTAATTTAAACCAAATATTATCTAATTGTTCAATAGTAATATTTTCAAAATCTATATTTTTAAAATCCTCAATCATCAGGCAATTAAGATTATATATACTTGGAAATTCTTTTTTACCTTTTTCATTTGCACTTTCCATTGATATTATTGATTTTTCGTAAGATGTTCGTATTTCAATATTTGATAAAATAAAGTTTAGCATTTCACTTTCTTCTAATCTGTTTAATTCACAATTTAAAACCTCATTACAAACATCATATAATTGAAAAATTTTTTCTTTATCTATACTGGTTTTAAAAATGATATATTCCTCTTCACAATTAATTTTGTCATAATGTTCATTTTTATTTCTAAATGCTCTATATAAATCGAAAAAGGTGTACTTTTTATTAGGATTTAGTTTTAATTTTTTTGGAACAATTTCTTCATCAAATAATGATTTTATTTTATTACTTTTTTCAAAACATTCACTTTTATCAACAATTGATCTAGCATAATTGTATAAATTTATTTGAAACTGCTCAAATTTAGAATTTATATTATTTTGGACGTCAATATCAAAATTCACATTGATATCATTGATTAAATTTTTATAATCATTTAGATACTTATCAACTTTACTTTTCCCAGTTAATATAGATGATAAAATCCGTTTCTTATTTTCTTCCATAAAATCACCATCAAATTTTTGTTTTATTATATGTCACACGAATTTTATCTTTTTTTATATCACAACTATTTACGATATTTACTGATTTTAAATAATTCATTAATGTATGAATATAATCAATACTTTCAAATGATAAAGAAGTAGTAATCCCATTTCTTATTTTACTTATTTTATCATCTATTTCATATAAATATTTAATATTTGCGGCATTAGATTTATGTAAATATATAAAATAATCAATTTTGTCTCTTATTTCTAAATTTGAAAACAACTGACTAACAATAGAATCATTTAAGAAAATATTATGTTTTATTATTTCTTTTATTAATCTTGATAATTCTTCTTTAGAAATTATTGATAAATCAATAACATCTAATAATTGTATTTTTTTATTAATATCAATTGTGCTATTTATTATTTTATCTATGATAAGTGTATCATGTTCAACATCATTTTTTATACTTAAAAAATCATCATATTTATTAATTACTAATTTAGGCAATAAGTTTATATTTTTTTCGTATAAATAATTATATGTATCTATATTTAAATCTACTTTACCAAAATCTATTAAATTTTCAACCAAATCTTCGTTTATTTTTAATTCATTATCAAACGAAGAAACTACATAATCAAATTTGTTTGCTATAATTTTATAATTAATTAGTGAATTTGGATTAGAATATAATATATCTGTTTCTAATTCTTTAAATTTGTTATCATCAATTATATTATATTCATCTCCAATTTCAATTAACATTTCCTGCAATACTTCATCTATTTTTCCTGTTTCATTATAATAACACAAAATATTTTTCATAGATATATTAATATAATTTTCAGTAATAATTTCTTTCCATAAAGTAGTATCTTCAACATCACTAAGATTAGTGATCTTTTCATTTTCTTTCTTTAATATTAAAAGTTTATCATTTTTTTCTAAATCTTGAGAATTAATAGCTTTTAGAATATTAAGTTCATTGCTATCATATATTTTAAATTCATTATAAAGTTCAACAAATTTCTTTGACTTAATAAGTTTATTTCTAAAATTAATAAAATTATCATTTTCAAACAATATATTTATTAAATCACTATCTTTATAAAAATTATCTATTTCATATAAGTTTAACAATTTATCATAAAATGATTTGTTTGGAACATACAATCCATCATTGTATAATAACTCTATAATTGATACATCTATTTTACTGTATTCTTCAAAAGATGGTTTCAAATAATTAATATTAAAAGTACTTATTTCATTTATTTTTAATTGATTTAAAAAATCAATATTTTGTTCTAAAAATCTTTTTAGCTCTATACAAATTTCTTTGTTTAAATCAAGTTTTATATTTTCTAATATTAATTTTAACCATTTATTTTTGTCAGTTATAGACTCCAAATTATTAAAAAAATATAAAATTAACTCATCACTAAATATTTTTTTTAATAATTTTATAAAATCAACTTCATTATAATTACAATAATCGTCTAAAAATTTTAATTTATAATCATTCATTTCTTTAAATTGAGAATAAAAATTTTGTTGTCTAAGAGATGAAGCACTATTTATTAAATGGTCACATATACCAAAATTCAAAACTGTTTCTTGACTAAAGTCTTTCACTTGAATCATACTGACAATTTTTTCTATATTTTTTAATTCATAATTATATGGTAATTTTTCATTAGTATCAACCATTATTAAGAATGAATAATCTCCTTGAGTTAAGTCTCCTGACTTAAAATAAGATAAATTGTTTTCATAGTTCTCTTTAATATAACCATTTTTCACCAAAGAAATTAAAATTTTATTTTTTAGAAATTTTTTACAATTAACATCATTAACTAATATTTCATTTATATTAGTTATATTAAGTATTTCTTCCATAGACATTACTCTATATTTTTCTATTAACTTTTTATTAAAATTAATTTTTTCTTCCATCTTTTCAAATTCATAATTTAATTTCGCTATTTTATTTAAAAATTCATCTTTAATTTTTGAATCAACATATCTCGGATTATAACCTGAAAAACCACAAGAAATATCTTTATTTCGTAGTTCATCAATGTTTATTTCATAGTTAATAAATCCATCCAATGATAACTCTTCATCGCCTATATAAATTTTTACTCTATTTAAATAATTATTATTATAATATATGTCTTTTAAAGCATCTAATAAGAAAGACTTTTTCAAATCCTTTATATCTTTAATTTTTTGACTTTTGGCATCATTTATTTCTTTAATAATTTCATTATTTTTTTCAACCAATTCACTGGTTAATATTTTTATAAATTCTTTTTTAGAATTAAAAATATTATACAAATCGCCATCATATTCTAATCTTTTATCAAAATCTGAAGGTTGAAGATTTTTATAGCTAATGATGGCAAATAATTGTGTATAATCAATATCTTGGTTATCTTTTAAAACATCAATATAAGATTTAAATTCCATAAAAATATTATTCAATAATCTTCTATCATATATATATAAACTTAATATGCTAAATAAATTTTTATTAATTGATAAGTCATACTTATCTTTAATTTTTTTATATAGTTCCATTATATATTGTTTAGCATTTTGACTTGAAAATTTCGAAACAACAGGTATTATATTATCAAAGAATTTTACTCGATCTTCTGGATTTAAAAATAAATCATCTCGTAAAGCATAAATAAAAATTACACCACCATTTTTAGAAATAGTTTCATTAGAATTTAACATAAAATTCAGTTCTTTCAATTTTTTAAATATTTCTAAGGAAATTTCTTCATATCTATCTAGGTCTTCTATAATAAGAATTCTAGTTTTTGTTTGTTTAAAAAAATACACTATTTCATCTAAATATTTATTAAATATAGACCTATCATCATTATTTGAAAATGTAATTTCTAAATCTTTATATTTTAAAGCTAAAGTATTTATAGTAATCTGAATTATACTAATCAATTTGTATATACAAAAAAATATAATTATAAAATATAAATAGCCAAATATAAAAAAGAAAGTATCAGAAAAATATTGATGAATTAAATTATAAAGAGGAAGAAGTATAATTTCATAAGCCTTCGGAAAATAAAGATTAATAAAAAACATTATAAGACATGAGACTGTTGCTAATAAGAATTTTTTAACTCCACTAATATATTTAATTCTTTTAAATCTAGACATAGGTAATTTATTTTCATCAATAGTATAAATTATTTGTTGTAATATTTTTGTTTCTATTTTATTAGTGTCGATATCAGTTTTATCATCCGATGTTTGTTTATAATTTCCTAAGGATATTCTTATATTTTTATAACTGTTATCTAATTTTTTTAATATTGAATTTATTATACTAGTTTTACCTATCCCATATCTCCCGGTAAATGCAATTATTTTACTTTCATGCATAAGAGCTTGCATAAAACTATTAAAGTATATATTTTTTTCATCAACATCATCTCGTGGTGCTAATGAAAAAAATATTTCATCATCTTCTTGCAGTTTTTCTTTTTTAGAAAATAATGCCTTCATACTTAACACCTCAATTCAAAAAAAATAAGCAGTATCCATCTTAAAAAAGAATGATACTGCTATTCTTAACTATATTATACAGCAAAATTTGACAATTTTTAACATTTGAAGTGAAATATATTAAAAATTCTTTGTTTTATACCTTTATTCAAGTCAAAAACTTAATTTTAGTATAATTTATTAATAAATTTGTTTCGTTTAAATATAGCCGTCTAAATGCCCAATTAAATTATGTAATGGTAACTGAACTCCGCTCCACCAGAGTTTATGTGATTAGAGATTAGAATTGCATTGGGATCTCCATCAAAAGCTTCATTTGCTCTTCTTAAACGTTCTGTTCTTGAAATGTCTTCATCTGTAGTTTTAATTGCTACTACCGGAATTCCTAGTTCTTGTAATCTCTTTGTCATATAGTTTGCCGCTTCCAATGTAAAGTCTTTTTCTCTTAGGTTTCCACTGATTGCTCCTGGGTCACTTCCCCCGTGGCCGCTGTCTACTACTACACCAGTTATCTTTCTACCATTCATCTTTTTCACCTCTACCTTAGAATATGTAAAAAGACTATATTTTGCCACAAAAAAAGATAAACTACTGTTATCCTTTATTACTTTCCTTGTGTTGCTGTGGATGTTTTCTTATATATTCTCTAATCTTTCTTTTTGCTCTTGTTGTTTTGGTCTTATCTAACCATCCTTCCTTAGGTCCTTCTGCTAGAGTATCTGTTATGATTGTTACTTGGTCTTTATTATGAAGTATATGATCGTATTGTACAGGTACATTATTGACTATTGCCGCAATCATACTGTTTCCTATATCTGTATGAATCTTATAAGCTAGGTCAATGGCAGTAGAATCCAATGGTAATTCTATTATTCTACCGTCTTTCGTTTGGACAAAAATCCTTTTCGATAGCACTTCTTTTTTTATTTGTTCTACAAATGCTTTGTTGTCTGCAAATTCTTGGTTGATTTCTACTAGAGAATCAAAAAATTGATATTTATTTCTTAATTCTTCTTGCATTACTCTTCTAGCATCACCTTTATTAATATCCCAGTATGCTGTTAGACCATACGACGCAATTTTATCCATGTCAAAGGTTCTAATTTGAGTTTGTACTAATTTATATTTTGGACCATATACCGTTGTGTGTAATGATTTATACATATTTGTTTTGGGATTATTAATATAGTCTTTAAATCTACTATTAATCGTACGATAACCTAAATGAACTTGTCCTAATGTTAAGAAACAATTATCATAACTATCTACCATTACTTTTAGCGCTAACAAATCATGTATTTCTGATAGCTTTTTTCCTTCTCTCATTCTCTTATATATTCCATAGATGTTTTTTACCCTTGCTTTTATCTCATGGGGAACATTCTTACTTTCCAAAAGTGAGTGGATGTTTTCTAACATCTCTTCTAAACAATCTTTACTGTCTTCTTCTATTTCAAACCGTTTTTCTTCTATTCTTTTATATTCATCAGGATACAGATATTGTAAAGATAAATCTTCTAATTCCGTTTTTAAGGTATGTGCACCGATTCGATCTGCTAATGGAACATATAGAAGTAGTGTTTCTTCCGCATTTTCTTTTTGTTTTAACTCCGACTTATACTGTAAGGTTCTCATATTATGAAGTCTATCTGCCAGTTTTATAATGATAATTCTTACATCGTCTGTTATGCTTGTTATTATCTTTCTAGTATTAGCCATATTTTGATCTAATTTTGTAGCAAAGTTCATTCGGCTTATTTTAGTTACTCCTTCTACTAAATGTGCAACTGTTTCATTAAAATTCTCAGCAATTTCTTCTTTTGTTATTTCTGTATCTTCTAAGGTATCATGTAATAATGCTGCACAAATTGTATCTCGATCTGCATGCATTTCTGCTAGAGTATAAGCTACATTTAACGGATGAATTATATAATCTTCTCCACTTTGTCTTTTCTGTCCTTTATGCAATTCCTCAGCAAAATAATACGCTTTCTTAATTATATCTATTTCTTCTTCATTATATTCAGCTACTTTTGTGAGTAAATCATTTAATGTTAAATTATTCATATCCACCTCCTAAAAACAAAAGGACACCATGGTGTTACCATAGTGTTCCGCATTCTTTGATAAAGCATGAAGATAATTGCATGATAAAAGAAAGTAATATTAAATCAATAAATTTGATATTTATTCTTTCTTTAACAATACATTCCATAACTTTACCTCTTTAAATATTAGTATTAAAGTTATCATTAATCTTTTTGTATGTCAAGATTCTTTTATAATTCTTTTAAATAAATTTTTCTTATTCCTCTTTCAAAGTTTTTTGTATTTATTAATTTAAAATTATCTTTTTCTAAATTTCTAATTGAATACATATTGTCTGGATGAACTGTTACTACAGCATATCTATATCCTTTTTTTCTTGAGATTTCATCTAATTCTCTTAACATTTGATATTGTAAATTATTTCCTATATAGTTGGGATTAACAAACATAGGACCATAATCTATTACTTCTTGCACCTTATAGTTTAATTCAAACTTTATTAGTGATTTTTTTGTTGCTGGAATTATCATCATAGAACAAATGGGAATTTCTTTACTATAATATACCCATATTTTAGAATTCTCTTGCAATAGCAATTCTATATCTTCTCTTGTAAAGTCCCCTAGCCATTCGGGATTATTCATAGTTTCTTTTACTTGTTCTCTGAACTTTATATATTGGTCTATATTTATCTTTTCTACTACTATTAAATCCTTTATATTTATTTTGTTCCAATCTAGACTTTTTCTTATTTCTTTGATCTTTTCTGGTTCCTCTATATATTCTTTTCGTGGTTTTACAAAGTTTTTAGATCCTCGTTTTTCCTCTTTATATCTTGGAATCAATTGAACATGAAAATGATTCATTGGTCCGTCACACATCGTACATAGATATATGCTTTCTGCCTGATATACTTCTTTTAATACACTCATTACTTTTTTGGCAAAAGTATAAATATTTTTACATAATTCGTCTGGTAATTCTAGCATATCTTTATAATGTTTTTTCGTGGAAATAATAGTATGACCTCTTGCTCTAGGATTATTACATAGAAAACATTCTATTTCTTTATCTTCATATAGCATTTGATTCTTGTTATCTCCATAAACGATATGGTTGTGTTCTCTGTCATAGCAAGTTGGACATATTCCTCTATCGGTTAATTCTTTATTGGTTATTTTTTCCATATTATTACTCCATCATTTATCATTTTTATATAATACATTAATATCTACAGCTGTATTAATTCCATCTATTCTTCCGTCTTGGCATAACTGCCACATTACGTAATCCGAATCATAGTCGGTTTCATCTGTATAATGTGCTAACCATACGTCGTAATCATGATATTTCCAAATGCTATTTAGATAGTTTTTACTTCCATAAAGTATACCATCATATCCTGCATTTTCAATCTTTTCTAGAAAACTTTCTGCTACTTCGTTTAATCCGAATAGACTTAATTGCATTTGATTAAAGCTGTTATAGCATTCCCAGTCGAATGCAATCGGTAATGTAAGTTTATAGTCCTGTACTTGTTCTAGTACCCAGTCAGCTTGTTTTTTTGCTTCTGTGTTGCTATCTGCATATGAATAAAAATATACACCTACTTTTAAATCATTTTTTATTGCATTTTCTATATTCTGTCTGAAGTATGGATCTAAATTATATTCTCCTCCTATACCCTGTTGTGACCCTACTCTAAGCATTACAAAGGTTGCTCCCGCATTTTTTACTTTTGCAAAATCGATTTCTTCTTGCCATTTTGATACATCTATTCCGATTTCTGTATTTTCTTTTTTATGGTTTTCTACCACCTCATTAAATGCTGTTACAACTGGCTCTTCTACAGTCTCTGATTCTGTTGCTGACTCCACTTGAGGAGTTGGTTCATATACATTTAAAGCAAAATTTACTTTCTCTTCATTGTTACTACTATCTGTTGCGATATACGTTAAATTATATGTTCCTGCTGTATTTAAATCATATGTTCCTTCTATTCTACAATTTGGACTACTATCGTAGTTATCTGCACAAAGGATTTCTTCTTCTAAGTTTAATTTGCTTCCTACTTTAACACTATAACTACCAGATAACCAAATTAACGGTTCTTCTTGATCTACTATTTCAATATCAAAAATACCTTTTCTTTTTCTTCCTTGTTCATTTTCATAAATGAAAGTTATTTCTTGTTTTCCTAATTTTTCTGTATTTATTTTTTTATTCGTTATTACTTTTCCTTCTATTGAAGAAATAAAATCACTGACTTTTTTTTGGCTATAGACATCTACTTTTAGATTATCTACTAATTTATATCCTGATGTATCTAGTTTAGGTTCTGCAGTTATTAATAGTATGCTTCCTATTATTATTAGTATGATGCCAACTAAAGTAATTACTGTTATTCTTTTCTTTTTCATAAATCACCCCTAATAGCTGATATTGTATATTTTCTTTTACACTATTTTAAACAGAATTTATTATATTATACTATACTCTTTATTAGATTTTTATCGCTTTTTATAGCTTTCTTTATTTTAATTATATCTTATTTTGTATAAAAATAAAATATCCACAAGAGATGTGAATATTTTATTTATTGTTTTTTATACTTTCCACAGATTCTGTTAATTTTTCAAAGGTAGATGCTCCTGGAATTGTTAGTTTAATAATTGAATCTTTTACTATAAATGTATTAGGATAAGAAATAATTTCAAATTTTGAGAAAAATTCTCCGGTATTATCCAATAGCACAGGGAAATCAATATTTCTTTGTTTAATTATCTTTTTAATTTTTTTAGAACTTTTTCTTTCTAATTTTGGAGACACTACACTAAGTAGTACTACTTCTTGTTTGTTTTTATCATAATGTTCATATAGCTTCTCTAACTCTTTGATTTCTTTCTTACAGGCTACACAGTCAGTAGACCAAAAATGTAATAATACTACTTTGTCTTTATAATCTTTCCAGTTATGAGTTCTATCATTTTGATCTTTTAATATAAACTTTTCTACTTTGTAACTTGTCTTGTTATTAGTAGTTGTGTTTCCTGTTTTGCAACTAGCCAATCCAGTCTCTTCGTCAATTCCACAATTTTGTTCTAATTTTGAGGAAGTAGTAATGTCTATATTGGTAATTAAAATATAGCTTCCTACTAAAATTAGTAATATTCCTCCTACTTGTACTATTCTTTCTAAGATATGTTGTTTTTTCTTTAAAAAATTTAGTACTTCTCCTGTAAATAATCCTAATATTAGGAAAGGAATGATAAAACCAATGGCATAAATTAAAACCAATAGATTTCCTATCAACATGCTTTCAGCACTACTTGCCATGATTAATACTGATGATAATGCTGGACCTACGCATGGTGTCCAAGCAAAACTAAATAGAAACCCCATAATAAATGCTACTACTGGATTCATTTTATTAGGGTTAATATTTACTTTTAATTTTTTTTCTTTCTGCAAGAATTTAAAATTGATTATTTTTAATTGAAATAATCCTAATACTATAATAATTATTCCACCGATAATAGCAATTATTGATTTATATTCTTTTAAAAAGCTACCGATTACAGTGAATGATAGCCCTAGAATAAAGAATGACATAGATATTCCTAATACAAAAAATAGTGTGTATAAAAATACTTTTTTTCTTTTATATATTATTTTTCCTTCTTTTGTCTTTTCCTTGGCGCTTCCTGCTAGATAACCCATATATAATGGTAATAGTGGTATGACACAAGGAGAGAAAAAAGAGATAAGTCCTTCTAATAGGACGGCAGCTCCCTGAATTATAAAGTCCATTTGTTACCTCCCAATTATTTATACCTACTATATTTTAGCAAAACTTATGTTAGAAAACAACAAATTATTACAAAAAAAGTCCCTATGGACTTTATATTTCGACCTCTTCAATATTTTTTATTCCTTGATTCATAACTTTGTAATATATTAAAATACTTCCCATCAATAATATGATTATTAACATTCCTTTTAGTATAGATAGTGGTATTAATACTACTCTATTTAAATAATATATTCCTCCACCAAGGATTGCTGCAATAATCATTGAAATAGCCATAGAGAAGAATGTATTCTCATTTCCTCTTAAGGCATTTAGCTCATCTTCCCAGATAAGTTTTGGATTGATAGTATCTAGATATATTCCTAAATATGTAAAGAAGATACATGATAATAATGAGACTATGGTAAAGATTAGAAAATCAATTAATGTTGCCTCTAAATAATATGAAATAATTAATAAATAAACAAAATTAAATCCAAAACTTATTATAATTGAAACTAAGGCTTTTATATTTAATTGTGTTTTATAGTTTATTGGAATATATTTCATAAATGGAAAATGTTTTCCTTCTCTTGAAATAGAACTTGAAGCAATACTGTTTGCGGTTGTAAGAATAGCAGAAATTGCAAAAATAGAAATAAATATTACTAATAGACCAAGGGCTTCTTGTTGTTTATAATGATTTACAAACTCTAAAATAATATTATCTTGTCCTTGAATTAAATAAATTAAAATAATTACTATCGGCCATAATAAGTTACTTAAAATACAATTACTGAAAAATGCTGGTGTTTTTGTTAATAATTTTAATTCTTTCATTAAATATGTTTTTTTATAGTCTGTTTTTTTAGTATTGGATAATACTTTAGTAATGCTTTCCTTTTGATGGACTGCATTATTACTAATTCTTTTTACACCAGGAATATAGAATTTGTCAGCTAGCATCATAAATACTACATAAGCAAAAGCATTAATTATTAAATAGATTAAAAATGCTCCGATATTTGTATTAGAAACTGCTTCTACTAAAAAATAAGTACTAGGAAAAATATAATTCATAACGTCTATGAACCCTATCTGTCCGGTAGCAAGCATTTTGACAAATTCAGTAATGCTATCATTGTTTACATAACCTATTGCTATTATACCAATGATGATAATTAATCCTAATAATAGTAAAGTTAATGTGTTATTTTTATTTTTTATTAACTTAGTAAATCTCATAATTAATAATGTAATAATTCCACAATACACTAGTGGTAAAATAGGAAGAGTAAATACTCCGATAATGCTCATTAGAGTTGTTAGTATATTAAAATCTGTTACTATTAAAAATCCTAAAAATGCAGCTAATAGGAATAGGAACTCCATAAGACTTTCACTAATTAATACTGCCATAAATTTAGATGAAATTAAAGTTTTTGGGTTTATTGGTAATGGTAATATATGTTCAATATCTCCAGCAAAATAAAATGTGTTTAGAATGATATTAAATCCGAATATCATTGAGAATATACATATAAATTGGATTACTAACAATAATCCATTTCCAATATTTCCAGCATATAGAGGATTAGATAAAATTTCTTCTTGTATTCCTACTGTTGTTGTTCCTACTAGAAAGGTCATTAATAAAAAGCAAGGAATAAAAATAAATATTGTCGCAATAATTCCTAAAGTAATATAGAATTTGACTTTACTTTTCTTTTCAGACTTTGGCATTTCGCCGGATAATAAAAATGTTCTTACTAATTTAGCGTACGTTTTCATCTTGAACCATCCTTAAGAAAATTTCCTCTAAGTCCTTTTTACTATATGTTTTCTTTAACTCTTTTAATGTTCCTTGATAAATTATTTTCCCTTCTTTAATGATGATAACTCTATCACAAAGTTTTTCTGCAACTTCTAAGACATGCGTTGAAAATAGTACAGCATGTCCCTTTTTGACATGTTCTTTCATCATCTCTTTTAACTGATGCGCTGACTCTGGATCTAATCCAATTAATGGCTCATCTAATATCCATACATCTGGTTCATGTATTAAGGCAGCAATTACCATCATTTTCTGTCTCATTCCATGAGAATAACTAATCATTTCAGACTCCAAAATATCTTCTAGTCCAAATGCTTTTGTTAATTCTTTAATTCTTTCTTTTCTTTTTGTTGTACTAACTTCATAGATATCAGCAATTAGATTTAGAAATTCAACCCCTTTTAGTCTTAAAAACATATCTGGGCTATCAGAAATATATCCGATATTTTTTTTGGCTTCTAGAGCATCTTTATCAATATCATATCCAGCAACCGTTATCTCTCCACTATCTTTCTGATAAATTCCTGTTAATAGTTTTAGTGTTGTTGTTTTTCCACTACCATTAGGTCCGATAAACCCTACGATTTCTCCAGGATTTACTTCAAAAGAAATATTGTCTACTGCTTTATTTGTTTCATTAAATACTTTGGTTACATTTTTTACCTTTATCATATTCTTCCTCCTATTGTTATTTTAATACCTATACCTTACTTTAAGTCAAGTTTTCTACTTATATTATTGACCATTTGACAGAAAAAAAACATCTTTCGATGTTTTGATGTGAACCCCAATTGGTAGACATCTAATAAAAGACAATTTGTAAAATTAAAA
>ENA-ORTU01001739-ORTU01001739.1-human-gut-metagenome-genome-assembly--contig:-NODE-1739-length-21274-cov-6.832650_pt1 | contig 21274 bp, 17 predicted proteins | sample MGYA00241910_ERZ509184 | MGnify/ENA primary metagenome ERZ509184 (study PRJEB26280, sample SAMEA2338847) | human gut metagenome | biome: human gut; feature: human-associated habitat; material: faeces... | reverse complement strand
GATTAGTATTTCTTGGTATCTTACGCCGCCCTTTTCTCAATCTGCTGATCATGGATGGATCTACATTAATAGCCTTAGCCAATTTAATGTTCGAAGTATGTGTAAGCGATAACAAAAACACTAATTTATCTGAGAAATTCATGGCATCACCTCTATATATAATACAATAACATAGCTATAATAAAGCAACAATAAAATTGCCATTTTATGTCAATGCCAAATTTAAATTTATGGTTTTAAAAATTAAATTTTTATATATAATATTATTTATGAATTTAAGTAAATAATATTATTTTATCTGGAGTGCACAAAATTATGAAAACACACTTTTCAATTGCTGAAATAAAAACTACTATTACATACCTTGAACCTTTATTCGATGTCGTAAGATTAGTAGATCCGATCGAAACGGCTATTTTAACAATAAAAAACGGTAAAATTCATCGCGAAAAATATTCATGCTACAAAGTATGGAACAAAACAAACAGATGTGAAACCTGTAGCAGTATGTGCGCATTAACCGCTCAATATCCCAAGACAAAACATGAATTTTTAGCAAATAATATTTTTTATGTAGTTTCGCAGCCAATTTTCATTATTTTAACAGAAAGCGAAATTATAAAAGCGGTATTAGAAATCGTCAGTAGAAATTCTGATCATCTTCTGGAAACCCCTGGTCAGCAGCAAAATTTTTTTGCTTTACTCAACGAAACTCAACGAAAACTTTATGAAGACGAACTAACAGGAGTATATAACAGACGCTATTTGAATGAATTTCTGTTTCTACAGAATAAAAACTCTACAATCCCAGAAAAATTAACTATTATTTTTCTGGATCTACAAGATTTTAAAAGCATTAACGATACTTACGGTCATTTAACCGGGGATAGGCTTTTAAAAGATATAGCTCAAACCTTAGTGACAAATGTAAGAAACCAGGACTCTGTAATACGATTCGGTGGAGATGAATTCATTATTACCCTAACAAACTGTACTGAAGACAATATTCAATATAAAATTGATAAATTAAAGGAAAAATTATATGCAATATGTTATGACACCAAAAACAATTTACATATAAGAGCAAATTTCGGCTATTCACATTCCAATAAATTTATTCTTTCCAAGACAATGTTACACACTATGATCAAAAAAGCCGATTCAATGATGTATCATGAAAAACAATTGGCAAAACATCGTTGAACAGAACTTTTCTGTTAACATATCAAATTTTCAAATAAGGAAATATACGGTGAATTATGGATAATTTAAAAAGATTTTCATCATATTGTTGGATCATAATTTATTTTAGTTTTTCAATCATCACTTTCCCAGCAATTACTGCAGCTGAAAGCAATACTATAAAAATCGGCTATATAGATTACACCGGCTTTATTGACAAGAAACCAGACGGATCTTATTCTGGTTATGGAGTTGACTATCTTACTCAAATATCGCAAATTACAGGCTGGAAGTATGAATTCATTTACGATTCATGGGATAACCAACTAAAAAATTTAAAAGAAGGCTCTATTGATTTTCTTTGTCACGCACAAATAACCCCAGAACGTCAAAAAGATTATCTGTTTTCTAAAAATTCCATAGGTTATGAACACAATATAGTTTATGCAGACCTGAATTCCAATTACTACTATAACGATTATCAAATGTTTAATGGCATGAATATAGCCTTTTTAGCCGGCAGTTCCCAAAATGATCAATTCTTGGAATGGTCAAAGATGCATAACTTTTTTTATACCAGCAATCTTTATCCCACAGAAGAAGCAGCATTCGATGCCCTTAATAATAATTCTGTTGATGCCGTTGTTATGGGCAGTTTATCAAATCAAAAAGGTTATAAAATAATCGGCAAATTCGATTATGAGCCATTTTATTTTATGACATCAAAACAAAATAAAGAATTGCTCATAACTTTAGATAACGCTATTACAAACATCAAAGTTTCCAATCCAAACTTCGAATTTTTATTGCATAAAAAATATTATGAAAATAGCCACATTAATAAAGATCCATTGTTTACACGTCAAGAAGCTGAATACATAAAAACTTGTGGTACTATAACAATCGGTCAACTGCCAAATCGCTATCCCTTATCTCATTATGACTACGAAAGTAATAAACTTGAAGGTATAAATGAAGATTTGTTATCACTCATCTCTGAAATCAGCGGTTTAAAATTCGAATATAAACCTATCGCTCTGACAGAAAAACCCTTATCTGCTCTGAAATATAATAAATTTGACATGGTAGCTGGAATTTTAAAGACAGAAGAATTGCAAAAAGACCCAGTATTTTCCATATCTGATACTTTATTTAAAAGCAATATTGTTTTAGTTACTACTAATGGAAATTACTTTAATCTCTATAAACATTATAAGGTAGCTGTAAAAACATCCTTTGAAGCAATGCAGAATTATATCAAAAATACCTACCCTAATTTTGATATTATTTACTATACAACTGATGAAGAATGTCTTGACGCAATCGTCAATGGCGACGCTGATATTATGTTGCAAAATGTTTATGTAGTTAACTATCTCTTACAAAAACCAAAATATGAGTCACTAAATATTTTTCCTCAAAACTTTATTGATGAAAACAGCTGTATTGCAACATTAAGCAAAAATAATCCTTTGCTCCTTTCCATAATAAATAAGACTCTTGCTGTCATAGATGACCAACAACGCAGAACGATTGTTCTTGACAACACTATAGCAAAGCCTTATCAATTTACCTTAAGTGACATTTTATATAAATACAAAGCAGTATTAATAGTTGGGCTTTTATCTTTATTGATTTTATGCCTGATGTTTCTAGTCATTTTTAAAATGAAAATTAAAAATTTTCAAATGATGAAAGAAAAAAATCAACAGCTAATGGATTCTCTAATACAGGCTGACGAAGCAAGTCAGGCCAAAAGCCGCTTTCTTGCCCGTATGAGCCATGAAATAAGAACACCAATGAATGCTATTGTTGGTCTGACCGAAATTGCTAAAAAGCACCTTACCGACCCAAACCGTATCGAACAGTATCTATCTAAAATTGATTCAGCTTCCCATGTTTTGCTGAATATTATCAATGACGTGCTTGATATGTCGGCAATCAAAAATAATAAATTAAAAATAGCTCATGAAAAGTTTGATATGAAAAAAATCATTAATTCAATTACTGCTATTTACTATAACCAATGTAAACAAAAAGGAATCAAACTTGAAGTAATTTCATCCTGTTTAACTCATGAAATACTTATTGGTGATTCGCTCCGCGTCAATCAAATTATACTAAACTTGATTTCAAACGCTTTTAAATTCACGCCAGCTGGTGGTACTATTCATTTTGAAATAACCGAAAAAACATACAAAAAACAAACCATATTCATACGTATTATTGTTTCTGATACGGGAATAGGAATGGCCCCGGAAATGTTAACAAGACTCTTTAATACCTTCGAACAGGAAAATGCTAATACAGCACAACAATATGGCGGCAGCGGACTTGGTCTTTCAATAGTAAAAAACCTAGTAGAATTAATGCATGGATCAATCTCAGTAGAATCAAAAAAAGGAGTTGGATCTATGTTTACTGTTGATTTGCCTTTTTCTGTTCCTGAAATTAGCGAACATTCAAGCTCAAAAAATCTCAATGATTTACGCGTTCTTGTAGTTGATAACGACTGCTCATCAAGAGTTTATATGACAAGCATCTTGGGCAGAATAAATGTTCAATATGATATTGCCACAACTACTGAGCAGACATTAAATATGCTATCTATTGCTGATAAAGCTGGCAAACATTATGATGTTTGTTTTATTGATTGTAAAGTTCCTTTTGCCGACAGTATAACTTTAACTAAAAATATCAGAAAAATTTATGATAAAAAAACATTAGTAATCATACTATCAGCTTACGATATTTCCGAAATTGGCGAAAATATGGAAATAAGCGGTGCTGACATATTTCTGCAAAAACCATTATTCCAGTCTACCGTTTTTAATATGTTAATATCACTTACTGATAAAAATTATATTAAAGGAACTTTTAATAAAGAGAGTTATGATTTTCATGGAAAGAAAGTTCTACTTGCAGAAGACAATGCTCTTAATACTGAAATAGCAATTGAACTATTACATTCAGTCAATCTTAATGTTGATCATGCCGAAAATGGCCAAATTGCTGTTGATAAGTTTTTAACAGCACCTATTGGCACTTATGATATTATTCTTATGGATATCCAAATGCCAGTTATGAACGGATACCAAGCCACAAAAGCAATCCGTTCAAGCTCTCATCCTAATGCTAAAAGTATACCTATTTTTGCAATGACAGCAGATGCTTTCACTGAAAATGTTGCTGAAGCTTTATCTGCCGGAATGAATGGTCATATTGCAAAACCAATAGATACACATATACTTTACCGTACACTACGTAACTGCATACAGCAGATATAAAATCAAAATAAACTCATTCGATTACATAATACAACACCCGACCTTTTTCATAAGGTCGGGTGTTAAACTTTTACAAAACAAACCTTTTCAGCAGATATTGCACACCAATAATGATGGCAACTAAAAGCAGCAGTGCTTTAGTACGGTCTTTTAAATCAAAAACAGTTTTAGGCCTTCTTAGATAATCTAAGAAGGCCTGCATTTTTTCGTGACAGGTTACTTTTTTAGTGATATTTTGCTTAACTTCATGTTCACTGCAATAATTTTTACTCATAGCGCAACGCCTCGATAGGATCTAAAAGTGCAGCTTTACGTGCAGGGTAGATGCCGAAGAACAAACCAATACCAACGGAGAATACCACCGCAATGATAATAGTCGGTATGGAGATCACCGTTTGCCAACCGGCAAAATAGCTGATGGCATAGGAGGAACCGATACCTAAAATCACACCCAGTGTACCGCCGACAACGCCGATCACCATAGCTTCGATCAGAAACTGCAGCAGAATATTGTTGTAAGTCGCTCCAAGCGCTTTACGGATACCTATTTCCCGTGTCCGTTCGGTAACAGAAACCAGCATGATATTCATAATACCGATGCCGCCGACAAGCAGGCTGATAGCAGCTATGCAGCCTAACAGCAGGGTAATGGTATTAGCAGTTTCCATCATTGTTTCCATCAAAGCTGCCAGATTACGTACGGTGAAGTCATCATCATCGCCTGCTTTGATTTTGTGCCGCTGGCGCAGCAGCTGTTCTACTTCGCCCTGCACCTGGTCGATAACATTTTCATTTTCGGCCTGGATCGTTATCCTGTTGATGTGGGTAATACCCATCATGCGGTTTTGCGCCGTTGTCAGCGGTATGTATACCACGTCATCCTGATCCTGACCGCCAGCCGATTGACCTTTGGCTTCCAGGACACCGATTACCTGAAACGGTGCTTTATTGATACGCAGAGTTTTGCCAACAGCATCGCCTTCGGGGAACAGATTATCGACAATCGTTTGTCCGATAACACAAACTCTGGCTCTGCTGCTGAGATCACGTTCAGTCATATTACGGCCTTCAGCTAATTTATAGCTGCGGATATCCAGTACATTAGGTGTCGTTCCTTCAACACTGGCAGTCCAGTTTTGGTTGCCAACAACTAATTGATAAGATGAAGAAACAGCCGGGGCAATATAAGCAATGCCTTCGATCTGTTTTTCGATGGCGTAAGCATCTTCCGCCGTCAGACGCGCACCCTGACCGGCTGCCAAGCGTGCGCCGCTGGCAGTACGTCCGCCGGACATAACGATAAGCAGGTTACTGCCCAGACTGGAAATGTTATTTTTGACCTGTTCCTTAACGCCAAAGCCCAAACTGACCATGGCAATAACAGCGCCGACACCGATAATGATGCCCAAGAGCGTCAGCAATGTACGCAGCTTATTGGAAATCATTCCGTCAATGGCCATTTTGATAGATTCGTTAAACATGGTCAGCCCTCCATTCGTCGCTGACCAGCTTACCGTCACGCATAGTTAAAATCCGTTTGGTCTGCTCGGCGATATCCGGCTCATGTGTGACCATGACTACCGTTTTGCCGTTATCATTCATTTTTTTAAAGATATCCATAATTTCATAGCTGGATTTGGTATCAAGATTACCTGTAGGTTCGTCCGCCATAATAATGGCCGGGTCATTGATCAGTGCGCGTGCAATAGCCACACGCTGACGCTGACCGCCTGACATTTCCGTTGGATTATGGTCGATCCTGTCACCCAGTCCCACTGCTTCCAAAGCTGTTTTAGCCCGTTCCAGCCTTTCCTCTTCGCCAATACCGGCATAAACTAAAGGCAAAGCTACATTTAATTGTGCTGACAGTTTCGGCAGCAGATTAAAGTTCTGGAAAACAAAGCCGATTTTAGCATTGCGCGTACGCGCCAGTTCATCGTCACTATAGCCGGCGACTTCTTTGCCATCCAGATAATATTGTCCGGAGGTTGGTCTGTCCAGGCAGCCCAGAATATTCATCATTGTTGATTTACCACTGCCGGACGGTCCCATAATAGAAGTAAATTCACCGACACCGATTTTTACGCTGACGTGATCGAGCGCATGGACTACGGCATCGCCCATAACATATGTTTTCATAATATCTTCAAGCCTGATTACAGCAGTCATATGCGCAGCTCCTTTCATTTTATCAGTGCATCGGAGGGCCACCCATGCGATTACTGTTAGTTTGCGTTGCTTTAGCGGCCTTGACCAAAATTTTATCGCCTTCTTTAAGTTCAGGGCTGCTGACTGCGACTTTATCGTCACCGCTCAGACCGACTTCAACATCTACGTTGCGGATCTCTTTTGTTGCTTCATTATAAACCTGTACATAACGGCTGCTGCCTTCAGTACGCAGGCAATTAGCCGGTACCATCAGTACACCGTCTGCTTCATTGACAATAATATTTGCGCGGGCTGTCATTGTTGGCAGCAATTTACCTTCCGAGTTGGCTACATCTACATAAACGGTGTAATAAATAACATTATTTTCGGTAACAGCTTTACGGGATACCAACCTTACTATACCTTCAAATGTTCTGTCCGGATAGGAATCAACTGTAAAGTTTACTTTCTGCCCTACTTTTACCTGTCCGATATCAGATTCATCAACCATGGTTTCGATCTGCATATTATCCAGATTGGCAATAGACATGATGACCTGAGGTTCGGAAATACCAGAGCTGATCGTCTGACCAACGGGGGTAGGTTTGCCTATGACATAACCGGAAATCGGTGTAGTGATGACAGTATCATTAACATTAGAGGTAGCCTGGTCATAATTTGCTTTCGCAACTGTATAATCGGCTTCTGCCAGATCATAATCAGATTTTGAAATAGCTCCTTTGGCCAGCAGTGCACTGTAACGATTATAAGTCGCTAAAGCATTTTCCATTTTGGCCTGCATTTGTGTTTGTGTTGCCGCCAGCGAAGTATCATCTAAACGTACCAGTACCTGTCCGGCATTGACATGATCGTTCTCTTCAACACAGACTTCAACGATACGGCCGGTTATTTTGGAACTGATATCGACATTATCTACGGCACTTAAACTGCCGGTAGCTGATATGCTGTCCGATAAATGTCCATATTCAACGGTCGCCGTCCGCACCGTTTCTTTAACTTCGGTACTGCTTTTATAATAACCATAGCCAAAATAACCGATCGCTATCACAGCTATCAAAAATCCCAGCAGATACTTATTACGTTTTATCCATGCTAACATCATACATCCCTCTTTACTTTCGTAAAATTAACAATTCTTATCAGCTCGTACTATGTTTAAAATTATAACTTATTCCATTCTTTTGGTCAAAACCTATGATAACGAAATTCTGTGTTTTTTTAATGACATTTTTTGCAAAAAGTATGACAAAAAAGTGATTTCTAAAAACAGAAAAAGCAGTCTGCGCTGGGCGCAGGCTGCTTTTAGTTTAAAAATCAACCACGTATTTGTCCGTCGCCGCTGATAAGATATTTGCTGCTGGTTAGCTCCGGCAAAGCCATTGGTCCGCGTGCATGCAGTTTTTGTGTACTGATGCCAATTTCAGCGCCGAACCCGAATTCAAAGCCGTCTGTAAAACGTGTTGAAGCATTAACATAAACTGCAGCAGCATCGACACGCTGCTGGAACGTGCGGGCATGGTTATAGTCACTGGTGACGATACATTCAGAATGTTTAGTCCCATATTTAGCAATATGTGCAAGAGCCTCTTCCAATCCGCTTACTATTTTTACTGATAAACGCAGATCTCCGTACTCTGTGGCCCAGTCTGCTTCTGTAGCTGCCTGAATTCGTTTATCAAAAGCCTGCGTCTTACCACAGCCGATAATAGTGACGCCGGCGGCAAAATATTCTGTCAGCATCTGCGGCAAAAATTCAGCAGCAGCGTCTTCATGCACCAGTAATGTTTCCATAGCATTGCAAACTGCCGGACGCTGTACTTTAGCATTGATCGCAATCGCACGCGCCATATCATAGTCTGCACCTGCATCCACATAAGTATGACAGACACCGATGCCTGTTTCGATGACAGGAACCGTTGCATTCTGTACCACTGCCTGAATAAGTCCAGCACCGCCGCGGGGAATAACTACGTCGACCAGTCCGTTCATTTTTATTAAATCAGTTACTGCCTGACGATCACTGCTGTCAACGAACTGTATTGCTCCGGCAGGGATACCTGCCGCCTCTGCCGCTTGCGTCAGTATGCCGGCAATGACAATATTAGACTGCAGCGCTTCGCTGCCGCCCTTCAAAATAACCGCATTACCTGATTTTACGCACAAACCGATCGCATCAGCCGTAACATTCGGACGGGCTTCATAAATAATCCCGATCACGCCAAGAGGAACACGTACCTTAGTCACAGTTAAACCGTTAGGCAGCCTGCGCCCGTCTAAAACGTTACCGACAGGATCTTCAAGCTGAGCTACCTGACGCAGACCTTCAGCCATAGCGTTGATACGTACCTGGGAAAGCGCCAATCTGTCTAACATCGATTCTTTCATATTATTAGCACGGCCGGCTTCCATGTCTTTGGCATTAGCCGCCAAAATTTCCGCAGCCCCTGCTTCAAGCGCGTCTGCCATCGCCAACAGAGCTTTATTTTTGATCACGGTAGAAGTTACTGCCAGTTCACCGGCCGCACGATGTGCCGCTTCGGCTTTAGTACGCACCATTTCATAAGTTGTCATGTCAGATACCTCCTAACCTAAAATAACCAGATCATCACGATGAATAACCTCATCGTAATTTTTATGGCCTATTTTATCTTCTATTTCCGAAGTTTTTGCACCTTTGATCTGCTCCAGCTCGGCTGAAGAATAGTGACTTAACCCGCGGGCCAGTTCGTGCCCTGCCATATCGACAACGCTGACGGTATTTCCCGCTTCAAACTGTCCTTCAACTGCCGTGATTCCTGCCGGTAAAATACTGCAGCCGCCGGCTTTACGCACGGCCTTGGCACAGCCTTCGTCAATAACAAGTTTGCCCATGATACGGGCGCCAAAAGCCAGCCAGCGTTTACGAAACTGCAGCCTGTTCTCTTTCGAAACAAAAACTGTACCTATATTTTCACCTTGCAAAATACGAGCTATGGCATATTTTTCATCACCGCGGGCAATTGCCAGATGGATACCTGAACTGGTAGCGGCTTTAGCCGCCTGGATCTTGGTAAACATCCCTCCTGTACCCAAACTGCTGCCAACACCACCGGCACTGGCCTCAATTTCAGGAGTAATATCACTGACGATACTCACCAGTTTCGCATCGGGATGTGTCTGTGGGTTTGCGGTATATAATCCGTCCACATCAGAAAGGATAACAACCAGATCAGCATCGACGATACCGGCAACCAGAGCCGACATATTGTCATTATCGCCTATTTTCAATTCATCTAAAGCTACAACGTCATTTTCATTGACAATAGGAATTACCCGGTTTTTCAGCAGCTCCATAAAGGTGTTGCGGGAATTTGTATAGCGGTGCCTGTCCAAAGATTCTGTTTTAGTAAGCAGCACCTGCGCTACGATCTGTCCATATTCGGCAAAAAGCTTCTCATAGGTGTGCATTAAAATACCCTGCCCCACAGCAGCAGCAGCCTGCTTGCCGGGAATAGTCTTTGGTTTTTCGGACAGGCCCAGACGGTCTACCCCTACAGCAACGGCACCGGAAGTAACAAGGATCATTTCTTTACCCTGATTCTGTAAGTCGGCAAGTTCCCGGGCCAGTCGGTCTATCTGTTCAAAATTACGTTTACCGTTAGCGTAAGTTATGGTACTGGTACCAACTTTCACTACGATACGTTTAGCTTCTTTAAGTGCAGAGCGGTCAAAAGTCATCCAGCTCAATCCCCTCGTTAAAATCTTAGTATTCTTTGAATTCAAATACCATATCACGGATACGTACGGTTTGACCTTCCTGAATACCTTTTTCTTTTAAAGCCGCATCAATCCCCAGGCTTTTCCAAATCAGCTGGAAACGATACAAAGCTTCGTCATTATCAAAATTGGTCATAGCTACCAAACGCTCGATATTTTTCCCTTTTACTTCAAAATCAGCATCCGCACAAGCGGTGATCTCAAAACTGTCCGGGTCTATTTCATCCATAATGATATTCTCTTCTTCGTCCGGTTCCGGTTCAAAGTTCTGCAGCATCTCATAAGCCTTATACATCAGTTCCTGCAGACCTTCGCCGGTAGCCGCCGAAGCCTTAACGATTTCATAGCCTTTAGCTTCAACATATTCTTTAACATGCTGGAAATTTTCCTGGCCTTCCGGCAAATCCATTTTGTTGGCAACTACCAGCTGCTTGCGGCGCCCTAACCGTTCGCTGTATTGAGACAGCTCAAAATTTATTTTTTCAAAATCCTCAATAGGATCACGTCCGTCGGTACCGGAAACATCCAAAACATGCAGCAGTACTTTTGTACGTTCTACATGACGCAGAAAGTCGTGACCCAAGCCAACACCTTCATGCGCTCCCTCGATAAGTCCGGGAATATCAGCAAGAACAAAGCTGCGTTCAGCATCGATACGCACCACTCCTAAAACAGGGGTCAATGTAGTAAAATGGTAAGCGGCAATTTCAGGCCTTGCAGCCGAAACCTGTGCAATGATACTGGATTTACCGACACTCGGATAACCTACCAGGCCAACGTCAGCCAGAAGCTTCAACTCCAGCTTTATCCAGCGCAGCTCGCCCGGTTCACCTTTTTCTGCAAAAGTCGGTGCTCTGTTGGTACTTGTAACATAGCAGGCATTACCTTTACCACCACGGCCGCCTTTAGCAATAACATATTCCTGTCCGTCCTCAGTCAAATCAGCCAGGCGCACACCGGTAGCATCATCGCGCACTAAAGTTCCAAGAGGTACTTTTACGATCACATCATCGGCACGTGGTCCTGTACAGTTGGAATTACCGCCGTGTCCGCCACGTTTGGCAACAAATTTTCTTTTGTAACGAAAATCAATTAAAGTATTGAGATTTTTATCAGCTTTTAAAATCACGTCGCCGCCACGACCGCCATTGCCACCGTTCGGGCCGCCTTTTTCAACAAATTTTTCGCGTCTGAAGCTGCTGCGTCCGTCACCGCCGGCACCTGCTTCGACATATATTCTCGCTCGATCAATAAACATGATATTCTCCTCTATCTTCAATAATTAAATATTCAGCATAAATGTCTCGTTAAATTTAACGCCTGCCTACTTATCTATTTCCTTATTATAATACAAAAAGGCCGGTGAAAGCAAAGTTTCTTTATTTACTATTATCTTTTTCCAGCCAGGTTCTAAGCAGCGGAGCAGCATATGTTCCCATCGCCCTGTAAACGGCTGCCGTCGGGTGTACGCCATCCAGATAAGCATCCTTCAGTTCTGCAGCAGTCAGTCCAACAGCAGGCTGCAGATCCAGCAGCAATGTCCGCTCTGCAAAACGTGCGCTTATTACATCCCGCAGCGGTAAAATATATTCGTTTAACCTGCTTTCCGCCGTTACAAGCGGCAAAACAATACCCAAATCAAAGTTTTTACTCTGACAATATCTCAAGGTTTTATCCAAATCTTCCAGAATAAATTTCTGCGGACGCATTTGAATGATATCATTAGCTCCTCCCAGAAACAAAATATGTTTAATATGAGCCGGCAAAGGCATTGTTTTCAGGCGGGATAAAATATCGTCTGTACAATCCCCGCATACTCCATAATTCAAGAATTTATCTCCGGTGAGTTTTTCAGCTTCGGCAAGCCACGATATACGCGGGCCAAAAGGGAAACCATAAATCAAAGAATCACCAAAACATGCCACTGTCTGCATTTTTCCACCACCTGCCAATTCTTAATGGCATTTTATCAAGACTTCTCGTAAAAAGCAAAATAATTTTTTGAGGTTTAGCTTGAAAAACTTTTAGTCCTAATATAATTATGTAATTATATTAAACAGATTATGTAATCATTGTAAGATGCAAACCCTATTGCAATAATGTATTATATAGACAAGGCAAAAGCATTTAATGCAATTACCTCCTCCCTTCTCTCTCAATTATTTTCATCCTTTCAACCTCAAAAAGCGGTTGCGACTACGGTGGTGCGAGTCGCAGCCGTTTTTTGGTTTTATAAATAAAAGGTTCCGTACTTAACGTACGGAACCTTTTATTTATTTTGTGCATTGGTATTTACCGGTATAGCATCTTTAAACTGTAAATTTTTGACAGTCGTTTCTAAAAATGTTTTTTCGTCCGCTGTCAAAGCCCGTTCTTTACTCATTATCATCAGATAAATCAAATTACCGTTCTTAAGGGTGGCATAAATCTGTCCGTCATATTTCTGCCCTACGCTGTCAGCTATATAGCTGCTGAATTTAATAAAATACATCTTCCCATTCTGCAGCTCACCTGCGACTACCGGCTCCTGCCAACCGCTGTTTTGCAGATTTTCCGCAAAATAGTCCTTCATCACTCCGCCAGGTCTATAATTCAGGTCGGGCAATTCTTTTGTCAATTTACTGCTTTCCACCATAACATGCATTGTCATCGATTTATTAACAGGGTCACTTATTGAAAGCTGCGCGACCTGAACCCCAAGTTCGTCATTTGGATCGGTCGGCCTTTCCACAACTGTTACTGCATACTGTTCAGGCAAGCTGACAGTACAACCACCATCAGTCACTTCATATGTTCTTTCAGCAGCGCAGGCAACCCCTATTGAAAATATAAAAATCAAACTCATCGATAATAAAATTTTCCGCAGCATCATACCACTCCGTTCTTAAGTGTTCTGTTTACCATTATAACAGAAAGTAAGGTTCTTTGTATAAACAAAAAACCTTACTGAAAACTTTATTTTAATGAATCTTCCACATCACGCAATCTTCCCTTCCCAATATTCTGATACAGATTATCATAACGTTCTTCTGCTAAATTTCGTCCTTCTTCCATAGCTTTTTTTATATCTTCAAAATACGAATTTACTGCAGCAGGTGACCATGTCTGCAATTCACATAACGCATACTTTCTAAAAAGTTCCGCATTAGCCCGTTCTCTTTTAACAGCATGTGGATATTTAAAGGCTAATTCATTCATCCACTTTTCTTCTATATCAACTATCCTTTCGATCTGTGGATTGTCCCGCAGGGTTGGTATCTGATCACCAATCAAAGCATATTTTTCAGTCATAACATTACGTCCGTCTTTTTTCGCTGTTTCCAAATCGCACAGCCACAAAGCAACTGTTTTATCCGATAAAACAGAATATGTCATACGGCGCATTTCCTTAAATGCAGGTATGGTATTAGCAGGAACAGCTTCTTCCGCATTGACACTCATAAACATTTCGGTCTCCAAATCAATGATCCGCTGCATGATCTCATTTCTCTGCATATTTTTCACTCCTTTACGGCAGCACGCTTTTGTGCTAAAGCTTCAACTTCCTCCAAATCTTTAAATCCTAAATTACCATACAGATATTGGTAACGTTCTTCAACTAAATTACGTTTTTGTGTCGCGGCTAAAAAGATATCACGATAATATAAATTTAAAGTTGCATCAGAATACGTTTCCAATTCGCAAACTGCGTATGTAGTAAAGCCGCCTTCAACAGCTATTGTCAAAGGATATTTTTTATGTACTTCAGAAAGCCATTTTCTTTCGATATCTACTATTTTGTAAATCAGTTCATTTTCATTTAACGATGGTATCAAATTTTCCATACGGGCATATTTTTCTGTCATTAAGTTACGCCCTGCCGCCGCTGCCGTTTCCAGGTCCTGTAAATACGATGTCAGTGTATCAGCCGCTAAAACCGAATGGCTCATTTCACGCATCAGATAAAAAGTTTTCAGCATTTCCTGGCAATCAGCTGGTTCACTGGCTTTAACAGCGATAAACATCGCTGCTTCACGGGCGATAATCTTTTCCAAAAGCTGTTTTCTATCCATTTACAACACCGTCCTCAAATAAGCTTATCTGCTGCAGTAACAATCGTGCCAGTAAATTTGCCGCTTCTCTGGTAGGATGGATACCATCACTGCCAAAAATACATTTCCCATCCAGACTTTTTATCCTGTCATACCAGTCCAGTAGATTAACGCTTTTACCAAGCGTTAATCTTGTCAGCATGTTATTATACAGAACGATCTTTTTTTCTAAACCTGCATGTTTTAACAGATGGACTTTCTCTACAGGAGGATTATTGATAACAATCACTTTGCTCCCTCTGCTCTTGGCAAAATTTAGAAAAAGCTGCAGATTATTTTTATATTCATCAGGCGTTACCCAAGGGTCACGACCGTATTGTTCAGAGTAAAGCGGCCAGATTTTTCTTCCTTCCGCCGGCCATAAATCTACCAGACCCAATTGTAATACCGTATAATCCGGGCGTAAAAATTCTATTTCATTGGCCTCGCCTTTTATAAGACTTAAGCTTGTATTAGCATGGCGGCAGCGATTTACCAGACATACATCCTCGGTAAAATTTGCGCTGAGCATTCTGCGCAGCTGCTCGGGATATGTTCCTGCGTAATCGAGTTCTACATTAAAGCTGTTTTTTGCATATCGCGGTAAACCGTAGCTGTCGCCAATTACCAATACTTTCATATTTCCAGCCCCTAAACAAATATTTTCTAAATACAGTACTGTTTTAAAATCTTATTTATTCTGTATAGTCTTCGTTTTCTTCTAAAACTACACCCTGTTGATCAGGCACTTTTATTTTCAGCGGTAAAATAAAAGCTATAATCGCCGAAAGAACAAAAGAACAGAGAGCAAATTTGATAGAAGCAATAAAGTTACCAGTAGTATCGGCAAGATATCCGCCCATAAAGCTGCCCAGCGCCGGTCCTATACCCATAACAATCAGGGTGGCAAGCCCCCACAATTTGCCCAGACTGACGCGCCCATAGATAGCACCGGCATAACCAACGACGCCACCCGGTTCAATTGCCCAATAAACTGCAAACAGTACGCAGATCAAAGCACCCAAAGTGGTAGACTGCGGTCCCATTGTCATAAGCAGCAAACAAGCTACTGCGCCTACAGCCGGGCCGAAAATAAGCATTGTTTTTCTGGCTTTGATCTCATTTTTCATCGCTACAACTAATTTATCAGATACGATACCCAAAAGCGGCATCGTAAAGATACCGGCGATACCAATGATGATATAAAGGTTAGTTGCATTATCTAAAGTCATTTTCAAATCTTTGGTCCAATAGGTAACGACCTGAGTCCAAATCAAAAATTCAGCAACCATACTGGTCAAAAATGCCAGAATCGAACCCCAAATCGGAAACGTGCTAAAAGCCTCTCCAATTTTCCAGGGATACTCTTGTTGGGCTGCCGTGCCTTTAGCAGGTGGAACTTCGCCAAAAGCATGTAAGCCATACTGTTCCGGGTTCTTTTTTGCCAGTAATGCCGCCAGTAAAAGTGCTACGAGCGAAATCCAACCCAAAATTGTCATTGCATCACGCCATTGTCCTGCATTTTCGACCAGCATCGGTTTCACGCCCAAACTGAGTACAATCTGCGCCATTGGGGCACCGGCAAAAGCAATACCCCACATTTTGGCATAATATTTTCCAACGAACCATTTACGAATGGAAATGGTAGATGATACCCACAGCATACCTGTTCCGATACCGGCAAAAATAGCATAAGCCGCATAATAAGAATATAAAGATTCAACCTTCGCTGTCAGATAAAAACCCAGCATACAAAAAACTGCGGCAATAGTATAAACAGGTTTTGTACCCCATTTATCCAAAATCATACCGCTAAAGAACGCTGTAATGGCATAAATGCTCATCATCAGCGAATAGCCTAACGATACCTGTGCCCCGGTCCAACCCATCGTCTGCGACATTGGCCCGGCCAGGATAGCAAAAGTAGAGCGGTAACCAAACAGGCAAAATACTGCCAGCCACGCAGCAACGACTACAAAATAAGAGGTTTTTTTCGCATCCATATAAACCATCCCTTCGTCTCACAAATCTATAAAAGATTATGAGTTAATAGTAATTACAAATTTCAGCTCCATTTTGAAAAGAGGCGGATGCAGGCTCCTGCATCCGCCAACTTACTTTAGTTAAGGAGGAAGTATTGTAATAGACTTATTTACTTGTAAACTGTTCGCAATATACGGCTTTCAAATCACCGTAAGTCCAGTCTTTTTTCTTAAAGCCATCGCAGATACCAATGTTGTTTTCGTCAGCTTCTATAAAGCATTTGCAGCATTTACATTTAGCAATAGGCGTAAACATCGGACAGGTTTCGCTGTCAATAAGGATAATACTGTCGTTATTGGCATGGCAGATACCTTTAGCAACGTCAATAGGGGTAAAATTACGGCAATCAGCATGATTATTTTTAGCCATTGTGACTCACACTCCTTCGTATTCGGTTCTTGCAACAACTTCGTCCTGGATCGGTTTACCGATTTCTACCCAGTATTGAGTAAAGCCGGCTACACGTACCAACAAATCACGATAGTTATTAGGATGTTTTTGAGCATCTTTCAAAACTTTAGAATCGACGATATTAAATTGAATATGGAAGCCGCCTTTTCTCATGTAAGAACGGGTCAGATCCAACAATTTCTTAGAACCTTCGATACCTTTTACTGCATTCGGATGCAGTTTCAGGTTCATCTGTGAGTTTTGAGATCTGCTGTGATCCCAGCAAGTAGCGGATTCAAATAATGCATAGGCACCATTGCGGTCAGTACCAGGATATGCAGACATAGAAGCGTCAGCAAAAGTAGTACCGGAAAGACGCCCGTCAGCAGATGCAAGTGTTGCTGCACCTTGCGGAGCATGGGTAGATACAGACATCTGGCAAACATAGAACGGCTTAGCGTACAAGGATTCATATTTATCGCCGCAGCCACAGTACCAGTCTTCAAATTCAGCCAGAATTCCATCGACTTCAGGAATATCGTTGCCATATTTAAAGGATCTCAGGCAATCTGCGTGGATCTGATCGTAACGTCCGTCATCATCATCACGTTTTTCCTGAGCTTCAAGCGAGAAGCTGCCGATTTCATCAGCATTTTTGAAGCCAAAGTTATTAATAAGCGCATCTGTAAGTTCTTCCAGAGTATATTTCTTATCTTCAAACACCAATTTTTTAATGTTGTACAAAGAATTGACCATATTGATAGTGCCAGTGTCTTCAATGTTATAAGTAGCATTGTAGCGGTAGCCCATATTGCCAATATGCTGGCCTTTTGCCAGGCAGTCAGGTTTCAGGAAGGAATTTACCAGCGACATGTTATGTTTACGCCATACATCATGCTGGATATTATTGGTAGTTACAAGGCAATCGATGACGATATCATAATATTCAAGGAATTGTTCATACAATTCTTCATAAGTTTTGAATGTTTTGTTATGAGGTGGCAGAACCTGCAAATCAATACGTCTGTCATAGCCATTGGTAAGAACCATTTCCAAAACTTTCGGATTGGAAATAAAATGTACACCTACGGAAGTCGGCTGGCCTGCGCCGCCCGGGATCCAATATTTCTTGCCATTCAATTCCAGTTCTTTCCAAATACCAGGCGAAGTTTCCAAACATCCGCCGATCGAGAAGGCACGGGCATCTTCCAGGTTCATACCTTCCGGCCCGTAATTTTTCATGATAAATTCGATGCCGCCGCGGTTATTCATCCAGGCCGGATAACCGGTACCGCTCTTTTCGCACTCTACAGCTTTCAACAGAAATTCTTCCGGCAATTTATCATCATACAGTACTGACAGTGTCGGTTGTGTGGTCTGACAAGTCATACCAGCTTCCAGCAGCAGCATTTCCAGTCTGTTGGCAGCCGGCTGACCGTCACGGGTCAAACCTCCCAGGCAGACATTATTGAAAGTATTGCCGGAAAGTACGCCGCCAACAACACCCATTGAAGCAAAGCAATCAATACAGGTCATTTTTACACGGTAGCATTCTAAAAGTTCCAATACCTCAGCTTCAGTGATACGTCCGGCTTCCATATCCTGCTCAAACCATGGCCATAATACCTGTCCAATACGTCCGGGCGACATACCTGAAATAGCATCTTCATTAACAGAAGCCATATGGACCATATAAATCATTTGCAGAGCCTCACGGAAATTACGTGGTTGTTTATGAGCGATATGTTCCATGATCTCAGCTATTTCTTCGTATTCTTTCTTTTGTTTAGCATTTTTCTCAGTTGCAGCCAAACGTTTGGCTTCATCAGCATAATGCAGATGCCATGTTTGGATACCTTCCAAAACAAGTTTGACCGCTTCGTAGAAATACAGCCTGCTCATACCGATAATGCCATCACCGTCAGGACGTCCTGCAGTTTCTGCAATACCTTCTTCACACATTTTGATCAAACCGTCATAACCATATTGCAGCGGATAGAAATAATTGATTACTTCACGGCCCTGCGGCAGTGTATAGCCGGAATCAAACATACAAATCAGGCTGCGCATAACAGCTTCTTTAATCGGATATTCCGGAACCATTTGTTCATAACGATGACCGACATCATCCACAGATTTGCCAACCCACTCACGAGCCAGTTTAGTTAAAACACGAACTTCGTCTTTGCGGATACCATATTTACCGGCAATGGAAACAACGTTACCAAAACTTTCAGTTACGTTGCCGCCACCAGCGCCATAAGCACTGACCTGGTCAGCACTGGCAGAACCGGAAGCTAAAGCGGCCTGGTACAGTTCGTCTTCCTTCGCCATAAAGAATCCTTCAGATAACCACGGCATCGGGAAAGAACCACGATAGTACTGGGTCTTAGCACCAACAAGCAACTCACCTGGATAAATACTGGGAGTCAAATGCTCGAAGCCCGCCTTTAATGCTCTGCCGCGGCGCACTTCCATAATGTCACCCTCATTAGCCTGAAATACACGGTTATACCAATAGGGAAATTCGCAGGTTACAGAAGACAATGTCTGCAGATAAATATCTTTCAACTTAGCAGCTCTTTCTGTAGCCCCTTCTTTTACTTCGCGGTCAACCATCTCTTTCGGCGCTTCACCGCCAGCTTGGAGATTCAAGGACATACCTTGCTCTTCCAATACGTCAACGAGTTTTCTTGCCATAATAAATCCTCCTTTTTTACATAAAATTCACTATAAGACCTGCAGCATTTTTAAAAGCAGTCATCCATTCAGTATTCACACTTGCTGCACCCTTAGGTTGCCTTAAGTGTACTATGCGAAAAATCTTAAGTATTGAGCCGCCAGTAGGAGTTGTAAGTCTGAAAAAATCAAACGCTGCTACACCTCAGGTACTAGTAGGTTCTAAACACAAAAACAGCGGCAGCACACTGGTCCAAGCAAAACCAATGCGCTGCCGCTGTTTTATTGAGGAATTTTAAAATGGGGTGTCAGAACCAACATAGGCTTTGATGCCTAAATCAAGCAGTACCTTCTGCAAAGCTTCTAATTTTTCAGGAGGCGTAGCTTCATACATACTGTAAGGATAAACCATACCACAAGACTTCCATTTTGAATCGCCAAGACGATGGAATGGCAGAAGATTGAATTCCGTTAAACCAACACTGTGCATAAACTCTGCAATGGCAGCCATATTTTCTTTACTATCATTAAAGCCTTCGATAACAGGCGATCTCAAGACCAGTCTTCCCGGCCAATCTGATTGTGCCAATGCCGCGATATTTGCTAAAATAAGTTCATTTGGAACTCCTGTTTTCTCTTTATGCTTATCAGAATCCATATGCTTCAGATCATTAAATGCAAAATCAACATATTTCATAGTTGCCAAATAGGTTTCCTGAGGGAAAAATCCGCTCGTTTCAATCGCTGTATGGATATAAGCATTACGGCACTCCTTCAGTATCGCCTGCAAAAAATCTTTTTGATACATAGGATCGCCGCCGCTGAAAGTAGCCCCACCTTTACCAGACCAGTAATGCCTGTCACGATCAAAAATTTTCATCAGTTCGGAAACCTTCATATCTCTGGAAGCCGGGACAAAGGCTTCCTGTAAACAAGCATCCACACATTCATGACTTTCACAATGTCTGCACTTTTCCCAGTCTATTGCCAGGGGTATTTCTTTTTCATCGCTGATAGAGATTGCCTGATGCGGGCATTTTGGGATGCACCGGGTACAGCCTTGAGTCCTGTTGATGCATTTCATTACCCTAAATAAAGTCCGTACACGATTCTCTAAACCTTCCGGATTCGCACACCATTCGCAGCGCAGCGGACATCCTGATAAAAATACCAGCGTACGGCAACCGGGACCGTCATGTACAGAATAAGACTGGATATCAAAAATACGACCTGACAAATCCTGTTGAACACCTATAGGGGATAATGATCTTGCCATAAAAATCTTCCTCTCTGCCAAAAGCTTTGCGTATCATTACTTTCTGTTTCGATTGTACAATATTTTCCAACTGACTTCTTGGGCCTTAGGCCGTATTATTAAATACAAAAAAGCCATAGGACTAAGACTTTAGTCCTATGGCTTCATACCAATTATTTATCTTTTAAACTTTTCATAAACAATTCATCATTGACGATTTGCTCCAATAATCTTACCACATCATCCGGGTAGGCATATTGGCTGCATTCCTGCCGCAGTTTTAACAATGCTTTGTTATCATCGCCGTTTTCACTTACTAAAATACTGCCATAGCGGTCTAAAACAAAACTGATACCGGCCAGCTTTTCTAAATGGCATTCCTTAATTTTTTACTGATGTGCGATAAAGAAGTAATAGAAGTGTAAAAAATTTTGCCGTTCCTA
>ENA-ORTU01001737-ORTU01001737.1-human-gut-metagenome-genome-assembly--contig:-NODE-1737-length-21318-cov-3.334478_pt1 | contig 21318 bp, 19 predicted proteins | sample MGYA00241910_ERZ509184 | MGnify/ENA primary metagenome ERZ509184 (study PRJEB26280, sample SAMEA2338847) | human gut metagenome | biome: human gut; feature: human-associated habitat; material: faeces... | reverse complement strand
AACCTCATCGGTTACTTCAAAATCTAATTCAGCCATGATGGTTCTCCTTTCACTGTCCCTCGTACGCTTCTTTCAACTGCTTGCGGAAATCTTCCTCTCCCACACGCTGCAACGTCTTACGAAAACGTTCGCTTGGATTTGCATTTTTCTCAAAGAAAGTGATCGCCGCATCGGTCACACGAAACAGGGTTTCCTTGTCCGGGATCAGCGGAAGCAGTTCTTCTCCTTTGTAGATGTTATTTCCGAAAGTTCCTCCAAAAGATACAATATATCCCGGAGTTCCCTCCCATGCATCCACCGGGCAGCTCTTGACACAGCGACCGCAGTGATTACATTTCTCTGCATCCAGCTCTACTTTACCGTCCACCATTTTCAGTGCTTCCTGGCGACAGGCTTTCACACATACACCACAGGAGATACAGTCGTCTTCTTTGTATGCGATGTTCACCACCTTTGATTCCCACATCATTTTCTTCGGCTTTCAGACAGTTATTCTGACATCCGGTAACACCGAATTTGAACTTATGCGGAAGTTCCCGCCCGAAATATCTGGCATCCAGTTCTTTTGCCAGTGTGTAGGTGTCGATACATCCGCTGGGACAGACTTCTGATCCCTGGCAGGCTGTGATGGTACGGACACGTGGACCGCACACGCCGGTTCCCACACCGCCTTTTGCCAGTTCTTCTTTTACCTCGGCAAGTTCTTCCACTTTGATAAACGGAATCTCGATTCCCTGACGGGATGTCATATGTACATAGCCGCGGCCGTATTTTTCTGCTACTTCCGCCACTTTTTTGATATTTTCTGCTGTCAGGTTACCACCGATCACGGCCAGTCGCAGGGAACCGTAACCTTTCTGTTTTTGTCTCATATAACCGCCCTTTTTTAAGGCTGCGTAATCTACTTTTTGTGCCATCGTTCTCTCTCCTTTACCTTACAGCTGTCCGATCTTTTCGATCGCCTGTGCAAAATCTACTTTCAGATCTTCGATATCTTCGATTCCCACACTCACCCGGATCAGATCTTCGAAAACACCTGCATCTTCTTTTTCCTGTTCTGAACTGTGAAGACTGATCGTGGATCCCGGGTGGATCACCAGTGTCTTCGTATCCCCGATATTGGAAAGTGTGTATGGGATTTTCAGTGCATCAATCAATGCAAATGCATTTTCCTTACTTCCCACCCGCAGCGTCAGGATCGCTCCATATCCTCTGGAAAACTGTTTTTCAGAGATCTCATACCAGTTGCTGCTTTTCAGTCCCGGATAGTTGACAGTAACAGACGGATACGTCTCTTCCAGCCACTGTGCAAGTTCCAGCGCATTGCTGCACTGCCGTTCCATCCGCAGTCCCAATGTCTCCATCCCGATCAGATTCAGATACGCGTTCATCGGTGCCAGACATGCACCGGTGTCACGGAAAAGGCTGTTTCGGAGTCTTGCAATATAAGCCATCGGGCCAAATTTTTTGTAAGCTGCAATCTGAGGATACATCTCGGGATCCCATTGAAATCTTCCACTGTAAGTAAGAATACCGCTGATCGAATTGCTGCTTCCGTTGATGTATTTGGAAGAAGAATTGACCACGATATCTGCACCATGTTTTAGTCCCTGGAAAAGGTACGCTGTTGCTGTCGTGTTGTCCAGGATCAGTGGAATCTTATGCGCATGTGCAATTTCTGCCAGTCTTTCCACATCGGTCACATCCAGACAGGGATTGCCGATCGTCTCTGCAAAAAGCAGGCGAGTATGTTCGTTGATAGCTCCCTCGATCGCTTCCAAGTCATTGTTTTTTACATACCGGGTTTTGATACCAAATTCCTCGATATCACGAAACAGATCGATGGATCCTCCGTAAAGACTTGCAGAAGAGACAATCTCGTCCCCGCTTCGCACAATATTTAAAATGGCGTTCATGATCGCCGCCATACCGGAAGCACAGGCGATCGAAGCCATGCCGCCTTCCAGTTTTGTGATTCTGTTTTCAAATGCGGTTACTGTCGGGTTCCCTACACGGGTGTAACAGTAGCCGGGAGCTTTATTTTCAAATATTTTTTCCAGATCTGCGGCTGTGTCCTGTTCGAACGCACTGCTTTGATAGACCGGGGGAAGGGTTGCTCCGTTTGCCTCCCGAACCACTCCTGCATGGAGAAGGTCTGTATTAAAACCCATACGCTTATTCCTCTCTCACAGTAACGCGTCCTCTAGAGCGTGTCTGAAAAAGGCTTTTCGTGAGCTGCGAGTCTCAGTTTGTGGAAATGATTTTTCAGACACGCTCTAGGATCATCCTGCGGAACGTTACTTTTTATTTCAAATATTCAGCCACCGCTGTTGCTGCGTTGGCTCCGTCGGAAACCGCTGTCACTACCTGGCGCAGTTTCTTTGTTCTGACATCTCCGGCCACATACAATCCTGCCAGACTGGTTTCTCCGGTTTCGTCTGCTTTCACATAGCCTGCCGGGTCCAGTTCCACCAGATCCTTTACCAGTGCCGTCTGCGGAACCGATCCGAAGGCTACGAATACGCCATCTACATCGATCACTGTTCCGTCTTCCAAAGCAACACCTGTCACTTTCGCTTTTCCGGTGATTTCTTTCACCTGATGTTCCAGTACAAACGTGACATTCTCTTTTTCTTTCAGTTTTTCTACTGTAACGACTGCGCCACGAAACTCTTTTCTTCTGTGGATCACATACACCTGCTCCGCCAGACCTGCCAGATAAGCGGCATCATCCAGTGCGGTATCTCCGCCGCCGAGCACGGCAACTTTTTTGCCCCGGTAAAAGGATCCGTCGCAGATCGCACAGTAGGAAACGCCTTTTCCCACATATTCTTTTTCTCCCGGAATATCAGCCCTCCGTGGGGATGCTCCCGCTGCATAGATCACGGTCTTTGATTCGATCACAGAACTGTCTGAGAAGGTCATCTGAAACTGTCCGGACTCTTCTTTTTGGATCCTGGTCACTTCCTGTTCCAGAAATTCAACTTCGAGTTTTACGGCATGTTCCCGGAATGTCTCTCCCAGATCATACCCGCTGATTCCCGGCATTCCCAGATAGTTGTCTACCCGACCGCTCTCTGCGATCTGTCCGGTTCCTTCATATTCTTTTTCTATCACTATAGCTGACAGGTTTGCCCGCTTTGCATAGATCGCTGCGCTTAAACCTGCCGGGCCGCTGCCGATGATACTTACATCATATACCATATCTTTCGTTTCCTTATTATTCTTCTTTCAGATCGCCCTTCTTTACAGAAGCCACGCAGAAGTCCAGTCTCTCTTCATCACTGTCTTCGTCATCCCCATTCATGCCTGTTACACTGGATCGGTTCGGATCCACCCCTGCAACTACGGTTACCTTTCCGGTTCCTGCTCCTTTGGATGCTCCCGGTACACGGAAGGTTTCCACATCCAGCGGCTCGATAGATACTTCTTCTGCATGTGTTGCCTGCGGTACCCATTCGTATGGTGTGCGGTATGCACGGTAAACCATGTTCATCTTGAAGTTTCCGCCGATATTTTTAAAGTAAGGGTTCACATATTCCCATACGATCTCATGTTCCGGTGTCACTTCGATCAGATGTCCGTCTGATCCTTCGGTGATCAGTGTGTTGCCGTTTGGCAGTCGCTGTGCGGAACTGATGTAGGAACTGTAGAACTTGGAAGCATCGGTAAATAACAGGTTTCCTGCTTCCAGTGGGGTGTACTGCCAGATGATCTCCAGTGTGATCGGATCAAATTCCAGAACACGGGAGTAATCTCTGTGTGCGTTGTTGTTACCGGTCGGTGCGGACGGGTTCGGATTACCGTAACCACCTTCACCACCGTTATCGAATACCAGCAGATTGCCTTCTCCCGGCAGACCCTTCGGAATCATGTGGAAATGATGCTGGCCGATGATCCATCCCAGTTTGCGAAGCTCTTTCGTTTTAGAAAAATCAGGTCCGATCTGCCATACGATTTCTCCGGTTTTCTTGCTGATGATCGCCAGAATATTTGCATTTCTCGCATCAAAGATCAGGTTGTCCGGATGGAATCTCTCATCTCCCGCATCGTACCATTTGTTCTCTCCGAGAACAGATACGCAGTTAATGTGCATCCAGTCACCACCGGCTTCTCCGTGAAGTCCCGGATTACGGAACAAAACATTTTTTGCAGCTTCATCAAAATCAAATTCTTCAAAATGATCAGAAGCACGCCAGCTCCACAGAATATTCCCTTCCCAGTCTACTTCGATGATCTTGTCATCGATCAGTTTTTTATCGGAAATCTCATGATTGTATACATTTTCATGGGTCAGGATGATGGTATTTCCACTGTCGGTTTTCGTTTCGCCGCCCGGATAATAATATCCGACGGTATTTCCTTCTCTCTGGTAATCGTGATGCTGTCTTGCCTGCCAGGTCGGTTCTTTTCCCGGATCTGCGATCAGTTCCGTGTGATCGAATTTCCAGACGATATTTCCGTCATAATCCACCTGCACCAGATCCAGCTGATCCTGATATGCATATTTTCCACCACGCTCTCCGGTAGTTCCCATTACATACCCACCCGGAAGGATCTTGTTCGGAAATCCGCCAAGGCCTGCCCACAGATTCACTTCGTTTCCGTTCATATCGATCAGAAGTGCTCCTTTTGCGGATGGATAAATTGTGTATCCATTATACACTTTCTCTTTGTTATATACTAAAACTCCTGTTGGAAATACAGTTGGATAACCCATATTCTTTTACCTCCTGTGATCTGTTTTTTCTCTATGCCAGTTTTTTAATCTCTTCCTGAATGATCAGCGGATGAACCTCACCCACCAGTCTGTTTTTTATCTCTCCGTTTTTGATAAACAACAATGTCGGTACTGCCGAGATATCAAATCTGCTCTGTAACAGTGCTTCCTGATCAATGTTGCATTTTCCGAAGAATACATCGTCTCCTTTTTCTTCGGAAAGTTTATTTAATGCACCCGCCAGCTTCTTACAGTGGCTGCATGCGGTGGTGTAGAACTCTACAACCACCGGTTTGTCTTTATTGATTTCCTGGTCAAAATTATTTACGTTCAGTTCCTGTATCATAACTGCGATTCTCCTTTGTCTCTTATTCGATGGTCACGTTATCCGGAAATGCGATTTTGGCCACATCGGTGTTGATAAAATCGCGGATATTGTAGTCTTTCGGGAAACTTCCGTGTTCAAATCCCCATTTTTCGATATCTTCCAGATGTGTCGTTGCTTCCTCGGAAAATCCAGGCTCAAAGCTGTAGTTTTTCCAGTTTTCTTTAAAATCTTCTGCTTTCAGACCAAGTTTGTCTGCCAGGTATTCTGCAGATTCATCCAGATGATCGTTGATATACTGCGTACTTTCATCGACAGCCTGCAGGAACTTTGCAAGAGTGTCTGTATTTTCTGAAATATATTTGTCGGTTGACAGGAAGTAGGATCCGGTCTGAATACCGATTTCCTGGGAAGTTGCCACCTGTACCCATCCGGCTTCTTCGATATACTTTGCTTCGGAACCGTTGGCATACACAGCGGACGGCCCCACTTGTCCTGAGACGCGACCACCCTTCTGGATCAGTGCCAGTCTGGTCTGGGAAGAATCGGTGTTGATCAGGTTCTGTTTGCTCTCATCCAGGCCCAGATATTCGATGCACTTACTTGCATAGTAATAAGTTACCGTTCCTTCCTGGTACATGAATCCTGCGGAACCATCCAGGCTCTTCGGATCATCTGCGTATTTCGGATCTACATACAGACCACCGGACAGGGCCGACTGACCACCGGAGATCTGAGAAAAGATCTGCAGGTTTGTGGCATCCAGGGTATTTCCCAGACGATTGACTGCTGCATAATCTGCCATCATTCCGATGTCTGCGGTTCCGTTGACTACCGCATCGATGGTATTGATACCGGCTACAAACTCTGTCGTCTGTAAGTCAATGCCGTATTTTTCAAAAATCCCCTGCCAGAGACCAATTTCTGTCGCATACTGATCAAGCTGACCGGTCATCACTGCATCTCTCACGGTCACCAGATCGCCACCGGATGAAGATGCATCGGAGGATGCTGTTTTGTCTGTTGTCTGTGTGCTGCTATTTCCGCATCCGGCAAGTGTTCCAATGACAAAAACTGCTGCGGCTGCCAAGCTGATGATTCTTTTTTTCATAATAATGTTTTCTCCTCTTTTTAAAGCTGTTTTATAACTATTCAGTAGGTAGTATTCCTCGAGGTGTTTTATGGTTTCTGCGAAACTGCTTTCTCCTCGTATCGCAATCTCGCAGATATTTTTCTCTTCCGGATTCCTACGCTTTTCTCACTCCGAAGTGCTTTAAGAATGTACAACCAAAAAGCTGAAGCAGACGGTCCGCAACGAATCCGATCAATGCCAGAGTAACGATTCCTGCGAATGCCCAGGCTGTTTTGTAGTACATCTTGGAACTCTGGATCAGATATCCAAGACCGTCGTTACCAACCAGCATCTCTGCCGCGATCACACAGATGATACTGCTACTGAGTCCCAGCCGGATACCGGTGAAGATATTCGGAACTGCGGAAGGCAGTACCACGGTGAAAAACACTCTCAGCCGGCTGGCGCCCATACAGGATGCCGCCTCCATCAGAGAATAATCGGTAGCAACCACTCCTGCAATCGTATTGACCAGCACCTGGAAAAATGCTGCATACAGAATCAGTGCTACTTTGGAAGTATCATCCACCCCAAACCACATCAGAAACAGGGATGTCAATGCGATGGCCGGGATAAAACGAAACAGACTTAAGATCGGTTCCACGATCCAGCGGATCGGTTTGAAATGTCCGACCACCAGTCCGACCGGTACGGCAATAACTACCGCCAGTCCCCAGCCTTTCAGTACACGGTTTACTGATGCTGCAATGTCCGCCCACAATGTGCCGTTGCTTACCAGTTCCTTGATCGCTGTCCAGGTCTCTGCCGGACTTGGGAGGAAGATCTCATCATACTGTAAGGATCCCAGTCCCCAGAACAGAAAAACGATCAGCCAGGAGACGATTCCTGTTTTGATAACCTTCAGAGGCAGATCCCAACTGCCTGTCTTTTTTGTATTTGCTGTCTGTGCTGCCATGGCTTTCTGCCTCCTTCCTAAATATAGTACATGCTGGATACATCCAGTCCTTTGTTTGTCAGTGTTGTTGTCGTCTTATCATCAAAGACATACATCTGATTGATGACTACCCATACTTTGTCGCCGCTCTTTAACGGTCCGTTGACCAGCGGGGAATTGGTTCTTATAGTGATACCCTTGATATTTAACAGTACCTCGAAGTAATTGCCACGGAAGATACTCTGTTCTACGGCAGCCTGTTCGTAGATAGAACTCTGTTCCGTCACATCTTTCGGGCTTTTAATCTCTACAAATTCCGGTCGGATGATTGCCCTCGTATCCGATCCGATGGAATCAAATCCTTTTAACTTTCCGTATTCTTCAATGATCGAAGATTTTCCGATAAACTGTGCCACAAACGGTGTCTTCGGATGCAGGTAAATCTCCACCGGATCTCCCATCTGTTCTACGCGGCCCTCGTTGGTGATGATGATCTCATCCGCCACCTCGATCGCCTCGTCCTGGTCATGTGTTACGAAAATACTGGTAATTCCGATCTTATCGATCGTCTCTCTTAACCAGGTACGAAGTTCCTGTCGAACTTTCGCATCGATTGCTGCAAACGGTTCATCCAGAAGCAGCACTTCCGGATTCGGTGCCAGTGCTCTTGCAAGTGCGATTCGCTGTCTCTGACCACCGGAGAGCTGATCCGGATATCTCTTTTCCAGCCCCGGAAGCCCTACCAGATCCAGCAGCTCGGTTACTCTCTGTTTGATAAATTTCTTATCTTTCTTCTGGATCTTTAACCCATAAGCGATGTTGTCATATACCGTAAGATAAGGAAATAATGCGTAATTCTGAAATACGAATCCAATTCCTCTCTGGCTAGAAGGAAGATCGTTTACCACATTTCCGTTGATACAGATATCTCCGGAATCCTGATGCTCCAGCCCGGCAAGCATTCGGAGGATCGTTGTCTTTCCACTTCCTGACGGTCCGAGAAGACCAACCAGTTTTCCTTTTTCAATTGCAAAGTTCACATCTTTCGATGCCTGAAAATCACCGAAGGATTTATTGATATTTTTTAATTCAATATACATAGCTTGTCGTCCTTTTCTCTCTCCTGTGCCTGTTTTTGCATTACCTATTATTCCTATCGAATTAGTATGTTGTATTCGTTGTAGAGATAATATCACTTATACGTTTTTATGTCAATAAATGTAGTTATAGGAATTTTTTAGGATTGGCTATAGGTTTTTCCTATAGTAAAAAGATCCCGTACAGTTTTATCCTCACCTGTACGGGATCTTTTCTATATGTTTTCTTTATTTTGCTCTCGCCATAGCCTCCTGATAATCTTTCGTATCCACGAAGATCTCTTCTTTCCATGGGTTCTTCTTCTGTGCTTTTGCTCTCTTTAATATATAAGCAAATACGAACACGTTCACAGCAAAGGATACTACCGAGATCAGTCCCTGTGCCGTCGGACTGGCAACGGTCGGCATGGTGCTTCCCATCGCTGCTGCGATACCACCTTCTCCATAGACAGATGTTACGGTTGTAAAGCAACTCGCATCCTGAAACAGTGGGAACACCTGCGCAAACATGCACCACAGTGCCAGGGTGTTTGCACGGTTCTGGATCCAGCCGCCTTTGTTCCACAATGCTGCTGCGAAGGTCGGTGCCAGAAGCAGTGCCAGACCACAGTACCAGGAATGGGTCGGCAGGTTCAGGTAAGTATACTGGAAGTTCCAGACATCATAGGCCAGAACATATACCCAGATCATATCCGGCCACAGCATATCCTGCTTGTTTTTGGAAGAGTAGATACCCCACCAGCCGGTCATACAAACAATATTGAAAAGCCCTGCCAGACCGTTCAGTACATTCCACCAGCCGCCGTACAGCCATACGCCTTCCGATGACATCCACCAGCCGCCTGCCAGAGAACCTGCGCGGATCGCGGATTCAAAATCAGATGCCACTGCGATCAGGATATTGATCGCTACAATAACAAACGGAAATGCTTTGAACCAGTGTGCTTTTCCCAGTTTTCCCCAGTGGTACTTCAGGATCATAAATCCGATACAGCCTGCGGTTGCCGCATACAGTTTCGCATAATGGAACCAGCTGTTCATATGTACGTAAGTATCATTGTTCAGCGCCCATTCCGCACCGGATGCCGCACCGATATAGATGGCAATAAAGTACACAGACAATACCGCCGGGAGCACCAGGAAACATGCGATTCCTCCCCATTTCGACCGCCTTGCGATCTCATTCATGATTACCAGTCCTGCAAAGACTAACAGCCAGCCAAGCAGCTGCCATCCTGCTGTTTCTCCATAAATCTGAAAAAACATACACTCACTCTCCTTTTTCTTACGCGGAATATTTATTCCACTTCTATTTCCTTAATGTTGAATTCACTTCCCTGCAAAAGATACGTGTGTTCACTGCCACAGTGCGGACAGATCTTTCCATATTCTATGGTCGAATAGGTCTTCTCACATTCCTCACAGTATGTAATTGCAGGAAGTGTCTCCACAATAAGTTCTGCTTCCTCAAACAGCGGCCGTTTCTTCGCCGCCCACGTCCAGCAGTTCTGCAGGTAGGATTCGATCACCGTCGAGACCTCCCCAAGTTCCAGCACTACTTTCCGTATTTTTTCCACTTCATTCTCCTTTGCCACCTTTTCCAGATGATCCATGATATGAAATGTCACGCCAAGTTCATGCATATCTGCATTCTCCTATTTCTTCTTCGCAAACTTCACTTTGATGGACTGTTTCACCATATTCGGAAGAATATACTTCAGTTTATCCTCAGATGCCCGCATCACAGACGCTCCCGGAATCTCTCTGTGCAGATGGATCGCATCAAAGACACATTTTGTGGTACATACTCCACAGCCGATACATTTATTCGGATCCACCACAGAAGCTCCACAGGACAGACAACGGGAAGTCTCTGCTTTTACCTGTTCTTCCGTCAGACTGCGAGACAGGTCGCGGAAGGTCGCTGCCTGTGCTTTTTCATCTGCTTTCGCCGGAATCTGGCGTTTGGATGTATCGTAACTGTCCACGGAAATATTGTTTTTATCCAGCTCCACAAAATCACGACGGTTTCTTCCTATGGTCAGGGTACAGTTTTCATGTACATAACGATGAAGGGAAATCGCACCCTCCCGTCCTGCTGCGATCGCATCGATGGCAAATCTCGGTCCTGTATACACATCACCGCCGACGAAGATATCCGGCTCAGAGGTCTGATAGGTCAGTTTATCTGCCAGTGCACCGCCGTTCGACCGTCTCTTCAGATCCAGGTTATCCAGCATATTACCCCATTCGATCGCCTGTCCTACGGAAAAGATCACATGCTTACACGGTATGGTCACAGTCTGCTCTTCATCGTATTCCGGTGAAAATCTTCCCTGTTCATCCAGTACACGGATACATTTTTTAAATACCACACCGGCCACTTTTCCGTCTTCTTCCAGCACTTCTTTCGGCCCCCAGCCGCAGTTCAGCTCGATACCTTCTTCCAGTGCTTCCGCAATCTCTTCCTTACTTGCCGGCATGTTTTCCCGCTGTTCTAGACAGAACATGGAGATCTTCGCATCCACACAACGGCTGCTGATTCTCGCCGCATCGATGGCTACATTACCACCGCCGACAACCACAACATCACCTTCAAGCACAAAGCTTTCTTTCGCTCCCGCTTCCCGCAAGAAATCAACGGCTGCATAAGTACCTTTTGCATTCTCTCCTGTGATACCTGGTTTTCTTCCACGCTGGCATCCGATCGCCACGTAGAAACCTTTATAACCCTGTTCCCGCAGTTCTTCGATCGTGATATCTTTTCCGATCTCCACACCACAGCGAATCTCCACACCGAGTTCCCGGATCACATCGATCTCTGCTGCCAGAAGATCTTTTTCTAATTTATAGGAAGGAATTCCGTAACGAAGCATACCGCCCGGTTCCTCATTTTTCTCGAAAATGGTCGGCTTGTATCCAGTCAGCGCCAGATAATATGCACAGGAAAGTCCCGCCGGACCGGCACCGATGATAGCGATTTTCTCATCAAATCCACCTTTCAGGGACGGAATCGTCTTTTTCGGGATATATCTCGTCTCCGCATTCAGATCACGTTCTGCCAGGAATCGTTTTACTTCATCGATGGCTACCGCCTCATCGACGGTTCCTCTGGTACATGCATCCTCACATCTGCGGTTACATACATGTCCGCAGACTGCCGGTAACGGATTATCTTTTTTGATCAACGCCAGTGCGTCATCGTAACGTCCCTCTTTTGCCAGTTTCAGATACCCCTGTACAGCGATATGTGCCGGACAGGCAGTTTTACATGGTGCAGTACCAGTATCGTAGCAGTTGATCCGGTTCACATCTCGATAGTTATGTGACCACATGTGTTCGCCCCAAGGCTGTTCCGACGGGAGTGGGATCCGCGGATAGGTTACTTCGCAACCCTCTTTATCACACAGTTTCTGACCCAGTTTTACCGCCCCTGCCGGACAGAATTCCACGCATTTTCCGCAAGCTACACAGTTGGCTTTTTCTACCTTCGCCACGTAAGCGGAACGGGACATATTCGGGGTGTTAAAGAGCTGGGAGGTACGCAGTGCATAACAGACATTCACGTTACAGTTACAGATTGCAAAGATTTTGTTAGCACCGTCGATGTTTGTGATCTGATGTACGAATCCGTTGTCCTCTGCTGCCTTCAGAATCTCCAGTGCCTCCGCTTTATCGATATATCGTCCGTCTTTCTGTGTTTCCACTACATAATCTGCCATATCTCCGACGGCTATACACCAGCCTTCCGGATCGTCCGCGCAGCCCTCTCCGTGGGTCAGGCGGGAACGACGGCAGGAACACGGGCTTGCCGCGTATTTTCCCTCATATTTGTTCAGCCAGTGGGAAATATGTTCCAGATCTACGGATTCATTTTCCATCTCGATTGCTTTTTCCACCGGGATAACATGCATACCGATACCGGCACCGCCTTCCGGCACGAACGGTGTGATCTTCTCCAGCGGCAGACGGGACATATGTTCAAAGAAAGTTCCCATCTCCGGGTTAGAGTCCAGGATGTTTGCGTTCATGTTGAAAAATTCTGCACATCCCGGTACATACATCGGTAACACATACTGTTTTTCGTGCTTCGGATTCTCCCAGTTGTATTCCAGAAGACCTTTTCTTGACATTTCTTCCAGCAGCGCTTCACATTTTTTTTCTTCCAGACCGGAGAGTTTCACGATTTCTTCCAGTGTCTTCGGTTTTCTCACACCAAGTTTTACTGCCAGTTCTGCTTCCTCATCGGTAAGCACGCCGGCAAGTCCCCAGTACTCCGGATCGTTTCTGGTAATCTTTTTCAATCCCAGTTTCTGCGGAATCCGGTCTGTGATCTTTTTGCCCAGTTTCGCGATCGGCTCCCGGAACGGTTCGTTCGGATCCGGGGTGAATTCCGGATAGACATAATCCGGATACAGCTCTTTATCCAGTTCTTTCTTCATTTTCATCCTCCTACACAACGCCAGCCTTCTATATTTTCTTCGCCAAATCCACCGGCAACGATTTGAATTCGAATAACAGACGCTTCCCTTTTTATTTGCAGTAGTTACTCCCTGTAAGCTACTTTACTCGTACCTTCCACAGATTTCCCTTCCCCTCATTTCTTCCATTCTGTTACCTGCGCAGCCAGCCACTCGGTCCACGCATCCATGCCTTCCCCTGTCTTCGCACTGATCGGAAATACCTTCGCCTGTGGATTTCTCTGCTGGATATACTCTTTCACCCGTTCCATATCAAAATCAAAATAAGGCAGTACATCGATCTTGTTGATCAGCACCGCATCACAGATCTGGAACATCAGCGGATATTTGAGCGGTTTGTCATGTCCCTCCGGTACGGAAAGGATCATCACATTTTTCGATGCACCCGTATCAAATTCTGCCGGACAGACCAGATTGCCCACATTTTCCAGGATCGCCAGATCCACATCGGCCACGCCAAGACCCTCCACGCCCTGCCGGGTCATCTCCGCATCCAGATGGCACATACCCCCGGTATGCAGCTGGATCGATTTGACACCTGTTTCCGCAATCGCCTTTGCATCCACATCGGAATCAATATCCGCTTCCATCACACCGATTCTGAACCGATCCTTTAACTGCTCGATCGTTCCTTTCAGTGTTGTAGTCTTTCCGGATCCCGGTGAAGACATCAGATTCATCAGAAATACTCCCTGTTCTTTTAACTCCCGGCGGAGGTTATCCGCCTGCCGGTCATTGTCTGCAAATACGCTCTCCTTGATCTCAAGGACTCTTACCTCTTTCACGCTTCTCTTATCCCTTTCATGATAATCTGTACCATCTCTTCTTTTCCCTGTTCGTAGGTCAGTCCGTTCTTGTAGAGAATATCGCTCTCCAGAAAGCAGGTTACCGTTCCCCGGATCATCGCCATAACGACCGGTTTCGAGATATCCTTCCGGATCTTTCCTTCCCGGATCCCTTTCTCCAGATACTGCTCGGCAAGTGCCCACCCCTGACTGACTGCTTCCATCAGGTACTTATACTGCTTCGGATACTTCTGTGCCAGTTCGAAGATCCTGCTAAGTCCGATGTTATAATACTTGGTCGGAATTGCGCAAAACAGCCGTTCCAGCTTTTCCATTGTATCCAATTCGGTATCCGCCTCGATCTCCTGCCGCATATCCGTAAAATCACGGGCATATCGGTCTGCAATCGCCATCAGCACATCCTGTTTACTCTCGAACACCGTATAGATGGTTTTTTTACTGATCCCCAACGCTTTCGCTACATCATTCATCGTAAATTTCAAACCATTCCTGGTAAATTCTTCAATTGCTGTATCAATGATTTTTTCTCTCATTTCTCTCTCCTGTCCTGTTCTCATTTACGGTTCAGCGAAAAAAGAAACCGGGAAACCAAGAACAGTTTCCCGGTTTCCTTCATTGTAACATTACACTGACTACCGGTCAATTCACTATATTTGACAAAAAATTCACATTGTTTTTATGCAGAACCTCTTATTTCCTTTCAGATCTCGATCTGTAAACCGTCATAAGCCAGTTCCAGTCCTTCTGACGCCACAATCGATTCGTACCAGTCATGCGGCGGACACCAGTGTGGGGACAGATGCGTCAAAAGAAATCTACTATTCTCACGCAGGCACTTATTTTCCTTCAATCGGTCCCTTATCCGGATATTGTTCATCAGACACATATGTCCGCCATACTGTTCATTCAGTCCTGTAGTTCCTTCCATAATAACTGCATCGTACTGATGTTCCTGTATCAATGCAAACTGATCCTCGTCATAACTTCCGGAATCCAGCGCATACAATAACGTTTTTCCATCTTTCTGAATGATATAACTGTGGGAAAATCCCCGTTGCGATCCATGATTTCCGCGAACCGGCAAGATTCTGTACCCATCCGTTTTCTCTTCCTTTCCCTCTCTGATCTCATGCAGATTTATTTTCAGTTCTTCCATGTCATCCAGACTTTTTCTGAGTGTTTCCATCACGAAAGAATTCCCGTAAATATTCAGCTGCGGGATATCGGTAAACCGTGGACCTCCATGTCTCATTTTTTCGACATAAGTAAGCGGCAGCAAGCTTTCGTCTGTATTTCTCCAGTGCAGATGCTGCGGATACAGATGATCTTCATGAGGATGTGTGACCAGAAGTGTCTTGAGCTTTGATAAATTCACTCCGAACCGGGCTGCATTATCAAAACACGATGGTCCCATATCGATCAGCAGCTCTTCGTCAATCACCATGCTGCTGTTTGTTCTCAGGTTTTTTCCTCTGTGTTTTCTTGCATAAGTACAATGAGGACATTCACACCAGTATCCCGGATATGTTTCCCCCGCTCCTGTTCCTAAAAATGTCAGTTTCATACACGTACCTCTTTTCCTTATTTTTCTTAATTATAGATCTCTTTTCTTCCATTTTACAACAAAATCCGTATATTTTTCCCTTCCCGGAACAAAACTCCCTCTTCCGACAGATTTTTAAATTCCCGCATCATTGCACTCCGGTCCACGCACAGATATTCTGCCAGAGTCGTATAAGATACCGGCAGTGTAAATACCTGTTTCTTTTTCCCTCCTCCCATTTCATTCAGATACGCCATAATTTTTTTCCGGGTACTGTTTCTCGATAAGACATAGATCCGGTTTGCCTGCTGACTGGCACGCATGGCGATCATCTGTAACAGATTGCTGACCATCTGGCTGTGAAATTTACATGCATTTTCACACCGCTTAATCACATGCTCATAATCAATAAAGATCACACGTGTCTTCGCCTTCGCACAGACATAATAATGCTGCGACATCTCCGGTAACAGCAGCGGTTCCCCGAAGACATCATCTTTTTTCAGTTCATCCATCAGATACTGATTGCCCTCCGCATCGCTGCCATATAAAGAAGCCTGTCCCTCTGCGATCAAACCGATCTTTTTCATCGTATTCGTATACTCCATGATGATCTCGTTATTTTCATATACAACCTCACGCATCTGAAAACAGACCCACATCCGTTCCTGTTCTTCCGGCAGGATATGTGAAAACAATGTCACTTTCTCCATCTGTATTCCCCCATCTTTCTTTTTTGTGTTTTTTTTAACATACTCCAATTCTGTTGCTTTTGCAACAGAATTTTCCGGTTTTTCCGGGTATACTAACGATAACAAGAAAACAGATTCCACACACAGGAGGTTCCCATATATGAAAATCACAGATACTATCAAATACGTAGGCGTCAACGATCACAAAGTTGATTTATTTGAAGGACAGTACCCGGTAGCCAACGGTATGGCTTACAACTCTTACGTGATCCTCGATGAAAAGATCGCTGTCATGGACACCGTAGATGCAAACTTCACCCACGAATGGCTGGATAACCTGGAGCAGGTACTTGATGGCCGCAAACCGGACTACCTGATCGTGCAGCACATGGAACCGGATCATGCAGCCAACGTGGCTAATTTCCTGAAAGTTTACCCGGACACCACCGTTGTCGCCAACGTGAAAACCTTCCAGATGATCTACAACTTTTTCGGACTTACTCTGGAGGGACAGAAGCTCGAAGTTACCAACGGCGGCACGTTAAGTCTTGGAAACCATCAGCTGACTTTTGTATTTGCTCCGATGGTACACTGGCCGGAAGTTATGGTAACTTACGACAGCACTGATAAAGTACTCTTCTCCGCTGACGGCTTCGGTAAATTCGGTGCCCTGGATGTGGAAGAAGACTGGGATGACGAAGCCCGCAGATACTTCATCGGCATCGTAGGAAAATACGGCACACAGGTTCAGTCCCTCTTAAAAGTGGCTGCAACCCTCGATATCCGGATCATCTGCCCACTCCACGGACCGGTACTTTCAGAAGATCTCGAACATTATATCGGTCTGTATGACACCTGGTCCTCCTATACACCGGAAGAAGAGGGCATCGTGATCGCCTACACTTCCGTCTATGGTCATACGAAAAAAGCAGTCGATCTGCTGGCTGACAAATTAAGAAGCAAAGGCTGTCCGAAGGTTGTCGTATACGATCTGGCAAGAGACGATATGTCCCTGGCTCTCTCCGATGCTTTCCGCTACAGCAAACTGATCCTTGCCACCACAACCTACAACGCAAGCATCTATCCGTTTATGCACGACTACATCTCCCGTCTGGTGGAACACAACTTCCAGAACCGTACGGTAGGTCTGATCGAGAACGGTTCCTGGGCGCCTCTCGCTGCCAAAGTGATGCGCGAGATGATGGCAAAATGTAAAAAGATCAACTGGCTCGATACCACCGTAAAGATCCTCTCCGCCATCAATCAGGACAATCAGGATCAGCTGGAAGCCATGGCAGATGAACTGTGCAAAGAGTATATTGCCCAGAACGATACCCTTGCCAATAAAAATGATCTGACCGCCCTGTTCCGCATCGGTTACGGCCTGTATGTGGTAACTTCCAACGACGGCAAGAAAGATAACGGTCTGATCGTAAATACCGTCATCCAGCTGACCGATACCCCGAACCGTGTAGCAGTTAATATCAACAAAGCAAACTATTCACACCATGTCATCAAACAGACCGGTATGTTAAATGTCAACTGTCTGTCCACGGAAGCACCGTTCTCCGTCTTCCAGCAGTTTGGCTTCCAGACCGGAAGAAGCGTGGATAAATTTGCCGGTCAGACCGTACACCGTTCCGACAACGGACTGGTCTTCCTGGATAAATACATCAATGCCTTTATGTCTCTCAAAGTAGAAGACTATGTAGATCTCGGTACCCACGGTATGTTTATCTGCAGCGTGACCGAAGCCCGCGTGATGAGCAATCAGGAAACCATGACTTACACCTACTACCAGAACAACGTAAAACCAAAACCGGAAACCGAAGGAAAGAAAGGTTTTGTCTGCAAAGTCTGCGGTTATATCTACGAGGGCGATGAACTTCCGGCAGACTACATCTGCCCGCTGTGTAAACACGGAGCTGCTGATTTTGAACCGATCGGATAACAGAACTATAGAGTTTTCACCCTGAATATGATACACTCAAAGAAATAAAAACTTTACCTGGATTTTACAAAGAGAAAGGCATACTATGAAAAAAACCGTAAAGAAAATTTTTAAAGTACTTGGTATCGTACTCGGGGTGATTTTGCTGGTGCTGATCGCTTATATCATCTATCTCTATGCCAGCTATCATCGCATCGAAGACAATCTGGTTCTGGAAGTGGAATCTGCCCCTGACGCCGGAGAAGATCTGGAGGGACTGACTTCCGGAGCCCGCCCGGATTCTGCATCCGCACGGTACAACACGGCACTGACTACCGGGGAAACCTACTCCGCACTGACCTACAACCTTGGTTTCGGTGCTTACACACCGGACTTCAGTTTCTTCATGGACGGCGGCAGATCCTCCTGGGCAAAAAGCAAAGAAAGTGTGCAGAACACCATACAGGGAGCCGGTGAACTCATTGCTTCTTATGAACCTGATTTTGCATTGCTTCAGGAAGTAGATCTTGATTCCACCAGAAGTTATCATGTAAACGAATATTCCATCTTAAGGACTTGCCTGAGTTCCTACAATTCTGTCTTCGCACAGAACTATGACTCCGCGTTTCTTTTCTATCCGTCTACACAGCCACATGGAAGCAGCAAATCGGGGCTTGCTCTGTTTTCCAGATATCTGGTGACCGATTCTCTGCGGAGAAGTTTCCCGGTGTCTACATCCTTCAGTAAATTTTTTGACCTGGATCGCTGCTACAGTATTTCCAGACTGCCTGTGGATAACGGAAAAGAACTTGTAATTTTTGAACTCCACATGTCCGCCTACGGCAACAGCGACGCGATCCGTGAGGGTCAGATCCGTATGCTTGCCGATGACATGCAGAAAGAATACGAGGCCGGCAATTACGTCCTGTGCGGCGGTGATTTTAACCATGACCTGAAAGCCTCCGAGGACGATTCCGAAAATCGCGAGTCCTGGGCATACCCCTTCCCGAGAGCCAGCCTTCCTGACCACTTTTCTTTCTGCATCGATCAGCTGACGGACGAGGAACGGGATTCCCTGTGGAACAGCGCCAGAAACGCCGACATGGAATATGTGCCGGGTGAAACATATACCGTAACACTGGATGGATTTATTATCTCAGACAATATCGAATGCGTCTCCTACGACAACATCAACACCGGATACACCTATTCGGATCATGATCCGGTATATCTCGAATTCACATTAAAATAATATAAGGCAAAAATATAAGGGAACAGACCTGTACAACGATCTGTTCCCTTATATTTTTCTCAGAAATCTGTCCGGCAATCGTATCCTCGATCACCCACAGGCTTCTTATCCTTCAAAAACTATCCTTTATCCGCTGACACATCCTGGCCCTTTTTCTTTTTCATATAAAGCCAGACACAAATCACCACGAAAGCCACCGTAACAGCTGCCAGAAGCGGCCATACGGTGATCGGACAGACGCTTTCACTGATCAGGTTCAGTGCCTGATAGGCTGTGTAGATACCGAAGATTGCAAAGATCACAAATGCCAGCGTATTTAACAGTCCATCCGGAGTCTTGCTCTTTAACAGATATCCCACCAGCATACCAAGAATGTCCGCTAAAAAAAGTCCCAGAGAGCATCCGATCCATACGATAAACGCAGCCCCCATCCCTTCATTGGCACCAAAGGTAATGGCTGTCAGCTGTGTTTTATCTCCCAGCTCTGCTACAAAGAACGTACAGAACACTGCCAGAGGAGCAAATTTGATCTTGCTCTTTCCGCCCTCTTCTTCCTCTTCATCCTCGTCTCCTGCAAGCGTCGATGCCGCAAAATAAAGGAAGGCAAAAGCTGCAACAATCTTAATCAGCCATTCCGGGATAAATTCGCTGACCAGTCCGCCCGCCAATACCGCAAGACCATTCAGCACCAGGATCGCTACCGCCGTTCCCATGATAATATCTTTTGACTTATACTTGGAAGTCAGCGCGATCAGCATCAGCTGCGTCTTGTCGCCCATTTCTGCGATAAATTCCGTGAAAAATACCTTTAAAAATAATAACATGTTCTCCCTCTCTGTGATTCAATAATTGTTTTTAATTATTATCTGATCACAATATAAATCGCATACGCCGCATAAAGTGCGATCATACAGAATCCTTCCACTTTTCCGATCCGTTTCTTTGTCGCCGCAAAGATCCACACACATACGGTAAATACAATCAGCACACACAGGTCAATGATATTTTCTCTGATCATGCTGACCGGACTGATCGCAGATGCGATACCGAGAACCATCAGAATGTTAAATATATTGGATCCCACTGCGTTTCCAAGTGCCATATCTACTTCGTTCTTTTTTGCTGCAACGATTGAAGTTACCAGTTCCGGCAGAGAAGTTCCGATGGAAACGATCGTAAGTCCGATCAGCGTCTGACTCATCCCAAGATCACCGGCAATTCTTGCTGCCGCATCAACAGTAACATCTCCACCAATGGCAATAGCAACCGCACCTCCAACGATAAAAAGAATACTTAATGGCATGGATATCAGCCTGATCTCTTCGTCCGAACCACCTTCAATCTCCACCTGTTTTCCTTCTTTACTGGCTTTCATCGCTGTACGGATCATATAGAAAATATAACCGGCAAAGCATCCCAGAAAGATTACGCCATCCAGATGCCCCAGTATCATCGAAGATGTATCTCCGATTCCGGCGGTTCCAAAGAGCAGTAACATACCGGCACAGATCAGTGAAAACGGGATGTCTCTTCGAATCGTCTCTTTTGCCACATTAACCGTAGCCAACACGCCGCAGACACCAATAACCACCATCAGATTAAAGATATTGGAACCTACGACATTGCTCACAGCAAGTTCATTATTTCCTGTAAGAGAAGCCGACACACTGACCGCCGTCTCCGGAAGCGACGTTCCCATCGCCACGATCGTAAGTCCGATGATGATTGCCGGCACATGCAGACGCTTTGCCACACTTGAACTTCCCTCCACAAAATAATCCGCTCCTTTGATCAACAGCACAAACCCGATCACAAGTGCAACCAGAACCAGCGCAAATGGAGCATTGTTAATAAAGTTTTCCATAATTTCCTCCTTTTTCTCTCCATGATCTCCTGTCAGCTCGGCATCTTTCTCTGTCTTCAACCAACTTACCGTGATCCGCAGGTTTACAGACACAACATTACCTCTCTGCCTGCGAAAAAAAGACCCATGTATATCTTCACCCCGGAGAAAACTTTCTATTCCGAAACAAAGATATACATGAGTCTCATTATTTAAGATTTGCCAGATTGTACTCTGTACTACAATCAGAATGTTGACAAATCACACTTTCGCGCTAACTACTCCCTCATGGAATATTTTATTACTTGATAAATAATATCAAATAGAAGGTAGTATGTCAACGGGAAATCCGAGTATAGTATAGTTGTTAAATTTCTCCCCTTTCAGTTGGCCATGATTTTCTGAGTGCCACATAAGAAATCAAAAAATTAGCCAACCAGCCGGCAGGTACAGCAAGCCAGACAAATACGATACCAAAACGAGGTGCGCAGATCAAAGCAACTGACAGACGGATTGCCAGGTTGACCATATTTGCAATGAGAAAAGGCCGCATGATTCCAAGTCCACGAAGAACGCCATCCGTTGCCATCTTGATACCCATG
>ENA-ORTU01001733-ORTU01001733.1-human-gut-metagenome-genome-assembly--contig:-NODE-1733-length-21339-cov-2.796044_pt1 | contig 21339 bp, 9 predicted proteins | sample MGYA00241910_ERZ509184 | MGnify/ENA primary metagenome ERZ509184 (study PRJEB26280, sample SAMEA2338847) | human gut metagenome | biome: human gut; feature: human-associated habitat; material: faeces... | reverse complement strand
ATCAAGATTAATAGCTCCTACACAGCCTAATCCTTTCATTATTTGTGCCAGTTCTGTTAAAGTAGCTCCACCACTGGCGGTAATACGTCCGTCACATATGAATATGACCACTTTTCCATCTTCACGATAACCGATTGCTGTACGGTCCGGGGTTACATTCGCTCCGAAAATGTCATACGGAATGATTTCATAGTTACTGAGATAGTAATCTGTGCCCTTTGATGTCTCTGTAAAATCGAATGGGATTTTTTTGTCTTTCAGTAATACAGGACCTGCACTTAAAGCATATTTAGGACTCCAGCTAATTGCGGTAGTCGGATTTTCATTAGTGACAATTCCATATTTATTTTCTCCTTTGACAGATGGCAAAGGACGGTCGAAATAGAAAACATTACTGGAGGCATCCGTTCCTGTCCAAACAACATTCGGCTTGCCTGAAGCATCTACGCCGAATGTTCCTCTTGTCACATTATACATACTGTTGTATTCTGTATCGCCAGTTTTTAGTGACCCCCGAACGGCTGAAACAGAGCCCGATTTAATGGAATTGATAACAGCTATTCCTGTATGGTTTCCATTATAGAAGTATCCTCCATTGACCAATAAATAACAGTCTCCATTAAATGATGCAGATTGCGTGTCGATGGTTGCGGGAGAAGATGGTATGTGGACACGTACTTCTACCTTACCGGTAGAGAGATCACCAATGGCGTACCATGCATGGAAATTACTACCATTTAAGTTACTGGTGGTTTCGTACAGTTCGATTTCTGCCGGCAATGTAGACTTAGTCAGTTTATTCCATGTCAATTGGATCGCTTGTGGCTCTGTTTCCAAGGAAACAGTCGACTCTGCACTGTAATAAGTACCGGTAGAGGTTGTCAGGAAGGCACGTACTTTATAGGATTTGCCATAGTCGAGTAAGGTATTCGGAATCACTTGAAATACTTTTCCGTCTTCAGCAACTTCCGGTCCGTTTTGCTTTTGATCATTGATAGTGGGTGTGTTTTCGGTACTCCAGCATAAACCATATTTTACGTTGGTTTGTCCAGCTATGTTTGTCACTTGATAAGAGGAACTGATACAAGTTGAGTTTGCTTTGATACTTCCTATGATTGCGATGCTTGGCTCGTCACCGAGGGCTACCAACCGATAGAGCTCGTAAATGGCACGTGAAGTATTCGTAGCCGAGAATGCTCTTACTCCGAAATAGTATATGTTTCCTTCTTCCAGACCATTTTCGATTGTATATTCTGTGACATTTGCGGATACCTTGGCTATTTCTATATTTTCACTGGTATCTGCTTTTCTTAATAAGATGCTGAATCCGGTTTCATTATTACTATTGTCTTTCCAACGTAGTAATACTTTGGTTTTTCCCATTCTTTCTATGGTTATGTCTGAAGGTGCTTGTACGCTTGCAGACTGTTCGTCGCCGTCATTGTCACTTGAGCAGGCTCCGAAGGCACATGTTAATAATATTGCTATAAATATAATCTGTTTCATTTTACTGTACTATTTATTGTTTGATTACAAAGACTGTTTATTTGCTGATTCTGATCGCATCAAGTGCTTTAACGGTTATTTGTTTTTTATTAGGCAGTGTAACCTTGTGTTCTTGTTCACTCATGTTTACTATAAGGTATACGTGTTCGCCTGATACACTAGCCCATTCTGCCGCTAATACTACCGGAGTTATTTCATAGTTGGGTATCTCTTGCGTTGGGTTATCACCAGTTGGAATTATTTCCTGTATAAAACGGCCTCCCAAGAATAAATCATGTTGTTGACGGCGGAAATCTGTCAGATTTTTCAGAAATTTAGCTTCCCTTTTCGCATCTGGGCGCATCAACAGACTGGGCTCTACCCATCCTAACTGAGAACCCCATAACAGACTACGCATACTCATGAAATTCAAAGAACCGTCTGTGATACGCCAAGGGATGTAGGTGTATCCGCTATAGATGCAACGGTCAGAATAAATGAGCGGAAACAACGGAACCATTTTTGTATAGCTGTTGTGCGGAGAATTGACAACTAACATCATGTCAAACAGGTCAATATAGCACTCTGCATTTTCTTCTGTTGTCATGGCTTGGTTCTCTTTGTATAGATTTGTGCGCATTTCGGTGAGTAAACTGCGGTAGGCAAAAGGCCACCAGTCACCACCGCCAGGTGCATGTCCGTGGTTGGTTGCATAGCAGGGTTCGCTGTTGGCGCAACCTATCTGATCCATATATACACCGTTCGTTTTTAGTTCAGTTAATATCTGTTTGTTGACTCCTTTCAGCACATCTCTCCAAATATAAGAAGCTGGGCAGGTTACAGTATTTAATACCTTTGAGCTATATACTTCTGTATATAATGTACCATCAGCTTTGCGACAAGAGGCATCTTTACCATTAAGCGTTTTATAGCTGTCTGTTGCTGGATCCCATAGACGACCGTTAATATATGGAGTAATAAATCCTCCAAGTTCCTGTGTTTCTTTAATCATTTCTTTGAATCCTGCTTTTTCGGGAAAGTATTCCGGATATTTAGTATCGAAACGATGATTGTGCCAATAATACCAATGCAATCCGACTCCTTTTCCATAGTATTTCATCGCTTTACGTACTGCTTCCATTGTTTCAGCATTTACTTCTCCCGGCCGTAGCCACATATCAGCGTTTTTGATCCATTCTGCTATAGGACGTTCTGAAATAGTTTTTGCACCCCACAGTGTTTCGAAAGTAAATGGACGATACCATTGTACTGCAGCGTCCTGCCATCCCTTTTGGGTAAATCCCATCACTGTTTCCCAAGGAATGCAGAACTTCTTGTTTTGAGTCCAGGCATAGGATGTTGTCACATTCTGAATAAATACAAGACTTTTTCCTTCACTTTTCATTCTGAATACTTTGCCAGATCCCCCTTTGTCTTGTGCGGCAAAGTAGACTGTGCCTCCTTTATGATGCATCAGTACTAACTGCATTGTGCCTGTACACGAAGGATAACGTGATTGCAGTTGTCCTTCATTACCGATTGTGTATTCGGTCCCGAATCCGACAGGAAGAATTCCTTTTGCTCCTTCCGGTCTGTTTACAGCAATACGGGGAAATTCAGATTCTGTAATCACCCATCCTTCCGGCATTTCTGCTTCAATGCGCCATTCCGGTAGTTCGGCATCTTTACCTAATGTGACTAATATGCGTACCGGACACGTCGGTCCTGCATCTATAACCATTTGCCAGGTGAATATTAATGTTGAGGCATCTTGAGTTTTTTGTATCTCGCCTCCTTTATATTCGCCCCATCGGGGCATTAAGGTCGGGTTCTCTCCGTTGGGACCCCGATAGATTAGTTGCCACGGATGTGTTGTACTTCCATTTACAGGCAATATGTTCATGCCATCCATGCGGAATTCCTTGAATAAGAATTCTTTTCCGTTGGCAAACACTAATTCAACATTCTTGTTTTTTAATACAAAGTTTCCATTTTCATTTTTAGCAGTCACTGAGGCTGATAAAGTTCCAAAACATTGTAAATAGCATAATATGCTAATAATACCGGTTATCATATTTCTCATATACAAAAGATTAGGATGAATAATTTCTATTTAATAATTTCGATGCTTTTTCTGAATAATTTTATTACTTCCTCTTGTGGAAGAGCGGTTTCCAATATGAGACGCCCTGCTGCGGGGAGGATACTTTTGCTTCCTGCTGACCGGATAGGTATTCTTTTACCACTCTCATTCATCAAAGACAGCTTGTTTTTTTCTATATCAAGAGTGAGTTGCCCTGTACCGTTCATATGCCAATAAATGATACAAGTCCTTCCTGCTTTCTGGAAAATGAATGCCCGGATTGGCTTTTCGTCATCCTTGGTTATTTGACGATAGGGGTATAACTGATAATTTCCTTTTTTATCTTTCATCAGAAGATATTCTTGTTCGGGATTTTTGAGTAATTCTTTCTGTTTGTCTGTCAGGACACCTTGAAGTTTTGCTTCTTCCCACATTTTGATAACTCTCAGGTTATCTTCCGTACGAGGATGATTCTGTAACTCTTTTAAATTGCCAACTAATGATATGGGAGAATTCCATGCGACAGCTTTGCTGCAAATATATTCATACATGTCTGGTTGCATGCCTATTGTCTTGTCGTTGGGAGCCAAGTAATTCACCCATCCGAAATTGACAGAAGTAAAATCTTTGGCTATCTGCTCTGCACATCGAAGTGTATACTTCTTCATTGCCGGACGGATACGTTCCGGAGGGAATATATCGAAAGCATTCCCACGACTTAAAATATGCCATCCATAATGTGATTTCAATGCTCCTTCTGCAAATAATGGAGTTGGTTTCATTTCGTTGTATACTATCATCTGAGAGCGGGAGACATTATACCAATAAGGCATCGGTACATCTTCCGCACCATCAAAATAGACAAAACGAAAGCCTGCTTCGTGGTAGATTTTTCCTAAACGTTCGGCAATCTCTTTTTGGATTCCTGTATTTTGGTTGACACGGATAAACAGGGGCCAGTCATCTACATCCAATAGTCTGAAATGTTGTCCTTTGTCATGTGAGGCTGCTTTTGAGTTAAATACTCCCCGTACACATCCCGTAAATTGATATGGTGGTTCGGTGGTATAGTTCTCATAAGTGACAAGCTCGTTGTCAATTTGCAGGAGACGTCGTCCTTTCTCCATACGTACGCCTTCCGGATTACCTTCTATAGTGATGATAGTACTTGAATCATCTAATGGTTCCGAGAGAATAAATTCGCGTACATGGTTGGTGCGGGAGTCCGGTATGCCGTTGTTGATATATGGGTCATTCACTGCTACTTTGGAATAATGAATATGAATGCCGGGTATCATGCCTGCTGCTTTGATTTTATTAGTGATTTCCTGTAAATCTTTCATTCCATTCGGATATTCTTTTCTCCATTCATAATGTCCGCAAGCTTTGGCGAAATCAACATAATAGACGACAATGGATTTGAAACCACCTTTTTGAGCATATACAATATGTTCATCTATATTTTTAGTCGTGACATCACGTAGCTCATAATAGGAGTACTGATATTCTTTACGTTGGCGACTTTCTACTCCTAAAGGCATATGATAGTCACGTTCTACTTTATCAATACAGGTTAGCAGTTTTTCTTTTGAAGTAGTAATCAGTGCTGCACCGGAATTGAATAGTTTCACTTGAAAATCAAGTCCTGCATACATCGTAGTATATTCCTTGTTTGCAAAAGCATCGATATAGGTGGTCGGATGGGTGCCTAGCAGGCATATGGCTGTCTGTTCATCCCATGATACATTCAGCCACTCACCAAAGTTCTCACGTTTACGTACTGGTAATTGTAATAATGAGATTTCATCTATTTCAGTTTTGCGTTTTACCCCAAAATCTTCGATACGATAATCAATTTGCTTCAGAGTGAAACCTATATAATAATCTGTGATATTTAACTCTATGATGGCAATGTCATAGGTATCCTGAAATTCTATACGTAATTCATTTCCGTTACGTTCAATTTTATTGGCTGGGAAGGTGCGTGGCTTTGCAGGAAACATTAGGAAGTTTTCATTATCGTAAGGACGGTATTGGGTAATAGCGCATAAAGGTACATCTGCATTTGTTATCAGACATTCCTCTCCCGTAGCTTTGTGTATCAGGCTGCGTGCTTTTCCGTCATTGCTAATAATTAGACGCATTTCCGCGTTCTCTATGACCACATCATTGTTTTCTTTCTGTTCATTAGGCATAGCTATACAAAATTGTGGCAACAATGTCGACACAAGCCAGACTAATAAAACCGGATATGTATAATATATTCTTTTCATCATTTATTTTATGTTTTTATTACCACTTATCTGTGCGAAATGGTCTGACCGGCAGATTGCGTGTATTAATCAGATTTCCTTTCAGGAAATTCCGAAAACAGTAACGAACGGCAACGGGAGATTTGACTGTTGGGGATTTGACAATTACTGTATGATCCTTCTGATTTAAAGAGGCCTCTGCCGGATAAAAGACTTTATCTGAACCTGCAATCTCAAATCCGGAGATATTCATCCAGGGGCTTAATCCTTTTTCTGCATGGGAAAAGGAGATTTCAATTGTCTCTCCGTTGATTTTCATGCTTTTATAAGATGGATATTCGGATTCTATTCCCTGATATCCGTATGTCTTATTCAAGGACATATATGCGAGGCGTTCTCCAATCCCTTTTTTATTGTGAGGATGCACTTGAGGAGCTTCGTATGTCTCTACTAAGTCGTTTGTTCCGATCATACCACTATTGGGAATGAGTGAAAGCGCCTTTTGTTGAGCTTCCCGCAATAATGCTCCTATGTAGCCATCTTCTTTATATTCACAGGCAAATGGGACTGTCTCAACATAGTAGAAAGGCAGGTCTCCTTGTTTCCATATTGATCGCCAATGTTTTACCATTGTAGCTAGGCGTTCGGCGTATGTTCTGCTACTTCTTACATTACTTTCTCCTTGATACCAGATAAAACCTTTTATTGTATATTTGTGACAGGGGTATAAAATTCCATTATAGATTAACATCGATTGTAAATAGACTGGTGTCTTGTCACTTCCTATTAAAGTCAGGTCTTCATCTTTGTAGGTTTGTAGTATTTCTTTAGGTAGCCAACCTTCTACTCTTGAGCCTCCCCATGCACAGGTGATAACTCCTATAGGAATCTGTAAGGTCCGTTGTAAAGTTAATGCATAATGATAGGCGGCTGCACTAAACTTCGGAGCATTTTCCGTAGTTGGTTGCTGCCAGCTTCCTTCTGCATACTCCTGCGGAGATAGTTTTACTGTCGGCTTTATGGTTACCATTCGTATTCCCGGATGATTGGGAGCATCTGCTATGACATTATTGGAGTCGCTTATGGGACAATAATCAAATCCGTTCAAAGGCATTACCATATTTGATTGTCCGGCACATAACCAGACTTCTCCGATCAGGAGGTGCTGCAAAGTGACAGATTGTTCTCCATCCGTCAGTGTTAATGTATATTCTTCGAAACTGGCAGCAGGCGTTGTGATCTGTAATTCCCAACACCCCTTTTCGTCAGCATGGGTTTTGACTTCCTTATTTGCCCATGAAGGAGTTACTACAACAGTAGAATTTGGAGTCGCTTTTCCCCAGATTCGTACATTGCTTTTTTGCTGTAAGACCATATTGTCACTAAGTAGTGGAGGCAATTTGACTTTTGCCTCCATATTGATGCTCCACAGTACAATTATTAAAAAGTAGATAAGAATCTTCATGTAGCATTTCTTTTTTTAGTCACGGAAATCCATTTGTATTTTTTCTTTCTTTTTGATGACAGGACCAGCCGGTTCCGGATGGTGCTGAGGATTACGATAATCAAAGTAATAAATATTCAGCTTATCAAATAAGGTGAATGCATCTTCCATACGTGACAGGAACTTGTCGTAGTCTTTGACTGTCGGTGCGGACCAAGCTGATTCTGCCAGTGCGCAGAGGCGGGGAAAGATCATGAAATCTACCCGATCTTTAGTATGCATTAGTTCCGTCCATGTATTGGCCTGTATGCCTTTGACATGTGAGAGGTCAGAGGCTGACACTCCCCATTCGGCAAACCATTTGTCGGGGAAAGCATATACATCTTCTATTGGGCAGAATCCGTCCCAGATTCGTCCCCATTTGTGGTCTTTATATTGTACGAAGTCAAAATAAAGCGGTTTGCGCGGACACATGATAGTCGAATATCCTTTGGTCAGTGATTTGCGCAGGTAATCGGGTTTATCATGTCTCCACCACATAATGATAGTATTATCTTGCTTTACATTCAAGTCGAGAAGTTCATCCCAACCGACTAAAGTTTTACCTAGTGAGTTTACTACATCTGTCATTCTATGCATAAAGTAGCGTTCTGCTTCCTTTACAGTTTGTAACCCTTCGCGTTTCAATAGTGCTTGTACATGTGGGTCTGTTTCCCATGCCTTGATTCCGTAAGCTACTTCGTCGCCTCCGATATGTAAATATGGAGAAGGGAATAAGGCAGCTATTTCTTTTAGTATATTAGTCAGATAAGTATAAGTTTCTTCTTTGCCGACGTTAAAAGTGAATTCCGGATGTTCTTCCGTTCCTCCGCCTGAGTATTCCGGGTAAGCTTTATTGGCTGCTGTGGCATGTCCGGGCATGTCTATTTCGGGTATAATTTCAATATGACGTTCTTTGGCATATGCTATGATATCACGGATCTGCTCTTGTGTATAATATTGTGCCGGTGTATCCGGATCACTATGGCAACCTTCTCCTCCTATAGTTGCCAGTTTAGGGTATTGTTTAATTTCGATTCTCCATCCTTGTGCGTCTGTCAGATGCCAATGGAAGCGATTCATCTTATAATATGCCATCAGGTCAAGGATTTGTTTTACCCTTTTTTCGCCGGAAAAGTGACGTGCTTCATCAAGCATATATCCTCTCCATTCATAACGCGGGGCGTCTTCTATCGTTCCACATCTTAGATCTCCGTTGGTTAACTGCTGTAATAGCGTTTGAATACCATAGAAAACTCCAGCTGGACTTCCTCCTTTGATTAGGACCTGTTTGGGGGCGATAATCAGCTGATAGCCCTCTTTGTTTTGCAGTCTATTGTTTAATGATAAGTTGATTCCTTTCGCAGCTTTTTTGCCGGGGATTACTTTCATTTTATAGTTTAAATCAGCGAGTTTCTTTTCAAGGAATGCTGCTTCTTTATATAAACTGGCATCCAGATAGTGGATTTTCTGACCCGATTTGAGTTTACACGTTTCTGCTTGCATGGTGACTTCAGCAGGATAGGGGATAACCCGTACCTGTTCTTGTGCTTGCAGGCTCATGAACAAACTTAGATAGACTATTGCCAAGGTTGTAAGTAATAGTTTCATGTTTCTTGGTTTTATTAGTTATTTAATAATAATTATAGGATTTTCTCCATGTAAATCCTCTATGGATACTGTCGCAGTGATGGTACGGGTCTCATTAGGGAACAATGAAATGAAGTTATCACTCCAGAATACCGGATTTACGACTTCTTTTGTTTTTTCTCTTTGTATCATTAAGTGGTTGAAAAAGGATAATTTATCAGAGTCATTCGTTAAAGTAAGCGTGATCTGATACTCTTTTTCTTGTTTTTGAAGTTTTAAATCTTGCTTTAATGTAACTTTAGGCATATTTACCAGCCAATAGAAATTTTGATGTTGTGAGTAACGCCAGTATAAGTTTTCAGAAATAAGATTTCCGTTTAAGTCTTCTAATTCCAGCTTTATATAATATACAGCAGAAAGGTCACCTCGTTGAGGTACGGTTTCTAATTCTTTATATTGGTCGGCGCCCACGGATATGGTATCTGTGTATGCCCAGCATTCTTTCATTGAATAGTCTATGATTCTGGCTTTGGCTACAACAGATTTAAGTTCTTGATGAGTAGCATTTATCACAGAAATCCGGTTCGTATTTGCATTCATTTGAATATGAATGGGCTCCATTGCTTTCTTTGAGAAATAGTAAGAAGCATTGGGCGACAGATACCAATCATAAATTTGCCAGCATACATCGGGCCAACAAGAGTTTAGTTTCCAGATCATTATCCCTGTTGTGATATCCCACATCCGGTGGTTGGCTGCCTCAAACATGGCACGATACCCTTCTGAACTTACTAGCTGGCCTTTATATGCATAATCCTCGCTACTGACTGGGTCGCTATAGAAGGTTCGGATTGCATTGTCGTATGCACGATAGCAGAAGTTATTGGTGTCCCATGCTCCGTGTTCCGCCCATATACTGTCTAATGGATAAATCGGATTTCTCCGGTCGAGTGGCTTATCAATGGTAGGTATAAACTTTTTCAAACTTTCGTATACAGGTACGGAAGGCATGCCTAATTCGTTTCTGAACATTTGCAGATAAACCTCTTCTACTTTGTCGAAGTAGTAATCGGAGGGTGCCCAGTTATAGTCGGGAGCGCCATCATCGGTAGTACCGGTTGGTAAGTCCGGTTTTAAATAAGGAGTTAGTTTGTCTACGTCCCAACTGATACTGGTAGTCGGTATGTAGGGGCGTGTCGTGTCGAGGCTTAATACGGCTTCTTTGGTCGGATGATACAATTCTTCATCTACCAACACTTCATTAACTCCGAACCATGCAATGATACAGGGATGATTACGGTATCTTTTGACCATGTCTTTCACGCAAGCGATAGCTAAGTCATTGTTGAGAGGATTATGCTGGTTGTCACGTCCCGGGAACATTCGGTAGCATTGATAAAATACATGCCAGTTCATCAGTCCGTATTTATCCCAGCTATCTAGCCAATCTTCGGAAGGGGAAGGCATATCTTCACTGCCGATCAAAGTAATGTTGGCATTTGCCATTAATCGTGCCTGGTCATAAATTCGTTTGGGTGAGTCGTCGAGAAGTACATCCGGTTGTATCCATCCCCCTTTACAGAAGATGCGTTTGCCATTGATAAAGAATACACGACCATATTCTTCCCCGTTTTTCATTAATTCCGAAGTTACTTCGCGAATTCCGAAGTTTACCTTCTCCCGATCGGACGATTTCCCATTATTCATGTCGAATGATAAATCGAGACTGTGCATATATTGCTCTCCATATCCGTTTGGGTACCATAAGTATGGGTTCTGTATAGATAAGACGGAAAACTTCTGGGGAGATAATATTATTTCTTTACTTTCATTGGGGAGCATTGTGACAGGCAGAGTTACGCTTATCGGTTTCATGCTTCCAGCCAGTTTACGTGTGTAACTCGGATAAACTAATTCGTTGATAAGGCGAATTGTTGCTTTAACTTTACCGCTTATCATCTTATCCGAATGATTGTGTACAGTCGCTTTGATTGTAATGTCAGCAACTGTTGTATCTTTTTGGGGTAGAGTAGTGATAATATATGGGTCTTCAATAGTGACCTGGCTGGTTGCTTCCAGGGTGACGGACTGATAAATACCCATATTCCGGTCACGCACTACAGGGGCGCAATCCCAACCACCTGTGAATTTTAATGTTTCATCTTTGAACAAATCGGAAGCCGTACCACGGTTAGGCCCAAAGGCTATAAATTGTGTTCCGGGGTTAGGAGTTCCGGGATGGTCCACTTGATATATTTTTATAGCAATACAGTTCTGTGTGGGCTGGATATAATCGGTTATATCGAATTTGAAGCGGCGGAACATGCCTACTACATCTTCTTTTTTCCCTATTTGATGTCCATTAATCCATACGTCTGCACGATAGTTAATTCCATTGAGGTTCAGCCATATTTTTTTGTTTTTATATTGCTTAGGCAAAGTGAAGGTCGTGCGATACCAATAAGGTTCCTGCCAAGGATTTTTTCCATTGCCCAGGTAACTGTATTTAGCTAAGTCCATTTTTTTATTAAACTCATCAGAGACATCAGGAATTAGAAAGTTGTTCATGCCGATTCTGGGATCAGGATAAACGTTCTGTTTCACTAATGCATTCAAAACAGTAGTCGGTACTGTGGCTTCATACCAGTCGGTAGCTTGGAATGAAGGCATAGATACTTTTTCCGCATTTTCGCTTATTTCGGTTGTACTTTTTATTTCCCAATTGGTTAATTTCAACTGGTTATCTGCTTTGCTTATCAAGCAAAACAATAGAAACGGATAGAGTATAAGTAATTTTTTCATAACAATTTATTCTACAAACATTAAAGCTGCTGCACCCATAAATCCGGCATTATCTTTTAAACCTGCTGGCTTTAACTGGATGCTTGCAGCAGTTTGCGGACAAATGTACTTTTTAAATAAAGATACCATTGAATCCCAAAATATATCTGATGAATGCATAACTGAGCCTCCGATAATTACGACTTCCGGATCAACGATATTAACAGTCCAGGAAAGGGCATAAGCTAATGCCTGGGTAAACTCTTTCCATGCTTTTAATGCGTTGATGTCTCCTTCCCGGGCTAATTTACTGATTTCTTCTCCTGAAATCTTTCTTTTTGAAGCAATAAGCAGACCAAGCGATTATCAGAGTCCCATCGTAAATATTTCTCTGATATAAATTTGATATTCCAGTTCCCGATACATAATCTTCTATCATTCCTTCTTTGTATGGAGACAGCCAGATTTCTCCGGCACAACCGGTAGCTCCACGAATAATTTTTCTGTTTACCACTATAGCTGCTCCTAAGCCTGTGCCAAGAGTGATTCCTAGTATTGAATTTAGGTTTCTTCCGGCTCCCCATAGGGCTTCTCCTAACATCATTGCATTTGCATCATTATCCAGTTTGACCGGAAGTCCGAAAGTTGATTCTATTTTTTTGTGTAAAGGGTAATTGTGTAACGTTGGAAGGTTATTGCATTCGAGAATGATGCCTTTGTTGATATCTAATGGACCGGTAGAACCGATGCCGATGCCGATTAATTCTGCTCCATCGGCTTGTTGTATCATTCTTCGGATTAATAGAGTCAATTGCTCAATAATCATTTCACCGGGTTCGTGCGCTAAAGTCCGGATAGATTCGGGGATACCGATTATCTGTCCGTTAATATCGACAAGTCCGGCTTTTATTTTAGTCCCGCCAATATCGACTCCAATTGCAATTTTCTTTGGATACACAATTCTCATAGTTTATTCGATTGATGTTATTTTGGCACCATGTGTAAATTCTCCTGGTATTATTCCGCATTTGGTTGCCCATGTATTTATAAGAAGTTGTACAGGAACTATACAGGGGATTGTAAATAACTCAGCATTAGTGCTTGGGATAGTAATGGCACATAAATTATCATTTTCAAACACTAAGTTTGAATCGGTGATAAAGATAACTTTTCCTTCATATTTAAGGATATCTTTTACTAAAGATAGTGATTGTTCGTAGGTTTCTGATTGCGAGTGTGCAAATAGAATGGCTATGAATCCTTTCTTTACCATTTCTAACGGGCCATGCCTGAATTCACCACCTAATAAAGCTGATGCAGGCGTATGCGCTGCTTCCATGAACATCAATGCACTCTGGCTGGCAGCTGCAAAAACTGGTCCCCGTCCTATTAATTGCACAAAAGTGGAGCCGTCTATCAGTTCAATAGCTTTCGACATCCATGGAGTATTTCCATTGACCATGTTCTCAATAATTTTACTGAGTTTATGCCATTGGGTGCTGTCGATTTCTTGATTGCATAACTTCATTGCCAGTAAATATGCTACTTGATAACAGGTTATGAATGTTTTTGTTGACGTTTTTTCTTCCTTTCCAGCTTTGCACAATAGGCTATAGCGAGAGAATTTGACTAAACTGCTATCTTTTTCATTACAAATAGAAAGAACTGTGATGTTTGAAGATAACTTTTCTATTAGTTTGATTACTTCATAGCTTTCTCCTGATTGCGAAATACATATAATCAACGATTCTGGACTAATTAATGAAATTTGATAATGCAATAATTCTCCTGCGTTCAGAGCATATGCCGGGATTTTATATGAATTAAGTAGAGAAGCAGTTGCGTTAGCGATGAAGTAAGAACTGCCCATACCGGTTAACAGAATATTTCTATATTTGCCGGAACACCATAATTCTGAAATTTGTGACAAAACGGATTTTCCTTCTACGCTTTTGTAGAAGTTTGCCGTCTGCAGAAGTGCTTGCGGTTGCTCTTGTATTTCTTGGAAAAATTGTACCATCGGATTTTTTTAATTATAATCTAGTGACTTTAATAACTACTTAGCAACAGTTGTGCAATTATTCATATGTAATTGCCAACTGTTACTGAGTAGTTTATAGATGATCTTAAATGATATTTAAATTTTCATTTATAAATTGAATCTGGTAATTTCATAAGCAAATAGTCCCTGATCCGTAGTCAACATATAGACCTGAACGGCATTGCCATCAGCACTTCGACCGAATACAACATCTCCTGTTTCATCAACGTTGGTACCAAGTACCTGTTTGCCAGAAACGAACGAGGCTGAAGATGTCATACCAGTTACCGCATACCCCGTTCCGGGGATACTGCCTGTTCCTGTTGTACTTCCTTCACGTGAATCGAAGATAAAGCCATTAGCCATTGCTGAAGTTCCGGGATTATTCGTGATGTTGGATACATATAGGCGGTGGGACCAAACCCCATTGCTTGACAGACCATTTTGAACGCCTAACAAACATGTACCGTTAAATTCAACATATCCTATTCCCCGGACATTCTTATCATATGTAGCGCTACCGGACCACCAATGTGATGTTGGAAGTGAGAAATCTATGGCGCGTGCGCCTGTGCCTATAGGAGTGTAATTAATTGCTTGCCGGAAGTTGGCACTGGCCCAAATATATCCTAGTGGAGAAGTATTTGTCAATGGAATGACTTTAGTTGCGTTCCACATGGAGACTGATGCTCCTCCGCCCCATTCTACATAAGCGTTGCCTTGCATTGCACCATCTTTGAACATAAGGAAAACCGCACGTGGTACATTTTTGGTTGATGTGGCAATAATTGCATCCCCTGAAGTCAGATCACCTTTGACGCAGATTGTGCGTCCAAGCTCTAGTTTTTTGACTCCATTAATGCCTACAGGAGCATTGGCGAATGTACTCCCATTAATATTTGCATAAACGATGCTCTTAGGTGCATTCTCGATGCCGTTAGGCCAAACCCAGGCACGTACGTTTGGGTCGGTAACATTGGCGTCTAAAGTACTAGTGTATGCCATAGCTACTAAATGTCCAGCATCATCACTGGTAATAGCATGGATGGAGCGGCCTGCATCAATACCTGTAGTGTTGACTTTTACATCAAGTACTTTGCCGTTATAACGATCCATTACAATCATTTTATTGTAATCAGTGCTATTACTGATAATTAGATAGTCGTCAATAACAGCCATTGTACGGTTCGCTCCAACCTCAAATCCATGTGTGTCATCTGTATAGATTTGGAAACCAAATAATGAAGCTGTATAGCCCACTCCCTGAGGTAATAGATCCGGGAGTTCCAGACTAGTCTGATAGACTGTTTTGTCTGTTCCATTTTGTGCAATAACGGTTATAGTCGGTTGGTTACTTAAATCTATAATGCCGGTTGCCGGATCCAATGATGATGATTCGATAGTAGCCCATGGAGAGACTGTTAATGCCGCAGACTTCAAGGCTGCATCAATAGCTGAAGAGGTTTTATAGATGATGATTTTTCCTGTACCACCCGTACTCTCAGGTTCGACGATACGTATTGTTGCACGTGAATAGTCTGTCAGTTCTACTTTACTAATACTGGCTAATTTTGATTTCACATAAGCAGCCTTAAATGTATAAGTAATTTTGCTTCCATCTTCTTTGACTAATGTTGATTGGAAACCACTGACCAGATCACGAATGCCGGAAATGCTGGGGGAGAATTTTGCTCCTACAGGCAGGCTGGCTGAAACTTTCATTTGTGTCAGGTCACCTTGTATTTTTTCCGTATCTGAAATATAATAAGGAACTTGTATGGTAATTGTATTACTTGCCTCGTCTACGATAGCACTATATGTGGTACTTTCATCAGAAGCTAAGCATCCGGTTATGGTTAGTCCTGTAACATTTTCGCTGCCTGTCCTTGCCAGATCGTCAGGGTCCTCGCAGCTCATGAAGGCTAGCATTGATATTAGTACCCCGGTGAATAGATATTTTATTTTCATAATTTTTCTCTTATTAAATAATTATTATTTCCACAGTTCATTTTGTTCACAGAGTGTGTTATCTTGAAGTTCTGTGTATGGAATAGGGAAAATTGTATATTTTTCAGGGAATAAACGGTCTTGTGTATCGCATTCTACTCGTGCGTAACTGAAACTGCCACCGGCCTGTGTTATCTTAACGCCGTGCAGACGTTTATGATCAAGTGTTCTTACGGCGATTCCCCAACGGATCAGGTCGAAATATCGGTGTCCTTCCATTCCAAGTTCACAAATACGTTCTTTAGACAGATCTTCCAGATAATCACTCCAATTATTTTGTTGGGCGAGTTCCGGCAGTCCGACGCGGTCACGGATCGTTTTCAGATCAGCATAGGCTTTTCCAAACTCGTTTTGTCGTGCATATGCTTCCGAACGAATCAAGTAAATTTCAGCTAAACGCATTTCTATCCAGTATTGTCCACTCAAAATGCTGCTAAAGTTGATATTGGTATCATCAGAAGCGAACTTACGAATCAGATAACCTGTTGTTGATTTGTGCACATTATCTTGTCCGGTTGTAGCAAAATCCATATATCCGTCATTTCCATCTACATACAACTGGAGAGTACGTCCTTTCCATGTTGCTCCATTATAAAGAATGGAGGCGTAAAAACGTGGTTCGCGATTGGTAAATGGAGCATTGTTGTAGGAACTGAGATTACTCCAGTCAAAAGATTGGTAGCTACCGTTTACTTTGATATCGAAAGAGGAAGCGTATTCATCAGATGGAGTGACTGCCGCACCTACACTTCCTTCTGTAACACCGGCTGCTTTCCAGTCGTATGGTGGACACACGTAGATGTCAAAAGAATGTTGCTTGGCGTTCTTTCCCTGTTGGAAGTAAACCGGAAGGATTAGCTCACTATTATTGACTGAGGTGAATATTTTTTCGTAATCATTGGCAGTCGTTCCTTGCAATAAACTGTAATTCAATTTTAATACTTCATTGCAGGCATCTATCGCATCCCCCCAGCGTTTAGCATAAAGGGCCGCACGTGCTTTCATTCCGTAAGCGGCTCCTTTGGTAATACGCCCCACATTGGTACCTGTCCAGTTTTCCGGAAGGTCTTGTACTGCCTGGGTGTATTCGTTGATAATGAAATCCCAGCAATCTGATTCAGATGAACGTGCTTTAGCTCTTTCGTCAGGTCCGTCTACATAATCTTCATCAGTACGCAGGATAACTCCGCCATGACGGAGCACCAGTTCCTGGTAAGCAAATGCACGTAAGAAACGAACCTCTGCTGTACGCTTTTTCATTTCATCCTGATCTAAGTTATCTCCATAACCTTTGCTTCGGTCATAGAAATATTCGTTGAGTTGACGGATACGGGTATACATACCACTCCAGTTGGAGCGGAAGTTGCTCGTTTCGGTGACATAATTCGTCTGATAAAAGAATTTATTCATGGCACCTCCGTTCACTCCATACCAAGAGTATTTTAACAGATCTGTAGCTCCATCGTCCATTAAGCAGTAAGAATCTATATTGATAGTAGCATTATCATATAGCACGCTATATAGCCCTTTGACGTAAAGGTCTACATTTTCCAGTGAGGAATATGCTACATTCTCGCTGTACCAGCCAGTAGGATCTACGTCCAGTACATCACATTGTGTCAAGCAAATGCTAGCTGCTATGCCTATAATGTATTTTTTTATATTTTTCATATTAACTATTTGTTTTAAAATCTAACATCTATACCAAAACTGAATGTACGTTGTTGTGGATAATATCCTGTTGCTACATTTGTACTTTCTGGATCGATATACTTGAAATCGGTAAATGTCAGTAGGTTAGTCCCGTTAGCATAAACTCTGATGTTTGACAATCCCATCTTGTTGGTCCAGGCTTTAGGAAGCGTATATCCTAAAGTCACGTTCTTCAAACGTAAATACGCACCATTTCTTTTCCAGAAATCCGATTGTTGGGCATTGTTTGAATGAGATACACTGCTGACAGTCAGACGAGGATATTCCGCATTTGTATGATCGGGTCGCCAACTGTTTTCTACCAGATAAAGAGGAGCGTTGTCCCAATTTGCATACCAGGGTCTTGTCATAGGGGTCATATCTGTTGCGCCATTTAAGTCTTGCCATGAGTATTGAAGCATTTTATCACAAAGTGCCGCTCCTTGAAACTGAACAGATAAATCGAAGCCTTTGTAATTAGCGTCAGCCATTAGTGCAAACATCATTTCCGGGCGGATGCCACGTGATATTTTGATTCGGTCGTTGGAATCGATCTTTCCATCGCCGTTAATATCGGCATATTTAATGTCTCCTACTCGTGGTGTATTCCATGATACTTGAGGTGAATTAGCAATCTCTTCTTCACTCTGATACAACCCTAATGCTTTTAATCCCCATAATTCACCGACTGATGATCCGAGAACACTTTGCCAGGGTAATGTGTTATCCGCCTGTGTTCTGCTTAAGATACGGTTATGAGCGTAAGATAAGTTGCCATTCAAACTATAACTGAATTCTCCTATACGATTGCGATGTTTCAGTGCAATTTCAAATCCGCGGTTATCAAATGTTCCTGTATTTTCAGAACTTGGGTAGTGTCCACCTAAAGAAGGAGGATAGATATTACTAACACTTTGAAGAATGTCGTATGTATATTTGTAGAATACATCAAACTCAACTCCCAACAAACCGTTCCAGGCACTAAGATCGAAACCTAAGTTATATGATTTTGTTTTTTCCCAAGTCAGTCGTTCATTTGGATAAGCTACTGTGTTGCTAAGTGTTCCTTGAGTGTTAGGTGTACTGCCAAATACTACTCCATTATTAGTATAAGAGTAGGATTTTCTGTACAAGAAAGCACTAACGTTGTCGCTACCTAGAATACCAAACGAACCTCTGAGTTTAAAATAGTCTATTTTAGGAAGTGCGTCTTTGAAAAAGTCTTCTTCCGACATCACCCATCCTAAAGAAACTGAAGGGAAGAATCCCCAACGGTGTCCTTTGGCAAACTTATAAGAACCGTCGTAACGGAAAGATGCTTCGGCCAGGTATTTATTGGCGTAGGCATAATTTAGACGACCTACATAAGCGGCGTAAGCACTTTTCCCAGAAGAACCGCTATTAGTTGCAGTTTGGGCATCTCCCAAAGATATTTCGGGTAAATCGAATAAGTCGTAATCCGTACGACTAGCATTCAGTGCAGAGCTTTTTACCTGAGTTTGTTCGTAGAGGAAAAGGGCTCCTACATCATGAAGTCCGAATTTGTTGTTATATGAAATAGTCGGACGTAATATTACTTGTTGTGATTTTTGGTCACCCTGATATAGGTTACCATCTGCCAGCAGATTTGCACTTTGTACATAGCTGTAGCTTTTGGTGGAAGAATCATAGGCATTGACAGAATATGCATAAGCAAATGTTTTACTTGCCAGGTCTTGCCAGTCCCAACTGATGAACATATTTGCTTTCAAACCTTTCAGGAATGGGGCTGTATATTCGACATTTGCGGAACTTTCTATTCTGACTCTGCGAGATTCCTGGAATCCTGAATTTGCAGATCCATAGATCGGATTGGCTGCGCTGGTTGCGCCTCGGTATGCCGAAGTAGGATAACCTTCATACTCTTTCGGAACAAAAGGTATAGAGTAAAGCAACTGATGGAAAATACTATAGGCTTGTTGATTGCCATAAGAGTATCCTCCCGGCTGATAATAATCTTTGATTAATGCTGCGGTATTTAGTGACACTTTAATGTCTTTGGTCGCTTGTACATCAATATTTGAACGGAAATTGCTGCGTTCGTTTTTGTTGCCTTTAATAATACCATCTTGATGTAAATAGCCGCCGCTGATGAAATATCTGACCTTATTGCTGCCTCCGTTTATAGACAGATTGTGTTGGTGCATAAGGGTAGTCTTATATAAGTCGGAGGTCCAGTCTGTATTTTCAAATCCATCGGTAGGGTCTCCGTTATAAGTTGCCGCAATTTCTTCGTCGGTAAAATATGGATTATCTACGCCATTATTGTCTAGTTTGCGAGCCAGATTATACCATTGCATATATTGGGTTCCGTTCATCATTTTAGGCAGAGTGGTAGCGTGCGATAGAGTCATACTGCCTCTGTAGGTGATATCTGTTTTACCTTCTTGCCCATGTTTGGTTGTTACCAGCACAACTCCGTTGGCTGCCTTCATACCATAAACGGCACAAGATGCAGCGTCTTTTAGGATGGTAACAGACTCCACGTCATTCGGGTCTACTTGTCCCATAGCTCGTTCTACTCCATCAACTAAAACAAGTACCGTACCTGAACCGCTGAATGAAGAATAACCACGGATTAATATGGAAACATCATCCGATCCTGGTTGTCCGAGTGATTGTTGGGTAATAAGGCCGGGCAACTTACCGACTAATGTTTGTGACATATTACTGGCAGTTGTTTTCAACATATCTTTTTGAGATACCGTGGCTACAGATCCGGTTAAGTGAGCTTTCTTTTGTGTTCCATAACCTACTACTACAACTTCGTCCAAATTAGCGACATCTTCTTTTAAGATGATGTTGATCGTACTGCGTCCGTTCACTTTTATCTCTTGTTTGTTCATACCGATGTATGAGAATTCAAGAGTGGCAGTGTTGGATGCATTGATAGAGTATCTACCGTCAATATCGGTAGTGGTACCTGTGGTCGTACCTTTGACAACGACGCTGACTCCTGGCAACGGATCACCGGTCACGTCTGTGACGACTCCCCTAACCATGTTCTGGGCATAGCCATTTGTGGCATACGCAAAAAGCATCGACAATGAGAATAGTATGATTCTGATTGTTCGGAAACTACTTTTTTGCTTAAAGCATTGTTCCATCATAAGATAAAATTTAATTGGTTAATAAAAAAGTTTTTGGGTATTAGATTTATTGTAATTCTTCTAGTACTTTCCAGCATTGATATAAGCCCCTGGGGACATGGAAACAGCCTTTCCATTTGCCTCCTTTAAGTGGCAGAAGTACTTCTCCCTGGCGGTTTAAGTAACCGAACCATTCAGGATATTGAGCATCTTTGAAGTGCGTCCATACATACTCATGTATTTTCTCGAACCACTCCATACATTGTTTGTCACCTGTCAATTGGTAACCTTTTAGTAGGGAAATAAGTGTTTCAATGTGTACCCACCAAAGTTTTTGGTCCCATTCCAGTTGTTGGGGAGGGCAACCTTTGCGGTCCATAAAATAGTAGATGCCACCATATTCTTTGTCCCATCCGTAGTTAATCATCGTCAAGGTTACATTTTTTGCCTTTTCGATTAGATCAGGGCGATTCAGGCGTTTTCCTAAATCCATGATAAACCACATCGCTTCGATGTCGTGTCCGGGAGTCACTTGCCGTCCTTCAAAACAGTCTACGAGATTGCCGTCCACTCCTATGTTTTCAACAATAATTCCTCCTAGCTCCGGGCGATAGAATACTTCCATCACTTCATGGATACAAGTCTCTATTGTTTTTTCCAGATACTCTTTGTCCAACAAGTGTTCTATTTCAAGTGCCAGATTACAAAGGATCATCGGGAGGGCGAAATTTTTCAGATTACGTGTGCCCGGATGGATTTTGTTCCATTTACCTTTCGGATTATCTGCCTTTGAGAGA
>ENA-ORTU01001730-ORTU01001730.1-human-gut-metagenome-genome-assembly--contig:-NODE-1730-length-21360-cov-2.494391_pt1 | contig 21360 bp, 14 predicted proteins | sample MGYA00241910_ERZ509184 | MGnify/ENA primary metagenome ERZ509184 (study PRJEB26280, sample SAMEA2338847) | human gut metagenome | biome: human gut; feature: human-associated habitat; material: faeces... | reverse complement strand
GGCGTGGGCTACGCCATGATTTGGCCCATGTATTCCGATATTTACGGTGCCAAAGGCGGCATCACACACGCCGAATAAACCAATTAGAGCAACTCCTCCTCACTCCAGAGCATTGGAGTGAGGTTATCGTCAACCACGGGGCTCGCGACGCGAAGCCCCAAGAGACGAATCCCTTTGGGCGGAATCTTCATCATCTGCAAGAGTTTCAACCCATCTTCAATCAGTCTTTCCACTGTAGCATCGTAAGGACGCGGAGCACTCATCGCACGGCTCACGGTGGAAAAGTCCGCGTGGCGCAGCTTTAACGTCAAGGTTTTTCCCACAAACGCACTTCGCATCATGCGGCGCGAGAGATCTTCCGCAACACGAACGAGAAGCGCACTAATTTCTTCCTGCGTGACCAAGTCTACTTCAACGGTTTCTTCGCACGAAACACTCTTTCTTTCTCGATAGGGCATCACGGGGCGATCATCAATCCCGCGTGCGTATTGATAGAGCGATGTGCCATGCTCGCCAAAAAGTTCGATAAGACGTGGGAGCGGCACTCGGCGAAGGTCCAGCCCCGTGTGAATGCCACGTTTATAGAAGCGCTCAGCGCTCACGGGACCCACTCCCCAGATGTCAGCCACATCGAGCCGATCAATAAACTCTTGCGCCTTGTCGGGGTGAATCACACAAAGTCCGTCGGGTTTGCGGTAGTCAGAGGCGATCTTGGCTAAAAACTTGCAGTAGGAAACGCCGGCGCTCGCCACCAGATTGAGCTCTTTACGAATATCGGCCTTAATCGCTTTGGCGACTTCAAGCCCTAGTTCAACCCCTTTTTTATTGAGCGTCACATCGAGAAACGCCTCGTCCAAGCTAATGCCCTCAACGAGGTCACTGTAGCGATGGAAAATTTCATGAATGGCAGCCGAGGTTTCTTTATAGACAGGAAAGCGCGCTGGCACAAAAATAATCTCTGGGCACAAGCGTTTTGCTTGGCAGCTTGGCATCGCAGAGTGCACTCCGTAGCGGCGTGCCTCATAACTTGCGGTCGCAACGACCCCTCGCCCATCTGCGTTACCAACCGCAATGGGGCGTCCTCGAAGAGCAGGATTGTCTCGTTGTTCAACCGAGGCATAAAACGAATCCAGGTCCACATGCACAATACGGCGAGAAGTATTTCTCACTAATCCATAACTAGGTTCGGGAGCATCCGTCACTTCAATGGGGCCGTCTTCTTTTTCTGTGGGCTTCTCAGAGGAATTAGTTAAGCCAAAAAAAAGATCTTTTTGTGTTTCCATGGTACACATTATGATCCTTTTTTATGGTCCATGTGAAGGATCTTGATCATCTCTTTAGCACTAAGTCTATGAAAAATTTCAAAATGGTACTAAAATGCATGTCTTACTCAAGTGAGTGTGACTTGCTTTCATAATAATTTTTATCAGAAAAACTGGAGACTCTACAATGGCTCATGTGGTTTGTGAAGCCTGTATTAATTGCAAACGCACCGATTGTGTTGATGTCTGCCCGGTCGATTGTTTCCGTGAAGGTCCTAATTTCCTCGTGATCGATCCAGACGAATGCATTGACTGCGCCGTGTGTATCCCTGAATGCCCTGAAGCAGCTATTTTTGCTGAAGAAGACGTGCCAGAAGGACAAGAAGAATTCATCGAATTGAACGCCGAATTGGCAAAAGAATGGCCTTCTATTACGCGTCGTAAACCCGCTCCGGATGATGCCGATGAGTGGCGTGGCGTCGTGGGTAAGATTACCTACTTGAAGCGCTAACAATTTTTTCCTCTTTCACCTCCCTCTAAACCCCAAGAGTGGACGATGAGAGCATGATCAGTCGGGATCGCCGATACCTGTCGTTTGGCGATCCCGTTTCACAGTTATATCGCTAGGAGGTAGCGTTAAATGCAAACCATTCAGTTGCTTGAAAAAAACGCGCTTACTGATTCTCTCTTCCACTTACGTTTCTCTCGTCCAAAGCACTGGAATTACCAGGCTGGGCAGTTTGCTCGTATTGGTCTCGCGTTAAATGGGGGAGAACCCGTTTTCCGTGCTTACTCGATGTCGAGTAACCCGATTGAACCCACCCTTGACTTCTTGATCAAGCGAGTCGAAGGGGGGACACTCTCGCCCACGTTAACGGGGCTTGAAGTTGGGGCAGAAGTCCTTCTTGATGGTGAAGCAGAAGGGAACCTTCTCCCCTCTCGTATTCCAGGTGGTGACACGATGTGGTTCTTTGCGACTGGCGCGGGGCTTGCTCCCTTCTTGTCGCTCTTAAAGGATCCAGATGCTATTTCCGAGTGGGATACCGTCATCTTGGCGCTTTCCGCGCGTGGCGTGAAAGAAGTGGATGCGCTGGCTGATGCCGCCATCCAAACAAACCATAAAAAGTTACGCATTTTGACAACGACAACGCGTGAACCTTCTCCTTTGGAAGGTCGTATCACCACGCTCATTGAATCTGGCAAGATTGAAGAGCTCGCAGAACACAAGCTCGTTCCTGAGTCGGCTCGTACGATGCTCTGCGGCAACCCAGACTTTATTAAAGAAATGCGTGCCCTTCTCAAGGAGCGTGGCTTGATTTCGCCTCGCTTTGGGAACCCAGGTCAACTCTTAGTTGAGTCGCTCTGGTAAACGCACACTCAATACGGAGCTCATTAATGCAAACCAACGACGACCACCGTTCTTTGCAGCAACTCATTGAGCAAGTGGATGCCCTACTTCCTCAAACCCAATGTCGCCAGTGTGGGACAGAGGGTTGTGCGGCCTATGCAGAGGCGATCGTCAAAGACGGTATGCCCATTAATCGCTGCGCCCCAGGTGGAGAGGTAGGCATCCAGCGTATTGCCCAATGCCTCAATATTGAGCCCCTACCACTTGATCCTGAATATGGTCAAGAAATGGCCTTTGCTGTGGCGAAGATTGTGGCTGCGCGCTGCATTGGGTGCAGTTGGTGCATTAAGGTTTGCCCCACGGATGCGATTGCAGGGGCTCCTAAACATTTGCATGGCGTCATTGAAGAGCGCTGCACAGGTTGCGCACTCTGCTTACCTGCCTGCCCCATGGACTGCATTGATATGGTGGAAACGGGTGGAGAATGGACGCTTGAAGATGCACACCGCGCCAAGGGCTACTACGTGGCACGTGAAGCGCGTCTAGAAAGACTTCGCCAAGCGGATCAAGCTCGTCTTGAAGCCATCAGCCAAACGAACGTTCAAAAGAAGAATTTGCTCATCTCTCAGATTATGGCCAAGGCCAAAAGCACTCGCGCGTGAAGGCCCCTATTCACTGCGAAGCTTCTGAGAACCTGTTAGGAGATAGTCATGTTGACACTAAAAGAGCGCACAGAATTTATGCAGCGTCTCGCCGACGAGCACCCCAACCCCAAAAGTGAATTGAATTACACAACGCCCTACGAGCTGATCGTTGCAGTAGCGCTCTCGGCTCAGAGCACCGACAAAGGCGTCAATATCGCGACAGCAAAGCTTTTCCCCGTGGCCAATACCCCAGAAAAAATTGCCGCTTTGGGCGTTGGCGGGATTATTCCTTACATCCAGACGATTGGACTCTATCGCTCTAAGGCTAAGCACATTGTGGAAATGGCTGAGATGATTCTCAAAGACTTTGGGGGCAAGGTCCCAGAGCGCTTTGAAGACTTGATTAAGCTCCCTGGTGTGGGACGCAAAACGGCTAACGTGGTCTTGAACGTTGCCTTCCATCAGCCACGAATTGCTGTGGATACGCATATTTTCCGTGTTTGCAATCGTACGGACTTTGCGCCTGGGAAAACGCCAGACGATGTGGAAGATGCGCTCTACAAACAAGTCCCTCCACAGTTCTTAGAAAACGCACACCACTGGATTTTGCTTCATGGTCGCTACATCTGTAAGGCGCGCTCGCCAGAGTGCGAACGCTGCCCCATTGCCGAATTTTGTAATGCGCCAGAAAAAGCAGAGCGATTAAACCTTGACGTGAGCACCAAAGGATCGTTGCCACCAAAGCCACTAAAGCAAAGAAGGCGCCCGCTAAGAAGAGCACGGCAAAGGCAGCAACAAAAACAACTACAAAGAGTGCAGCCAAAACCGCAGCCAAGAAAGCCCCTGCCAAAAAGAAAGTAACGGCTAAGGCTTAACAGTTTGGAAGGCGTATTCCTCACCGAATACGCCTTTTTTGCGCTCGAATCGAGCGTTTTTCGTCCTCTTTATAGTGAATACTACTTATCAAGACTGATCCATTAAAAGTGAGACGCAAATTATTTTTTCCCTGCCCGATTTATTCGGGCTTCGCGCCATACAATGAAAGAACCCCCTCTCGAAAAGTATCGGGGTGGACCTCCTCCTTCGTGATGAAGTAAGAAGAAATAAGGACTTCAACGAAGGATTTTCTCTCTCTAAACATACTCTCTCTGGGAATTTCATTATGACAGAAGACTCTCATTGCCAAGAATGCGTGACGCCGACCTACAGCCTCATCGGGAAACCTAAAGCCTCCTCCGTGATTGCCCAGATTCTCGCATTGGCTAACCGTCCTGAAGTGATTAGTTTCGCCGGTGGCCTTCCTTCGCCGGAAGGTTTCCCTGTTAAGGCAATTCAGGAAGCGGCAGATCGCACGCTCGAAAACGAAGCATTGACTGCATTGCAGTACTCGGGCGCAGCTGGCATGGCAAGTCTTCGCAACGCAATTGCAAGCTATGAAACGCAAGCTGGAGTTCCCACCTCGGCCGATGAAGTCATCATTGTGAGTGGCTCTCAGCAGGGCTTGGACTTGATCGCTCGTACCTTCGTTGATCTGGGCTCCAAGATTTTGGTTGAACGCCCCACCTATTTGGGTGCGCTCTTTGCCTTTAACCTCTGCCAGCCGAAGTACGTTGACCTTCAGCACGACGATAAGGGTTTGGATCCTACGAAGATTGGTGAAGAAGCCCGTGGTGCTCGCTTTGCCTATGTGATGCCGACCTTCCAGAACCCAACGGGTTTGACGATTGATGAAGAACGTCGTCAGCAGTTGGCCGACAAGGCTCGTGAATACGATTTCTGGATCGTGGAAGACAATCCTTACGGTGAACTCTATTACGGCGACAAGCCCCCATGCTCCTTGCGTGCTTTCGCACCAGAACGCACGCTGCGTTTGGGCACGATGAGTAAGATTTTGGCTCCTGGCCTTCGCTTGGGCTACATCTGCGGTCCGAAGCATGTCCTTCAGGCACTCATCCAAGTGAAGACCAATATGGACTTACATACGAGCACCTACGCCCAGTTGCTCACCGCTCGTGTGATGAACGCTGGTTTGCTCGAAACCCATTTGCCGAACGTGCGTAAGCTCTACCGCGAAAAGGCTCAGGTGATGCTCGACAGCCTTGAACTTCACATGCCGAAGCACCCGCAGGTCTCTTGGACGAAGCCCTCTGGCGGTATGTTCATCTGGTTGAATCTCCCGAAGGGACTCAACTCTGCTGACCTCTTGCGTCGTGTGTTGGATTCCGATGTGCCGGTTGGCTTTGTGCCAGGCGAAGCATTCTATAGCCAGGACGCTGAAGTCGATCACTGCCGCCTCTCCTTTGTGACGGTGCCTTCTCAGAAGATCCGCGCAGGCGTCGAATCGCTTGCTAAGGCCCTCACCTCCTTGATTGAGGAACGCGGTCTCTAATTCGAGGTTAATCTCCTCAAATGCGCAAAGTCCACATTGGTCTCAAAACCGATGTGGACTTTGTTTTTTGTGCGCCAAAAAGAAAACCTCAGCGCGGTGGCTGAGCAATTAATGACGAGCGTCTTTTCCTAAGAAGAGCGAGACTAAGGTACCGCCTTCAGGACCTGCTCTCGACACAGAGAGCGAAGCGCCAATACGCTTAGCGCGCTCAGACATAATCGAAAGACCAACGTGCTGCCCTTTACGCGTTTCAACGACTTCTTCGTCTAAGCCGACACCGTCGTCCAAAATGTTGACGCGCAGGTCTTCGCGGTTATCGATCGTAATCAACACAGACTGCGCCTGAGCGTGTTTACGCACGTTAGAGAGCGCTTCCTGGATGATAAAGATCACCTGCAACTTCTGGCGCGGTGTGAGCCCAATGCCCTTATCCACGACCTTCAACTTCGTCTGAACATGCGCCTGACCTTCAAAGCGCTTGATCACGGTCTGCACGCCTTCGATGAAGTCTTCTTTGTGCAAACGTTCACGGAAATTCAAAAGCAATTCGCGCACGTCTTCGTAGCACTCTTGCACGCCCTTACGGATCGACGCAAGGCTGTCGTCACGAAGCGCATTATCGTTGCGCTCAATAGCTTCCATTAAGAACTGCACCTGCAAATTCAAGAAGGAAAGCGCCTGAGCGATCGAATCGTGCAAGCCCTGGGCAAGCAACTGACGTTCTTGAACCACGGCAAACTGACTGTCGCGCTCGTTTAAACGAGCATTCTGAATCGCAATACCAAAGTGCGAAGCGAAGTTCTTCAAGAGACGCACCAACTGCGTGGTTAAGCGCGGACCCGACTTAAAGTAGAGCGAATAGACCCCAATATCGCCCGTTGTCGAGCGAATCTGGAAACTATAAACAACGTTAAAGCCCGCGGCACGCAAGCTCTGCGAAAGCGGCTCATCAGATTCTTTCAAGTGCAAGCACACGGGGTAGCTCTTCTCAAGCACATTACGCGCCATATCCTCGTCTTTCTTAAAGCGCGAGAGCTGGTAGAGTAAATCCCCGCTAATGCCGTCAGCAGCATCGAGCTGCATCAAGCCAGAGGACTCATCAATAATGTGCACCGTACAAGCGTCGGCATTGGAGTGGCGAATAATACGCGAGACAAACCCTTCGATGATTTCTTCTTGGCTACGCTGTTGCGCAAAGAACGCAGTCATTTCATAGAGCTGCGCCAAGTAGCTATTCTTTTCCTGCACAGAAGCGGTCTTCTCGGCTACCTTCTGTTCGAGGTTGTCGTAGGAATCTTCGAGGCGATCGGCCATCAAATTAAAGCCTTGGGCAATCTGACCAATTTCGTCTTCCCCGCAGTAATCCACACGAGCGCTCAAGTCTCCAGAACTCAAGCGATGAATAGCCTCGCCCAAGCGATCCACGGGGCGCACCACCCAGCGAAGGAGCAAGAACATGATCACAAAGAGCGAGCAGATCGCCATGATAATGAGCGAAATCTGCAAGTAGCGAAGCTGCCACAAGAAGTACGTGCGATCTTCTTCAACTTTCTCGGTCAACGCAGAGAGGCTGGCCACCAGTTTTTCTGTGGCATCAATGTTGACCCCTTCTTTGTGTTCACGCGCGGCACACAAAATGGGCAAAAGGCGATCAAACCATTCAATCGAAACGGTTTCCAAACCTTCTTGGATTTTTTCACCTGGGGGCAACATCAAAGGCAACCACGGATCACCCTTTTTGAGAAGTGCATACGATTCGTTGATCGTTTTCACCTCCGCATCAAAGGTTTCAGTGGAATACATCGGTTGCGAGAGAATCACCACACGGAAGGTGTGGTAGCGCATATCGGTAATCGTTTTCGTGGCGGCGGAGGAAGCTTCGAGCTGCCAATTGAGCAACATCGTATAGCCCACGAGAACCGAGATAAAACTCACCCAAATAAAGGTAAGCAGCAAGAGTCGAGCTGAGAGGCTCTTGAGATAACGCACAATTTTTTCTTTCATAGAACTGTCGCAAGGCTACTCTGGCTAATCTCAGCGCCAGAAGCCCTGTCTCCTTAGTTTTTCAGGCAGTATTTTTTTTCGTGTGTGGGGAACGTCTAGTGGCTCCCTCTCTAGAACACTTTGTCTTAGTGCCACAGTGAATATTGACGGATCTTTTGCTTAATGCTAACGAGAAAAGAGACGACTTGTGAAGGTTTTTTGACGGTTTTTCCACTTCTCCTTCTTTGGTCGTAGAAAAGCCTACCACTAGAAGAGCGTCCTATTCGAAAACACTCTTCTAGTAGCGAATACCCCTTCTTTAGGAATGAAGCGGCAGGCTGGGCGCCACTTCTTCGAGCGAGATCACCTGCGCGGAACCCCCTTCAGAGCCAGAAGTGCCCGACTCTTCTTCAGCGAGGAGCGCTGTCACCTTATCTGCCTTCCAAGAGATACCAATTGGACGACCCTTACGAGCACGGTGCGAGGCAAACTCTTCAAAGGAGCGCTTCGTAATTTGCACGTCACGCTGCTTACCACCGCGACCGATGCCGCTCACAACCACACCGCGTTGGCTACTCGCAGTGAGTGCTACCACGGATTCGCCTTTATCGAGTTTCATCACCACGACGCCCAAGCCACCGCGGTTCAATTCGCGCATTTCTTCCATCGGGAAGACTAAGAGGCGACCGTTAGTCGAGACGCTCGCGCAGAGGTTATAGGTATCGTTAAAGAAGACTGGTGCTAAGAGTTCTGCCCCATCGTTTACCTTAAAGAAGCCGCGACCCAAACGCTGGTAGCTACGCAGATCCTTCACGCGGCAGGTGAGCCCCATGCCGTCGCTTGTAGCGAGCAAGACACGCTGTTCATCCTCGCCCGTGAAGACCCCAGCGAAGGCATCCTTTTCAGCGTCAATGAAGGAACTCACTGGCAAACCGTCGCCACGGCCGTTTGGCAACGCGGAGACGCGGATGGTGTGGATACGACCTTCCTTGGTGATGATGTAGAGATCATCCACACTGCGACATTCGAGTGCCACATCGAGTTCGTCGCCCACCTTGAAGGTCATAAGCGAGGTATCGTGTCCATGGCCCTTACGCACGAGGATAAAGCCCTTCTTCGAGAGGACCACCGTGACGGGTTCGTCTACAACCTTCTGCTCGTTGACGATCGTTTCGGCTTCACGCACAAGCGTACGACGTTCGTCGCCATAGAGTTTGGCGGCTTCACGAATTTCTTTCACAAGCGCACGGCGCAACACCGTATCGCTACCCAAGAGGCGTTCGAGACCCGCTTTTTCGCGTTCCAACTCAGCCAATTCACGTTCAATCGCGATAGCAGCAAGTTTGGCCAATTGGCGTAAGCGAATTTCCAGAATGTCTTCAGCCTGACGATCCGTCAAACTAAATTCCGACATCAACACGGCCTTGGGTTCATCTTCCTGGCGGATGATTTCAATCACGCGGTCTAAATTGAGCAACGCGATCGTACGACCTTCTAGCACGTGCATACGATCGTTCACCTTCGCTAAGCGGGCTTCGCTACGGCGACGCACCACTTCGGTACGGAACTGAATCCATTCCTGAAGGATCGTGATCAAATTCTTTTGCTGCGGACGACCATCGATGCCGATCATCACCATATTGACCGAGACGTTACTCTCGAGCGACGTCTGTGCAAAGAGCGTACGGACAAATTCTTCGCGATCAATCGTGCGAGACTTTGGTTCAAAGACTAAGCGCACAGGCGTGCCACTACCCGACTCATCGCGCGCACGATCAAGGAGTGCGAGCATGGCGGATTTGGCTTGCTGCTGTTGGCTAGTGAGCGTCTTTTTCTTATTACGAACTTTGGGGTTCGTGATCGATTCAATCTGATTCAACACCGCGGCGGACGACGTATCGGGCGGCAATTCATCCACGACCAACTGCCACTGACCGCGTGCCATATCTTCAAAGTGATAGCGAGCGCGCACACGAATCTTGCCGCGCCCCGTCTCGTAGATATCACGAAGCGCTGAACGAGGACTAATAATCTGCGCACCACAGGGGAAATCTGGGGCGGGCAGATAGTTCATGATTTCATCAATGTTGGATTCGGGGTAGTCAATCAAATGCTCGCAAGCATCGGCGACTTCATTCAAGTTGTGGGACGGAATTTCCGTTGCCATCCCCACGGCAATCCCAGAGGCACCATTTAAAAGTACAAAGGGGAGTTTGGCAGGAAGTGCAACTGGTTCATTGAAGTTGCCGTCATAGTTGGGCACGAAATCCACGGCGCCCGTGTCGACTTCTTCAAGAAGCAAGTCGGCAATTGGCATCAAGCGCGCTTCTGTGTAACGCATAGCGGCTTGGGAGTCACCGTCACGGCTACCGAAATTGCCTTTACCGTCCACTAAGGGGTAACGCAAGGAGAAGTCCTGCGCCATACGTACCATGGCATCATAGACGGACTGGTCTCCGTGGGGGTGATATTTACCTAAAACGTCACCCACAACACGCGCGGATTTCACGACCTTGTTACCAGCCTTGAGCCCCATTCGATCCATATCGATCAGAATGCGGCGCTGGACTGGCTTTTGGCCGTCAGTGACTTCTGGGAGAGCGCGGCTCTTGACCACACTCATTGCGTACTCGAGGTAGGCGCGGCTTGCGTAACGCGCGAGCGTCAATGCTCCGTCTTCTTCGAGTTCGCCACTCATCACATCGTCTAGGGAGAGGGCTTGTGACACGTCTGCTGGGGCGGATTCTTCAGAATCACCATTCCCCTCGCCGTCATCACCGTCGTCACTCTCTGCGGAATCCTCTGCATCGTTCGCAGAGGTAATGTCTTCTTCAGTTCCATTTTCTGTAAGCTCATCGTTATTATCCGTAACCTCTTCTTCACGGGTTACTTCTGCTTCATTAGTACTAGTATCCTCTTCTTGAGAATCTTTCTCAACTGTATTTTCCGTTTCTGTGAACTCTTCGTCGTCAAAGAGCGTCATCATGTTGTCATTGTCGGCCGTTGATTTTGGTTTACGTCCCATTCTCTTTTCTCCTCACCCTTATACGTCTGTTTCCACTGCGTCACCAAAGACTTCCATCCAACGACGGCGATCATTGGCTTCATTGCCGCCCATCAAAAGGTTCATCACCTGATGAGTCACGGCTTCCGTCACGCCTCCAAGTGCCACTGGGAGGAGCCGACGCGTATCAGGGTGTAAGGTTGTCTCGGCCAATTGTTCGGCCTCCATTTCGCCCAACCCTTTAAAGCGCGAAATAGAAATTTGTTCATCAGTAAAGCCTTCTTTGCGAAGCTGCTCGAGCGTGCGCTGAAGTTCTCGGTCATCCAGGCAGTAAAGCTTACGTTCAGCCTTCTTACCACGCTTAGGCACATCCACTCTAAAGAGTGGCGGCATCGCCACGAAGACATGTCCCTTCTCGATTAACTGCGGGAAATGACGATAGAAAAGCGTCAAGAGGAGCACCTGAATGTGGCTACCGTCCACGTCAGCGTCGGAGAGAATACAAATTTTCCCGTAGCGTAAACCACGCAAATCCGCCTTTTCGTCCTTAGCATGGGGATCCACGCCAATGGCGACGGCAATATCGTGAATCGTGTCCGAGCGGAAAAGCTCACCGCCGTCCACCTCCCAGGTGTTCAAAATCTTGCCTCGCAAGGGAAGCACGGCTTGGAATTCTTTGTCGCGCCCCTTCTTGGCGGAACCGCCTGCCGAGTCCCCTTCCACAATGAAGAGTTCGTTGCGGCTAATATCATCGGTTTCGCAATCGGTGAGTTTCCCAGGAAGCACTGCCACAGTAGAGGTTTTGCGCTTTTCGTACTTCGCAGACTGGCGCTGGCGAGCCTGCGCCTGCGCAATAATCAACTCGGCAAGCTTTTTGCCTTCTTCGATATGGTCGTTTAACCAGAACTCGAACTGCGGGCGCACGAAGCTGCTCACCAACTTCATCGCATCGCGGCTCGTCAATTTTTCTTTCGTCTGCCCTTGGAATTGCGGATCAATCGACTTTGTGGAAAGCACAAAGTTGGCACGCGAGAAGACGTCTTCAGAGAGCACCTTCACGTTCTTACTCTGTAAACCATAAGCCTGCATAAAGGCCATCATGGCTTGATAGAGCCCGTCCTTTAAACCCGCTTCGTGCGTGCCGCCCTGAGGTGTTGGAATCAAGTTCACATAGCTTTCGCGCTCAATCGCGCCTTCAGCAGTCCAAATGACCACCCAAGCGGCTCCTTCCCCAACAGAAAAACCTTCGGTGGATTCATCTGCGTAGCCCGAGGCTTCAAAGGGCGAAATGTAAGCGTCGCCATTGAGCTCTGAGAGAAGGTATTCGCGAAGGCCACCTTCATACTTCCAGCTCAAGGTTTGCCCAGTGGCTTCATCGGTGTAAGAGACTTCGCAGCCAGGGAGAAGCACTGCTTTCGAGCGCAAAAGGCGCTGCAGAGCGGTTTCAGGAACCGTGGCGCTATCAAAGTAGCGAGGATTGGGGCGAGCCGTGACCGAGGTCCCCGTCTTCGTTTTGCCGCGCTTAGAGGGCGCAAGAGACAAGGGCTCAACTACGAGGCCATCTTCAAAAGAGATATGCGCTTCTTGACCATCACGCCAGACGGTGACGTCCATGCGAGAAGAAAGGGCGTTAGTGACAGACACCCCAACGCCGTGCAAACCGCCAGCAAAGGAATATGGGCCAGAGCCCTCTTTTTTCGCGAACTTACCGCCAGCGTGCAGTTGCGTGAAAACTAATTCCACCACAGGGCGACCTTCTTCGGGGTGAATCCCAAACGGAATCCCACGTCCGTCGTCCTCTACGGTAATCGAGCCGTCAACGTGCTTGGTCACCATAATCTTGGTGCCGTAGCCTGCGAGCACTTCGTCACTCGCGTTATCAATCACTTCTTGAATAATGTGTAGCGGCGTATCCGTGAGGGTATACATCCCTGGGCGCAACTTCACCGGTTCCAAGCCTTTCAATACTTGGATGGAATCAACACCGTAGTCTTCTTGCTCTGCGCTTTTTGTAGCCATAAATTCTCTAATCGTCTGACGAAAGTCCAATAAGGTCTAAGCATTTTAGCAAACCGACACCAAGATGAAAGGCGAAAACGCTCGGCATTTGACGCTTTTTTCGCTTCGATCAGATTCTTCACCAAAAGGCGGGATCTTTTGGACGAAAATTGAGCAGAATTAACCCGCACAGACGAACCTCACTACCACTTAAGAAGGATTTTCTCTCCTCCAAATTTCTCCTCCCGTCTTCTACGAATGGCAGTGGTTAGAAAGGAAAGCGTTTTTTAAAATATAGAGTGAATTCAATTTAGTTGACTTAATTTTCGTTGAATGATGTCTCATGCAGTTTCTTGGTTATCAGGTTTATATATTGTTGGTGCATTAGCGACGTTTTTTGTGGGAACGCCAGCACCATGTGATCCCACCTCGTTAAGCGCAACAGTGGATACCACCCAGCGTGTGATGTCCGCCATCATTTGGCCCTTTTACTGGCCGATGCGCTTAGGCTGGGTAGCAGTGCATAACTGGGCACTCGTTTAATTCCCAAAAAACTCTCATCCCTTAAAGCCGTGTTGACACACTTGTTGCCACACGGCTTTTCTCATGAGCGCTTACAGTTTTCCTTCACGAGCACGTAATTTTTCTGCAAAATATGTTCTTTGCCACCTGAAAAAGCGGGCACTTTTCGCGTATTCGCTTTTTCACCTAAATCTCGGTACACTATATCCTTAAAAAATTTCCGAGAAAATTATTTAAAAAATCACTAGGAGCGCCTAATGGGTAAGCTTTACATGGGTTTTGATGCGGGTACACAGAGCGTCAAAGTCGCCGTCTATGACGAAGAATTTAACTGTTTGACGAGTCACAGTCGCCCCACCACCCTCAACTATCCGCAACCTGGCTGGGTTCAGATGGATGCGGATGAATTCCTCAACATCACCGTTGCTAATATGCGCGATTGCGCACACTCTCTACGAGAAATGGGTCGTGACCCGGCAGATGTGAGCGTCATCATGGGCGATGGGATTATCTGCGGTATTGTTGGTGTGAATGCCAACGGTAAAGCTATCACCCCTTATGTGAACTATCTCGATAGCCGCACGACAGAAGACGTTGAAGCCCTCAACGCTCGCGGACTTGAGATCTGGGGGCGCGAAACGGGCAACGCCCTCGCCTCTCCAATGTTCCCCGCGATGTTTGCTCGCTGGTTCTTGAAGAACAACGAAGCGTTTGTCGAGCGCGGTGTGAAGTTTGTTCATAACGCTCCCTACATTTTGATGAATTTGGCTGGCCTCAAAGGCGAAGACGCCTTTATTGACTGGGGCGCCATGTCTGGCTGGGGTTTAGGCTACGACGTTCAGAAGAAGGTCTGGTCTGATGAACAGCTCGAAATCTTGGGCATCGATCGTAAATACATGCCGCGCATTGTGAAGCCTTGGGACAAGATCGGAGGTCTTTCTGAAGAAATGGCCGCTGCGACAGGGCTCAAAGCTGGCACGCCTGTGTTGGGTGGTGCGGGTGACACGATGCAAAGTATGCTGGGCGCCGGGATTTTCTGCGCTAACCAGGGCGTTGACGTCGCTGGCACTTGCGCTATGTTCTGTGTGTCCACCTCGGGCATTATTCCTGAACTCTCTCGCCCTGGTACGGGTCTTATTTTCAATTCTGGCACGCTCCCAGACACCTATTTCTACTGGGGCTTTGTGCGCACGGGCGGTCTTTCCCTTCGTTGGTTTAAGGACCATGTCTGCCAGAAGGAAGGCGACTCGAGCTACTATCAGCACTTGAGCGCTGGCGCTGCTAAGGTGCCTGCAGGTTGCAACGGCGTGCTGTTCCTCCCCTACTTAACGGGCGGCTCGGGTGAAGAGAAAGAAGCGAGCGGGTGCTTCCTGAATATGACGATGGACGATGACCAATTCGTGATGTGGCGCTCTGTTTTAGAGGCCATTGGTTACGACTACATTGGTCTCGCGGACAGCTATCGCGCCGCGGGCGTCAACCTTGATCGCATCACCGTGACCGAAGGTGGCAGCCGTGACCCGCTCTGGAACCAGATTAAGAGTCATATGTTGAATGCCGATATCGTACGTTTTAAGAACGCTGGTGGTGCTGTGCTCACCAACTGTATCTTAGGCGCTTACGCGATCGGAGAAGAAAAGGACATGGTGGCCACGCTTCAAGCGAATATTTCGCTCGATGGGGAGTACCACCCTGACGCGGAGCTCACCAAGCGCTATCGTCGCCTCTATGAAGCACGTAACACGTTGATGCGCGAAGATATGAAGGCTGCCTTCTCGCGCTTAGTTTCGATGCGAGAACCCGCCTAAAAAGCTTTGTCTAAGGAAAAGTCGACCATGCTATTGATGAGCTGGTCGACTTTTTTTGTGTCAAAAAAGAAAGGCTCCCGAATTAACGAGAGCCTATCTTCAAAGATCACCTAGCACGATTAGTTTTCGTCGCTATTGGTTTCATCCCCTTCAATGAAGGCAGGACGCAAGATCTTTTCGCCCAAGGACTGACGCAAGGCATTCAAGTAGGTCACGACTTCCGTGCGACCATAGAGCTGCGAGAGCTCGTTGCGGATGCTCGTTAATTCAGCGGGCTTGGGTTCCGTGACTTCGTGCGAGAGCACCTGAATCACCATGTAGGAGCCGTCTCCCAAAGCAATACCCGTGAAGGCAGGCAAGCCCTTAGCCGGAACGGAGGCGACACGCAAAATCACTTCACGCGGGAATTTGCCAGGAGCCTGCATGCTCACCGTAGCCTTTTCGGTAAAGCCGTCGAGCGACTGCTGAGGATTGGCCTTCAAGTCCGCCAAGAGCTTTTCGCCAGCGGCGGCAGTCAACTTAGAGGCGGCTTCGCGCTGCAAGTGAGCCTGGATTTCATCCTTCACATCGTCAAGCGGCAAAACGCGCTTGGGTAAATGCTTCGTCACACGAGCCGTCACCAAAACATTCGGGCGCACTTCAATAGCGGAGGTGTTGTGCTTATCCTTTAAGGATTCGTCCGAGAAGAGTGCTTCAATGACGTGTTCCGTAATCAACGTGCGAAGAGCGGGGTTCGTAGCCCCGTCGCGGGTGATACCATCAGCCGTCTGAACCTTCAAGCCGAATTTTTCAGCGATCGGATCCAAGCTATCAGGCTGCTCGTAGCTCATGTTCGTGAAATCTTCAGCCTTCTGGGCAAATTCACGTACAGCTTCCTGAGACTGGTACTGCTTTTCGATTTCGCCACGAACGGCTTCATAAGGACGCACGGTCGAAGGACGAATATCCGTCACCTTGATGATGTGGAAACCGTATTCAGTTTCAACTGGACCCACGATCTCGTCTTTCTTCGCAGAGAAGACAGCGTTTTCAAACGGAGCCACCATCATGCCACGACCAAAGAAGTCCAAATCCCCGCCTTCCTGAGCGGAACCTGGGTCCTGAGAGTATTCCTTGGCGTACTTAGCAAAGTTATCGGGATCTGCCTTCACCTTGGCTAAGACTTCTTCAGCCTTCTTACGAGTAGCTTCGACGTCTTTCTTATTCGGGTCAAAGGCGAGCAAGATATGGCTAGCACGACGTTCTTCAGGCACGCCCCAACGGTTCTTGTTCTGCTCGTAGTAGGTGCGCATTTCGTCTTCATTGGGCTTAGTCGTCACCTTGATATCATCGGGCGACAAGACTAAGTACTGAATCGAAACTTCTTCAGGAGCCTGGAAGGCCTGCGTGTGTTCGTCGTAGTACTTCTTCACGTCCGCATCGGTCACGTTCGTTTGCGATGCATACTGCGCTTCGTTGAAGGTGCGCGTACGAATGTCGCTCTTCACCGTCAAAGCGTAATGCAAGGACTTCACGATATCTTCTGGAACGATGGAAGAAGCCAACACACCGTTGGTGAGCGTCTGACGGGCCAAGTCACCACGAACCTGCATCACAAATTGCTGGTCAGAGGTAGCGCGGCTACGCAAGAACTGTTCATAGCGAGCGGGCACAAATTTGCCATTTTCCTGGAAGGAGGGCGTCGCTTTAATCACAGCCACAGCATCAGCTTCACCGATGTTGATGTGGTTTTGCTGCACAGCCTGTTCGATAGCCACCTGATTGGCGAGCTGATCAACGATGGCCTGACGACCTTCTTTGTTATCGAGCATCGAGGCTTTGAAGCTATCCCCCAACGTATTGCGGAGTTCTTCGAGTTGCTGACGCTTTTGCTGGTCAAACATCTGTGGCGTAATAGATACTTCACCGATTTTGGCAATGGCGTCGTCAGCCTGTCGCATACGGTTATAGCTATAGATCCCCGTTACGATGAAACTCGGAATAATCAGCACCATGGCGATAAACATCAGCCAGCGCTTATGTGTTCGAAATGCGTCAAGCATGGTCTTCCCTAAGGTTTGACTCGGGTAAGAAGATTAAAAAACCGCTTCTTACCTACAACAAGTATGAGATGGCAAGCATCTCACGAATAGACTTTCATTCATTTTGTGGCTCTCTTGCGCCTTTTCTAAAAGAACGCAAAACGCCAGTTTAGAGGTAGATTTTAGCGAATTTTGCGCACGAGTACCGTGCTTAGTGAGAAATTGAAGCACTTTTCCTTGCGGATTTCAGAAAGAATGGGGAAAACGAGGGGAGAAGAAAAAGAAAAAGTCCCGAAGTTTTCACCTCAGGACCGTTAAAGATGGTTGGCGGAGTGGACGGGACTCGAACCCGCGACCCTCGGCGTGACAGGCCGATATTCTAACCAACTGAACTACCACTCCGCACCGAAACTGGTGCGACGCTGAACTCTGGCATGGTTCATCAGAGCTCACTCATCTTTTGGGTGTGCGTTTTGCGCACTGAATTAGGTTTGGCGGAGTGGACGGGACTCGAACCCGCGACCCTCGGCGTGACAGGCCGATATTCTAACCAACTGAACTACCACTCCATACCGAGCAGTGTCGTTACTGAGAAGCAGAATTATACCGAACTTTTGAGCCCTGTCAAGGTCTACAACTGAAGATTCCACACTTTTTTTGCTGGTGGGTGCTGAGAGTCTCGAACTCCCGACCTACGCCGTGTAAAGGCGCCGCTCTACCAACTGAGCTAAGCACCCAGCGAGGATTCTTCTGTTCGGCATCGTTTTGCTACGCAGAAAATCTATTTTACAGCATCTTTGAAAATTTTGCCTACCTTAAATTTGGGATGGCGTCCCGCGGGGCGAACTGCCTCCCCTAAGGGGGTACGATAGACGCGTTCAGCATGCTTTACTGAACTGAAAGTGCCAAACCCAGTGAGGCGAACATCATCGCCCTTTTTCACCGCGAGCACGATTTCGATTAACATCGCATCGAGCGCTTCGCTTGCTTTCGCTTTCGAGAGGTCCGCGCGTAGCGCAATTTTCTCAATCAAGTCTGCTTTATTCATCGTGTGGTCATCCGCTTCAAAAGGCAAAAAGAGAAACGCAGATAAAAATAATGCTTGCGTAGAGAGCCTTGAGCTCTATGACGCAAGCATCATTTCGTACGCTAACTCTTAGCTTACCGCATTCACAGTGGCTTTACGCTTTGTGGTTCGGCTTTTTTTCGGTGGAATCACGTCGCTTGCCTTCTCTGCGTCAGCCTTCTTCTCTTCCTTCTTTTCAGGAAGAGGTTTAGGCATCTCGACGAGCGCTTCCTTCAAGACTTCGTCAATCGTCGTCACCAGAACGATACGCAGGGACTTTTCAACGGTCTCAGGCATATCTTCGAGGTCACGCACGTTGTCTTTCGGGATCAACACCGTCTTGCAACCAGCGCGCACTGCAGCGAGCAACTTCTCTTTGAGGCCGCCAATCTGCAAAACTTCGCCGTGCAAGTTGATTTCACCCGTCATCGCGATGTCGCTACGCACCGGGATCTTCGTCATCGCAGAGACGATCGCGGTAGTCGTCGCGGCACCGGCAGAAGGACCATCCTTCGGCGTTGCGCCATCCGGGAAGTGAACGTGCAAGTCCGTGGAGTAGAAGGTCTCGTTTTCGATACCCAACTCACGAGCGCGCGAGCGCACCACAGAGCGTGCGGTCTGCACACTTTCCTTCATCACGTCGCCCAAGCTACCCGTGCTCTGGATATGACCCTTGCCAGGGAAGGTTTGCGCTTCAATGTTGAGCAAATCGCCACCAACCGAAGTCCAAGCCAAGCCGTTCACCACACCGATACGCGGATCTTTCTTCGCGTATTCGACCGTGTAGCGACGCACACCCAAGAAGGTCCCCAAGTTTTCCGAAGTGACCTTCGTCACCTGCTTCTTCACACTCGTGCCCTTCATGCGGCGAAGCTTCTGCGGCTTCGCGGCTTCCTGTTCCGTCTTCAAGACGATCTTACGCAAGACTTTACCGATCGAGCGTTCGAGACCACGCACACCCGCTTCGCGAGTGTAGTAGCGAACGATGTCAAGAATGGCTTCATCGGTGAAGTCCACTTCAGCGGGCTTCAAGCCGTTTAACTTCAACTGCTTCGGCAACAAGTGGTTGCGAGCAATATGAAGCTTTTCCTCTTCGGTGTAGCCCGAGAGGCTGATGACTTCCATGCGATCGAGCAAGGGACCTGGGATGTTGTAGCTATTAGACGTGGCCACAAACATCACGTCAGACAAGTCGTACGTTTCTTCCACATAGTGGTCCTGGAAAGTCGAATTCTGTTCCGGATCGAGCACTTCCAAGAGCGCGGCGGACGGGTCTCCACGGTAGTCCATCCCCATCTTGTCGATTTCGTCCAACAAGAAGAGCGGATTCTTCACACCAGCACGGATCATGCCCTTGATGATCTGACCAGGCATAGAACCGATGTAGGTACGACGGTGACCGCGGATTTCGCTTTCATCGTGCACACCGCCCAAGGCGACACGCACGTACTTGCGACCCGTTGCGCGAGCGATGGATTCCCCGAGCGAGGTTTTACCCACGCCAGGTGCCCCAACCAAGCACAAAATAGGCGACTTCACCTTGCCCACGCGCTTTTGCACAGCAAGGTATTCAAGAATACGTTCCTTGACCTTTTCAAGACCAGAGTGATCTTCGTCGAGGATCTTCGCAGCACGAGCCAAATCGCGAGAGATGCGCGACTTTTCCGACCAAGGAATATCGAGCATCGTATCGAGGTAGCTGCGCACCACGGTGGCTTCAGAGCTCATCGCGGGCATCTGACGCAAGCGCTTCAATTCCTGACGAAGCGTGGCTTCAACCTTCTTCGGGAGCTTGGCCTTCGCAATGCGTTCAGCCAATTCCTTATATTCGTCAGCGGCGTTTTCTTCCTCTGGCGAGTCTTCACCACCAGCCAATTCCTTACGGATAGCCTTGATCTGTTCGTTCAAGAAGTATTCGCGCTGGTTCTTTTCCATCTGACGCTTGACGCGACTGTCGATGCGCTGCTGAATGTCGCGCAACTGCACTTCGCGTTCAAAGAGTTCCGTCAAACGTTCCACACGCTTAGCCCAACTCGGTTCAACGAGCAATTCAGCCTTTTCAGCGGTGTTGAACTTAGCGCTCGAGAGCACAAGACCGACGACCTGTTCAAGATCATCGACGTCCTTGTACTTGTTATAAACCTCGAGCTGAGCACGATCCATCTCGGCGTAAGCACGCCAGACTTCCATCAAGGCGCGCAGATAGAGCGACTTTTCTTTTTCGCTGGGTTCACCGACTTCGAGGATTTCGCATTCCGCGAACAAGGAGCCTTTTTCCTCGAAAACACGCTTCACTTTGTAGCGTTCAAGACCGTAGACGAGCGCCTTCACGGTGCCGTCAGGTAAACGGAGGAGTTGTTCGACGCGAGCAAGCGTCCCCACTGGATAGAGATCCTCTTGCTGGGGATCATCCACCTTGGCATTGGTCTGCGTGATCAAGATGATCTGAGAATCATATTGGTCACGAGCCAAATCAGCTGCTGCAATCGATTTATCACGGCCCATGAAAATCGGAGAGCGGCTGTATGGGAATACGATCACATCTCGAATCGCCAATGCGGGGAGCGTGATCTGGGTGGGATGTTGTTCTACTGTCATTCGTTTCAACCAAAAAATTCAAGCTTGAAAAAAGGGATTGCTTTTTCTCTCACATATAAACTCTATGGGGACGACTGGACCAGTTTTCAAGAGCAGAGAGGAGGCGAGAGATAACCTCATCTGGTGGGTTCGTTACGTCCAGAAATCCGATTGGGCTGCCCTACTTTGCTACTCATTACGCCTCTTTTGAGGTGTCAAGCGAGTCGACAAAGCGACGATAAGGAGCCTTTTCTTTTACATTCAGTATCAAAAAGAGATTCCTCTGCCCAGAGTGGATAAATCCTCACGGATCCGAAAAATCCGTGAGGATATCCTTCACTGTTTATTCCATTCTACAGTAGTGAACCACAATCTCTCGCTCTCTCCACCATCATATGTAGGTGGTTTGGTGAAGAGTCTTGAGGTATTGCCTCAAAAGGCATTAGGAAGCGGTTTTCTCGCCGCGGATCAACTCCACGGGAGCCCCCTTCTCAATCGTATCTTGGTTCACAATGGCGCGCACCACATTGCCGTCCGTTGGAATATCGAACATCACGTCCAAAAGAACGCCTTCCACAATGGCACGCAACCCACGCGCCCCAGTCTTGCGCGTAATCGCCTTGTGAGCGATGGCTTTGAGCGCTTCTGGGGTAAATTCCAAATCCACCCCTTCCATATCGAGGAGTGCCTGGAACTGCTTGACGATGGCGTTCTTGGGTTCCGTCAAAATATTGATCA